>ENA-UPTB01002746-UPTB01002746.1-human-gut-metagenome-genome-assembly--contig:-NODE-2746-length-11584-cov-4.051099_pt1 | contig 11584 bp, 10 predicted proteins | sample MGYA00250046_ERZ773369 | MGnify/ENA primary metagenome ERZ773369 (study PRJEB29103, sample SAMN06111938) | human gut metagenome | biome: human gut; feature: ankylosing spondylitis patient; material...
AAGATTTTGTCGTTAAAATGTGGTCAAACCAAGAAACCTCCGTGCGAAAGTAAGTGAAAAATCCCTGTGAAGTAGTGGCATACGCCATGCACAGCTCGGGAAAGACTTCCCTCGCTGTAGGGCTGTCGCCCTATACATTTCCATGAAAGAGCCATCTTTATCAAGCAAGCTTGAAAGATGGCTCTTTCACGGAAATGTGCATGGCTCGTAGCGTTCACAAATTCTTCACAAAAAAATTAGCACTCGCCTCTTGACAGTGCTAATAAGAAGTGCTATAACATAGCCAGAACGAAGGAAGAGGAAGAAAAGAAAAGTTCCCAGACCGTCCCGGTTCCGAAAATGTTGGTAAATAAACATAATGAAAGGAGAGATGACTTATGTTAATGCCGAGTATTTTTGGAGAAAATTTGTTTGATGATTTCTTTAATGATTTTCCGTTTTATGATGATAACGCCGGACAGAAGATAGAGAAAAAGCTGTATGGACGCCATGGACAGAACCTGATGAAGACCGATATCAAGGAAATGGAAGATGGCTATGAGCTGGAGATGGATCTGCCGGGATTTAAGAAAGAAGAGATTTCGATTTCCCTGGAAGATGGTAATCTGACGATTCAGGCTGCGAAGGGACTGGATGAGGACGAGAAGGAGAAAAAGTCCGGTCGTTACATCCGCAGAGAGCGTTATGCAGGTTCCTGTGCGAGAAGCTTCTATGTCGGTGATGATATAACAGAGGAAGATATCAAGGCGGAATTTAAGCATGGTATTTTGAAGATTTTTGTTCCGAAGAAAGAAGCAAAACCGGAAGTCGAGCAGAAAAAATATATTGCGATTGAAGGATAATGTAGAAGAAGCAGTCAGCCGGATTGATGGATGCAGTTGTCTGGCTGTAACGTAGAAAAGAGCGCTGCGGCACTCATGGAGCGGTTTTACCAGAAATGGAAAGCCGGTTTGTGAGTGTTGCGGCGCTCTTTTTCACTATTTTATATCTGATTAGTAGTTAATACCTGTGATACCGATAGATCCCTCTTTGTCCAGACCAAAGGTAACTGCCGGTTTACCGGATGGATTGCCTACGATGAAACCTGCCTTGGTCAGTTCGGTGGAAGAAACATCGGCTGTCTTGACTGCCTCAATCAGCGCGTCGGTAAATACCTTGTCTGCGTCGAGAGCCATAAATTCAGTTCTGTTATTTACGACAATCCCGTCATCGATGCCGATGTAGGACGGATAGACAAGCAGCTCGGCTAAATCGTTCATATTTTTATTGGCGATGATGCTTTGAAGGGATCTGGCAAAACCACGGTAAAGTTCTGTGATTTCTTTTTCGCTCAGAGTCTCGTCTTCTGCATAATCTGCATCCGTTGTCTGGGCGGTTTCTTTTTCTCCGGCAGTAGTTGTTTCGCTGGCATCGCTGCTTTCTGCTGATGTATCGTTTTCCTGTGTGGATTCAGCGGCAGTTGTTTCAGCCGTGGTTGTTTCAGACGGCTGGCTGGAGCAGGCGGTCATGCTGGCGGCTGCGATGAGAGTGGAAACCATCAAGGTATAAATTGATTTTCTCATAATTTCCTCCATTTGCAATTAATGGACTCCCGGAAGCTTTCTGTGCTTAATGTTGTGAGATGATTTGCAGGAAAGACTCCGAGAGTACCTATCAATAAGGTATGGACAGTAGATGTCCTCTGCCTGTATGTTTGGCTGATATGATTATCATATCATAAGGCGATGGGAATGTATATGAGGTTTAATGTAATGCGTTTAAATCCGCCTTTTTTAGCCTTTTATTTTTTATAGAAACAATTCCCACCAACCACCTGATAGCTGGAGTAGCTGTCGTAGTTTGCTGATTTGGTCGAGGTAAAATAAAGGTAGTCGCCTATCTGATTCTCCCCGGCGAGCGCTGCCTTTGCCGCCTTGGTGGCAGTAGAGGACGGTCCTCTATCGAGATATTTGTCAAGCAGGCCGGAGGTCGCGCCTGGGAACTGTCCGTCCGCGTAGATGACGCTGGAGATGGATTTGCCCCATTTGCCAGATTTGACGCGGTTGACGATCAGACTTCCGACTGCCAGATAGCTTTCATAGGATCCGCCGTTGGCTTCCATCGTGAGGCAGGCGGAGAGCAGATAAACGTCGCTCTCGGAGGCGGAGATCACGTAGGATGATTTAGCGGCTGGTGCAGCCGTGCTCTTTTTCGAAGAGCTTCCAGAATTTCCAGATTTTCCCGAAGTCTGGGAGGAACCTTTAGCCGCGTTTGCTTCTGCCTGCGATTTTGCGGCTGCAATCTGGGCCTCCTCGGCGGCTCTGGATGCCTGCTCAGCTTCTTCAGCAGCCTGCCGTGCCGCCTCCAGCGCTGCCATCTCAGCCTCAATGCTGATTGCGCGTCCTGGCTTGACGCTGATTGTGACATAATCAGAAGAAACGTAACCGGAGGTGTCAACGGAAAGCTGGATTTTGACCCATCCAGTTTCCTGACTCAGTACAGGATAGTAGTCTTCCGCGGCAGCCAGACCGACGATGGCAGAATCCGTGCTGGCTTCCTCACGTACATGGAGTGTCTGTGTGCTGACGGTAGCGATATAGAGACCGAGCTCTTTGGCGAGCGGCTTGATATCATCGCCAAATACAAGATAATCGTCCTTGAGCCATCCCTCCAGCCCACCGGAGCGGATTTTTGTCCAGCCATTTTTGCGTTTTAAAATGGTACCGCCGCCTCCGCGGAAGCAGGTGCCGAGTACCTTGGCATCTGTATCTGGTTTTTCTCTCAGGTTCAGCGCATCATCCACATTGGCGACCGCGAGATTTTCATACGGATCGACCGGCTTTTCTTCTTTGATTTTGGCTTTCGCCGTACTTTTAGCATCGGTGCCGGTCTGATGACTGTTTTTTAAGGTGCTGGAAGAAGCGATGGAAGGATCAGAGCCTGCTTTGTTCTCCTTATCAGAAGGTTTAGAGAGGCATAGAAATACCAGCAGAGCCGCCCCGGCCACAATAAAAAGGATCAGGAAATAGATCGCCATCATTGTTTTATCCATTTTTTTGCGCCTGGAAGAAGCAGGTTTCAAAGGGGAATCGTTCATATCGTATATCCTTTCTGATATAAAAACATCTTGGAAATATTACAAAGATATTACAAAATTCTTCATTTACTATAGCAAATGGGGAAATCCTTGTCAACAAAGGCGGATTTTACGATTAGAAGAGGAGATGAAGCTGAGTAAAAATGATGTTTTTGGAAACACTATTCCATCAGTGACAGCAATCGTTTCGCCGGAATTCACACGAAACAATCAATCAAAAACAATCATAAAAAATCAAAATTGTGCAATATAACCCAAAAAGAGGCAGCATGTTTGTGAATAAGTTTGATTGATTTTGAATGAAAATGATTTTATAATACAGTCAGAATCAATCAAGATAAGAAAGGAATGAAGGCTTATGATTTATACGGTAACCTTTAATCCATCGTTAGATTATATTGTGTCAGTGAGCGATTTTAAGCTCGGACTGACCAACCGGACGGATTCGGAGATTTTGCTTCCGGGCGGAAAGGGAATCAATGTTTCGACGGTCCTTCAAAACCTTGGAATTGCCAATACGGCGTTTGGCTTTACTGCCGGGTTTGTCGGCGAGGAGGTTCGGAAGGAAGTGGAGCAGCTGGGCGTGAAAGCCGAGTTTATTTCCCTGGATGAGGGAGTCTCCCGCATCAACCTGAAGCTGAAATCCATCGACGGGACTGAGATCAACGGTCGGGGACCGAAGATTCCGCGGGAAGCGGTGGATGCGCTGATGACCCAGCTTGACCGACTGGGGGCGGATGATACGTTGGTGCTGGCTGGAAGTATTCCAGCGTCGATGCCGGATGATATTTATCAGAAGATTATGGAGCGCCTGGATGGCAGGGACGTCCGGATTGTTGTGGACGCGACCAAGGATCTGCTGCTCAATGTGCTGGGACACCATCCATTTTTAATCAAACCGAACAATCATGAACTGGGAGACATTTTCGGCGTGAAGCTCTCGGAGCGGGAGGAAGTTGTTCCGTATGCGAAGAAGCTGCAGGAAAAAGGTGCGGTCAACGTGCTGGTTTCGATGGCAGGCAAGGGCGCGGTTCTTCTGGCGGAGGATGGAAGCGTCTATGCGGCGGAAGCACCGAAGGGAACCTTGAAAAATGGTGTCGGAGCCGGAGATTCGATGGTAGCCGGTTTCCTGGCCGGATACGGGGAGAGCGGAGATTATGAACACGCCTTCCGCTTGGGACTGGCAGCTGGAAGCGCGAGCGCCTTTTCGGAGCAGCTGGCGACGAAGGATGAGATAAAGAAAGTGTATGAGAACTGTAAAATCACAAAAATCGGATGAGGTTGTATGCAGACATTTTTGAAGCTGGCAGAATGTACTGCCGGATATGCAATGCATACCTGACATTCGGGCATAAATAGGGAGGCAACAGATATGAAGATTACTGATTTACTGGATCCGAGAAGTATATCGCTGGATGCGGCACCCACCAGCAAATCGGAGACACTGGACAAGGCGGTAGAGCTGATGGCGGCGAGCGGAAAGCTGTCGGATGTCGAGGCATTCCGCAAGCAGGTTTATGCGAGAGAAGAAGAGAGCACGACCGGTATCGGCGAGGGGATTGCAATTCCTCATGGAAAATGTGATGCGGTCAAAAAGCCGGGGCTGGCGGCGATGGTCATCAAAAATGGCGTGGATTTCGACTCCCTGGACGGCGAACCGGTCACTCTGCTGTTTCTGATTGCAGCGCCAAATACAAAAGATAACGTACATCTGGATGTGTTGAGCAAGCTTTCCGTTCTCATGATGGACGAGCATTTCTCAGATTCCCTGCGAAATGCCTCTTCGGTGGAAGACTTTCTTTCCATTATTGATAAGGCAGATGCAGAACAGGCAGGCATCGATGAGAGACTGGCGGCTGATTCCGGCGAAGAAGCGGCAGATACAAATGGAGAGAATGCCGCACAAGCAGGTGGTCAGGAGATTCAGGCGCAAAAAGCGGGTGCAGAGACGGAACAGACAGCCGGACCGAAGATCTTAGCGGTTACTTCCTGTCCGACCGGTATCGCGCACACCTACATGGCTGCCGAAGGCCTGGAAAAAGCGGCACGCGCGAAGGGCTGGAAGATCAAAGTTGAGACGCGCGGTTCAGCCGGAGCAAAAAATGTGCTGACGGCACAGGAGATCGAGGCGGCGGACTGCATCATCGTGGCAGCGGACGCACAGGTGCCGATGGATCGGTTTGACGGAAAACGAGTGATCGAATGTCAGGTTTCGGACGGTATCAGCAAGGCACCGGAGCTTTTGGAGCGCGCGGCGTCCGGGGAGGTACCGGTTTACCACGCAGCATCATCTGGAAACAGCAGCCCGGCAAAGGCAGCCTCTGGCGGCAAATCGGGCAGTGTCGGACACCAGATTTACACACAGCTGATGAATGGTGTCTCCCACATGCTTCCGTTTGTAGTCGGCGGCGGCATCCTGATTGCGATTGCGTTTCTGATTGATGGTTTCAGTGTGGATATGAATGCACTTCCGCTCGACCAGCGTGTAAACTTTGGTACGATTACCCCGCTGGCGGCATGGTTTAAAAATGTCGGCGGTGTGGCATTTGGCTTTATGCTCCCGATTCTGGCTGGTTTCATCGCGATGGCGATTGGAGACCGCCCGGCGCTGGCAGTCGGTTTTGTCGGCGGCATGATTGCTTCTCAGGGAAAATCAGGTTTCCTTGGTGCCCTGGCGGCAGGTTTTATTGCCGGATATCTGATTCTGGCGCTTCGGAAAGCGTGCGAGAATCTTCCAGAGGCACTGGAAAAGATTGCTCCGGTCCTGATTTACCCGGTTGTGGGCGTCCTGCTCATCGGACTGGTTATGAGCTTCGTCGTAGAGCCGGTCATGGGCGCGATCAATATGGCGTTAAACAATGGTCTGAGCAGCATGGGTGGTTCGAGTAAGCTGATTCTTGGTTTTGTGCTGGCGGCGATGATGGCGATCGACATGGGCGGTCCATTCAACAAGGCGGCATATGTATTTGGTACGGCGGCAATCGCCTCCGGCAACTACGATGTGATGGCAGCTGTTATGATTGGCGGTATGACACCGCCGTGTGCGATTGCGCTGGCAACCATGCTGTTTAAGAAGAAATTTACAAAGGAAGAGCGCGAGGCAGGACCGACCAACTTCATCATGGGTCTGGCATTTATCACGGAGGGCGCGATTCCATTTGCAGCGTCCGATCCGGTACACGTGCTTCCAGCCTGCATCGTCGGTTCGGGTGTTGCGGGAGCGATGAGCATGTTATTTAACTGCACACTGATGGCGCCGCATGGCGGAATCTTCGTATTCCCAGTCATGGGAAATCCGCTGTTCTACCTGCTGGCACTGGTGGTTGGCATGGCGATCTCGACGGTACTCTTAGGAGTTCTCAAGAAGAATGTAGAAGAATAGATAAATAATTTTTTTTGACGGAATGTGAATCTTTATTAGAAATTTTTTGGTCAAATCAATCAAAATAGGTTATAATGAGAAGGAGAACATCATCATGAAAGAGTTTAAATATACCATTACAGACCCGGAAGGAATCCACGCACGCCCGGCAGGTGAACTGGTAAAGGCGGCAAAACAGTTTACGAGTACGATCAAGCTGGCGAAAGATGGAAAGAGCGGCGACTGCAAAAAGATTTTCGGTATCATGGGACTGGCGGTAAAGAACGGACAGGAAGTAACCCTGACCTTTGAGGGCGAGGACGAAGAAGCAGCTTATGAGGCAGTCAGCCAGTTTATGAAGGAAAATATGTAGTTTAACAAAGATGCCGCGATGTAAGGGATTATTACATGGCGGCATTTTTCGATAATGGATCAATGGAAAGGGGAATGGTCATGCAGACATATCATGGAAAAAGTGTATTTGGTGGTGTCGCAGTTGGAAAAATATGTGTGTATCAGAAAGGCGAGCAGACCGTAAAACGGACGAAAATAGAGAATGCAGAGCAGGAAAAAGCACGGTTTAATGCGGCAGTTCAGGAGTCCATCCGCCAGCTCGGCGAGTTGTATGAAAAGGCGGTAAAAGAAGTTGGCGAGGCGAATGCGGCGATTTTTGAGATTCACCAGATCATGCTGGAGGACGAGGACTATCTGGACGCGGTTCAGAATATCATCGATACGCAGAAGGTCAATGCCGAGTATGCGGTTGCGGTGACCGGTGACAATTTCGCCCAGATGTTTGCGGCGATGGAGGACGAATATATGCGCGGGCGCGCGGCGGATGTCAAAGATATTTCGGAGCGGATTGTGCGCGTTCTGTCCGGAGGCGCAGGTCAGGGCATCCATACGGACGAGCCGGTGATTATTCTGGCAGATGATTTAGCACCGTCAGAGACGGTACAGCTTGAAAAGGACAAGGTGCTATCCTTTGTGACGGTACACGGTTCCGTCAATTCCCACACGGCGATCTTGGCGCGTACGATGAGCATTCCGGCTCTGATCGGAACGGACGTGGCGCTCGATGAGACGGTAGATGGGAAATTTGCGGTTGTGGATGGTACTAACGGAGTCCTGTATGTGGAACCGGATGAGGAGACATTGGAAACAATGCGCCGCCGGCAGCGGGAGGAACAGGAGAAGAAAGAACTGCTGCAAACACTGAAAGGGCGCGAAACAGTCACTATGGATGGCAAGAAGATCCGCCTGTATGCGAACATTGGCAACAGCAAGGATCTGGCGTCGGTCATTCAGAACGATGCGGCGGGCATCGGACTGTTCCGCAGCGAATTTTTGTATCTGGAAAAAGAAACATTTCCGACGGAGGAGGAGCAGTTCCAGGTATATAAACAGGTAGCGGAAACGATGGCGGGCAAACCGGTCATTATCCGCACGCTGGACATCGGCGCGGACAAGCAGTGCGATTATTTTGAACTGAAAAAAGAGGAAAATCCGGCGATGGGCTGCCGGGCGATCCGTATCTGCCTGACAAGACCGGAGATTTTCAAGACACAGCTTCGCGCGCTGTTTCGGGCAAGTGCCTATGGCAATCTCCAGATCATGTATCCGATGATCACAAGTGTCTGGGAGGTCGAGGCGATTGCGAAGATTGTCGAGGAGGTCAAGACGGAGCTGACCGCACAGAATCTCCAGTTTGGCGACCCGAAGCAGGGCATTATGATTGAAACCCCGGCGGCAGTCATGGTAAGCCGGGAACTGGCGAAAAAAGTGGACTTTTTCAGCATCGGAACGAACGACCTGACCCAGTATACGCTGGCAGTTGACCGTCAGAATCCGGAGCTGGATGCATTTTACGATCCGCACCATCCGGCGGTGCTGGCGATGATCCGCATGGTTGTCGAAAATGCGCACGCCGAGGGCATCTGGGCAGGTATTTGCGGCGAATTGGGCGCGGATCTGAGTTTGACAAAAGAATTCCTGAAAATGGGTGTGGATGAGCTTTCCGTATCGCCGGGGCGTGTGCTGCCGATTCGGAAGGTCATTGTCGAAAGCAGCTGCAGTTGATAAGAATATTAAGACAGAGAGAAGTGAAAAATTGAGCTAAAAAAAGTTCAACCACAGCAGAAGATGAAAGGAAAAGAGTCATGCTGACAGAAAAAAGATACGAACTGATTTTGGAGCTTCTGGATAAAAAGAGGAGTGTGACAGTTCCTGAGATTAAAGAGGTGCTGGGAGTTTCAGAATCGACGATCCGGCGGGATCTGAATGCGCTTGACAAGGCGGGGCGCCTGACCAAGGTGTTTGGCGGCGCGGTGTCCTCGGACGGGACATTTACGGGAACCGAGCCGTCAGTGGCACAGAAGATGGAATTGCAGCAGGAGGAGAAAAGGAGAATCGCCCAGTTTGCGGCGGGACTTATCCAGCCGGATGATTTTGTCTATCTGGACGCGGGCACGACGACCGGGTATATCTTAGACTATCTTCCGGCGCGCAGCGCCACGTTTGTGACGAATGCGGTATCACATGCCAAACGGCTGGCAGCCGCCGGAAACCGCGTAATTCTGATTGGTGGTGAGTTAAAGGGCACGACGGAGGCGGTCATCGGAAGCCAGGCGATCCTGACGATCCAGGGCTATCATTTTACAAAGGGATTTTTTGGAACCAACGGCGTCAGCAAGCGCCACGGTTTCACGACGCCGGATCCGAATGAGGCATTAGTCAAGCAAGAGGCGATGCGCCAGACAGAGCGCTGCTATGTGCTGGCGGACAGCCAGAAATTCGGCATGGTAAGTTCGGTGACGTTCGGGGTGTTTGAAGAAGCGACGATCCTCACGGAGACAGAGCCGCCGGAAGGATTTAGCGGCAGCAAGAATATCCGGGTGGCAAAGTAGAATAGTGAGCAGTAACAATCGTGTTTTTCTAATGAAATCCTAACATATATACGATTTGACAAACTATTAGAATATTGCTATATTTATAGAAAATCAATAGGGCGGCAAACGGGCAGGATTATGTATGACGATCGGGAGGAACGATGGATCCGAACCGATCGCAGTCAGCATGGATCCTGAATCGTTATGCTGCCCTTGTTAGTGTTTACAGTTATGTAAAAGGAGAACTTTCTAAAAGGAGAATTTACCATGCAGCAATTTCACGGCAGTGACGAATACATCGCTTCGGATGAACTGATCCGCAGCGTTAACATTGCGGCGGCGCTCAAAAAGCCGCTCTTAATCAAGGGAGAACCGGGCACTGGAAAGACGATGCTCGCGGAGGCGATTGCCAGATCTCTCGATATGGTTTTTTTGTTCTGGATTTTTTAATCGTCGACTCGTGCACAAGACGGTCTTTACGTGTACGATACGGTACAGCGTCTTTACGACAGCCAGTTTGGTGCGGATGGCGTTGATGATATTGCCAGATATATCCGCCTCGGAAAGATGGGAGAGGCATTTGAGAAGGAAAAGCAGACGGTTCTTTTGATCGATGAGATCGATAAAGCGGATTTGGAATTCCCGAACGACCTGCTCTGGGAACTTGACAAGATGGAATTTTACATTCCGGAGACGGGAAAGACTGTCAAAGCGAAGCACCGTCCGATTGTGATTATTACCTCCAATGCGGAGAAGGAGCTGCCGGATGCGTTCCTGCGCCGCTGTATCTTCCATTATATTGCATTCCCGGAGCAGCCGATGATGGAGAAGATCATCAAGGCACATTACCCGGATCTCGACCAGAAGCTGATCGACGGCGTGCTGGACGCCTTCTACCGGGTGCGCGATCTGCGCGGCCTGCAGAAGAAGCCGAGTACCTCCGAGGTGTTGGACTGGATTCAGGCGCTTGTGATCGGCGGCGTGCCGGTGGAGAAGCTGGAAAAGGAGATCCCGTTTGCGGGGGTACTCTTAAAAAAGACAGAGGATTTAAAGCTGGTGGAGAATAACCGATATGTTTACTGATTTTCTGTATCTACTCCGTTCTTACGGGATGAAGACGAGCCTCAATGAGTGGAACAGCCTGATGGATGCGCTGGAAATGAACCTGAACGACGCGAGCCTGACGGAGTTTTACTATATGGCGAGGGCGGTTCTGGTCAAAAAAGAGTCCGAATATGACAAATTTGACCAGGCATTTCTGGCATATTTTAAAAATGTGCAGACGTTTGAGGAACTTCCGAAGGAGGTCTTAGACTGGCTTGCCAAGGCGCACGCGCAGACGCCGTATGATAAGGATGAGGTCGATGCGCGGTTTGCGGGACTTGATCTGGACGATATCCGTAAAATGATGGCGGAACGACTGAAAGAGCAGCATGAGCAGCACCACGGCGGCAATAAGTGGATTGGAACCGGCGGTACGTCGGCATTTGGACATTCCGGTTACAGCCCGAAGGGCATCCGCGTGGGCGGACCGGGCAAAAACCGGAGCGCGCTGCAGGTGGCGGAACAGCGGAATTACCGCGATTTCCGCGACGATGCGGTCATCCAGATCCGGCAGTTTCAGGTGGCGCTCAAAAAGCTGCGTCTTTTATCCTGCCGTGAGGATGGACCGAAAACGGAACTCAATGTGGAGAAAACGATCGAGAAGACTTGTGACGAAGGCGGACGTCTGGAGCTCGTCATGGAGCGCCCGAGAAAGAACCAGACGAAGCTTCTGCTTCTGATGGATAGCGGCGGGTCGATGTGGGCATATGCGGATCTGTGCAACCGGCTGTTTCAGGCGGTCAATCAGTCGTCCCATTTTAAGGATTTGAAGATTTATTATTTCCACAACTGTTTCTACGATCAGCTGTTTACGACGCCGTCCTGCTCCTGGAGGGATAAGATCTCGACCGAGTGGGTTTTTCACAACCTGAAACCGGAATACAAGGTAATTCTGGTTGGGGATGCGTCGATGGCGCCGTCGGAACTTCTGTACCGCGGCGGCAGTCTCGACTATTTCCACAGCAACGAGCGGACAGGCATTTACTGGCTGCAGGAGATGCACCGGCGTTTTCCGTCGGCGATCTGGCTGAACCCGATGCGGGAAAATAACTGGGCATATGCCTACGGTGCGTACACGATCAGTCTGATCCGCGAGGAGATTCCGATGTTTCCGCTGACGGCGGCAGGACTTGAGGCTGGAATAAAGGAATTGAA
>ENA-UPTB01002748-UPTB01002748.1-human-gut-metagenome-genome-assembly--contig:-NODE-2748-length-11581-cov-534.948453_pt1 | contig 11581 bp, 11 predicted proteins | sample MGYA00250046_ERZ773369 | MGnify/ENA primary metagenome ERZ773369 (study PRJEB29103, sample SAMN06111938) | human gut metagenome | biome: human gut; feature: ankylosing spondylitis patient; material...
TTCGCCCTCTTTCTCATTCTCAACCAAATCAAAATAGAGCAGGAAATACTGGTCTATCGGCTCAGCCACCTCAAACTGGCAGTTGTTCTTCATGATCAACTTCACCTGTTCCGCATCAAAATAACTCTTTTCGCCATTGTGCAGGGCAGTCAGCGCCTGGGCGAAAAGTTGCTGATAGTTCGGACGCACACTCACATCGATCGGTCCCGTCAGTTCCACACCGATGAATCTTCGGTTACCGGATGGGTCGGAGAGAATATCCTTCATGTTGCTCGTGGCGATGAACGAGGCGAGACGAGGAAATTCCATGACATGACTGCCATACGGAGGCTTGTATTTCAGCGTAGGCAACTGGATGAGATTCTTCAGAAATCCCTGCTGCACCTGTGGCGAAATCTGGTTGAACTCATCAAGATTGATGACCATAAACTGCGCCATCGCCTGATAAACCTGACGTTTTTCTGACAGAATCAGATTATCGCTATATCCCCATTGCAGCTCCGGCGGTAACAGAAAGTACTCTTGTTGTAACCCTGCTTGGAAATGAGAAGCGGAGCCACCGAGTTGCCATACTGGCGATGGGTAAAGCCGCGCCACTGGTCAACCATGCCCAGAAACCAGGTGTAGAACCAGTCTGCCCAGTAAGGATTGTTGGTAGGAACCGTACGAGCCAAGGCACGGATATGATCCTTTCCATCCCATTTGTCGTAGCATTGGAAGAGATATTCATCTATCGGATTATAATTCTTGATATAATCAGACTCCAGAAAATTCCTGACATCCTTGATGCTCACCCGGATATCAGCGAGCTGCACCTCCAGCGTCATGCGCTTCTGCACTCTCGGATCTACGGGCTGGAAACCATACCAACCCTTCTCCTTCGGCATGTATTCCACGAATTTCATCACCGTGTTGTATCTGAAGTTATATTTACTTTTCAGCAGCTGCATCATGCTCACGATATTCTCGCGAACGCTGTTCTTGTCAACTTTCTTTTCTTCTTCCGAAGTATCGGAACCTGGAATCATCTGCTGATTATCTTCCGTGTTGAAAGCCTGGTTCTGAGGGTGCATGTTGCTGTCAATCTTCATCGCCACCGCCTTACTGTTGAAATAAGGTTTCGCATCGAGCGTCATCATAAAACTGTTGTGCATCGAAGGCTCAAAAGACAGGTTTGAGCCCGCTTCAATAGAAGGTTTCGGTCCGTCTGTGAGCACCGAAGCCTTGGCAATCGCCTGATATACAGGCAGAATCTGCTGGTAAGCGATGCGGTACAGTCGTTCGGCATCCGCCTCCTCAGCAGGCAGCAAGTCATCTTCATTGCTGAATTTCACCAATACGATAACCGACTTACCATCAGCACCTTCCAGCGCAGCAAAGGTAGAAGGCAGCATGGCAACCGAGCGCTTCACGCCCTCCACGCCGTCTGCATCCGTAATGTTTCCGAATTTCAGCATCAGAATACCGTTGCACGCCTTCATCTTCAGGTTGTTGTTTTCGTCTTTGGCGAATTCAGCAGCGGGGTAGATGTGCATCCATGTTGGCATATCCTTGTAATATTCGTAGCCGCTTTCCATATAGGTCACGTATTCGCGGAAATGGGTAACAGTAAGTCTGCTGTCATCTTTTGCGATACGTTGCAGCAACTTCTCCATCGTCTTGGTGCTGACGAGGAGCTGCTTCTTGTTGTTTGTATGAACGATTGTTATCTTCATTGAATATATTGATTAGGATGTTTCTTTGTTAACTATTAACCATAAACTGTCAACTATAAACTCTAAAATCTTATCAGCGTTGCCCAAAGTTTGGTTGGTAAATTGGGCACTCGTTTCCCGTTGTACGGGCAATGGCTGCCCGTCACTTGTTCTCTAGTAGCCCGTCACGTGTTCATCGGTAGCCCGTCACGTGTTCTCTGTGGGACCGCTTAAATGGCATGGCTGGAACATCTGGAGGGCTGAGAAAAAGATTAGCTTTTAGTGAAATCAATCTCTTCTGAGAAATGGTCGAATTCAACATCTTTATATCCGTATCTGGCGAAGAGCTGTTTGATATATGCCTGTTGTTCCGGCAGGAGTTTCAGTTGTCCCAGTTTGTAACGGTAGTATTGTCCTTTGCTGCCGAGGTAGTCTCTCATTTCGGCGCGCAGAGCAGGAGCGTCTTTCACTTTCATTTCGGCAAAGAGTTTGTCGAATCCCCATGCCATTTTCACGACACGCAGCGGAGCGAAGTACTTGCAATTCCCGTTTTTCAGGGCATTTGGGAAAATGGCATCCCCTCTATCAGTCTTCTCGTTTTTATAGAGACCGGATAGATAGTGGATACATTTGTTTTTCATCGGACATGGTTCGGTGAAACAGTAGGTGATGTTGCTAGGTACGTTTCCGTACTCAAAAGCCTTTTTCAGTAATTCCTTTTCATCCATGTTTCTTAAGTATTAAGAATAAAACATTCTGTTTTACTAAACGCAAATACATCCTGTTTATTGTCTTGCAAATGCTATTATTATCACTTCATAAAGCATTTTTTTTCGATGCAAGCAAGAAATCATGATACTTTTCGCTAATTTATGATACTTCGATGATACTTCTCCCTTCAATTTCAGAGAAGTCTCATTCGTGATAAAGTTCTGTGTATTAATGATATAATTCTTATTCTATACCGAAAAATGAGACTTTGATACTTTTTTCTAGAAAAAAGATTTTACGTGCGTGTAATTGATGGTTCTTTATCGCTTGCGTACTTCTTTCTAAACTTCCTTCTAGCCTCATCCCTTTTGTTGGAAGAATCATGTGCTGCTGATACCCCTCCTTTTTATTATAATTCCCCATCACACAACTTTTTTCGAAACTTTTTAGCTAAAAGTTTTGTTGTTTCGAATAACATTTGTACCTTTGTAACAACATACTCACCCCCGCTTCCCTTTAGAACAGCGCGCTCAGGGTGAGTCTTTTTTGTTCTTTTTGCCATGTTCGGTGTTTAGCTATTCGATAAATGCAGAAGAAGAAGATAGATCTGATATTGACAAATTTGTAATCAACCATATAATAATAGGTAAGCAATGACCGGAAAGATTGGAAGAAAAAAGGTATTGAAGTTTCGCGACTTCCCAACACGCCTACATGGCGAGGTATTCTTTGTAGAGAATGGGTATGATGAAAAGTTGAACCTTTCCATCATCAACCATCTCGTGGATATCAACAACTTGTTTATCAGCAAGTCAATTCATTTTAATTATTTCCCATTTCTGGGTCCTCATATCAGGAAGACAGCTCTCTATAGCTATCCTGCGATGAATAAAGAGGATTTGAACATCTCTGTTCCTTCCGATTTGTTGTTGTCGCAATTGGTAGAAGTAAAGAATAAGGAGAAATTACATCCTAGCATCTTACAGCTAGACCATGAGGAGGATGGCATATATTATGTCAATTCCTATTCTTTGTCTATAGAGGAAGATGAGGATTTTATGCCATTGATGCAGGCTGCGTATGATAAGTTGCCGGATTGCAAAGTGATGTTCAGCTCTGTCGATGATTTCCCATACAGTATATTTAATCCGACACCGATTCCGGCAGATGAAACATTCAGCTATGATATCAGGCAGAAGATGAAGGAGGTGTACCGACAGGTGCAGGACTTGCGCCTTGGCGGAGTAAGCGATTGGGTGCTGAAGCAGTATCTCTTTCCACCCAAGAATCTGAGTAGAATGATTATCACAGAGAATTACGATATCATACTGCCCGACTATCATGATATGACTATCAAGATGGAGCCATTGGTAAAGGCGGTGTATATTCTCTTTTTGCGTCATGAGGAGGGAATCCTTTTCAAATGTCTGTCGGATTATAGGGAAGAGCTATATGATATCTATGTGGATATTCGCAAGAAATCGAACAACAACGGGGCACATCTTTCAGAAGAGAAGATTCGCCAGAGCATCGAAGCCCTGACGAATCCATTGTCTAATTCTATCAATGAGAAATGTGCCCGTATCCGCCAAGCCTTCACTCTTCAGTTTGATGAAAGTCTAGCCGGGAGTTATTTCATTGATGGCAATCGTGGCGAACCCAAGAAGATACCATTGGATAGAAAGCTTGTGGAGTGGAAGTGATTTTTTTATGTATTCTTCCTGTATAACAAATAAACTCCTATGGCAATTCAAACGCTCGGTCCGAGGTTTGGGTTGCCACGCATAATGATACAGATAAAGCTAATTACTCCAATCAGAATACATACCCATCCCCAAATCTTCAACTTAGTTCTTCTTTTCAAGCTCATTTGGCGTTTTCTTCTTGGAGCATAATACGACAATGAGACCAATCACCACATTGATGAGTGAGATACCAAAAGCCCATCCGAAACCAATCTTTCTGTTTCTTCCCAGGCAACCAACGCCGAATGCTAACGCAACGGCAATCACGAAAAAAAAGAGTCTTTCCATATTCCTATTATTTTTATTGTTATTTTGGCTGCAAAAATAATAAATGGTGGTAGATGCTACAAATGTTTAGGCTCCACAAGGCTTGTGGAGGTAAGTTTTTCCCGAGTTTGTACATCTGTTTGCAAAAAAAGAACTAACTTTGCCATCTCATAAAGTATTAATTTAAAAAGATTATAATTATGATGTTACCAATTATTTCAGTATTGATTGGCATAAGTTTGATGTATTACATCCGCCAGAAAAGAGCAGAAAAAAAGATGGATGAAATCGTTAGTTCTATCTCGCCATCTAATGATAGCAATGAGAGTATTGGTACTAGAGACTTGTGCCTTGAGTTGCTTCGCCAGCTTAATTGTGAAGTTCGTATAGAGCACGATGACATTTACTTCACGTATCAAAATGAGAAGTTTATGATAGAGGCATCAAACGAATCAGCCTTTATTACAATTTGGGACCTTCATTGGGATATGGTGGATTCGGAGAATCTTCAAGATGTAGAGAATATGAAAAAGGCTGTTAATCGTACTAATCATTTAGTGCATAATACTGTCTTGTATATTCTGTATGAGGAAGAAAAGTCTTATTATGTTCTGTCTAAGTTACAATGTCTGCTAATGCCGAATATCCCAAACACGAAAGCCTATCTTGCTGCGATTCTTAATGACTTTTTCAGAACCAAGCAATGTTACTCTCAGGTTCTTGATGACATAGGCAAAGATGTACAGGATGGTACTATATTAAATTAGGTGAAAAAATAGCTAATGGTTTGGTAGTATCGCAAGTCTTTTGTACCTTTGAGGGCAAAACAATTAACAGAAAAAGTCAATGCAATATCCTTTGATATCAGAATATGTTAGAGCCATACAAGATGCTAGTAACAATCTTGATGAGTTGGCTTATTTGGTACCAGTGCAAGATGATCATGGTGAGCCATATCGTAGCAGTGGTGCTTTTGCCGTCGTGTTCAAAATGAAAGATGAACAGACAGGGAAATGCTATGCCTTAAAGTGCTTTACTGAAGAACAAGAAGGTAGAGCTGAGGCTTATCGCCAGATTGCAAATGAGTTGGAGTTCGTAGATTCCTCTTATATTACTTCTGTAAAGTACTTAGACAAAGAAATCTTCGTAGATAGCAGTTGTGAGGAGGATGAGTTTCCTGTCCTTCTGATGGATTGGATTGATGGTGAAACAATGGAGACTTACATTGCGGAAAACTATCAAGATAATTATGCAATGGCAATGCTTTGCTATCGCTTCTGTAAAATGGCAGCGTGGCTTCGTTCTCAACCATTTGCTCATGGTGACATCAAGCCAGACAACATCATGGTTCGTCCTGATGGAAGTTTGACTTTGGTAGATTATGATGGTATGTTTGTTCCTGCCATGAAGGGACAAAAGTCTCCGACAATTGGTACAAAGGACTTTTCTCATCCTTTGAGAACCGTCGATGATTTTGATGAAACCATCGATGACTTTGCTTTGGCAAGCATCGCCTTGTCGTTAAAAGCTATTTCTTTGAACCCTTCGTTGCTTGATGAATATGGTGCAGCAGATAGATTACTCTTTTCTGCTGAGGACTATCGTGACTTGAGTAAGAGTAAGGTACTGGCTGCTTTGCAAGAATTGATGAATGATGAAGAAGTTAATATGCTTCTCTCATCATTTCTTCAAGCCAAAGGTATAAAGCGTATAAACTATAGAGCTTTTAGTGATATTCGTCTACCGAAAACTTCAACCCAAAACGAGCAGATTAATTTATTTGTAGATTATACAGAGGAGTTGCGTGATATAGATAATATGTATAATGCCCGTATAAATCTAGGTTTTGTTTTTGACTCGTATAAGCGATTAGCTGATATGGGAAATCTTTTTGCAATGGTTGGTTTAGGAAGTTGTTATTGCTATGGACGTGGTGTTCCTGAAAATATTCAGAAAGGTGTTGAATTAATTAAATTTGCTTTGGATAAGTCTAATCCTAAAGCTTATAATGCTATGGGGATATTATATGAATTAGGTTTAGGGGTTAATAAAGACCTTATAAAAGGATTGTCTTTGCAGAAAAAATCGGCAGAGTTAGGTTATGTAGCAGCACAGTATAATTTAGGACGTGCTTATCTTTTAGGTCAGAAAGGATTTGCGAAATCTGAATCTTTGGCTTTTATGTGGTTTGAAAAAGCAGCGAGGCAAGGATATGGTGAGGCTTTGTGTGAATTAGGAAATGCTTACATGAATGGTATTGGTGTTGCTAAAAACATAGATTTGGCTTTGTGTTTATATAAGTCTGCTTTTTCTAAAGGAGTACCTTCTGCTAAATTAGCTTTGGGGGAATTGTATTTTGTGGGGAAGTTATTGGAGCAAGATAGGAAAAAGGCATATAATTATATAAAACAATCTGCTGAGTCTGGAGTAGGAAGAGCTCAGGCTTTACTCGGACTTATTTATTGCACAAATGAATTCATACAAATAGACTATAGGCAAGCTGAAATATGGATAGAAAAAGCTTTGGATAGTGGATATTCAGATATAAAAAGTATATTTGAAATGGAGGAAGGTTACTATGCAGTGTATATAGACGACGAGGTGTTGACAAAGTTTTATTTGTGGGCGCAGAATCATCATGATGAATGTATATTTGAAATTTTAGCGAAACTTTTTGAAAAATCCTCTTTTGATGAGTTTGGGGTTGAATATAGTGCAGATAAAAGAATTTTGTTAAATGCCCATAGTTTTACATTGGATTCGTATGTAATAGATGTTCATACAAAAGAGATTAAGGCTGGAGCTTTTGTTGAATGTCGTAATTTGGCAAAAATATTTTTGCCAAATGCTTTGGAAAAAATAGGAGATGGAGCCTTTGAATCCTGCGATATGTTGGAACGCTTAACTATTCCTCGTTCTGTAAAAGTTTTGGAAGGCAATCCTTTCTCTAAATGGGATGGGCAATTAATATGTCTATCTCCTAATTTTTCATATAATGCTGGTGCTCTAATGGATGATAAAAGATTAATCTCTTATAGAGCCTATATGTCTTCATATAACGTGAGGGAAGGAATCGAAATTATAGAAAAGTATGCATTTGAAGCCAATGAATATATAAGAAAAGTTCAATTGCCAGCGACATGTCATACTATTGGGAATGATGCTTTCATAAGTTGTGCTAATTTAAATTATATAAATTTTTCAAATGCCATAAAAGAAATAGGTTGTGGTGCATTTTATTGTTCTGGTCTGACGGAATTTGAGGCAGAAGGAGTCTCTGTCATAAAGTCAGGTACGTTTGGAGGCTCAAGGTTGAAAAAGATAAAATTGGGGAGTAATGTGAAGAAAATTGAAAACCAAGCTTTTATAGATTCAATATTGTTGGAAGATGTAATTCTTTCTGAAGGATTGCAAGAAATTGATGAAGTAGCTTTTGCAAACTGTAAAAGGTTGAAGAAAATAAATATACCAAACAGTCTTAAGATAATTAAAAAAAGTGCGTTTGTAGATTGCACTTCATTGGATGAAGTAACAAAATTGAATTTAATAGAGCGTTTTGGTAAAGATATATTTGAATGGTAACTATGATGTCGGTAATGAAGTTAATGCAGCTTTTAATGTTGCAGAATGTAGAGGTGGACTATTATCATATAAAATTATGTGCAGATTATTTAAAAGTCTTAATAGTTTTCTTTTTATGTTGTAGCATACCAAAAACGTCGTATTTTTGTGGCGTGAAACAAAGCCGTTATGGTGGAGTGCGTAAAATTTTTAAAAATATGGAAAAAGGAAGATTTTATTTTTGCTGTAATTGCGGCAGAAGAGATGTTCTTAACTATTGTCCTTTTGCTCCTCATGGAGATGCCGCAGATGATAGGGACGCTCATCAGTGTATTGAAAGTGGTGATTTTATCCTAATTGGGTAGTTCCTTAGTTAGAGCCCACTTGGTGGGCTCTTTATATATATAGTAGTTATGCAATATCCTTTGATATCAGAATATGTTAGAGCCATACAAGATGCTAGTAACAATCTTGATGAGTTGGCTCATTTGGTACCCGTGCTAGATGATCATGGTGAACCATATCGTAGCAGTGGTGCCTTTGCCGTCGTGTTCAAAATGAAGGATGAACAAACGGGGAAATGTTATGCCTTGAAGTGCTTTACTGAAGAGCAGGAAGGTAGAGCTGAAGCTTATCGTAAGATTGCTGATGGGTTGGAGTTCTTAGATTCCTCTTATATTACTTCTGTGAAGTACTTAGAAAAGGAAATTTTCGTAGATAGCAGTTGTGAGGAGGACGAGTTTCCAGTCCTTCTGATGGATTGGATTGATGGAGAAACAATGGAAAGTTACATTGCTGAAAACTATCAAGACAATTATGCTATGGCTATGCTTTGCTATCGTTTTTGCAAAATGGCAGCTTGGCTTCGCTCTCAACCATTTGCTCATGGAGATATTAAGCCAGATAATATCATGGTTCGCCCTGATGGAAGTTTGACTTTGGTGGATTATGATGGTATGTTTGTTCCAGCGATGAAAGGACAGAAGTCTCCAACAATTGGTACAAAGGACTTTTCTCATCCTTTGAGAACTGTTGATGATTTTGATGAAACCATCGATGACTTTGCTTTGGCTAGTATTGCTTTGTCATTGAAAGCTATTTCTTTGAAGCCATCTTTGCTTGATGAATATGGTGCAGCAGATAGATTGCTCTTTTCTGTAAATGATTATAATAAGTTATGTAAAATAAATCTATGGAAGAAACTGTCTAAAATCAAAAATATGGAAATTAAAAAATTACAAACTTGTTTACGGTTGGCTGAAAATCGCCAAAATTATGATAATTTGTTAATTAGTTGTGTGAAAGAACCTACAAAAGATACTACCTTGGAGAAAGTTGATTTCCTAAAAGCAAGGGCGATATCTGCTGTATGTTCAAGTAGACAATTGCAAGAGCACTTAACTTCTAATACTCATTATGATTTGATTGATTTGACATCTCAGAAATCAGAAAACTCATACCCGATAAAAGAAATTTTAGCATTATTGGCAGTGTTGTCTTTTTTTGCTTTGTATTTCATAGACGAGGAGTTGTTTTTAAACGTGTTCCTCTTTTTTATGGCAAGTTCATCGGTTATATTTATGATTATAGGTTTTGTTATTTATGCTGGAATAATTTTATTGGGTGGTTATTTGCTTTTTGTAATAATAAAAAAGATATTGAAAAAATAAGAATGCAACTATGATACTGATTGAATCTAAGCGAAAGAAGCAGGAGAATATCTTGAAGAAATATCCCGATGCAATCATTGCAGATGTGACAAGCCATGCGGAAGATGATTTGATAAAGTTGAGTCCTTTTTATCCGCATGGTGGAATACCTGTGCCATTCAGCGAGGGTGTTACTGCTACATGTGTTGAGGCTGTGTGGCAAGGGCTGAAGGTATTTGAATCGGATGACGTAGATATGAAAATGTTTAAGAACGAGTCGATGAAGAATATCAAGAGAACTGTTCGCAAGTTTGGTAAGCCACTTGGACATCGTAAAGGAGTAAACGGAACAGAACTGCTCGGATATATTGAGGCTCGAAAGCTGATTTATATCCCTACTTACAGGTGGGTACTTGAACATAAGGTTCAAAGTATTATCGAAAGATTGCGAGAGGCTAGCCAGACTAAGACCATCGTACTTTTGGATTATAATACAAATTGTGATGTGAATGACCCGAAGAAGCCTCTTTCGCATGCCTTTCTAATCAAGGCATACGTAGAAGGTCTATATCCTTTTGGTGATAAAAAGTGGAAACCACAGACAATAGAACCAAAGCAACTAACGTTATTCTAACATACATATATTATTGGAGGACAAAAACAATGAACAGAAGAAGTAACTGGGAGGATTTTAAGAATATCCTCGAACAAAATCATATCACCAAGCTCTATCACTTCACAGACCGTGATAACTTGGAGAATATTATCAAGAATGGAGGGCTCTATTCTTGGAAGGATTGTGAGGAACGTGGTATCAATATTCCTAAACCAGGAGGTGGAGGACCTGGTTCTCCATCCTGGTCGTTGGATAAGCGTGATAATCTGGAACATTATGTTCGTGTCAGCTTTACCATGAATCATCCTATGATGTATGTGGCAATGAATGAGGATAGAATTTCTAACCCTGTTATTCTGGAGATAGACCCTGAGGTGATTTATGATGAGGATACCAAGTATGCAGACAGAAATGCTGTGCGCAATGGTGCTCATGTGGGTGGAAGTCTGGAGGATTTCAAGAAGATTCACTTCCAAACTGTCAAGGCTCGCAATCACTTCGATTTCGATGTGGATGAGCAGCCATTCTATCAGGCAGAGATTTTGGTAAAGAATAGTATTCCTCTGAAGTATATCAAGAACATCGACAATTTTGGCATTCCAATTCCAAGCCAACCACAGATGTTACAAAGCAAGAATGCATATACGGCTCGTGTTGACCGTGAGCATCCTACAGCATTCATCTTCCTGGTGGACCAAAGTGTTTCTATGCGTAGAATTACCACCTTTAATGGTGAGGATATGACTTTGTCTGAGGCCGTAGCTCGTATCGTAAATGCTCAAATCAACGAGTTGGTGGAGCGATGTGTGAAGAATAATGAGACTCGCCATTACTTTGATATTGCCATGATAGGCTATGGCACTGAGGCTTATAGCGCTTGGAATGGTAGCTTGGAGGGAAAAGACTTCGTTACTCCAGAAGAGATTCGTGATAATCCTTACCAAAAGAAAATGGTGAAGGAAGAGGTGCGTACCCGTAAGGGTATAACCATCAAAGAAGTAGAGAAAAAACAATGGATGGTAGCTCGCCATGATGGTAGTTGGACACACATGGATAAAGCTTTTAAACGTGCAGAAGGTCTGCTCGAAAACTGGATGAAAGACCATCACGACAAGGATTGTTATCCTCCTACAATTATCAATATCACAGATGGTGAGTATAATGGTACCTCACATGATGAAATGCAACAACTTGCTAATCAGTTGAAGTCGATGTTTACCAATGATGGTAATGTATTATTCTTCAATATTCACGTTGTACCTGGACATGCAGAATCAGTAGTGTTCCCTGCAACTGCAGATGAATTGAACGGAAATGGATATGGTGAGAAACTTTATA
>ENA-UPTB01002750-UPTB01002750.1-human-gut-metagenome-genome-assembly--contig:-NODE-2750-length-11570-cov-3.374141_pt1 | contig 11570 bp, 5 predicted proteins | sample MGYA00250046_ERZ773369 | MGnify/ENA primary metagenome ERZ773369 (study PRJEB29103, sample SAMN06111938) | human gut metagenome | biome: human gut; feature: ankylosing spondylitis patient; material...
GAGTTCTTGACTCCGCTCGATCACCGCGAATTCGATCTTGCGGTCGTGGTCTTCAATCCGGGCGACGAGCGCGAACTCGATCTGCTTCGCGAACGCCGCGAAGAAATCGCGAACCGGCCGGGCGTCAACCGCATCGTTTGGCTCGTGACCGAAATCGATCCGAAGAGGGGGTGGGACGCCTATGAGGAGGCGTGCGACTTCGCGGACGCGCCGGTCTTCTTTCTGACGCCAGAAATCCGCTCCCGATGGGACGTTCGCCGAACGCCCACGATCATCACGGCGAACGCCGAAAAGAAGACCTTCCTCGTCGAGGAACTCGGACCGAAGGGAGCGGACGAACCGAGCGAAAACAAGAATCCGGCCAAGGGTGGAGCTGAAAAGTGAAGGGGAGAAAACATTCGTTCGCGGTCTTCGATCTCTTCGGGTCCGCACGTTTCGCGGAGAACGGCGTGCTCGGAGCGCTTGCGGCCGCGCTTGTCATCCTGGTTGGACTTTTCTTTCTTGTCCTGGGATCCCTTTGCGCCCGTGCGGCGGACGTCTGTCAGTCGGCGGACGTCTTCTCGACGAAGCTCATCACGAGTCTCTGTTGGGACTGCACGTTTCCGATCCGCGTCTCGGGCGTGACCATCTCCGGGAGCAAGAACAAGGGGAACATCCCCGAGGAGGCCGCAAATCAGGCCTTCTGTCTTTGCCCGGACAAGCTGGGTGTTCCGCACCCCGGCATTCTCACGCAGTTCTGGGAGCCCTACCGCATGGTCGAGTGGCAGCGCATTCCGGGGTGCATGTCCGTTCTGAACGGCACGCGCTTTCCGTTTCGCAGCACCTTCGTCGGCACGCACGGTCAGCTGAGCGAAGACGGCAAGGAAGGATCGATGTTCAAGCATTACCACTACTTCTCGTTTCCGGTGATGGAAATGATGGACGTCTTCGTCCCCGCCGACTGCAATCCCGGCTACTACGTGGACATCGACATCCTCTATCTCTCGGAAATGGATCCGACGTGGAACGACGACGTGCTCGCCTATTTCTCGATGCCGGAAACTTCGCTTCTCACGTCGCCGCTCGCCGCCGTCGCGTGCATTCCGGAGGCCGTCTCCTCCACTTTTGCGCAAAAGCCGATTCAGTCGCTCTTCTGGTGTGCGGGCACCTGGGGGCTCCTCTATCCCTCCAGCGGCAACGCCAAGGAACCCGATCCGATCAACGGGACCATGCTCTTTGCGTCGAGGATGTTGAACGTCATGCACCGGCGCGGTTTCGTGCACAGAACGGTGGGCGAAGACGCGATGTGTTCGGGGGTCATCGATCCGACGCTCCCGAAGTATCAGTACCGCTTCAGCATGTTTCACCCGATTCCCCATACGGACAACACCTTCGTGATCGGCGAAAGCCCGCTTCGCTGGGGTCTCACCCGCATCATTCCGGCTACGGGCGAAGATCAGGTCTACATCATCTGGCGCTGGCTCGACTGCTGCATGACGAAGTCCGAATAGCGAAGCCGCGAGAGCGGTCTTGCCTATCGAAAAACGGGATTTTCTCCGAAACCGATCGATGAAAATCCCGCGCAGAGCGTCCCGTGAGGCGGAGGACGCTTTCCCTCCAATTCGAAGAAACCAAAGGTTCCCTATCCATGGACATCCTGCACATTTGGGAACGCGTACCGCCCAATCCGGTCCGCGGATTTTTCGTCGCCGTGAGAAAGAGCGTCTGCTCGCTGATGGCCGCCCTCATGATCGTCACGCCCACGTGGTCGTTCGGTTCGGAAACGAACATGAGCGCGATCGGCAAGGAAGCGCACGGCTTCGGCGAAGGACTCGGCTCCGACGCCCTTTCGAATTTCTCTACGTCCGACGGAGCGACGATCAAGTTCCAAGTGAACGGACAGACCGGGAGCATCAACTCCAACGATCTCTCGGCCGAAGCCGCCGATCTGAACCGCAAGTGGACTTGGGAGGACATCGAGGCGCTCAAGGGCCTTTTCGACGGCGACGACGAAGGGACGGATCGCGGCGAAGCGGCTCGCGAAGAGCTCTTCGGGGACGATCAGACGATCGAAGGTCAGATCCACAACTATCTGGTCGACGAAGCGAACCGCGTCGACATGGACAAGAACGACCAGATCCTGAAGGTTGCGGAAAGCATTCTCTCGTCCGTCGAAGACATCACGGACGGCTTCGCCGACTGTTCGTCCGACACGATCTTCAAGGACATCATGAACACCGTTCACGTCCCGAAGCTCGTGCAGTGCGAACAGGTGCTCGACCGCTCGGGTCCCTGCACCATCGTTCACGATTATCAGGCGGGCGTGATCCGCTACCTCGACGGGCCGTACAACATCGAATCCTGCGGGGAAGGGTGCACGCAGATCTGGCTCGGCAAGGTGGGAAACAACTACATACCGGGCGGTTCCTGTTCGCTCCATGAGGAGGAAATTCTCTTCACCGTCCTCAATCCGGACGCCATTACGGTGGCCGAACTCGACTACGCCGCCTACGACGATCAAATGCAGGTCTGGATCGGACCGCGCGGACGCGAAACCAAGGTCTATCAGGGACCGAAGGAGACCTTTCCGTACGAAGACCATTCGGCGAACCGTGTTCCCGGTGTCGCCTGCGAACTGAATACGCACTGGATTTGGGACCCGAAGGGAGACGGGTACAAATGCACGGAAAGTTCCTGCGCGTACATTCAGCAGAACCTCCCGGCCATCGACATCACGTCGTATCTGAAGAGTGCGGGCGAGAAGGGCGACGTGCGCTTCTACCTGCGAGACGCCATCGGAGGAAAGGGCGAAGCCTTCGCTCGCATGCGCATCTACTACGACGCCTCCAAGGCGATCGTGGACGATTCCTGGAATCCGAGCACCTGTCTGGAAGCGGCGGTCGGCGTTTCGGACGGTTTCGCCGATGGCAGCGTCAAGTGCATCGACATGCCGGAGATCGATTCGGCGACGGGTTGCGCCGCGATCGACGGCGTGTTCGTCTGCGAACACCACCTCAATCCGTCTCCGCTTTCGAAGCTCGGCATCAGCAATCTCTGCCGCAAGGTAGGCGTCGAGGCGCAGTTCGACTACTACAAGGGAGAAGTCGACTGGGTCGGTCCGGACGGGGAAACGTCCACGGAAGTCGGTTCGGGCGGATCGCTCGACAAATGCGAAAAATACGTCGATCAGGGTTGTTCCTTCATGCGTTCCGAGTGTACGGAAGGGGCGAAGGGCGAATCGGGGACTTGCTACATCGCCGACGTCACCTACGACTGCGGCGAAGACGTTCCGGTGAAGGACACCGAAATCTCCACCGAATACGACTGTCCGGGCGAGGCCTCCTGCATGGGCGAAGAGTGCATCAATCTCGTGCGCGATCCCGACAGCGAGTCCTTTGCGCAGGTCTCGGCGCTTCTCAATTCGCTCCAATACATGGGACAGGACATGGAGTGCACCGGCACCGACTCTTCGGGCGACGTCACGGGCGATCAGAACGTTACCTGCAAGGTGTTCTCCGGAAATCCCTCAAAATGCAAGATCGTCGTGGGGGGCGTTCAGGACTGCTGCGAGCCGGCGACTTCCGTCGGAATGGCGCCCTATCTGAACATGCTGTCCGCAAAGTCGGACGGTCAGATGATCCTCAACTTCTCGAACAAGGCGTACGACTGGCTCAACACCAACTTCTCGCCCGAAATGGCCGAGGTCGCCAACGAAATCGGGCACGGGGCCTGGTCCTTCTACGAAGGCGCTTCGTTTGGATTCCAGGGGGCGGGCTACATTGCCAAATACTCCGAGTATCTCGAAAACATCAACTCCTGGAAGGATCTCTTTCTGCCGAGCACGGACGTGCTCATGAAGCACGCCGTCACGGCGATCAAGCAGTACATCCAGGACCAGCTGATGGAGCTCTTCAAGGAAGCCGGAGAAAAGCTGTTCGGCGAGATGTTCGGGAGCGGCGGCACCGGCGGCGGTCTGGTCAACGGTGCGGCGGGAGAGGTGATGGGTGCCATCGGCGCGGCGCTCGGCGTCGTGGCGATGATCTACGCGGCCTACTGCGCCGCCGTGATGCTGATTCAGGCGATCTACAAATGCACCGAAGAGGAGCTGCAGTTCACCGCCATGCTCGACGTCGGGAACTGTCACTACATCGGGTCCTACTGCGACTCGAAGGTGCTCGGGATCTGCATCAAGAAGATCCGGAGCTACTGCTGCTTCAATTCGCCCCTCTCGCGCATTCTGCAGGAACAGATCCGCAAGCAGGGGGACGTTATCGGCGTCGATTTCGGCAGTTTCGGCTCGGCCAAGCATCCGCAGTGCGCGGGCGTTCCGCTCGACAAGGTCGGTCTCATCGACTGGGACAAGGTGGATCTCTCTGAATGGATCGCCATTTTGCAGAACAACGGTCAGTTTCCGAACGCCGACAACATCAACGTAGAGACCATGACAGGGAAAGACAGCGACCTCAACTACGACGGCAATCGCGTCAACACGATCGAGCGCAACACCGCACGAATGAAGGCCATGCAGTCGCAGTTCGGCGACACGCCGGTCGATCAGCGGCGAGACGATGCGGCGGAAGCCTTCACGATCGACTCCGGGTACCGTCCGGACAAGAATCCCTGACGAAATTCAACGCTTCCGCAGCGAAAACCGAACGCACGGCTTGGAGCGCAACTCGGTTTGAGATAGTCACGCCCATGCCGTCGAGACGCGCACTCCGCGTACCGACGGATCGGGCGTGCTTCGCATTTCCCGCGAAGACGCCGTGTTTGTGTTCTCAGAACAAGGAAGCTTTCAGATGAATTCCGTATACCGCGTTGTATTTTCAAAATCGCGCAACGCACTGATGGTTGTGAACGAAATCACGTCCTGCGTCCAGGCCGAGGGCACCAAGACGGTCGTCGCCGTTGCGGCCGCCGCCGCGATGGGCTCGGCCATGGCCGCCGACGCCGTTGAAGACGCGACGCCCCCGGTGGAAGAAGAAACCCCGGTCGTCGACACGTCTCTCTGGACCGACAAGACGGTCTCCGCCGCCGAAACCGTCAAGGAAGGCGACACGATCAAGATCAACACCGCCGTCATTGCCGAAGGCGGTTCCCTCACCGTTCAGGGCAACGTCGACCGCGACCCGATGGAAGTGAACGGAGAAAAGACCTCCGTCCTCTCCGTGGAACAGGGCGGGAAGGTCAGCGTCGAAGCCACGGGCAATCTTCAGGTGAACGACCTCAAGATCGCGGGCGACGTTTCCGCGACGGGTACGGAGGATTGGACCGACGAAGCGCACGGCCGCACGACGCCTGCCGTCGGCGCCTACAAGTCCTTCGAAATGACGGACGGCACGCTCACGCTTTTGCAGGGCGGCCGCGCCTGGATCGGCTCGACCTGGTCGAAAGATCCCGAAGCCTATGGCCGCATGGAACTCAAGGGCGGCGAAGTTACGCTCAAGGACGGCGGCTACATCACGGGCAACAAGCGTCTCGTGAAGGCCGGCGAATATTACGCCGCCGAGAACGACGGCCACGATACGGTCAAGGTAGAAGAGGATACGCTCGCCGCGAACGTGATCGGCTTTGACGGCGCCGTCGTCACGGTCGAGGGCGAAAAGAACGTGATCGACGCCGCCAAGACGGAATTGACCGCCGGCTCGCTTACGATCAAGAAGGGGGGCGATCTCACGGTCCGCGCTTCCGTCGCGACGAACGAAAGCGACGTCGATGCCGTCAAGGCTCAGATCGCCGAGGACGGCTATTTCGCCGTGAAGGGCGGCACCATGACGGTCGAAGAGGGCGCCTCCTTCTTCGTCGCCGATTCGCTCAAGCGCGTGGAGGTCACGGGCGGTGAAGTCAACAACGCCGGGCGCTTCGACATCGGCTCGTCCGACATGACGCTCGAAAACGCCTCGTTCGCGAACGCGGGCAAGCTCGAAAGCACGGGCAAGCTCACGATCGGTCAGGGTGGCGTGCTCTCCACGGCCGCTTCGAAGTCCGAAGCCTTCGACATGGCGGGCGGCGTCGTTCTGAACGAAGGCGGCAAGCTCGTCTTCACGGCCCTCAATTCGACCTTCGAAGATCCCCGCATGGCCGACAAGCAGGCCAAAGAAGGTGCGGAAGAAGGCTCGGATGAAATCCCCGCCGTCCCCGTCGAACAGCCGAAGGATCAGCTCCTCATCGCCGGTACGAGCTACACGCTCGCGGGCGGTGTTCTGGAAGGCGCCGACTCGATCAAGATCGGCCGCAACGACGACGCCGCTTCGATGACGATCACGAAGGGCGACTACGCCTTCAAGAACGTTCGTCTCGGCAACTCGACGAAGACCGACGGCGCTTCGACCCTCACCGTTGCGGGCGGCAATCTCACCGTCACGGGTCTTCTCGATCTGCGCTACGGCGTCACGACCGTCGAGTCCGGCAAGCTTGCCCTGGAAGGCGAATACCTCACGGGCAAGAACGAGGGTACGCTCGTCGTGACGGGCGGCACCTTCGCCACCACGGGCGCCAACCTCTTCAACGAACTGAAGACCGAAGCCAAGGCCGATGAAGCCGCCGGCGACGAAACGACGGGCGAAGAAAAGCCCGCCGCGCCCTCCTACGCCCTCTCCAACCTTCTCGAGAAGGGCGAGTTCACGGGCGGCGTGATCGAAGTGACCGACGCCGGCCTCAAGCTCTCGCAGGCTCAGGTCATCGCCGCGTCCGACATGCTCAAGGACGCGGGCATCGGCTCCGACCTCGTCTTTGCCGACGTGACGTTCACGGACGACAAACTCGTCTTTGACGACGCTCTGGGCCTCAACGGCAAGGGCCAGGTGATCGAAGCCGCCGCTTCCGTTGACGGTACTGCCACGCTCACGATCGGCGACACGACCGCCGCCGTCGGTCAGCTCGTCGTCGACGACAAGACCGAATCCGTCGCGGTGGCCGGCGAAGACGGCAAGACCGGCGTTCTGCAGCTCACCGGCACGGCCGAAGGCGGCAATCTCATTGCCGGCGGCAAGGACGGCAAGGTTGCGGTTCTCGACGCGGCTTCGCTCAAGCTCGGCTGGGACGAAGCTTCGAAGGGCGTTCTCAACGTCGACGAAGCGAAGGTCTCCGACCTCTCCGTGACGGGCGACTTCGCCGCCAACGACGTCACGATCAAGACTTCCGGCACGATCGCCGCCGGTGCGTCGCTCTCCGTTGACGATCTTGCTGCGGCCGAAGGCGCCGACGCCGTGTTCTCCGTGGACGGCACGCTCGCCGCCAACACGATCAGCCTCAAGGTCAATCTCAACGAAGGCGCCGCCCTCGTTCTCGGCGAACAGAAGACGAACGGAAACGCCCGCGAGTCCTTCAAGATCCCGCAGATCATCGGCACCGTCATGACGACGGGCGAAGACGCCGAAGGTGGCGTCATCTCCGGCTCCAAGGACGTCGTCGTCACGACCAACGTCGACGGCGAAGCTCTCCTCAAGGCCGAAGCGGCCAAGGTGGGCGTTGTCTACGACGCGGCGAAGAACGTCGGTCTCTACGCCGACAAGACGATTTCGCTCGACCGAGAAAAGGGCAAGCTTCTCGTCGGCGACATGAACGCCGGCACGAAGGCTGAAGGTCAGATCGCCGTCGGCTCCAACGCCGTGGCCGTGATCGACGTCAGCGCCTTCGACACGGATACCGCCGTGTTCGACGCGGACAAGGTCACGTTCAACAAGGACGCCAAGATCGTTCTCGCCGGTGCGGACCGCATTACCTCGATCAAGCTCGTCGAAGACGGCATCGTCGACGGTCAGGCCAACTTCGTGAGCACGAACGCCTGGCTCAAGGCCGGCACGAAACACGTTGCCGAAACCGGCGACACGATGCTGAACGTCGCCTTCCACGGCACGGGCAAGGCCGCCCTCGACGGCTTTGCCGAATCGGTCCTCACGACGGGTTCCGAGTCGCTCGGCGTCGTCAACGCGATCGGCACGGTCTACAACGACAACGGCAAGCTCACCGAAGTCGGTCAGAAGGCCCTCTCCGAATACATGGCTCTTCCCGTGACCGCCGGCACCTACAACGCCGCCTACGACGCGGCCGAACAGGTCTGGAACACGGTCGGCGCCCACAACCTTGCCCGCCCGGGCAAGGTCGAAGGTCTCTGGGCCGACGTCTTCTATGCTTCGAACGAAGCGAAGGACATGTACGCCGATGGCTACGGCTATGAAGCCGACGTCAACGGCGGCGTGCTCGGTTACGACTACACGGCCGAATGCGGCGGCAAGCTCGGCGTCGCCTTCGCGATCGGTTCGTCCGACGTGAACGGCACGGGCGACACCGTCGGCAAGTTCGGCAACGACGCCGACTTCTGGGGTCTCTCGTTCTACGGCTCGAAGACCGTCACCGACAAGATGGTCGTCTCCGCCGACGTCACCTACCTGTCGCTCGACAACGACGTTACGGGCTCGGTCGCGGGTGTCTCGGTCGAAGAGTCGATCGACTCCTCCGTTCTCTCGGTTGGCCTGCGCGCCGACTGGAAGGCTTATCAGTCGGCCGCCCTCGAAATCGTTCCGCACGCCGGCATCCGCTATGTGCAGATCGATGTGGACGACTACCGCGAAATGGAGGGCGAATCGCTCGACGTTATCGAAATGCCCGTGGGTGTCGCCTTCAGCGGCAAGTTCGAAACGGCCGGCATGACCTTCGTCCCGACGCTCGACTTCTCGGTCGTTCCGCAGATCGGCGACAAGGACGTGAAGGTCCTCGGCGGCGAAAAGCTTGACGTGCTCGACAACACGTACAACACGACGCTCGGCGTCACCGCCGAGTACGGCGACTTCACCTTCGGCGCGGCCGCCAAGTACGGCTTTGGCACGAACGACCGCAGCAACGTGGGCGTGAACGTCAAGGCCGAATACCGCTTCTAAGGAGGCGGAAACCTTCCTCCCTTTCGCGGATTTCTATTTCGGGGAAATCCGGGCACCTACGGAAGGGAGGATGCCTGCAGACGTTTCTTTTGTTAGTTGATCACTTTTGGCGGTTCAGTTCGATTCCTTACGGACGAAAGGGACCGCCTCCTTTTTGAAACGATTTCCATCCAAGGGAGCGCTTTTCAAAAAGGGTTGGAAAGACTGAGAGGAGCCTTTCATGACGACGATTCAAAACTCGGAAGATGCGGTCGAGGGTCGGAGCCTCGACGGACTTCAGCGAATCTACGGCGCCTGCGGGACGGCGCCCGCGTCCGCCATTGCCGTCGAAGGGGCGGGAGGGACCGCATGACGGAATCCACAATGCAATACCGCGAACTGCTCCGATACCGCGTAGAAATCGAGGTCGATCAGGACGACAAACGCAGGGAACTGCGCGCCCGTCAGAAAAACGCGTCGAAAACGGCGCGCAACGAACGGCAGAACATCCGCCGCATGCGCCGCTACGTGCAAACGGAAGCGCGGAAGATGGGCGTGGAGTTGAACGAAAAGCTGGAGGTGGTCGGCATCAACGGCGTGCCGGACAACGTGTTCTCGAGACGCCACGGGAAGGTCATCGTCGAACGGCTCCTCCGGGACTACCACCGGGGCATTGCTGCCCAGGTTGCGACCAAACCCCGTCCGGAGAAAACCAAGGTCTTGCGGGCGGAACTCCCCGCACCTCCGAAGGCGTTCGCCGGCGTTTGGCCGCCGCGTCCCGTGAAAGAGGTGAAAAAGGAGAGCGCCCCCGCCCTGATCGTTCCTTCGGACCTGCTGATGCAGGGCGGGACCATGGACGGCACACCGATCGGCATGGCGCCGACGATGAGTGACGATTTTCGCGGCGGAGCCAATTCGACGCTTGCTTCCGCCGACGATGCGGAGTGCCGCAAGATCGCGGAAGAAGCCGAAGCCAAGGAAACGGTCGACGAAGAGTCGGACGAAGGGGAGCGCACGGTCGTAGGGGAGCGTAGCGAAGGGACCGACTCCGTCCTCTGGGAGGAGATCGAGGCGCTCGAACACAGCGTCAAGCATTGGCAGGCCGAATGCGAGGCGGCCCGAACGGCGCTGTTCGAAGCGAACGAACGCACGAAGCGCGCGGAAGAGGCGTTTCTCAGCAAGTCGAACGGAACGCAGTCCGACGATGCGCCGCACGTGTTGGCGCGTCTTCTCCTCAATCCGAACGCCCGCATCACATTGACCGAGGCACTCAAGACCGCTTCGTCGCTCTACCCGGAGAAGATGGTCGTGCTGCCGACCGCCTACGAGTCGGCCGAAAAACTCGACTCGGTTTCTACGCGCGGCGGGCGGCTTCTGAAGCTCCTTTTGAAACTCGGATCCGAATACTACGAGACGCTCGACGGAAAGGGCGATTCCGAAGCCCGTCACGTTTTCTCGCCGTCAGAGTATTCGGCTTGCGAATCCGAAACCGTGCGAAGCGGCGGTCTGGGACGCCTGCGCGACTTTTCCTACAACGGGACGAGCGTCCGCATGGAACAGCACCTCAAAATTGGCATTGCCGCCGACACGTCGAAGACGCTTCGATGCTATTTCGCGTGGCTCGCCGACGAGCGCAGAATCGTCATCGGGCACTGCGGTGAGCACTTGCCGGTGGCGTCGCATTGAAGTTGGAAAAAACGGCCGATTTTCTCTCCGTCAAGGGATGGAAAAATCGGTATTTTCAGGGCGTCAGTCTTTAGTGGTTGAATAATACGTATTATCCCTAGTGCCGCACGCAGATTGGCTGTTTTTTGTTGCGGCCAATACCACAGAAAAGTGACTAGGAGAATTAGGAAAAATCATAATATGAGGTAATCACTTTTTGATAAAAGAATTGATCTGGGATAAAGGCCTTTACATTTCGGGAGGGTACGCTTTGATCTCGAGTTTGTGACGACGATCAAACTTCGTCATGAAAACTCGATTTCACCAAAAGGACCAATCACTATGAACAAGACCTTTAAGATTCTTTGGAACGAAGTGCGTCGTTGCTACATCGTTGCCAATGAAACGCAGAAGACTCACGGCAAGCCTTCCAAGGCCGCTGTTTTGGCTGTTGCCGCCGCGGCCGCCATCGGTGCGACGTCGGCTTCCGCCGCCTATCATGAACTCGGCTTCGTGGCGCAGAATAAAGCTGAATTCAGCGATGCGAAGGAATCCTGGGAAACGGCCGAATACAAGAAGGATTGGGGCCTCGGCGCGATGAACGCCTCCTCGGCCTACGCGCTCGGGTATCACGGTCAGGGCGTTGCCGTCGGCGTGATGGACTCCGGCGCTCTTCTTCAGAAGCATCCCGAACTGGCCGGCGACCGTTTCCACGCCTCTTCGGCGGATGCGCATTACGGCTCCTCGGGTCAGCGCTATCCGCAGGGTACCGCCAACGGTACGGGTGACTACGCTCCCGGTGAAAGCGTGACCGAAAGCGGCACGATCGACGGCAACTGGATCGCCGGAACCAACGACTCGCACGGCACTCACGTGACGGGTTCGGTCGGCGCGAACCGAGACGGCAGCGAATTCCACGGCGTCGCCTGGGGCGCCGACGTCTGGGTCGGCAACACCGGCGGTACGGACGACACGAACTACGGTCCTTTCCAGGACTACACGCTCTTTTACAACGGATGGAAGGCGCTCGCCGACAACCTGATTGCTGAAAACGGCGCCGAACGCGGC
>ENA-UPTB01002753-UPTB01002753.1-human-gut-metagenome-genome-assembly--contig:-NODE-2753-length-11558-cov-3.417124_pt1 | contig 11558 bp, 10 predicted proteins | sample MGYA00250046_ERZ773369 | MGnify/ENA primary metagenome ERZ773369 (study PRJEB29103, sample SAMN06111938) | human gut metagenome | biome: human gut; feature: ankylosing spondylitis patient; material...
CAACGCGGATCAGGTTGTCAAATACATGAATATTGTCCAGCTGATGCAAAGTTTCCATGGTTTGTTTAAAATAATTCTTGCGAGTGTCGACTTTGGTCACTGCGATACCCGCAACTTCGAGATCTGGTGCGATCTGCTTAACTTCGCCCAGAAATTCAAACATATTCGCAAGTCCGAACATTCCCCATGGACTTGCCTCAACAGGAATAATTACCCGGTCTGATGCACAAAGGATATTCATCACCCAACCACCCAGCGTAGGAGGTGCATCAATCAGAATATAGTCATAATTTCCTGCATCCTTTATCTTCTGAATGCATTTTCGCAGGATAAATTCTCTCTGCCATTTTGTAAAAAGTTCATATTCTATAGAACTCATCAATGTAGACGATGGTATCAGATCCAGATTTTCGTAGGGAGTATGTACCACATAACCGCTGAGCTCTTCCTGTTTTCCGATTGCGCAATACAGATTCTTCTCTCCTTTCGCCTGCTCCAGCACCCAGTTCTCCGGAAAAAAAGCAAGAGAAAGATTTAACTGCATATCTCCATCGATCAGAAGAACCTTTTTCCCTGCCTGAGCCATCGCCGCTCCAAGGTTTGAACAGGTTGTGGTTTTTCCACTTCCACCCTTATTATTTGTAAAACATATCGTTATGGTTTTTCCCATGGAACTGTCTCCTTTACCACTTACTTTACTTGTATTATAGGAGATTTATCATATAGATTCAACTGTTTTCCTCATCTTCGCAACCCTGTAACTCATTTGCATTGCCGGACAAACATTTCTTTGATTCCCAAAATAAGTCCTTGATTTTTTGTTTTTTTGTGCTATAGTATTTATATACTTGATATGTAGTTTTTAAAACTACATTATATTGTTTTCATTATATTTATCTGAATGAATGGAGGCGTTTTTATGAAATTTAAATTAAAAGATCCCGGAAGTGCGATCACTCATGGTATTGCCCTTCTTCTCGCTGCAGTCGGAGCAGTTCCTCTTATTATCAAGGCAGCGCGTTCTTATGATGTGCTCCATATTGTTGCTTTAAGTATTTTTATACTTACCATGGTTCTGCTCTATGCAGCCAGTACCATTTACCATTCTGTAGATTCTACAGAGAAGGTCAATCGACGGCTGCGAAAAATGGATCACATGATGATTTTTGTGATGATCGCCGGAAGCTATACTCCTGTATGCCTGATCGTTCTTCATAACCGCATTGGATATATTCTGTGCGCGCTGGTATGGAGTATTGCAGTCCTCGGCATTATCTTAAAGGGCTGTTGGATTACCTGTCCCAAATGGTTGTCCTCTGTACTGTATATCGCCATGGGCTGGCTGTGTGTACTGGCATTTGTTCCAATCTTCCATGCACTCCCACGTGCAGGATTTGACTGGCTTCTTGCAGGCGGAATCATTTATACCATCGGTGGTGTGATCTATGCATTAAAAGTTCCGCTTTTTAATTCCAGACATAAGAATTTTGGTTCCCATGAGATCTTTCACATCTTTGTTATGCTTGGAAGTGCCTGCCATTTCATTGTCATGTACTTTTTTGTTGCTCCACTACCTGTATAACCGTCAATTTGCCAATAAACAAAACAAGGGGTTGCAGCACCGGATTTTTTCCGGTGCTACACCCCCTTAACAATACAATTTTCTCTGCTGCAGCATAATCCCTGCAGGAAAGCTTTTATATTACACAGCTACTCTTCTTTCCGGATACAATCCATAGGATCCATATCCCACGCCAAAATATCCATAATAGCTCTTCGCCTCTGCGAACAGCGGATCATATACTCTGCCTCCGATTTCAGCCCAGCAATGACCGCTTCCGTCAGTTGCCGTTGTATCTACGCAGACATAAACATTCTTATATCCAAGAGCCTTTGCAAGATAGGCAAACGAACAGGCATCTGAGAAACAGTCCCCGCCTTTTCCGCTCAGTATCAGATAATCGTTTGCATATAACGCAGGCCATGCAGTCTGATTATAAAATATTCTTCTGGTATCGTAATAATGCTGATACATTACCCATCTGAAACAGGTTTCAAATTTCTCACTTTTTGACATACTCGGTTTTGTGATCTTGCTGACAACATCCTTTGCTCTCTGCAAAGTCTCATACTCATACGCTTTGGTGGAATTCATTTTCGTTCCATTTGGATAATAAATCGTCTTTCCTTTTTTCCAGGCTTCCAGACTTCCCTTTTCTGTACAATAATAAATTGTATTTCCAACTTTAACTGTTTTCGTTCTCAGAACACCCTTGTCACTGAAATAGTAATATTTTCCGCTGATTTTCTTAACGCCACTGTAACGTATTCCATTGGAACCAAAATAATATTTCTTGTTATTGTATTTGATCCATCCGGTTTTCATAAATCCTTTTGGACTGAAATAATAAACTTCACCATGGATTTTACGCATTCCTGTAAGATACTGTCCATCTTTAAAATATTTCTTATTTTTTGTTCCATACTCATACCAGCCATTTTTCACCTCCGGTATGGGTGTTGGCGCAGGTGTCTCGATTGGTGTTACATCCGGAGCCGGTGTTTCAATCGGGATCGGTGTTACAGTAACATCCGGTACTTCTGCTGCCATGGCCGGAACACTGCCCATCACACATACTGCACATACTGCAAGCCATTTTGTCATCTTTTTCATTTTCTCTTATTCTCCTTATCTGACGGGTTCAGAAGCTCAGCAACTCCAGTTTTTTATTTCTGGTAAATTGTTTAATCTCATATTCACGTCTCATCGCTTCTTCTTTTGTTGAAAATCCTTCATAATATACAAGTGTAACCGGTCTTTTGGTCCTTGTATATTTCGCGCCGTTCTTTCCCTCGTTGTGTGCTTTCATACGTTTTTGCAGACAGTTTGTCCACCCTGTATAAAGAGTCCCATCTGCACATTTAACAATGTAAGTATAATTCATCATAATCACCCGACAGTCATATATTATAATCAAGCAACTGTCTTATTGTCTGGAATTGCATTATTTGAAATTTTTTATAATTTATGTAAAGGACAACTGCTATCTTTTGCGGTCGTCCCTGTTTCTATAATAAACAGTCGGTTTAAAACACGTATATCATCCGGACACATATTCTTTCTGACAGCCAGATCTATCAGCACCAGAAATACCAATATGTCAAAAAAGCAGGCAGGGAAACCGACTGCGGATTTTCTTTCCCACCTGCTTTATTATACGTTTATTTTCTTATTTTGTGAATATCATTTTTCGAAGATTCCAGAGATTTCCCCTGAATTTTCCGCCTTTTACCTTTAGCTGCAGATCTTCACGATCCGGATAATATCTGGTTGAGAATACAATCTCTCCATCATTCAGATAAAGTTCCACTGCAGAAGTATCTGCAAGAATCCGGATATTGTTCAGTTCACTGACTTTCGCTTTCCGCTTATTTCTTCCTGCACCCGCAATTTCAGAAAATCCAATCTCCGCAATTTCATTTTCATATTTAAAGAGCATCTGTCCGCCCATACTGATCTGAAAACTTCTGTCTGTCACTGCAATATCTTCAATTAACAGATCAAAACCTTCATTTACTTCTACACGAACCTCAACAATTGATTTTTCATCATCAAGAATTGTTTTCTCTTTTCGGAGTCTCTCCAGTTCTTTTGCCGGATACTGGAATATTTTTCCATCCTTTACCCTCAGTTCCCGCGGTACGGTAAGACAATGCTGCCAGCCTTCATCAATGGTTTTATTGGTATATTCCTCCTCTGCATCCGGCATTCCCATCCACCCTATCAGAAGTCGCCTTCCGCTGTTATCTGTAAAGGTCTGTGGAGCATAAAAGTCAAATCCCATATCCCACTCACGAAAGTCTCTTTCATCTACAGAGCCATCCTCTTTTACCGGAAAATAGCCTGACTGATAGATATTCTGAAAACGAAATTCTTCCCTCTTCAAGCCCTGTGGTGATACAGACAGAAATTTCTTCCCGTCCAGTTCGAAATAGTCCGGGCATTCCCACATATAGCCAAAAGCTTCCGGTGTGGTTATTATATGTTTAAATTTCCATTCTTTCAGATTTTCTGATTCATAAACCAGAACTGCACCTTTATCTCCCTTAAGACGTCCACCAAGAACCATAAAATACCTGTCGTTTTCTTTCCAGACTTTCGGGTCTCTGATATGACAGGTAAACTCTTCCGGGTATTTTTCAAAAGAAATTATCTCTTCTTTATCTCCGAAATGAATTCCGTCCTCACTTTCTACATGAAGCGTACTGGTCTCACGTCCTTCATTAATATAATCATAATCACCGTCAATCTTTACATTCCCGGTGAAAAACAAATGAAGTTTTTCACTCTCTGCCAATGCAGATCCGGAATAGACACCATGACAGTCATAAGGAGAATCCGGATAAAGAGCTGTCCCTTCGTATTTCCAGTCTACCAGATCTTCGCTTGTATAATGTCCCCAGAATTTCAGTCCGCCTTCCACATCAAAGGGAGCGTATTGAAAAAACACATGATATCTGCCTTTATACCAGCATAGTCCATTTGGATCATTGAGCCATCCGACCGGCGGCATCAGATGATGTCCAAGCCGGAATCTTCCTTCTGTCAGATCTGCGTTCTTTTCAATTACTTTTATATTTCTTTCAAGAACTTTAGTTAGCGTACTCATTTCACAATCTCCAATACTTTATCTGATGGTGTTACCGAATCTTCCGACAGAATTTTCACATCTTTATAATCATCCGAATTCGTTACAATAAGAGGAGTCGTCACATCGTATCCTGCTGCCTTAACTTTCTCCATATCAAAGGAAACCAGAAGCTGGCCTTTCTTTACGTGATCTCCATTCTTTACATGAGATGTAAAATATTTTCCATTCAATTCCACTGTATTGATCCCGATATGGATCAGAAGCTCCATACCACTTTCCGTACTTAAACCAACTGCATGCTTTGTATCAAAAACAGTCTCAACCACAGCATCACATGGAGCAACAACTTCACCCTTCGATGGAATTACGGCAATTCCTTTTCCAAGTACTTCCGAAGCAAATGTAGCGTCATTTACCTGGGAAAGCAAAATCGCAGTTCCTTCTGATACACTATAAAGCACAGAATCATCTGCATTGCTTTTTTCTGTTGTTGATTTATCTCCCACAGCTTCAATACTTTCTGTCTTTTCAGAAACATTAGTGTCCTTATATCCAAACAACCAGGTAAGTACAAAGGCAGCACCAAATGCAATCACAAACATAAGAATATAAGAAACCGGATTATTCAGACAAAGAAGAATTCCAAAGATACCGGTTACGCCAGTTCCCGTAGCCCCCAGTCCTGTAACAGATGCAAACAGTGCACCAAATGCACCACCAATACATCCCATCACAAATGGTTTTCCAAAGCGAAGGTTAACACCAAAGATCGCAGGTTCAGTAATTCCCATACAGGCACTTAATGCAGACGGAACTGCCATTGATTTAATCTTCTGATCCTTTGTCTTAAGTGCTACTGCAAGAGTGGCTCCACCCTGTGCAATATTCGCTGCAGAAGCAAGAGGCAGCCAGTAAGTAACTCCAAATTTAGACAACTGTCCAAGATCAATGATCGTGTACATATGGTGAACACCGGCAACCACCGTCGGTGCATAAAACGCACCCATAATAAAACTTCCGATACCAAATGGCAATGCGATCAGCCACTGAATCCCATTCAGAAGTCCGTTCTCAACAGTAACAAAGATAGGTCCGATAATGGATAATGTCAGATATCCTGTTACAAAGACACTTACAAGCGGAGTAACAAACAGATCAAACATTGCCGGCACTACTTTGTGAAGTCTCTTCTCAATCTGAGCCAGTACCCATACTGCAATGATAACCGGAATTACATGCCCCTGATATCCGACCATATCAATAGAGTAAAGTCCAAACCATACTTTCTGAGTTGCTTTAACACCTTCTGTGGCAACTGTCCATGCATTCTGGAGATTCGGATGAATCATGATCATACCGATAACTGCACCCAGATACGGGTTTGCACCAAACACTTTAGCACCGCTGTATGCGATGAGGATTGGCAGGAACGTATATGCCGTATTACTGAAAAGCTGTGCAAATGTATAAATAGAACCGCTGGTATCAATATTCAAAAATCCATTGTTTACCATGAAGTTCAGTGCTTCCATAATTCCCATCAGGAAACCGCTTGCAACAATTGCAGGAATAATCGGCACAAAAATATCTCCAAGTGTCTTGATCAGTCTCTGTACCGGATTTGCCCTGGAAGCCGCAACTTTTTTCAGCTCTTCTTTACTGCTCTCAGAAACTCCTGCAATCCGGATGAACTCATCATATACTTTATTAACTACACCTGTTCCCAGAATGATCTGCATCTGTCCCTGCGCAAAGAAAACACCTTTTACACCTTCAATGTTCTCAACATATTCCTTATCAGCCTTTGAATTATCACTGATAACCAGGCGAAGACGTGTGGCACAATGAGCTGCGGAAATAATATTTTCTTTTTTACCGATATGGTCATATATCTCCTGTGCTGTTTTTCTGTAATCCATAATATCCTCCTTTTATGGAATCGTTCTCATATAAATGTACACTTTGAAATTCTCACATATTCAACAAATTTCACTTGTTAATCTTATAAAAATACCTTTTAACCTTAATATCATCTTATACCATTCCAAATTTACTCTGATATCTGATTATAACTCAGCAGATATCTTGCACTCTCACGATATTTCTTATCTGATCACCAATATGTATTTCCTATGGATTGTATGTACTTTTATGGAATCGTTCTCATATATGCTATTATATCTGGGCGTTTTTTATTTGTAAATATGTAACATATCACAAATATTATATCCATTTTTTATATATTATTTCCAAAACACTCCCTTTAATAATATGTAAATTAATATATGTAAATCCAATTATCCGGAAAAAAAGAACTCTGATGATTGCCTCAGAGTTCCTCTTTCATGTTCAGTCATATATTTCGGTGAGACTCTCTGAGTACCACCTTACATCCCATTTTTATTTCTTTATGTACAGATGATGTTTCCTTAGATTCTATCAAATCTACCAGCACTTTTGCTGATTCCATTCCACTTGTCTTGTAAAAAAAATGTACAGTAGTCAGCTTTGGTTCTATGATCTTTCCCAGAAAACTGTCTCCCATTCCGGCAATCTGAACCTGTTGAGGAATCTGATATCCGTTCTCCTTCAGCCAATTTGCCGCTCCAACTGCCATGGTATCTGTTGCACAGATCAATGTATCTACATCGGGATGCTCCGTAAAAAGTTCTTTCGCTTTCTCATATCCTGACTCTAATGTGAAATTTCCGCATTTTACACATCCACTTTCCAATGTGATCTGATTTTCTCCAAGAACCTTCTCCACACCTGATTTTCGCTGCCTGCCAACTGCCTCATCTTTATCCGTAACTGTAATATATCCAAACTTCTTTCCTGTCTTCACCATCTGTTCAGTAAGATTTACAGCAGCCTTATAATCGTCCTGAAAAATACATGGATAACCATCCAGCTGTTGTCCAAGTAAAACAATCGGAACTTTAAATCCCTTCATCATTTCCCTGTGCTGTTTTGTCAATATGGTGGCAATAAAAATAACACCATCGACCTGATTATCCCTGAACAGCGAAAGATATTTCAATTCTTCTTCAACACTGTTATTTGTATTTGCCAGTATCAGCTGATATCCTTTTTTGGTAAGTATGTCACTGATTCCGGCAACTTCCCGGCTGATCGTATTGGAATCTATCTTTGGCAGAATTACTCCGACCAGTTTTGTCTTCTTAGTACGCAGCCTCTGCGCCTGTGAAGAAGGCTGATACCCGGTTTCTTCAATAACTCTGCTGATATTTTTTTTCTTTTCCTCACTGACATAACCATTATTCAGATACCTGGATACGGTAGCTCTGGAGACCCCTGCCAGTTTGGCAATCTCATTAATATTCATATAAAAAGCTCCTCTTTCATGCTGTCTGTATAATTTCCAAAAGTATTTTTATAACCAGCAGTATTTTATGATGCTAGTGTGCCCCTAACCTGATATCCACGAATTGTTAACTGCTGAATCACTACATATTTTGTATTATACTACACATATCATTTCTGTTGCAAATATCAAAGTACTGTTTATACGTTACTGTTTTGGCCCTATACCAAATTAAGGGCTGCCGATCTACGGCAGCCCTGTTTTTTTCTTCTATTTCATTATGGAAGATATTCAATCGGATCTATTGGTTCTCCATCCTTTTTCATTGCAAAATAAAGATTGGTTCCTTCTGTGCTGTAATATTTTGTAGGCTGTGCAATATATCCTATCGTCGTTCCCTTTTTAATTGTATCTCCTTCTGACACTGTCAGATCTGTAAGCTGTCCATAAACAGCCTGATATCCATTTCCAAGTTCCATTGTCAGTGTAGTACCCGTCTGCGCATTCTGCTCTATAGAATAAACCTTGCCATTAACAGCAGCTACCACAGGTGCTCCCTCTACTGCACCGACAGCAATAGCCGGACTCAATTTATACTGATCAAGCGTCGGAAAATAAGTAGTCTGATCCATACTGTAATCAAGGAGAACATTTCCATTCACCGGCCACTCCATTAATGTATCTTCCGAAAAATTTACTGTCGCAAGATTCAGGGCCGATGCCGAAACATCTGTTGCTTCATCTGCCTGATCTTCTGATATCGTCTGGGATTTCATATTTGCATTTACTGATGATTCTTCTGCTTGCTGAGAATTTACAGCATTGTCAGTCTTATCCACATCTGCAGTATTATCTGATTCATTATTATCCACAGTATTCTGAGCTGTTTCCCCATACATTCCTTGTTTTTGGAATGTAACCTTTGTATCATCCAAATCTTCCCCGTCATCGGATATCCACTGATTTTCTGACTCCACATGATTCGTTCCTGCATCTTCACTCAATTGTTCTTCCGTATCCTGTGTACTTTCACCGACATTTTCTGTTTTTTCTTCAGGAGTTTTCTCTTTGACCGGGGAGGTACCTAACTGATAAACTGTAATTCCCAATGCTGCTACAGCGGCCAGTCCAACGGAATTGGCAATGATTCTTGTCACTTTGTTATTCATCATATTCCTTTCACCTCTGTTTTCATCTTCATATCTATAGGGTGTCCAGAATATTCGTATCTATTCAGCAATTTACAGATTTTATGTTCAGCACATCCATCTCAGGAAAATAATATTGTAAGATCTCTTTTGCATTCGCAGACTCCTTTGCCATCTCATTCCCTCCATATTGTGAGAATCCTAATCCATGACCTTTTCCTCTACATAAAAATCGTATTTCCTTTCCAGACTTCTGAATTGTAAAATTTGAGGACGTGAGTCCCATTCCTTTTCTGAATGCCTCGCCTTCCAACACTTTCCCGTCAGCCAGAATTTCTGTAACATAACCGGCACTGTCCCTGGATTTTATTTCAATTCTTTCCGGAAGGACATTTTTATTTATGTATACACTATTCAAATAATCTTTTGCATTTTTATCCACAAGACTGTGTACGGATCTGAGATACGAATCATCTTCGTTGTGGAAAACTTCCATTACATCTCTTGACTGTCATGCACTTAATTCATGATAGGGAACTAACTTTAATTCTTTATTCCATACAATGACTTTTCCTTCTGTTTCTGTTACTGCTTTTTCGTACTTATTCTGTAAAATTACACAAGCCAGGGATTTCCCCTCCATCTCTTCCTTTATCTGACATAAAGTTATTGCCAGATTTTTCTCCTCTTTCATTGTCCGGTAAAAATTTGATCTTGCTATGATTGTTTGTGCTTTTATAGTCTCAAGTTCATATTTGTCTTCAATCTGCGATGAAACGATCACCGGCAGAAGCATTTCCACATTAAATTTTTTATTGATCAATGTAGTGTTGGCACCATTAAAAATAATTGTAACTATATAGGGAACAAAAAATAGAGCAAAGATTCCCGTTGTTCCAGGGAAAAAAGACTTTCTCATATCAGACCATCATTATAAACTTCTTCTTTTTAGTATATACATATATATTTATCTGTATGTATATTATTTATAACACTTCTGTTATATAGCAATTCTCGTAAATAATGCATATTGATCCTGCTCATCAGAACATAAAATCCTGCTGAACTGTCTCAAATTCATTAATTGAGAGGACTGCGATAGTTTCTGCATACGGGGCTTCATTACCCCGTATTAAAATATACAGCTCTATTTATTCTATTCTGGATTCGTGGTTCATTCCAGTAAATGATTTTATTTTTTCTGTTGTTCTTTTTATCATCCGGACGCAAAACAGTTCTGTCTTTTTTAGAATCTGTATCTTTTATGCAGATTCTTTTCTTGTCTTTAATGACTCCCATTACAAAGCAAATAAGAGCAGTCATGATTAACTGAAAATATTTTTTCAGATTCTTTAAAGGACTCTTCATAAAAACTCCTCCTGTTCTGCATTACATCTACTGACTTCAAACAGCCTGTCCACCGTTAAGACTGCGCACTTCCTACGGTTAATGGTATCAGGTACTAATAATATATGAAAAAGCATAAAACTTTAGAACTTTTTTATTTCTCTATAGTAATTCCATAAAATAATGCAGGTAATAAATCAGGTAACATCCTGCTATCAGTCTGAAAATATCATCTTCTATCTCTTTTTCGCTGCTGTTTAAAGTAATTTTGTTTCCTTCTATCTGAAGTCCCATTGTATCCGCGAGATTCTCAACCCGTTGCCTGTCATATTCTTTTTCATCCAAAAGAACAGACTTCTCATAAACCCTGAATTTTCCGGTTTCATCACATTCCAGTCTCAGATGCAGTTCAGGGAGTTTTCCGGGTTTAAAGGTTATCTCACTGTATGTCATAGATTGTCTTACTTTTGTGATCCCCTGTTTCACTGCCAGTATGATCCATTCATCCAATACAGGTCCTTTATACATAGGCTGTCCATATTGCAGATGTAATTGGGCTGCCTTGCTGATGCAGGCATTTCTGCTACGGTTATTCAGACGTTTATAAACATTGCTGCCCTCAACCGGGTAGTATTTCTTCAGTATCTTCTCTTCGGCTTTTGTCCATGGATCATTGGTTTTCCTGCTTAATCCCAGAATCATCGCTCTGTATTTGCATGCCTGAAGAGATCTTTCAGGAATGAGAGCATGCACATATCCGGCACCTTTTTCTTCATAATATCGGGAAATGATTGCATCCTCTTCCTGTGTCCATGGAAGTCTGTTATTGTCTGATCTGACATTTAAGTACTTAGCTCTGGACTGACAGGCAGTCAGAGTTCTCCCTTCCAATCGTTCTGCTGCCTTCCTGCCTTCCGCTTTGTAATATGTTCTTATAATTTCATCTTCTTCTGCAGTCCATTCTTTTCTTCCCAGTATGCAAAGACCTAATTTGGCAGCTCTTTTATTACATGCCTCTTTGGATCTTCCCTCCAGTCTTTTCTGAACTTCAGCACCTTCTGTCGGATAATAATTTCTCAGAATTTC
>ENA-UPTB01002755-UPTB01002755.1-human-gut-metagenome-genome-assembly--contig:-NODE-2755-length-11551-cov-2.730260_pt1 | contig 11551 bp, 12 predicted proteins | sample MGYA00250046_ERZ773369 | MGnify/ENA primary metagenome ERZ773369 (study PRJEB29103, sample SAMN06111938) | human gut metagenome | biome: human gut; feature: ankylosing spondylitis patient; material...
TTCCAAGACCGCCACCCTGCTGCGGGACGGTGCCGAAGTGACCGTGCCCATCGAGCAGGTGCAGAAGGGGGATAAAGTTCTTTACCATATTATTAAGGAACCAGTCAAGTCCGTCTGCCGAGAAGAAGTTCTGGGAAACAACGGCCGCTCCGGATGCCGGGTTGATCAGGCTTACACCGGCTACGGTTGCGATCGTACCGATGATCGCTGTGAAAAGGAAGAGCCAGCAGAACAGGATTACCGGATCGGGAAGTTTGTTACATACGTTTTCGACTACGGTCAATGCCTTGTCGAGCCAGGTCTGCTTTGTTGCAGTATTGGTGTTTTCGCTCATACAGAAACCTCCTGTGATAGTAAAAGTACGAAATAACTGAAAAAACAGGAAGATTTCCAGCAATTTCGCCGATGAAGTAAAAAGTTAATTATTTGCTAAGAATGAAAAATATTAACTTTTTATAAAACGATTATATATCTTTTGTAAATAACTGTCCACACCTTTTTTTATTTAGTCAAATGTTTTTACAGCTCATATTATTAATACAATTCAAATAAATTAGAAAATTCAGACAAAAACAAAATGGATCCAGAGAGATCCGGTCAGGAAACCGGATAAAGCTGAGGTATTTTCTTGCGGAGATGGCAGATCCATGTTAAGATGATTGAGTAAGATTTGCGATGCAGGGCCCGGAAAAGAGGTCTTTGCAGCAGGAAAAACAGGAGGGGTTAGCAGATGATTAACGAAAAGAGACTGCTCGACACATTCATTGGCTACGCGATGATCGACAGCGAGACAAAGAATGAGAAAGCGATGGGGGAAAAGTTAGTTGAGGATCTGAAGGCACTCGGTCTGGAAGTAAAGACCGATAAGGCCGGAGAGGGGTTCGGATCCAACGGATTTAACGTATGCGCATATCTTCCGGGAACGATTCCGGGTGAGCCGACGATTATGTGTGCGCACATGGATACCGTGACTCCGGGTAACGGGATCAAACCGTTGATCGATGACGGAATTATCCATACAGACGGATCTACGATCCTTTCCGGTGATGACAAGTCCGGAATCGCGGCGATCATGGAGGCTGTCAAGGTGATCAAAGAGCAGAATCTTCCGTGCCGCAACACAGAGATCTTATTCACCATCGGTGAAGAGGGCGGAATGAACGGCGTTAAAAATATGGATCTGTCCATGATCAAAGGCAAAGAGGCAATGGTATTCGATGCCAGCGGTGATGTTGGAAAGATCTTAACCTGCGGACCTGGCCAGATCAAGATCTTCGCGACGATCATCGGACGTTCCTCCCATGCAGGACTTGCTCCGGAAGAGGGAATCAGTGCGATCCAGGTAGCGGCAAAGGGAATCGCAAAGATGAACCTGCTCCGCATTGATGAGGAGACGACCTGCAATATCGGTACCTTAAAGGCTGAGTACGCAACCAATATCGTTCCGGAAAAGGCTGAGTTCGTGGCAGAGGTGAGAAGCCGCAACCTCGATAAATTAAACGCGCAGGCTGCCCATATGCAGAAATGTTTACAGGATGCCTGTGACGAGATGGGCGCAAAGCTTGAGATCGAGTTAAAGACAAACTATGTAAGCTTCAATGTTGCGAACGACGATCCGATGGTACAGAGAGTGTTCGAGTCCTGCAAGCGCATCGGCTGCGAACCGATGACTGCAAAGGGCGGCGGCGGAAGCGACGCGAACGTAATGGCCCTTCACGGAATCAAGCCGATCGTTCTCTCTACCGGTATGACGAAGGTACATACTACGGGCGAGACGCTGAAGATCGAGAACCTCAATAAGTGCGCGGAGCTTGTTCTGGATCTGATGACACACTAATGAATAATAGAATAAGATTTGCGGAATATATAAAAAGAAGGAAAATAGATTACAGGGCAGCCGATAAAAGGGCTGCTCTGTTTTTAGGTTTAAGAGGAAGATGCAGATTGTAGCAAATACCTGTGCAGGGTGAGAGAACACGTCGATCGATTTTCAGACATGAAAAAACTCCGGTTCTGGCATACCGGAGTTCTTTCACACAAATACTAAAAAAGGGGGATGTATGAGTATCGAATATATGTCAATTCCGGATCCTCGTGGATCCAGGAATTATGTTTAGTCGAGTCCGGCATAAATGTGCGCGCATTTCATTTACCTGCCGGCCCCATTTTTATATATACCTGATCAGGCGCTACACGCCTCGTCTTTCGTTTTTATAAAACGCTTCGTGATGTTTTTGCTGATTGGTATCTTTTATGTTACAAAGTATACAGGAAGAATGTGACGGAAGTATGGAGAAACTCTAAAAGGAAAATAAAATAAGTGGAGATTTTCTAACGAAAAAATAACCATTTCTTTAGAATTTGTTTATTGTCATGAAAAAGGAGCCGTGGTATAGTTCTGATGCAGTATAACAGGTGGCTGTATGCCGGAAAATCCCCTGAGTACCCGGGGAGATGTCTGCGGGGCAGATACCGGAAAAGCAGATGATTCCTGGAGTACATATAAAAGAAGATTCCGGGAGCACATATAAGATCAGAGGAGGAACTTTTAATCATGAAGAAACACGTTTTACTGTCGGCGGCGCTCTGCATGACAGCGGTGATGGCGACCGCATGCGGATCAAAACATACACAGACACAGGAAAACGCAGCAGAGACAACGACAGAAGCTGCCGATGCGGAAACGAAAGCGGCGGACACGACAAAACCGGATCTTTCCAATGTGGATCCGAAGATGGCGGAAGGTCCGGGAGCGTTCGAGACAGATGAGAGCTCTGAAGGTGTACAGGTGGAGGAGATCTCCGGTGAGGAGCTGGCGAAGCTCCAGAGTGAGGTGGCTGCAAAGCTTGAAAAAACGGATTACAAGTCTTACGCAAAGGAGCTTGTCGAGATCGTGAAGAATAAGGATATGGAAGGCCTCGCGGACCATATTGATTTTCCGGCGTTTATCTCCTGTGTGAAGACAAACGGCGGAATGGTGGATACAAAGGAAGATTTCATGAAACTGGACCCGGCGGAGATCTTTTCCGATGAGATGGAGGCAGCGATCGGAAAGGTGGATGTTGATACCCTTGAACCGGTTATGGCAGGAATCGTTCTGGGCGACGGTGTTCCGAATATCATCCTCGGCATTACCGTGGACGGAGAACTTGCGATCACAGGAATGAATTACTGAAAATCATGGGCGGACCGATGGATCCTCTACATAAGAAAATAAAGTCTGAAGAAAAAATGAAGGGACATGGAAGTAACTGTGTCTCTTTTTTCTATATATAAATATAGAAGAAATATGAATCAGATCTGGATTTACCCGGAAAATCATTCGGCGATTTTTGGACAATCATCCAACTGTGTCCAAATATAGCAAATTATTGACAAAAGAATTCATGAAATATCTGTAAAGTCGATGCGTAGAAATGGACAAATCCGCAAATATTTAGTATAATGGCGGTATGCGTTACGCGGTAAGTGAGGTGGGAGAAAATGCGTCAGAAAAAAAACGGACTTGAAAACCTGGTGCTGATCACCCAGCTCGGACTCAATGTTGTGACACCGGTCCTTATCTGTGTGCTTCTCGGAAGCTGGATCGATAAAAAGACCGGACTTCATACCGTTCTGATCTTCCTGATCCTGGGTGTTCTCTCGGGTGGCCTGAGTGCATATAAGATGGCGAAGCATATCATAGACAGAGAGAAAGAAGACGAAGACAGGGAAAAGAAAGAGCAGGTAAAGCAGTGGGAGAGCCGTTTCGGAACCGGAGACGGGACCGATAAGCCGGGAAGATGGCGGTGAACGCCCGGATCGATCAAAGACCCGGCGGCGATGAAGGGCTGGACGGACCGAAAGCCGGGATTCCCTGAACGAAAGCGAAGCATGAGACAGCAGGTGGCTGTCTCTCGAAGCGGACAGCTATGACAGCAGAAAGGGTGAAGCAGCAGTGAGTGATAAGACAAAGAGACAGGTAGTGGGAATGAGCATCGGGATTCTGATCCATAATATGATCTTGCTTCTCATCTGCCTTATTTTTTTCCGAACCGTTCCGGTGATCGCCGGAGTGCTGATCGGAGCCGCGGCGGCGGAGGTACTGCTCATCAGTATCGCGAGATCCACGGAACTCTGTGTGGAATCGGCTGATGGGGCGTACAGCAGCAAAAAGATGGTGATCCATTCGCTGATCCGCAGCCTGTGCGCGGTAATACTGGTGTGCCTTTTATGGAAATTTACGACGATCAACCTTCTGGCAGTCGTTCTCGGCGCACTGGGCTTGAAGACCGGAGCTTATGTGTATCCGGTACTTCAGAAACGAACCGACCGTATGGCCTGAGCTTCAGGCCTGACGGATAGAGTCTTATACGCTGCTGTTGTGGAACAGACAGCAGTCTTTCAAGAGTCTTAAGGAAAGGAGGAAAAAGAATGAGTGGTGGCAGTGGTGCTGATTTCATGATCCACGGGATCGTGAAATACCATCTCTTCGGTCATGAACTCTGGCTGACGACAACAACGGTTGGAATGACGATCGTTACGATCGTTCTGCTGATTCTGGTGATAGCCGCGAACCGTGCTCTAAAACATGCGACGGATGTACCTGGAACATTCCAGAATATCATCGAATTCGGTATGGAAATGCTGGAAAATATGACCACAGGGATTCTTGGCAGTTCAGCGAACCGGTTTGCGAACTATATCGGAACGATTTTTCTGTTTATTCTGTTCTGCAACCTGAGCGGTCTGTTCGGCCTGAGAACGGTTACTGCCGACTTTGGTGTTACGTTCCTTCTTGGTCTGGTCACGTTTGCGATCGTACAGTATCAGGGAATCAAAAATCATGGTGTCGGACACTTTACGGGACTGTTTCAACCTCTCCCGGTGCTGTTCCCGATCAATCTGATCGGTGAATTTGCGAATCCGATCTCGATCTCCCTTCGTCTGTTCGCGAACATGCTGTCCGGAGTTATTATCATGGGTCTCTGGTACGGAATGATGCCGGTCTTATTAAAAATCGGTATTCCGGCCGCACTTCATGTGTATTGCGACCTGTTTTCCGGGTGTATCCAGACGTACGTATTCTGCATGCTGACTATGGTCTATGTAAATGATAAACTGTAGGAACGCAGGGCGGAACAGGGAAGGCAGGACCCCATCGACGCAGTCGATCGGAAAGGATTTTGCCTGTAGCTGCGAATGACAGCTATAAAATTTTTTTACAGGAGGTTTTATCTATGAATATTACAGGACAGGATTTGATCCATGCTTGCTCAGCAATCGGCGCCGGTATCGCGATGATCGCCGGTATCGGACCTGGTGTCGGACAGGGTATCGCCGCTGGTTTCGGCGCATCTGCAGTCGGCCGCAACCCGGGCGCGAAATCTGATATTACATCGACCATGCTTCTTGGACAGGCCGTTGCCGAGACGACCGGTCTTTATGGTCTTGTTGTTGCCATTATCCTTATGTTCGTTAAGCCGTTCGGTTGATCCGGATATGGGAACAGAAAAAAACTTCCGGGTATGCGCGGAAGTTTGTAAAGGAGGCGAGATGAGACCTTGGAACGGTTAATAAATTTTGACCCTCAATGGATCAACGACATTGTGATCACGGGAATCAATATTTTTATCCTGTTCTTTGTAATGTCGTATTTCCTCTTTAATCCGGCGCGTGAAGTACTGGAAAAAAGAAGAAAGCGGATCGCGGGCGATCTGGAAACGGCAAAGACGAGCCGCGAAGACGCGCTCACGCTGAAAGCAGAGTATGAGGATAAAATAAAGTCCATCGACAAAGAGGCGCAAGAAATTCTCGACGCAGCGAGGAAAAAAGCGAAAAAGCAGGAAGCTGATATCTTATCGGAAGCGAGAGAGGAAGCAAACCGCATCGTTGACCGGGCAAACCGGGAGATCGAGCTGGAGAAGAAGAAAGCGCTTGAGGACATGAAGACGGAGATCGTTTCCATTGCGTCCCTGATGGCAGAGAAGGCGGTTGCCGCTTCCATGGATGTAAAGATCCAGGATTCCCTGATCGAGGAGACTTTAAAGGAAATGGGTGAGAGCACATGGCAAAGTTAGTGTCAAAGGTCTACGGCGACGCGCTGTTTGAAGCTGCCATGGAGCGGGATATGCTGTCGCCCGTATATGAGGAAGTACAGTCACTGCAGACGATCCTCATGGAGAATGCAGACCTTGTACAATTTTTGAACCATCCGCAGATCATAAAAGAAGAGAAGTTAAAGGTTGTGGAAAATATCTTTAAAGGAAGAGTTTCTGATGACCTGATGGGATTTCTTGAGACCGTGATCGAAAAGGGACGGCAGAAGGAGCTCCCGAAGATCCTCGACTATTTTGTGAATCGTGTAAAGGAATATAAAAAGATCGGTATCGTAACTGTCACAAGTGCGGTGGAACTCTCCGCGGAGCAGAAGGCCCATACGGAGGCGAAGCTTTTGGAGACAACAGCTTTTGTGAGTCTGGAGGTTACCTATAGCGTTGATCCTGCGATCCTCGGAGGACTCGTGATCAGGATCGGTGACCGCGTGGTGGACAGCAGCATCAAGACAAGACTCGGGGAGATCCGGAGAGACTTAATGAAGCTGCAGCTGGCGTGATCCCGGCGGATCCGGGACCGGAGACAGCAGTCCGGCAGCAGAAATAATACTGAACAGTTACGTGATGAAATGGAAAAAGAAAGAAGGTGCAGACCTCAAATGAATTTAAAACCAGAAGAGATCAGCTCGGTCATCAAGGAGCAGATCGAAAGATATTCGACGAAGCTGGAAGTCTCTGACGTGGGTACTGTCATCCAGGTAGCGGACGGCATTACACGAATCCACGGTCTTGAGAATGCCATGCAGGGAGAACTTCTGGAATTTCCGGGAGAGGTTTACGGCATGGTGTTAAACCTTGAGGAGGACAACGTCGGAGCGGTTCTGCTCGGCGATTCCTCAAGCATCAGTGAGGGAGACACCGTAAAGACGACAGGACGTGTCGTTGAGGTTCCTGTGGGCGATGCCCTGACAGGACGTGTCGTGAATGCCTTAGGACAGCCTATCGATGGAAAAGGTCCGATCCTTACGGATAAATTCAGAAAGATCGAGCGTGTTGCCCACGGTGTTATCGAGAGAAAATCCGTAGATACCCCGCTTCAGACAGGTATCAAGGCGATCGATGCCATGGTTCCGATCGGACGCGGACAGCGTGAGCTTATTATCGGCGACCGTCAGACTGGTAAGACGGCGATCGCGATCGATACGATTATTAACCAGAAGGGACAGGGAGTTCACTGTATTTATGTTGCAATTGGACAGAAAGCATCAACAGTTGCGACAATCGTGAAAACTCTTGAGGAGTTCGGTGCGATGGATTACACGACGCTTGTCGTATCAACAGCTTCCGACCTTGCCCCGTTACAGTATATTGCCCCGTATTCCGGCTGCGCAATCGGTGAAGAGTGGATGGAGAACGGCGAGGATGTTCTTGTCGTTTACGATGACTTAAGTAAGCATGCGGCGGCATACCGTACCCTGTCCCTGCTTCTTAAGAGACCGCCGGGACGTGAGGCATATCCGGGCGATGTTTTCTATCTGCATTCCAGACTGTTAGAGCGTGCGTCCAGACTTTCCGATGACCTTGGCGGCGGTTCCCTTACCGCACTTCCGATCATTGAGACGCAGGCGGGTGACGTATCGGCCTACATTCCGACAAACGTCATCTCCATCACAGACGGACAGATCTACTTAGAGACCGAGATGTTCAACTCCGGTTTCCGTCCGGCGATCAATGCGGGTCTTTCTGTATCCCGAGTTGGCGGCGCGGCACAGATCAAGGCGATGAAGAAGATCGCTGCTCCGATCGGTGTGGAGCTTGCCCAGTACCGCGAGCTCGCTTCCTTCGCCCAGTTCGGTTCCGAACTTGATGCCAGCACGAAGGAACAGCTAGCCCAGGGCGAACGCATCCGTGAAGTTTTAAAGCAGCCGCAGTATCAGCCGATGCCGGTCGAGTATCAGGTCATCATTATCTATGCGGCGACAAAGAAATATCTCCTCGATATTCCGACAAATCAGGTTCTTGAGTTCGAGAAGGAACTGTTTAAGTTTATCGATACAAAGTATCCGGAGATCCCGGCAAGCATCCGCGAGGCGAAGCAGCTGACACCGGAGACTGAAGAATTGCTGAAAAAAGCTATTGAAGAGTGCAAGGCAGCAAGATAAGGCAGGTGATGTATCATGGCAACCATGAGAGATATTAAACGAAGGAAATCCAGTATTGAGAGTACCGAGCAGATTACCAAAGCCATGAAACTTGTTGCCACTGTAAAACTCCAGAAATCCAGAACGAAGGCGGAAAATTCGAGACTGTACTTCAATCTGATGTACCAGACGATTCAGGAGATGCTGAAGAAATCCACCGGGATCCGGCACCGCTATTTAAAGAGCGGGGATTCGAAGAAAAAGGCAGTTATCGTCATTTCTTCCAATCGCGGACTTGCCGGCGGATATAACTCCAACATCATCCGTCTCGTGACGGAGAGCGGGATCCCGAAAGAGGACGCCCTCATCTTTGCGATCGGGCGGAAAGGACGCGACGGACTCGCAAGGAAAGGCTATGAGATCAAAGCGGATTACTCCGACGTGATCGACGAGCCGCTCTACTCCGACGCGCAGCAGATCTCAAAAGAGCTTTTAGCCATGTTTGAGAAGAATGAAATCGGAGAGATCTATCTGGCGTACACGGCGTTCAAAAATACCGTAAGCCAGATCCCGACGTTCTTAAAGCTTCTGCCGGTGGATCTTGCGGCAGCAGGGCCAAAGGGCGAAGTAAAAGAAGAAAAATCGGATCTTCTCATTATGAACTATGAGCCGGACGAGGACGAAGTTCTGGATGCAATTATTCCGAAGTATGTGAGCAGCCTGATCTACGGGGCATTCTTAGAGGCCGTTGCCAGTGAGAACGGCGCGCGAATGACTGCAATGGATTCGGCTACGAACAACGCGGAAGAGATGATCGGAAAACTGTCGCTGCAGTACAACCGTGCGCGTCAGGGATCCATCACTCAGGAGTTGACAGAGATCATCGCGGGCGCGAATGCCATCGATGGTTAAAAAGAAATATGAGTAATTATTTGGCAGACTTGCGTACTTGCGGTGCTGGAGGTAATAGACAGCATACAGGAGACAGAAATCAGTCGGCATGATGTGCTGGAATGGATTTTTACCGCTGGCTTGAGTGGCTGAATAGTTATGATAGAGACAAGGAGAAGTGAGATGGCAGAGAAAAACATTGGTAAAATTACTCAGGTCATCAGTGCCGTCCTGGATATCAAATTTCCCCAGGGCGGGCTGCCTGAGATCAATGACGCCATTGAGATCACCACAAAGGATGGCGGGATCCTCACGGTTGAGGTTGCCCAGCATCTCGGTGATGATACGGTAAGATGCATCGCTCTCGGTCCCACCGACGGTCTTGTCCGCGGCATGGATGCCGTAGCGACCGGTGGACCGATCATGGTGCCGGTCGGTGAGCAGACACTTGGAAGAATTTTCAATGTTCTGGGACAGCCGATCGACAATAAAGAAGCTCCGAAGACGGAGAAAAAGCTCCCGATCCACCGCAAAGCCCCGAGCTTTGAGGAACAGTCCACAGAGACAGAGATCCTTGAGACAGGTATCAAGGTCGTTGATCTCCTCTGCCCGTACCAGAAGGGTGGAAAGATCGGTCTGTTTGGCGGTGCCGGTGTAGGTAAGACAGTTCTGATTCAGGAGCTGATCCGAAATATTGCGACAGAGCACGGCGGATATTCCGTATTTACAGGCGTTGGTGAGCGTACCCGTGAGGGAAATGACCTTTACTATGAGATGTCCGATTCGGGCGTTATCAATAAGACGACCATGGTGTTCGGCCAGATGAACGAACCGCCGGGATCCCGTATGCGTGTGGGCCTTACCGGTCTTACCATGGCAGAGTATTTCCGTGACGAAGGCGGAAAAGATGTGCTGTTATTCATCGACAATATCTTCCGTTTCAGTCAGGCCGGTTCCGAGGTATCAGCGCTGCTCGGACGTATGCCGTCAGCCGTAGGTTACCAGCCGACCTTACAGACAGAGATGGGCGCCCTTCAGGAGCGGATCACCTCCACAAAGAACGGTTCCATCACATCTGTACAGGCAGTTTACGTTCCGGCCGATGACTTAACAGACCCGGCTCCGGCAAATACCTTTACCCATCTGGACGCGACGACCGTACTCAGCCGTTCCATCGTAGAGCTTGGTATTTACCCGGCTGTAGATCCGCTTGAGTCTACGTCCCGTATCCTTGATCCGCGTATTGTTGGTGAGGAACATTACAAGGTTGCCCGCGGCGTACAGGAAGTGCTGCAGAGATATAAGGAGCTTCAGGATATTATCGCAATGCTCGGTATGGATGAGCTTTCCGAGGAAGATAAGCTTACCGTATCCCGTGCGAGAAAGATCCAGAGATTCTTATCCCAGCCGTTCTTTGTAGCCGGACAGTTTACCGGTCTGGAAGGCCGATATGTTCCGCTTTCCGAGACGATCCAGGGCTTCAAGGAGATCCTCGAAGGCAAACATGACGATATTCCGGAGAATCTGTTCCTCAACGCAGGAAATATTGATGATGTTCTCGCCCGCGTGAAATAGGGGGTGTGGACATGGCGGAAATGATGAGACTTCAGATCGTTACGCCGGATGAGGCGTTTTTCGACGGAGAGGTTTCGATGGTGGAGCTCAACACGGCAGACGGGGAAGCCGGAATCTATCCGAAGCATATCCCGATGGTCGTCGCGGTTGCACCGGGCGTTCTTAAGATCCACGGGGCAGACGGCGTGAAAAAAGCGGCGCTGCTTTCCGGATTTTTACAGATCCTGCCGGAAGCTTTTTCCCACCAATCGCTTTGTTTAACTCATATCTTATATGCAAAGACGCTGTCTGTGCATTATTGTTAGACGGATGAAAATCAAGAGCATCATTTACATTTTCAACGTCTGCATTTGAAGCATTTGACCATTCAGCCCCAAATGTATAGGTGTAATCTCCTTTTGTATATGTTTTGATGGCCGGTTTGTAAAATGCATAATATGTTACATTTCCCGTGATCACAGTTTCCTTTGTTAATTTTTCACCCTGTCCGTTTTTCTTTGTATACCATCCTTGCAGGATATAGCCGTTTCTTCTGGCTCCGGGAATAACATTAAGTGTCGTGCTTTTTCTCACTTTTAATGAAGTATTTCCCATTTTCCCTTCTCCCGGGTCAAATGTAACTGTGCATTCCCTCTTTCCCCATTTTGCAGTCAGTTTTATATCTTTTTCTATCAGATCCCCATTTTTATAATACCGTCCGGTTTCATCAGCCCAGCCAAGAAAATCAGCATCTTTTTTTGAAGGTATGTAAACACCGGTGATGACAGCACTCTTTTCTAACACGATCACTTTGTCGTACTCATATTCTCCTCCGTTTGGATCAAGTGTGATCTTGACCGTATCTTTTCTTCTCCACTTGGCTGTTAATTCATTTCCATTGGAAAGATCCACCGCATGGCCTTCTTCTAT
>ENA-UPTB01002760-UPTB01002760.1-human-gut-metagenome-genome-assembly--contig:-NODE-2760-length-11536-cov-2.763330_pt1 | contig 11536 bp, 13 predicted proteins | sample MGYA00250046_ERZ773369 | MGnify/ENA primary metagenome ERZ773369 (study PRJEB29103, sample SAMN06111938) | human gut metagenome | biome: human gut; feature: ankylosing spondylitis patient; material...
ATTTACACCTTCTTTGATTATTTAATAATTCAACAGCATAATAATATCATATTTTTTTATTAGAGTGTTAATTTTTTTATAATTTGCAAAAAAAGCATTAAAATTAATTAATGCTTTTGATTTTTTATAACTTTTTGTCTTGAAAATTATTAACGTTATTTTTCTTCAAGAGATTCACTAATAAATTTAATTGTTTCTTCAAAACGTGGAATTGAAATATTTTTTAAGGCATTCGCACGTTTTTGTGTTTTTCTAATGGTATTTGCTAGACGATAGACTGAGTTTTCAACTTCTGCTAAAACAACAGTCAATTCTTTAACACGATAGAAACATTCATAAGCATAGTCTACTTTTGAATTAGATCGATCCATGTTATAACTACATACCATTGGTTGTTTATGATAAGTAATTTTAGGAATTTCTACACCCATAACACTTCGATAAGCAATACTGATTCCATAATCAATAGGTGTTGCTGTAACTAAGTCACTAATCATCCCTAAAGAAATATTTGCTTCTTGTAAAGCATCCTAAGCATTTTGATCAGCTTCCGTAATTTCATCTCTGACCATTTTAACATCATCTAATTTTAAAGTTTTTCTGTTTATATGATCTATTACACGTCCTGGAGTTCCTATTACAACTTGTACTCCACTCTTTAATGCTTTTATTTGTCTATCTATTGGTTGACCACCGTAAACTGGTAATGTTTTAATTCCGCTCTTAAACTTACCAAGCTTTCTTATTTCCTTAGAAACTTGTATAGCAAGTTCTCTTGTAGGGCATAATACGATTGCTTGTAAATGTTTATTGTTTGGGTCTACTTTTTTTATTAATTGTAAGGGGCGTAAAAGGTATCTTATGTTTTTGCCCTTTTTATTGGGCTCTTTTGCTTTTTTAGTCAGTGGAACCCGTAGCTCCATGATGTTACCTTTTTTTATAATCGGATTGATTTTTTATCAGCGGGTACGTTATACCAAGTATGTTAAGTATTTATTTTATCCACTATTGGTCTTGTTTGCCTTTATGTTTTTATTTTTTCTTGTTTTATTGGCAACAGAAACTACAGAATCTTCAAATATGATTAAATATGCACATTTAGAGTCATATATAAAACTATTTGACCGGCATCCAATTTATTTCTTATTGGGGCAAGGTCCTGGTACATCGTTTTATTCTTCTGGTTTTGGCCGTTTTACTACAATTACGGAATGGACATATGTCGAATTGATCCGTAATTATGGGATATGGTGTATAGGAATTTTAGCCGTAATATTAAAACCCTTATATACTTTTTATCAATACAGGAGAGATAATTTGACATTTGTCATGATGGTTTCTTACCTTGCTTATTTGTTTGTGGCAGGAACGAATCCTTTATTGATCTCTTCTACTGGCATGCTGATGGTTTTGTCAGCCTATTCGTATGAAAGGATATTGAAAGAACAGGATGAGGGGCAAGTAAGGCCATATTGATTCATATTTTTATTGTCTGCTTTTTATTTTATTAAGTATAAGTTTTCCAAAACCATTGATGGCTCGTTGCTCTTCAAATGTTAATATATAGTAGTATGTTAACGTTGATATTATTATTATAGAAAAAGCACTGACAAAAATACAGCTTATCCAAGGTGTATGTTGTAGTAACTCATGTAGGCTTTGTAATATTCCCCATGTGATAATGGCTAAACCAGTAGTGGGAAGGACATTTTTCATAACGAAAGTTTTGTATGCTAATCCTGTTTGTTTATAGGCAATAAGGGTACGTAAGCCGATACAAATAATTTCTTCTATAATGATACAAATCATGATGGAATTTGCAGGAAGTCCAATTTTCATTCACATATGGACGAAATCTTCGGCAAACTGTATAACCACGCACTGACAGGTGATGCAGATGCACATATATCCAAATGGGAGTGACAGGAAATGCATGGATCCAACTATGATTTGCAGGTTTCGTATTTTGCCTACACTTTCAATGGCAATCTGTAATCCAATGGTAAGTTGGTTGATGAATACAATGATGAGAAATGCGCGGCAAAACATGGCGCATTCCGTAGTAGGGGGGTGGTGCAACCATATATTGAGTATGAAATCCATTTCTATATAAAGAGGTATGGCTAATATTGCTACCATAAGTGAGGTTATTTTGCAGGTTGTATAAGATAATTGCAACATCCGCGTTCTGTCTCCTCTTCCTTCGCTCTTTATGATTTGGGGCCGGATGGCTCTGACGATGGTGTTGGCAAAAAATATCAGTAAACTGTTTACTTGCTGGGCAATGCCATAGGCTGTATTAATTAGGATACCAAAGAAAGCGTTTAATAGGATGGCTGTGCCTTGGTAACGTACGATAGAACAGCCCGAACCAATGAAGTTCCATATGGCAAAGGATGCAATGTCCTTGATTTTTTTCCATTGTTTTATCGGGTGAAAATGGATGTGTGACTCAGGATAGTGTTTTCTGCAATATAGTATTTTGATTAGTAGGGTCAGGCTGATGGTGGTTGCGGTCAGCAATCCATATACGACAAGTTTGTCTTGTGATGAAAAACCGATATAAATAGCTGTTCCTAATTTCATGAGTGAGTCTAAAATATTAATCAGTGCAATGGCACCTAAATTCTCGTTGGCGTTGATGTCGGCTTCATAAGGAACAGTGATGATATTGGCAAGGGTACTGAAAGTGATGCAGTGTAGCAGAATGTGCGCTGCCTCCATCCTGGCCTTTGGTGCTTGGAGTATGTGGATTATATAGTAGTTGCCTCCAATTTCTAATAAGATAAGTATTATGATGCCGATAAGCAAGTGCAAAAGAACGCTATGGTAGAAAATTTCTTTGAGTTCTTTAAGGTTGCCAATTCCGATGGTATAAGATAAAAAGCGTTGTGTGGCGGCAGACATGGCCACATTCATAAAAGCAAACATGGCCACAAGTCCTGCTATAATAGAGTAAATCCCGTAATCAACGGGACCTAATGCTTGTAATACCAGTCTGACCGCGATAAGTTGTACTGCCAATGTGACCAGCATATTGGCATATAAAAAGCCTGTGTTAAGAATGACTCTTCCGCTGTTATTCATCATATACAGGTATTTTGTTTTGTTCTTTTATTTTTTTGATATTTAAAACTTTGATTTCTTCTATTTCGTGGGTTCCAATGTGTCGCTTCCCCTCATAATGATTTTTAAAAAGTTCCTCTAATGATTCTTTGCTCATTCGTTCTTCTGGTGGATAAAGGCTTGCTTCATGCAGCAAGATTTGTTCTATGGTAAACCTACAGGCTATGATTTTGGCGGGGGCGCCGGCAACTACCGCATAAGGGGGGATGGGTTTGGTTACTACTGCTGCGGCGGCTACAATGGCTCCTCTTCCAATTTTTCCGTGTGATAATAAGTAGGAGCCAGCTCCTATCCAACAGTCTTCTTCTATGATGACATCTCCGTCCTTGTCGTTGATATGGTAAGTACTTAGATATTGGGGCTGTCCTACTGTCGGGATATGGGTGCCGGGGATGATGACGCATCCTGCTCCTATGGCGGAGTATTTTTTAACGTGCAATGTTCCTTGGTTCGAAATTACCCTGATGCCGGGTTGGAGTCGGGTATAATCTTCTAAATAGACTCGACGTGCATCTAAGTACAGTGGCCCGTTAAGATCTACGTGCTTACCGCAAGTTGCATATTGTTTGGGGTTGGTGTTTCTGAAAAAAACAGTAATTTGGTTGTAGAAAAACACTCGCAATCTTTCTGAAAAAAGTTTCCGTAAGGTGGAGATAAAAACGTTCATGTTATTATTTATACGTTATAAGTTTTTTGGGGATATGACAAGGATACGAAAGACACCTTTTGATGGTATGCTCTGCTCCTCATTCCTGTTCCTATTTTATCATTTTCGTCTTGCAAAGTTAATCTTTTTGGGACTAAAAAACTATTCTTCCATAGAATTTTATGTACCATTGGCTGGCGTTCAGAAATAAAGCAGTACCTTTGTGTTTTAACTGGTAAGAAGATACGATGGAATTAGGGAATGAGTTGGAGGCACCGTGTAAGGTCATGGTTTTGATGTCCACTTATAATGGGCAACGTTACCTTCAGGAGCAACTGGATTCGATATATCGTCAAAAGGATGTCGTTTGTTCTGTATATGTACGTGACGACGGCTCGTCAGATGGTACATGCAATCTTTTGGAATGGGAGCAGGAGCGTGGGGCTTTGAAATGGTATGCAGGGCGTAACTTGGGTCCGGCAGGAAGTTTTTGGGATTTGCTGCTTCATGCACCTCAATCCGAGTGGTATGCTTTTGCCGATCAGGATGATGTTTGGTTGGAGGACAAGTTGGAAAGTGCCATATCCCGTATGGATAAGGAACAGTGTATGCCTTGTTTGTATTTTGGTCAGACGCAGTTGGTTGATGAAGAATTAAATCCTCTGAAAAGTGTAGTGATTCACCCACGTCTCACTTATGGGGAAGCGTTGATGTCGCAATTTGTGGGAGGGTGCACAATGGTGTTCAATCATGCCCTCCGTGAAAAATTATTGGCTTATACGCCGACATACATGCGAATGCACGATGTTTGGGTGTATGATGTGGCTTTGGCGATAGGGGCGCAAGTTTGCTTTGATGCTGTGCCGCATATTTTATACAGGCAGCATTCTTCCAATGCCGTGGGGCAATTGGATTCTGTGACATTCAGGTGGCGTGAACGCATGGGTCGGCTGAGACGGCATGAAAGGATCCGTTCCCGTTTAGCTGAAGAATTGTGGAATGGTTATGCAGACCAGATGCTACCAGAAAACCGTAATCTGACTCGTAAGGTGATGAATTATCGCAATGGGCTAAATAAAGTGCATTTATTGGTGTCGGGTGATTTGAATTGTGGTAATCGCATGGTGGCTTGGATGGGAAAATTATCTATTTTGTTCAATCTATTTTAATACTAACGATGGGAAAACCTGTAATTTCTGTGGTGACAATTTGTTATAATAGTGTGAGAACTATTGAAGAGACGCTGCAAAGTGTCATTAGTCAGAAATATCCTTATTTGGATTATGTGATTATAGATGGAGGGTCTACGGATGGGACTTTGGATGTGGTGGAACGATATCAGGAATATTTGGGATATTTCCATTCCGAACCGGACGAAGGCATCAGTGATGCTTTCAATAGGGGGATTCTGCATGCTAAAGGAGATTTGATTGTGATTATCAACAGTGATGATATTTTGTTGCCTAATGCGTTGGAGGAGGTTGCAAGATACTATGAACCCGGTATAGATATATATAGGGGGAACGTGATTATACGTAACAAGGATACAGGCTTTACCGGACGTGACATTCCGTCTATGAAATTTCCGCTAATGCCTTTTTTTGTGAATGTAGACCATCAAGGCACTTTTGTGACGGCTGCCGCTTATCGCCGCTGGGGAGGATACGATGTGAAGTTCCGTTATATGATGGATCATGATTTTCTGGCACGGGCTTATCAGGGTGGGGCGCGTTTCAAATACGTTCCGGCAGATTTGGCCGAGTTTAGGTTGGGTGGAGTTTCAGTTGCTCCTATATCTGCAAAGAGATATGACATTGAGCACATTGTATTGAATAACGGTGGAGGAAGATGGTTAGCCAAGTTTTGTTATTTTTATTTTTGGGCTTTTGATTGCGTAAAAAGATTAATTATTTGTATCTTTGGCATAGATATGCTGAAACGCATGCATTATGCCAAAACGCATGCATTATGCCAAAACAAATAAAGGGTAAGTGTGCTTTTTTATTGAATGATTGAGTATGAAAGTTTATTTTATAAACCCGCCTTTTAAGGCAGAATATGGTAAGTTCTCAAGGGAATCCAGAAGTCCGGCAGTAACAAAAAGTGGTGCTTTGTATTATCCGTTATGGTTGATATATGCCGCTGCTTATGTACAGAAGAACGGTCATGAAGTATATTTTTTGGATGCACCGGCAAAACCTTTAAATGAGGATGAAACGTTAGCTTTGCTTACCGATAAAGCAGATGACCACACTTTGTTTGTCTTAGATACGAGTACTCCTTCCATAAAAAGTGATGTGAATTTTGCAGAACATATCAAACAAATCTATCCGCATGCCTATCTTGTTTTGGTTGGGACTCACCCGTCGGCATGTGCAGAAGAGACATTGGGCTATTCTAAGGCTGTGGATGCTGTAGCGATAGGGGAATATGATGAGACTATAAAAGAACTGGCCAATGCTATTGAGAATCGGAGGGAACTTATGCAAGTAAGAGGACTGTGTTTAAGGCGGGAAGAAACTTTTATACGCACAGGAATCATGCCTTCTATAAAGAATTTGGATGATATTCCGTTTGCTTCTGCTTTTATTAAGGATAACCTGAATGAGAGGGATTATTTTTTTGCGGCAGCTACTTATCCATCTATTCAGATTTTTACAGGGAGGGGATGTCCGTTTCATTGCAATTTTTGTGTGTATCCACAGACTATGCATGGGCATATCTTCCGGGCACGTTCTGCAGAGAATGTCGTGGATGAATTTGAGTATATTGCAGAGAACTTTCCAGACGTGAAAGAAGTCGTAATAGAGGATGATACTTTTACGGTTAATAAAAAGCGGGTTTTGGAAATCTGTAATTTATTGGTAAGCAAGGGAATCAATAAACGTTTGAAGTGGCTTTGCAATGCACGGGTAAATTTGGACTATGAAACCATGTGTGCGATGAAAAAGGCAGGCTGTCGATTGATTATTCCGGGAATTGAGTCCGGAAGCCAACAGATATTAGACAATATCAAAAAGGGGACAAAGGTAGAACAATTTTATCGGTATGTCTCTGATGCAAAAAGGGCTGGTTTGCTTATTCATGCTTGTTACATGGTAGGTAATTGTGGGGAAACTAAAGAAACAATGAACGAGACTTTAAAGTTAGCTTTAAAATTGAATACAGATACGGCACAGTTTTTCAGATCGGAAGAGCACACGTCTGAACTCCAGTCACAGTCAACAATCTCGTATGCCGTCCTCTGCTTGAAAACCTTATCCTGGAACAGAGGCATATACGTGGGCTAAATCAAATGGTTATATAGAGTTGGACTATGCAAAATATTGTTTAGCCGACGGTACTCATAACACAGTACTTTCTTTGCCGGGGCTTTCGTCACAAGATATGGTAGATTTTTGTAACGAGGCGCGTAAGAAATATTATTTGCGCTTTAGTTATATCCTTCATAGATTGAGGGTCGGGTTGGCGAATCCTTCTGATTTGAAGAGGTCTATAAAAGCATTTGGGAAGTTAAAACATTACTTGTTTTCTAAATGACGTGTCTATGGCGATGGATATGGTATCTGTAATCATGCCGGTTTATAATTCCGGGCGTTTTATAGAAGATTCTATACTTTCTGTGATTTCACAGACTTATTCGTGTTGGGAATTGATTGTCGTGGATGATGGTTCAACAGACAATTCCAAAGATATTGTAGAACAATATGTGAAAAAGGACTCCCGTATACATTTGTTGCAGAACTATAAGCCTTTAGGGATTCCTGCAATTCCGAGGAATATAGGAATACAACAGGCTAAGGGACGCTTCATCGCTTTTTTAGATAGTGATGACATTTGGTTCCCTACTAAATTGGAGCAACAGGTTAGGCTGTTTAATCATAAAAAAACGGCTATAGTTTTTTCTAATTATGAAAAAATGAATGAAGAAGGGTTGCGGGCAGGTCGGATTATAAAAGCACCGGATACGGCTTCTTATGAATGTTTACTTAAAGGAAATGTAATTGGTAACTTGACAGGTATTTATGATGTCGCGAAAGTAGGGAAAGTGTTGTTTAGGCCTATTCATCATGAAGACTACGCCTTATGGTTATCTATTTTAAAGAAAGGGTTTATAGCTCGTAATACGAATACGGTAACGGCTTTATACCGTGTACGGAAAGCTTCCGTGTCTTCACGGAAGTTGGCAGTGCTCTCTTGGCAGTGGAATATTTATATGAATGTGGAAAAAATAGGGATTATAAAGTCTGCATAGTATTATATTAATTATGCATGTAGGGCTTTGCATAAGAAATTAATTTGATTTCTTATGCAAAGCTTGTGGGGTGGGAAATAGGATTTTTCGCAAGTTTGTAAGGTAGGGGAAATGTCGTTGGATAACCTAGTTTATTCCTGTTGCGGCTAATAGGGCAATGGAAGTTACAGTTAAGGTGAGGATGTACGAGGTATCGGGAGCGAGCAGCGAAGTGATGCTGCCGAATAAAGCTAGCATTGTCCCGGAAAAGAAATAAAATATGAGGGAGTTTTTTCCGATGTATTCCAACCATTTTGCCTGAGGGAGCAGGTGTGAGAGGGCGATGATACAAATAATGCTGCATAGGATGGTCAGATACTTCCATAAATACATGCAGATGTCTGGTGTTGTTCCTTGGGGATGTGCAGGATTCGTAATCATGACATAGGAAAGGTACACAAAAGCAGCTATTCCGAAAACATAGGGTTTTGATACCAATTTGTTAATTCGTGATTCGTATCTCAAATATACGCCTCCCAAACTCATCAATAAGGTAGAAACCATTCCCGTTTGATAGTACCAAGGAAAAGGGGAGGGTAAGGTGTTACGGAGGTATATTCCCAAAAGTGACAAAAGAGTGCATGTACCTACATAGAACGTCATACGGTCACGTTGGCTCAGGAATAATGCCGCCAATAAGATTTGTGCGACGGATAAAGCGGAAGTAAACCAATAACTGACTCCACCCCATACATCATAGAAGTATTGTCCAAAAGATAGGGGATTCCCGTGGAATATCATTTTGGGGATGTAGATCAAGGTTGAAAAGATGAGAGTGGTATGATCAACCTGAAAGCCACATTGGCAATCATCTTATGGTATTTGTTTTTGGGGAAACAAACCGTTCCCGGAACTTTCATGTATTTTTTGAAAAGCAGATAACCGCTGATAAAAAAGAAAGCGTTGACATAAAACGGTGTCAGAGCATAACCGTATGAAAAACCTGCATCTCCATAGTAGAATTCGCTATGGAGTAAGTAAACAGAAATCATGCAGAGTGCACGGGCAGTATTGATCCACTTGATGTTTTTACTTTGCATTGTTCGGTTTAACCTATGACTGTCTAATAAAAATAGACGTATGCTTTTTCTGAAATAGGGAAAGGCATACGTCTATAAAGCTTTTGTTTTATTTCGCATAACTTACCGAGCGGGTTTCGCGGATGACCGTGATTTTCACCTGTCCCGGATAGGTCATTTCATCTTGGATTTTCTTGGCAATCTCTCCGCTCAGGCTTTCCGTCTGCTTGTCGTCTATCTTGTCTGCACCTACGATGACGCGTAACTCACGGCCGGCTTGGATGGCGTAGGTTTTCGTTACGCCCGGATAGCTCATGGCTATGTTCTCCAAATCGTTCAGTCGCTTGATGTAGGCTTCCACGATTTCGCGACGTGCTCCCGGACGCGCTCCACTGATGGCGTCGCATACTTGTACGATGGGAGCGAGCAATGAAGTCATTTCCATTTCGTCATGGTGAGCCCCGATAGCATTGCAGATATCCGGTTTCTCTTTATATTTCTCGGCCAATTTGGCACCGTAGATGGCGTGTGGCAATTCCGGTTCCTCGTCGGGTACCTTGCCGATGTCGTGCAACAGACCAGCACGCTTGGCTTTTTTCGGATTCAGTCCCAGCTCCGAAGCCATTACGGCACAGAGATTAGCTGTTTCACGGGCATGCTGTAACAGGTTCTGTCCGTAGCTGCTGCGATATTTCATCTTGCCCACGATGCGTACCAGTTCCGGATGCAGGCCGTGAATACCCAAATCGATGGCCGTACGTTTTCCCGTTTCGATGATTTCTTCTTCCACTTGCTTGGTCACTTTGGCTACCACTTCTTCGATACGTGCCGGATGGATACGTCCGTCGGCTACGAGCTGATGCAGGGCCAGGCGGCAGATTTCCCGACGTACGGGGTCGAATGCCGAAATGACGATGGCTTCGGGAGTGTCGTCCACGACGATTTCCACGCCCGTGGCAGCCTCCAATGCACGGATGTTGCGTCCTTCACGGCCGATGATACGTCCTTTCACTTCGTCGTTGTCGATGTGGAATACGGTCACGCTATTTTCAATAGCCGTTTCCGTTGCTACGCGCTGTATGCTTTGTATGACGATGCGTTTGGCTTCCTTGTTGGCTGTCAATTTGGCTTCATCCATGATTTCATTGATGTAGCTTGCCGCGTTGGTCTTGGCTTCGTCTTTCAGGGATTCTACCAAGCGTTCGCGTGCTTCGTCGGCACTCAGCCCGCTGATGGCTTCCAGTTTTTCGCGTTCTTTGGCTTCCAGTTCCTTCAACTCTTCTTCGCGACGCGCCAATCCCTGCTGTTGGTTTTCCAGCCGTTTACGGTCGGTTTCTATTTCTCCCTTTTTGCGGTTCAGGTCGTCCTGACGTTGGTTCAGGCTCAGTTCGCGTTGTTTCAGGCGGTTTTCGTGCTGCTGTATTTGTTGGTTGCGTTGCTGCACTTCCTTTTCCAGTTCCGACTTCTTGTTCAGGAACTTTTCTTTCACTTCGAGCAGTTTTTTCTCTTTGATGACTTCGGCTTCTTTGCTCGCTTCTTCGATAATTTGCCGATATTTACCCGTTGCCACATAGCGGAATAAAGCGAATCCCGCTATACATCCGACGATAAGGCAAGCTACGGAGATTATAAATACCATATCTTTTTTGTTTATAATGAATAATATAAAAAATCACGCACCGCTCACCCCGTCCGCATGGCGCGGAGAAAGGGAAACAGTGCGTGTGGTTTTTCCTGTAGAATGAATGTTTTTATTGTGCTTTCGTCCCTAAGGTTTCATCCAAAGTGTCCAACATGCGTTTCATGCTGTCAACGAATGGCTGTGTATCGTTGCGGAATTCGTTTTTTTTCAACGAGAGCGCAATGCTCAACGCCGCCATGCACAAATAAATTTCATTGCCCTGATCCGGATACTGGGCTGCGTAGCTGTTGTATTTTTGGTTAATCAGCTTTTCGGCTGCCCGATAGGCTTCCTCATCTTCCCGCCGTATGGTGATGGACAGAGGTTGCTGCCCCAATCTCAGGGTTATGGTAAAGTCCTCGCTTACTTCCATGATGTTTTACACATTTAAAAGTGCGATACACTTGTCTACTTCACGCACTAACTTTGATAATCTCGACTTAGCGTTTTTCATGTCTTCGCTACTGATGTCGATCATCTTGGCCGTTTTCAAGTTGGCATAATCTGTTTGCAGGCGGTCGATTTGCGAATGTAGCGCGGCGATGGTGGCATCTTTTTCTTCCATGGTGCGCGACAACGCGGCATAACGGTCTTTCAAGGCTTTGTATTCCAGCGTCACCTGAGTGACACGAGCCTCTAATGTCCGTAATAATGCATCTTCTTCTGCTGTCATTTTTGCCTTCTCGTTACAAAATTAAGAAAAAACGTTTAACGTCCCAAGCGTTTTTTTATTTTTTCGCTTGCAGGAACGCAAAATTTGTGCTATCCTA
>ENA-UPTB01002763-UPTB01002763.1-human-gut-metagenome-genome-assembly--contig:-NODE-2763-length-11533-cov-6.391585_pt1 | contig 11533 bp, 10 predicted proteins | sample MGYA00250046_ERZ773369 | MGnify/ENA primary metagenome ERZ773369 (study PRJEB29103, sample SAMN06111938) | human gut metagenome | biome: human gut; feature: ankylosing spondylitis patient; material...
TGGCAACGCAGATGCCGTGCCGCAGCCGCCGAAGCGGTGCTTAAGCCGTAAGGCGGGAATTGTGCGGTGTTGCCTAAACATAGTAAAGGGAGCTGCCCTGCCGGGGCAGCTCCCTTTGCGTTATATTTTGTTCTTTAATTCTTCCAGCAGCGCTGCGCACCCTTCGGTCACATCCCGCCAGGTGGCATCAAAATCGCCGGTGTACCACGGGTCGGCCACATCGCCGGGGCGGGCGGTGTGGTCCATCAACAGGCTCACCTTTCCCGCTGGGTCGCTGCCCACAAACCGCTGCATGTTGCGCAGGTTGCTGCGGTCCATGGCGATGAGATGATCGTAGTACTCGTAGTCCCGCCGCGTCATCTGGCGGGCGGTTTTTCCCGCGCAGCCTATGCCGTGCTCGGCCAGCTTGCGCCGTGCAGGCGGGTAGACCGGGTTGCCGATCTCCTCGGTGCTCGTCGCCGCAGACGCGATCTCAAATCGTTCTGCCTGCCCGGCTTTCGCCGCCATGTCCTTCATCACAAACTCGGCCATTGGGCTGCGGCAGATGTTGCCGTGGCAGATAAAAAGCACTTTGATTTTCTGTTTCATCGCTTAAAGTCCTCATGGTTTCGTGATTTTATCAAGCGGCACGCAGGCGTCTTAACGCTTCTTGTACAGCACCAGTTCCGGGGCTTCGCCCTCGGGACCGTAGGTGGAGATCAGGATAAAATCCATCCCGGCCAGCACGCCAAAGCAGCGCTCACCGCCGAACTCCGATTCCAGCTGGGTGCCCAGATAGGTTGTCTGGTCGTTCAAAAAATTTACCGCCGCACCGCTGGGCAGCGGATAGGCCAGGTTCACATACCGCCCCACCAGCGCGTTCAGCTTTTCCACTTTGGGCAGGCCCTCCACGTGCAGGTCGTTGATCTCCTGCATCAGCTGGCGCTTGAACGCCTCAAACTGACCGTTGTCGCTCAGCACGTCGTAGCGTTTCCAGTAGTCCAGCGTAGGCAGCAGGTCCCGCATGTAGGCGCGGGCCTGTTCCTCGGTGAAGTGTTCGTTGGTCATGTGTCGGACGCATGCGTCGATCAAATCGTCCATGCTGTTGTAGGTGTAGGCGCCGTCGGCGTAGCACCATTTGCAGTAGTCCTCGTTGGGGGAGCCATCCTTGTTGTGGCTGATGATGGCATCCTCCAACGGCATGCCGCAGCACTGGCACACCAGCTGCCGCGGTGTGCCCAGCAGCGTGTTGATCGATACATCGAACTCTTTGGATAGGAGCTTCAGCGTTTCGGTGTTGGGCACGGTCTCTCCGTTTTCCCAGCGGGATACCGCCTGCCGGGTCACCAGGATGCGCTCGGCCAGTTCGTCCTGGGACAAGCCTTTTTGGGTGCGCAGCTGTAAAATCACATCTTTTGTTTCCATCAGGGTCACCTCCGTTGCTTTTATTATAGCGGAAAGGCGGGCAGAGGAAAAGCAACCCGCTGTTTCCCCGCTTAGCTGTTTTTCCCTTCCAGTATGCTATAATTGCCCCCGCACGTCAAGAGGTGCGAACAGTTTATAAAGGAGTTTACGGACCACGAAAATATGGAACAAGCTCCTGTGCGCTACTACGAAGCCGCAGAGCCTCCTGTAAGGGCTGCTGTTGGCGGCAGTGACTTTTTACGGGCAGTGTCAAATATAGGGCAACACCGCACAATTCCCGCCTTACGGCTTAAGCACCGCTTCGGCGGCTACGGCACGGCATCTGCGTTGCCAAAATGCTCGATAATACACAAAGTATTATCTGCGCTTTTGGCTTAGCAGCTGCCGCACCTCGCTCGCCGTATCGGCACTTAGAATTGTGCGGTATTGCCATAGACCTTACGGATGTGCTGAAAGAAGCGCGGCCTGATGCGTATAATGATTTAGTACACAGCTTGCAGAGAAAATGGGTAAGTGTGTACTAAAGTGTACTTGAAAAAGAAAATGCCATAGATTCTGACGAATCTACGGCATTTTGCTGGTCGAGGTGACAGGACTCGAACCTGCGGCCTCGTGGTCCCAAACCACGCGCGCTACCAACTGCGCAACACCTCGGTGTGTATGCCGGGGCGAACCCGGCTCTCTTATTATAATACCGGCGGCGGGGTGCGTCAAGCATTTTGGCAGCTTTTATGTGGCGGGGGTGTTTTCTTTTTGCGGTGGGGTGTACTATATTTTATTTTAAGGGTCTGCCTTGCGGGCGTCACCACCATGCGGTGACGCCCTTTTATAATGGCAGGATGCCGTAATAAAAAGGCCCTGCCGCAGGGTGGGCAGGGCCGGGGTGGCAGCACATGATCCAAACAAACTTCAAACAAACTCCCGCCAGGTCTCCTCGGCCGACGATTGGAATTCGCCCAGTTCCTGGCAAAGCTTCCTCGCACCGGGGCTGGCGGAGGGATAGTCTTTTTCGGCCCGTTTGCAGTCCAGCACGCCCTGGCCGCTGCCTTCGGCCAGCATGGTGGCCAGGTTGCGGGTGGACTTGTCCATCATGGTGCGGGTGCGGATGCCCATGCTCACGCTCATGCGGGCGGCAGCGCTCTGGCCCTGGGCCTCGGCCCCGATGGCATCCAGTGCGGTGTGGGCCGCCTGGTTGATGCGCCGATACTCCCGCTTCTGGCGCATCATCTCGTCTTTCAACCGCTGGTCGTGGGTCAGGCCCATCAGCTCGTCCAACGTGTTTTTGCCCATCTCGGTGTTCTGCACGATCTCCTGGAGCATTTTTTCATTATCAGTTTGCATAACAAAATCCCCCTTGTGTACGTGGTGGTCGGTCAACCATAGTATGTACACAAGGGGGATGTTTTTATGCAAAGATCACAGGCGCTGCTGGGCCAGAGAGAACATCATGTCCCAGGCCGGGGTCTCGCCCCATTCGGCGCTGGCCAGCTGCACGGTAAAGCTGCCGCGGCGAGACAGGCTGATGCTGAACTCCCGGCGGGAGTTGTCCAGCGCGTCCTGCAGTTTGCGGGCCACCTGGGCGGCGGGGGTACCCACCGTTACCACGGCGAACAGGCCGTCTTCCAAACGGGCCAGCACGGCGGCCTTGTCGTCGGTGCCGACAGACAGCTGCAGGATACCGGCGGCCATGTTCAGGCAGCAGTCGGCCGCATTGGCGGACTCGTTCTGGCGCAGGCTCCAATACTCGTTCACGCGGGCCATCACCACGCCCACGGGCTTGCCGGCCTGGGCCTGGGGCTCGGCGTAGCGGCGGTACTCGGTGTCCAGATAGCGGGCATTGTACACGCCGGTCAGGTAATCGCGGCGCAGCTCCTCCTGCATCTGGGCCAGCACGCGGTTAAAGGAATTCTCGGCCCCGGCAGAGGATTGCAGATTGTGGGGCATGCAGCAGTGGAAAGCCAACACGCAGGGGCGGGCGTCCGCCTGGATACCCTGGTACAGCACCAGCTCCGGGCCGTCATCGGCCTGGGCCAGCTGCACGCCGCGGCCGGTCTCATCCAGCGCGGTCAGTTCCTCGGCTTTATCGGTGGGCTGCAGGGTGGCGGGGTCCAGCACGGTGCCCAGGTAGGGGTCCAGTACACTGACCTTGCCGTAGACCTGCTCCAGCGCGGTGATCGCGGTGGACAGTTCAGCGAGGGTATACTCAAATTTCATGTCAGTTCCTCATTTTTAAAACAAAAGATCCCTATTAGGAAAATAACTTTCAAGTACCAAACTATTGTATCACAAAATACGATTGCTGGATAGTTCTGCCTTGCACAAAGAATTTGCGCACCACAGCGCAAAACATTGTTTAGGTTCACAAAAAAAGCAGATGCTGCGTTATAGAAAACACCCCGCACGGTCCCTGGCTGGATACGCGGGGACCATGCGGGGCTGTTATGCGATTATTTCCGGGTAGCCGGTGCGCGGAAGTACCGCACGGTCATGGCCTTGATCTCCCTGGCCAGGGCGGGGGTGAGCTTCTTCTCATCCACGCGCCACTGCCAGTTGCCCTGGGCCACGCCGGGGGTGTTCATGCGGGAGGCAGACGGCTCCTCCAGCCAGTCGGCCATCGGGATGATGGCCAGGGCGGCGGTGCTGGCCATCACGCCGCGCAGCATGCCGCGCAGTTCGCCTTCGGCCTTGTTCAGGGCAAAGTATTCACGGGCCTGCTGGCGGTATTCGGGGGTCAGCTCCTCGCCAAACCAGCCGGCCAGCGTATTGTTATCGTGGGTGCCGGGGTAGGCCACGCAGTTGCGGGGGTAGTTGTGGGGCAGGTCGACGCTGTCCTCGCCGGTAAAGGCAAACTGCAGCACCTTCATGCCGGGGAAACCGCTGTCGGCCAGCAGCTGGCGGACCGAGTCAAACATCTCGCCCAGATCCTCGGCCACGATGGGCAGCTCGCCCAGGGCGTTGTGCAGGGTGCGGAACAGGTCCATGCCGGGGCCGTTCTCCCAGCGGCCGTTGCGGGCGGTGCTTTCCCCAGCCGGGATAGCCCAGTAGGTGTCGAAGCCGCGGAAGTGGTCGATGCGCAGGATGTCGTAGATGAACAGGGCGTGGCGGATGCGGCGGATCCACCATGCGTAGCCGGTGCGGCGGTGGTAGTCCCAATCATACAGGGGGTTGCCCCACAGCTGGCCGTCGGCGGCAAAGTAGTCCGGCGGGCAGCCTGCCACGCGGCGGGGCTTGCCGTCGGCGTCGGTCTCAAACAGTTCGCGGCCCGCCCAGGCATCGGCGGAGTCGGCGGCAACGTAGATGGGAATATCACCCATGATGGATACGCCTTTGCTCTTGGCATAGGCGTGCAGGGCGCGCCACTGGCGGTCGAACTCGTACTGGACAAACGCCCAGAAGCCGACCTCCTCGGCGTGTTCCTCTTTAAAAGCAGCCAGGGCGGCGGGGTCGCGCAGGCGCAGGGCCTCGGGCCACTGCTGCCAATCCACCATGCCGTTGTCCCGCTTGATAGCCATGTACAGGCAGTAGTCGGGCAGCCACTCGCAGCTCAAAAACTGGAAGCGGTACCAGTCATCGGGGTAGGGGGTGTCGTAGCCGGGCACGGGGCGCTGCTTTAAAAAGTTGGCGTAGGCCTTGCGCAGCACGTCGAAGCGCTTCTCGTACAGGGTGCCGTAGTCGATGTGGGCCGCGTCGCCGCCCCAGTGGATCTTGGCAAAATCCCGGCGGGTCAGCAGGCCGTCCTTGACCAGCTGATCCAGATCAATAAAGTAGGGGTTGCCCGCAAAGGCGGAGCAGCTCTGGTAGGGACTGTCGGCATAACCGGTGGGGCCGACCGGCAGGATCTGCCAGATCGTCTGCCCGGCGGCAGCCAGGAAATCCACAAACTTACGGGCGGGTGCGCCCATGCTGCCGATGCCATAACCGCCCGGCAGGCTGGAAAGCGGCATAAGAATACCGCTGCAACGTGCAAAACCCATTTGCTATCCTTCTTCTCTTTCGCTAGTATTTTTAATGTACTCTTTATTCTGCACCCAGGGCTGCCAAAGCGGCCTGGGTAAAGGCAGTGCGCTCGGCCTTGCCGCGTGTGCCGCCCTGCAGGGCCTCCTCGTTGGCCGTAAGGGCCTGGGCCGCTGCCGCCGTGGGCAGGTCGATGCCCGGCAGGATGGCGGTGTTGACCTGCTCCACCTGCATCGCGCCCAGCGTGGTGGTGTCGGACGCGGTGTTCCACGGGGTGATGACGCCCAGCGTGTTGGTCAGGGCTTTTTCGCCATCGCCGCTAGAGTACAGCCAGAGCACGGCGCTCTCGGCGGATTTCAGTGCGGCGGCATCGCCGGTGTCCTGAAGGGCGAAGCAGCCCGCATTGGCCAGGATGGGGTAGTCCAGCAGGCCGGTGAGGTTGTACTCCTCGGTGGTCAGATCGCTGTCTTCCAGGTTGGTTTTGAAGGGGATCAAAACCAAATCCTGGCAGGCATCGGCCCCGTAGGCGGCCAGCAGGTCGGTCAGCCTGGCCCGGCGGAACAACCCGCCCTCGGCGCTGTCGGCCATGGCGTCCCATTCCAGCGAGACGGCGCTGTAGATGCCGTTCAGCGGGCCGGTCAGGGCGTCGGCCGTATACTGGCCGTCCGCCGCCAGCACGGCCACAGTGTAGCCGCTGGTGCGGTCCAGCGGCGGGGCAAATACGCCGGTGGCGGTCAGGGCTTCGGGCCGGGCCTCCGGCAGGGTGCGGTCGGCGCCGTTTAAGGTGACTGTGGCGGCTTTCGGCTCGGCCAGCCAGTCCTGCAGGGTCTCCACAAAGTCGCTCCACTCGTCCCAGCTGGCATTCTGCAGGGCTTCGGCAGCGCCATCACCCAGCAGGCTGTTCAGCAGACTGCCGCTGACCCAGTAACCGTACAGGCTGCGGCCTGCGGGCAGGGAGGCGGCACTCCCGGTGATATTGGCGCGGGCGGCGGCTGCGGCCAGCAGGGGATCGCTGGTCACATCCAGGGTGGTGCCGTCCGGCTGGTGGTCCAGCGCCAGCAGGCTGGCGGTGCTGGCATCGTCCGTCCAGTTCAGGGCCACGCCCTGGGCATCGGCATAAGCCTGCAGGGCGGGGGCCAGCCCGTCAGCGGCATAGGCGGTAAGCACCTGAGGAGCAGGCTCGGGGGCCGTCTCCACCGTGGCAACGCTTTCCACCGGGGCCGCCGCGCAGGCGGTAAGCAGCAGCGCCGATAACGCCAGCGCCGCCGGGATGATTTGTTTTTGCATAGGTTTGAAGTTCTCCTGGTAGGAAATGATGGGCACAACAGGGAAGTGACCTACTTGTAGAGGGCGAGCCCTCCTAAATTTCAGCCCATATATTTCTTATTATATAGGAAATGAAAGGTTTTTTCCACACCTGTTTTGTGTTATAATAAGAAAAATCTGATTTTTTTGAAAGGAGTCTCCTTTCTGTGACGCAAAAGTTATACGAAACAGACGCTTATGTGCAGGAATTTGCTGCAGCTGTGCTCTCCTGCACCCCGGCCAAGGGCGGCTATGCGGTCGTGCTGGACAGGACTGCCTTCTTCCCTGAGGGCGGCGGCCAGCCCTGTGACCTGGGCACGCTGGGCACCGCGAAGGTGACCGACGTGCATACCGACGGCGCCACCATCACCCATACCACGGACGCTCCGCTGGAGCCGGGCACCGCTGTGACCGGCCGCATCGATTGGCCCCGCCGCCTGGATGCCATGCAGCAGCACACCGGCGAGCATATCCTCAGCGGCACCCTCCACCGCCTGTTCGGGGCCGAGAATGTGGGCTTCCACATCGGCACCCCCTACGTGCGGATGGACACCAGCATCCCGCTTTCCGCCGCCCAGCTGGCCCGGGCCGAAGCCGAAGCCAACGCCGCCGTGCGGGCCGACACTCCCGTACACTGCTACATCCCCGACGCCGCCACTCTGGCCGCCACCGAGTACCGCAGCAAAAAGGAGCTGGACGGCCCCGTGCGGCTGGTGGAAGCCGGCGGCGACTGCTGCGCCTGCTGCGGCACCCATCTGGTCCGCACCGGCGAGGTGGGGCTGATCAAAATCATCTCTGCCCAGCACTACAAGACCGGCATGCGGCTGGCTGTGGCCTGCGGGCAGCGCGCCTATGACGCCGTGGCCGCCATCTGTGCCGACGCCGAAGCCGCGGGGCGCGTGCTCTCTGCCCCCGCGGGCAGCCTGACCCCGTCGGTGGAGAACCGCCAGAACGGCGAAGCTGTCCTAAAGCAGCGTATTGCCGCGCTGCAAAACGCCCTGGCGGATGCCTACGTGCAGGCTGCAGCGCCCGACCGGCCCGCCGTGCTGTGGGCCGAGGGAGCCGACGGCGACGGCCTGCGCCGCATTGCCATGGCGGTCTGCGCGGGCACAAATCAGGTCGCCTGCGCCCTCGCCCCCGGCGGGCAGGGCCTATCCTACGCGCTGACCGCCCCCGATGGCACCGACGCCCGCGCCCTGGGCAGGGCACTGAACGAAGCCTTTGCAGGCCGGGGCGGCGGCAAGCCTGCCTTCTGCCAGGGCAGCCTGGCCCAGCCCGGCCTTACGCCCGATGTCGTCCGCGAGAAACTTTCTACATTATTATAACAGGAGACACTCCCATGAGAATGCGTTTTAAACCCTACGCCCGCCCCGAACTGCTGGCCTGCGACTTCCATGTGCACGAGCCGCTGACCCACGGCGGCCACTGGCACGAGACCTACGCCCGCCCCGACCAGCCCTGGCACCTGGAGCTGGGCTGTGGCAAGGGCGGTTTCCTGGCGCAGCTGGCCCCCCGGCACCCGGACATCAACTACCTGGGCATCGACATCACCGACAAGGTGCTGATCCTGGCCAAGCGCAAGGTCGAGGCCGCCTATGCCGAGCGCGGCATGACCCCTGATAACGTCAAGATCGCCAGCATCGACATCGAGCGCCTGGGCAATGCCTTCACCCCTGCCGACCGGGTGGACCGCATCTACATCAACTTCTGCAATCCGTGGAGCAAAAACGCGGGCAGCAACAAGCACCGCCTGACCCATCCCCGCCAATTGCTGCAATACCGCCAGCTGATGGATGAGGGCGCGGAGATCTGGTTCAAGACCGACGACGATGACCTGTTCCGGGACAGTTTGCATTACTTCCCGGCGGCAGGCTTTGAGATCACCTGGCAGACCTTTGACCTGCACGCCAACGAGCCGGATTGGAACCTGCGCACCGAACACGAGGGTATGTTTACCGAAATGGGCATCCCCATCAAGGCGCTGATCGCCCGCAAAGGTCCCGACAGCACCGTGACCTGGGTGGAGCCCAAGACCCTGGCCAAAGAGCTGGAAGCCGAGGAAGAGGAGGAAGCCGCCGAAGCACCCGCCCCGCAGGAGGACGCCGAATGACCCAGACAGAAATCCTTTCATTTGTCGTACAAACGCTGTATTGGTTCTTCCTCTACGGCTGTATCGGCTGGGGTGTCGAGGTCGTCTACGCCGCCATCAAGGAGCGGAGGCTCGTCAACCGCGGGTTCCTCTGCGGCCCCATCTGCCCCATTTACGGCTGCGGCATGGTGGTGCTGAACTGGACAGTGGCCGCGCTGGCCCCCTCCGGCGAGGGAAAAAGCGTCAGCACCGTGGCGGTGTTCTTTGTGGGCATGGTGCTCACCACCGCCATCGAGCTGGTGGGCGGCTGGACGCTGTTCAAAATTTACCACATCCGTTGGTGGGACTACTCCAACATGAAGTTCAACATCGGCGGCTACATCTGCCCGCAGTTCTCGCTGCTGTGGGGCCTGGGCAGTGTCATCATGGTCAAGGTGGTGCACCCGGCGCTGGCCAAGGCCAGCAGCCCGCTGCCCATGAAGGTGCTGGTGCCTGCCGAAGCCGCCGTGCTGGCGCTGTTTGTGGTCGACCTCATCGTCTCCGCAGCCGCCGCCACCGGCCTGAACAAAAAGCTGAAGGAGATCGACGAGGTGCGCGCCCGCCTGCGTGTGACCAGCGACAAGCTGACCACCGTGCTGGGCGTCAGCGCCATGACCGCCGATACCATTTTGGACGAGCAAAAGCTGCAGCTGGCCCTGGCCAAGCTGGAGGGCCGCGAGAACGCCGCCGAGTTGAGGCTGGAAATGCTGCTGCGTGCCAACGAAATGCGCGCCAAGCTGCGTGACATCAGCGTGGATAAGATAGGCACCCGCCGCTTGCTGCGGGCCTTCCCGGATATGAAGAGCCTTACCTACGCCGAGACGCTGGCCTCCACCCGCGCCGGCGTCCGCCGCCTGAACGAGCTGGCCGCTGCCGCCAGGACCGCTGCCAAAGAGATGGCCCAGACCGCTAAGGAGACCGCGCAGACCGCCGTGGGTACAGCTGCCGCCGCCGCCCAGACGGCAAAAGAAACGGCTGCCAATGCCGCGCAGTCTGCGGCCCAGACCGCCAAAGAGGCTGCCGCCTCGGCGATCCAAACGGCCCGGGAGACCGGCATCAGCACGCCCCAAAGCACCAAGCCCGCCAAAGACGAACCGGGCCAATAAAGCCAATAAGCATGCGCTTCGCCACGCCCGGCGGGGCGCATCTTTTTTGCGACGGTGGTTTCTGGCAAAAACAGCCACCCCTTTATCAAAACTGCGGAACTACGGAAGTACTTATATAAATTACATAGATATGTTAATTATAAGTGCTTCCATAACTCCGGAAGTAGTTGGAAACACCAGGGTACTTCCGGAGTTCCGCAGTATATATACCGGGCGGAAATACCCGGAAGTAGTTCTTTGCCTGCCGCAAAATCCATGCGCTGTGGCACCCCTATCGGCAGCAAAAAAGCAGCAGGGCTTTCCCGACCCTGCTGCTGACCTTATATACTTTATAAATAAGCTGGCATCCCACTCGCTGGGACACCTCCTAGATGGCCCCCTCTGGGAGGGGGCTCCCGCGAAGCGGGTGGGGGAGAGAGCCTGAGATTTGGTAGCAGTTAATTTGCTTGTCTCTCCCTCAGTCTGCGCTTCGCGCAGCCAGCTCCCTCGCAGAGGGAGCCTTTTTACCTATAATCAGTTCAACTTCTTTCCAAAGAATTCCAGCTCCGGCTTGATGACCTTCATCAGGGCGTTGAACTGGTCGGGCGTCAGGCTCTGGGCGCCGTCGCTCTTGGCCTTGGCCGGGTTGTTGTGCGTCTCGATCATCAGGCCGTCCGCGCCCACGGCCACGGCAGCCTGGGCCAGCGCGGGCACCATAAAGGCGATGCCGGCAGCGTGGCTGGGGTCGATGACCACAGGCAGATGGGTCATCTTTTTCAGCATTGGCACGGCGGAAATGTCCAGCGTGTTGCGCATGCTGGTCTCAAAGGTGCGGATGCCGCGCTCGCACAGCACCACGTTAGGGTTGCCCTCGGCCATGATGTACTCGGCGCTCATCACCAGCTCCTCCAGGGTGGAGGACAGGCCGCGCTTCAGCAGCACAGGGGTCTTCAGGCGGCCCACGGCTTTCAGCAGCTCAAAGTTCTGCATATTGCGTGCGCCGATCTGGATCATGTCCACGTGGGCATCCTCAAACAGGTGGATGTGCTCGTTGTTCATCAGCTCGGTCACGATGGGCTGGCCGGTCACAGCGCGGGCCTCCTGCAAAAGCTCCAGGCCCTCGGCACGCAAACCCTGAAAGCTGTACGGGCTGGTGCGGGGCTTGAATGCGCCGCCGCGCAGGATGCTGGCACCTGCGGCCTGTACGCGCTGGGCCACATAGGTGATCTGCTCCTTGCTTTCCACGCTGCAGGGACCGGACATCACGGCAAAGTACCCGCCGCCGATCTTGTGCCCGCCCACGTCCACGATGGTGTCGTCCGGGTGGAACTTGCGGTTGGCTTTCTTGTACGGCTCGGTCACGCGGCGGCATGTCTCCACCACCGGGTTGGCCAGCACCCAGCTTTCGGCCAGGGACTTGGTGTCGCCGATCAGGCCCAGGATGTGGGTATCGCTGCCCACGGAATCGTTGATCTGGTAGCCCATATCCTCCAGCTCGTGGCAGAAGGAGTCGACCTGCTCGGCCGGGGCGTGCTGTTTTAATACGATGATCATAATGTGTCTCCCATTTCTCTATTTCTTAAGGCAACACCGCACAATTCCCGCCTAACGGCTTAAGCACCGCTCCGGCGGCTGCGGCACGGCATCTGCGTTGCCA
>ENA-UPTB01002769-UPTB01002769.1-human-gut-metagenome-genome-assembly--contig:-NODE-2769-length-11523-cov-2.767168_pt1 | contig 11523 bp, 10 predicted proteins | sample MGYA00250046_ERZ773369 | MGnify/ENA primary metagenome ERZ773369 (study PRJEB29103, sample SAMN06111938) | human gut metagenome | biome: human gut; feature: ankylosing spondylitis patient; material...
ATTCCATATATAAGAGCTGCTGCCCCAAGAAGTGTTATACTGAGTGCAACCCATTTGTAAGCAGGATTGCTTCTGTCTCGGGTCAACATGCGTTCTGTTTACTTCTGCCACCATTTCATGATAGGTTTCCATATCTGGCTCATTATCCACACTAATGATGCATTCATGGATGCTTAATGGAAGAATCACGAGGTTGCTTTCGTATCTGTTTTCGATCGCTCTCAAAAGATCATCACAACAGATTGCCGATGCCCCATGTAGTTTTGATTTTGTTGTTACGACCAGCTGCGCTGGCATGGTTTCTTGCGGAAAATCACCGTATCCAATGACATCCTTTAAAGGCATTATGTCAATATTATCTTTCAATCTTGCCATGGCACGAGAAAAAATCTCATCGATATCAGCCCCAAACCTGCAATCCGCGATTGAGGCTAAAAGTTTATATGTGCCAGTAAAAACATCTACTCGAATATACATCTCCATATCTAAAAATTCCTTCTTCAGGATTTTCTCATCGGTCTTTTTCTGGATGCAAAGCTGCATGTGATCTTTGATAAATTCCCAGGACGTGATCTCTTTTAGATCAATTTTAGGAATGCATTCCTTTTCATATTCTTTCAGAATTATCTCGACAGCAGCATTGATAGAATTTTCCGGACTCGGATAGAACGTTGCCCTTATTCTCCCTTTTCCTATAACAATTCCAGTTTTTGAAATTCCGTTCTTACTAACGGCTACCGTTTCTGCGTCATATCCTCTGTCATTCAGTTCCTTTGCAATATCCTCGTAAAATTTCATATTGTTTTCTCCTTTCAAAAAAGCGGGCTCTTAATCGGAGCCCGCTAAATTCACCTTTCGCAAAATTGTTGTATTGAATTATTAGTTAAATGGAAGTCCTTCGTCCTCAACTCCGTCCGGGATGTTCATAAAACCATCCCCGATGGTACTGGATGATGAATACCTGGACTGCTGGTAACCACCGTCACCGCCAGATGCGCTCTTGCTGTCCGCAAACTCCTGATCTTCCACAACAATATCTGTGGTATAGACCTTCTGGCCATCCCGGTTGGTGTAGCTTCCTGTCTGAATACGTCCGGAGACCAGAACTCTCATGCCCTGTCTGAAATACTTCTCAGCAAACTCTCCTGCTCTGTCAAAAGCGACACAGTTGATGAAATCTGCTGTCTGCTCATTACCATCCTGGTTTCTGCGGCCTCTACGGTCTACTGCAAGGGTATATCTTGCGATTGCCATAGTACGCTCGCCCTGGGAATATCTCACTTCTGGATCACGGGTCAATCTACCCATTAAGATTACTCTATTCATACGATCACTCTTTCTTTGTCAGTTATGCTTCCTGTCTTACGCATAAGTATCTGATAACTGGCTCCATAATACGAATGTGTGCTTCCACTTCGTTTGGACATACAGAATCAGACTCGAACTGGATGAAATAGTAGAAAGCCTCTTTCATCTTCTGAATCTCGTAAGCAAGTCTCTTCTTACCCCACTCATCTACGTTGGTCACAGTGCCACCGAAACGGGTGATGTAACCTTTTACCTTTTCGATTGCTGCTGCACGCTCTTCGTCTTCAAGCTTCACATTCAGAACAACGGTTAATTCGTACTTGTTCATCTTGTTTTACCTCCTTGTGGTCTCTGGCCCCTGCTTTCAGTTTCAGGAGCAAGGATTTTATATGTCACGAATAGTTATTCTAGCAAAGAAAGCCTTTAAATGCAAGACCTTTTTGCAATTTTTTCAAGACTTTTTAAGGACTTTTTTGCGATAACGGCCGCCATTTGTCAACTGCACATACTTAATTTTTATTATTCGCAAACATTACCGCATATTCAATAGAATTTCTGAGGCTTAATTCACTTGCTGTACCGGTTCCGGCCTGGTCAAATGCAGTTCCGTGGTCTACAGATACACGGATGATGGGCAGTCCTAAGGTAATGTTTACACCAGCCACTGCATCCCATGCTTTCTTTTCATGGTTGTATACAAAGCCTACTACTTTTAACGGGATATGGCCCTGGTCATGGTACATGGCAACTACGATATCGTACCAGCCGCCTCTTGCCTTGGAGAATACAGTATCAGGCGGTACAGGTCCGTCTGCATTGATGCCTTCTGCCTTTGCTGCCTCAATTGCAGGGATGATCTCATCGATCTCTTCTCTTCCAAACAGGCCGTGCTCACCACTGTGTGGGTTCAGGCCTGCTACGCCGATCTTTGGCTCCTTAATGCCCAGATCCTTACATGCCTTGTCCGCAATACGGATCACGTCTAATACTCTCTGCTTCTTTACACGGTCGCAGGCTTCACGCAGGGAAACATGGGTGGAAACATGGACTACTCGCAGATTTTCATGTGCCAGCATCATGGTATAGTTCTTGGTGCCGGTCATATCTGCGTAGATCTCTGTATGTCCGGAATAATGATGTCCTGCCAGGTTTACAGCTTCTTTATTAAAAGCATTGGTAACAGTAGCATCTACCTTCTTATCCATTGCCAGTTCAATAACCTTTGTTACATATTTAAAAGCGGCATCTCCGCACATAGCGGAAACTTCCCCTCTTTTTAACTGTGCCATGTCAACCAGACCCATATCCAGCACATCAATGGTTCCATATTCATATTTTGCTTCAGAAACATCCTTAATGGCATGGATCTTCATTTCTGTATGTCCTACAATAGGAAGTGCTGCTTCCATTACGCAGGCATCCCCTACTACTACCGGGTTACACAGGTCATATAAGGACTTGTCTGCAAATGCTTTTACAGTAATCTCCGGTCCGATACTGGCCGGATCTCCCATGGTAATACCTACGATCTTCTTTTCGCTCATATCTGCCTCCTGAAAAATGGAATAATAAAATTTTCTGTATTCAATATACCATACTTTATTGAAAATAGTATGTCATATGCTTAGATTTCCTACTCAGACACGCCCGCTGACGCAGGCGGTCGGCATTTCTGTAACAAACAGGACCGGATGCTTCCACCCGGTCCCACTTATCTTACAGCCAAACCAGCTGTACTTATTCTTTTATTATCTATTTACTTATTTTGCTGCTCTGCGCTTATCCTCAAGCTTATGGAGCCATGATACAAGGATCGGGCAGCAGATAGCGGTTACGATGATAGCTGCTGTGATCTGAGCAGTTGCTGCTTCAGATACTGCCAGTAAAGTTGCATCTACAGCTGCTACAGATGCAGGAGTTGCTGCTGCGTTTCCTGCTGTTGTACCAATAGCACCACCAACTTCCGGATGATCCATTCTTAACAGCTTGTATACAAGGTATCCAACCAGACCTGTAATAAGAGTACAGCCAACACCTAAAAGGATTCCAGGGCCACCTGCCTTGATCAGGTTCATGATGTTTAAGCCAGCGCCCAGAGGGAATGCGAAGAACGGGATCAGCATAGAAGCACCTGGTTCGCAGAACTTACGGATGTCTTCATCTAAGTTACCCATGATACAACCAACGATTACAGGAATGATACAGCCTACAAGTACGGACATTGGGATCTTTGCAACACCAGCAGCACCTAAAGCTACCATGGTGAAGAAAGGACCATCGTTGATAGAAAGGATAGAAACAGCACCTACGTCTGTTGCATCACCGTACTCACCAGCTAATGCTGCGTACAGACCACCATTGGAGTTTGCCAGGGCACCTACGATTGCCAGTGTGGACAGTCCCAGAAAACCAGCTTCACCAAACAGCTTACCACAGATCAGACCAATGATAATACCAACACCAACTTTGACAGCGGTAATTACAACGCCTTTATAAACGGTAACGCCTGCTTTTTTGAAGTTGATAGTTGTTGCATTACAGAAAATGAACACTGCCAGGATCGGCATTGCACCTGATTTCCAAAGGTATGTAGTAAATGTACCATCAAACATGGTCCAGATCGTACCGCCAAAAAATGTATTAATAATTGCACCTAACAGCAACGGAACTACCATTAAACCACCAGGAATTTTTTTCACGCTTTTCAGAATGTTCATTCTAGTATCCCCCTTATGTTAAATTATATTTTTTATTTTGCAGCGATCAGTCTTAAAACGTTATCTACTGTATAAGCCAGGTTCTCCTTGCTGTGATGACGGCTTATGGAGAAATCCTGAGGCAGACGGTTGATAGGGAATACGGCAGTTACACCCATTTCATATGCTTTATCGATCTCTGCATCATCTGCACCGCCTACAACAGCGATCACATTTTTATCCTGTTTCTTTGCACGCTCTGCAATACCGATCACAACCTTGCCGCGAAGACTCTGGGAATCCAGCTTTCCTTCACCGGTGATAATGTAATCAGCATCGCTGATCATTTCGTCAAACTTTACAGTGTCCAGAACCGTCTGGATACCCATCTGCAGACGGGAGCCAAAGAAGGCGATCATGCCTGCGCCCATAGCGCCTGCTGCACCGGTTCCAGGAACTTCACTGATATCCTTGCCGATGGCTTCTGTAATAGCACGGCTTAAGTTCTTGATACCTTCATCCAGTTCCAGTACCATTGCCTCATCTGCACCCTTCTGAGGTCCGAAGATGTGGGATGCGCCGGTTGGTCCGTACATTGGGTTATCAATATCACACATGGTAACGATCTCAACTTTATTTAAGATCTCTGCCTTGCCGCTTAAGTCGATCTTACAGATATCTGCGGTGGTTCCGCCGGTTGGAACGAATTCCTTTCCGTCTTTGTCATAGAATTTAACGCCAACTGCTGCTGCTGCACCGCAACCACCGTCATTAGTACTGGATCCGCCCAGTCCTACGATGATCTTTTCTACGCCGCTTTCAGCTGCTGCTAAGATCAGCTGTCCAACGCCATATGTAGTGGTCTTTCTTGGGTCCTTGCGGTCTTCTACTAATGGAAGTCCTGCGCAGGAAGCCATTTCAATGACTGCTGTCTTGCCTTCGTTGATCAGACCGTAGTAGGAGTCCATATCTTCAAAATATGGGTTTTTAACCTTTACAGTTACCTTGCTGCCGCCTAAAGCGGTAATAAATGCATCTACAGAGCCTTCGCCGCCGTCTGCTACAGGAACGCAGGCTGTTTCAGCTCCAGGAAAATGTTTTTCTACTTTTTCCTTTGCAATCTCGCAGATCTGCTCAGAACTTAAGGTTCCCTTAAATGAATCAGGAATGAGAACAAATTTCATGTCTGTCTTTCTCCTTTTTCTTTATATGTTCTCTCGGAATCTTTCTGTACCTGATCTTGCGAGAAAGACTCCGGGAGTACATTTATTTCATCTGTCTGGAAACACACCAGAAAGCCTGCTTCCAGACAATTCAGAGTTCAAAGTTGATCAATTACTCTCTGACGATAACAGATACACCATCCGGGATAACAGTTACCTTGTAGTCATCCTTCTTAACGATGGCTTTTGCCTTCTCCAAAGCTTCTTCCATGCTGTGTGCAGGAACCATATGCAGGTCTTCTACTAACTGGTCATCGCAGGAAGATACAAATACTACGGTTGCCTTTAACAGCAGTCTTGCAAAGATCTGGGACTGCCACTGGTCGATAATGGTCTCTTCCGGTTTTCTGTCAAGGAAGGTCTTCATCATACGGTTCAGATCCTTCTCATCACGGAAAGTCTCATGGAAGTATTTTCCGCCGTGTCCATCAGCTGCCTTGGAAAGCATGATGATAACGCCGCCTTCCTTTACAGTTGCCTCAGCTGCGGTCATACCCTTTACAGACTGATAAATGTTCTGGTCCAGAGGATATCCGCCGTTGGTGGAGATAACGATATCTGCCGGAATTGCATCTACCTGGCACTTGGAAGCTAAGAACTCACGTCCAACTCTGTGAGCCAGATCACAGTCACCAGCTACTGCAAAAATAGGATCATGTGCTGCATCAATAACTACATTTACGATGAAATCCAGTCTTGCTGCTCTTGCTGCATACAGCATATCATTGTGGATCGGGTTTCCTTCAACAACACCGGTACGTGCATGAGGATCATTAATAAATCCGGAGTTGTGGTTGTACATAACAGTCTCGCGGCTTGCAACGCCTGGAAGAATACTCTTTCTGCCGCCGGAGAAACCTGCGAAGAAGTGTGGCTCAATAAAGCCTTCTGCTACTAACAGGTCTGCTTCTGCTGCCAGACGGTTAATGATCAGATTGCCGCCGGATGGAAGCTTGCCAAGGTATACCAGGTTGTCCTTGTCATCGCAATCATGAACTACGATCTTCTCATTTGCCATGATCTCAGGACCAAATTTTGCTGCCAGCTCTTCTTTGGTAGTTGTTCTGTGAAGACCGGTTGAAATAAGAATGGTAATATCAGCATCAGGATTGCCCTTACGGATCTCAGCTAAGATCAGAGGCATCATGATGTGGCTTGGAACAGGTCTTGTATGGTCAGAAGAAATAACAACTACCTTTTTCTTTCCAACTGCCATATCGCACAGTCTTGGAGTTCCGATTGGATGCTCCAAAGCATCCTGAACCAGCTCTGCCCCGCTCTTTGGCGCCTTGTAGCTGTGAAGTTCAGATAACAGCACACCTGCCAGATGCTCATCCTCGATCTTTGCTGTTAATTTTTCTTTTCCATAAGGTAATAAAAATTCTTTCATCTCTGCTTCCTCCTGTTTTAAATGAATGATTGGATTGTTAAGTTTTAAGTTGTTTTTATGCTTCTTTGATCTTACGCAATGCAAATGCAGCTGCATCATCAGCTCCAAAAGCACCTGCCTTTGTTACCAGCTTCATTCCTTCGTACTTTCCGCCTTTTACCCGGACTAACGGGATACCTACGCGGATCTCAGAAAGGATCTGTGAACCGTCTGCTTCAATGTTCATCAGCATTCCAAGGGCTGTATCACCACCTGTAAGAAATACACCGGAAACCTTTACCTGTTCCAGGATTTCCATTGCCAGACGGCCAACTATGGAACGTACCTTATCACCAGTCTCTACAGGGCCAAGTCCTAACGCCTCACCGGCTTCAAAGGAAAGCTCCAGTTCGCTTCTGTCATAGGCTGTATTAGTAAGAAGAATGGTATCTTTACCTGCCTTTAAAGAATCTACCACTTCTTTCAGATAAGACTCTGTATCCTCTTTTCCGGACAGAATATCATGCATCGGAAGCTTTACCATCTTGATACCCGCTTCCTCACAGTATTTCATCTGCCGGTTGGTCACGGTGCTTACGCTTGCAACTACTCCCAGTGCCGGAAGTGACGGACGTTCCAGTTCCATCAGGTTATCTGCCAGACCTGCGGTACCAATATAAAGTACCTTCTTTCCTGTCTTTGCAACTGCCTTTAAAACTTTCTTTAAGTCATCATTGCAGTCTGCATCGCATACATAAATGCGGCCTTCTGTAAAGTCAAGATCATCACTTCTCACATCCGGAAGTCTCTTTAAAATGACCTTTTCTTCATAATATCTTCCCAGCATCCGTACCAGATTATCTTCTACTACCGGGTTCTTAGGGTCGCTGGCAAGCTCCGTGCGGCAGATCTCTACGCCGTTTAAACACTGCACCCCATCTACAGTCGTTCTCTTTAAATCCGGAAGAGCCGGTGCAAAGATCATTAATTCCGGTTTGAAATGTTCATCTACTGCCTTGATCTCTGCTGCAATATTTCCTCTCATGGTGGAATCAACTTTTTTGATCACATAGCGGAAGCTGTCAAAATCCACATCTTCCAGCGCATGGGACACTATCTCATATGCATGATCAGGATGAACTGTTCTGGACTCTGTATCAATGACAATGGATCTGTCTGCACCCATCGGCTTTCCGCAAAACAGCACTTCTGTTGGAAAACCTCTTCTGCGCAGCTGGACTCCGGTATCATTGGCTCCGGTAAAATCATCTGCAATGATCAGGTATCTTTCTTCCAACCATTTCACCGCCTTTCTAATTGTTCATTTTTGAAACACTTTTGTGAGAGTTCATATTTTTTTTAGATTTTTTTCTCATTCGTTTTATATTCTACACGCTTTTGTCTTTCTATTTCAATGAATTTATTGTATAATATGTTTAAATTTGTAACATTTATAAATGTGAGGTGACTTAAATGATAAAAAAAATCCGTATACTGGGAATTGCTCCCTATAAAGGACTTGCCACTCTTATGAAACAATGTGCCCTGCAATACCCTGAGATCGAATTTACCGCCTATGCAGGAAGCATGGAACAGGGACTTGCCCTTGCAAAACGCTACAGCGAACATTATGACGTTATCATCTCCCGCGCAAACACAGCCAAGATGATCTCCCAGTCTGTGCATATCCCGGTCATTGATATTGGTATTGGCTATTATGATGTACTGCGCTGTATTAAAATGGCCCAGAATACCGGGACTAAATTTGCCCTTTTAGGCTTTCAGTCTTTGACTGTCATCGCAAAAAACCTCTGCGATCTTCTCCAGATCCATGTAGATATTTTCTCCTTCTCCGTAGATAACTGGAAAGGCTCCGGCGATCTTCTGGACCGTATGAAGGAACAGGGCTATAAAACTGTAGTCTGCGATATGATCCCTTATGACCATGCAAAAATGATCGGACTTACGCCTATCCTTCTTACCTCCAGCGCAGAAAGCGTAAAACAGGCCATGGAAAATGCCATTGGCACCTGGCAGCAGTACCAGAAGCTGTGCAATTCCAATGCCATGATGCAGTCCCTGATCCGCAGCAGCTCCAACCAGTATCTGATCCTGGATCTGGAAGGCCGCTGCCATTATTCCACAATCAATGATGAAAAAGAGGAAGAATTTATCCAGAGCCTGCAAAAAGAGCTTGGAAAATGCCGCACTTCCTCCAGGCGTTCTTTCTTTATCACACTGGGAAACCAGCTGTATTCCGTCCGCTCCAGCCTGGCTGAGGAAGGGGATTTCCCTTATATCATCTTCCGCATCATGTTATCCAAGATCCCTTTAAGCCACTCTAAATACGGCATCACCATTATGGATAAAGAACAGGCATTACAAAGCTTTATTGAAAGCTTTTACAGCAATACAGAACTATCCCGCAGCGCTGCCGCTGCCATGGATCAGTCAGGTTCTTCTTCAGTCCCTCTTATGATCACCGGAGAGATCGGTACAGGCAAAGACCGTGTAGCTTATCTCCACTATGCAAAGAGCCAGTTTAATGATGAACCGCTTTACGTTGTAAACTGTTCCATGTTAAATGATAAAACCTGGAATTTCCTGATCAATCATTACAACTCTCCTTTTACAGACAACGGAAATACCATTTACATCTCCAATCTGGGCGTTTTGTCCCACCCGCGGCAGAAACAGCTGTTATCTATCATACTGGACACCAACCTGCATATCCGCAACCGTCTGATCTTTTCCTGCACCCAGGCAAAGGACGGTCATATGCCCCATGCTGCATTGGAGTATACCAATATGCTTGGATGTGTGCCTCTTCCTATCAAGCCTTTACGGGAACAGAAAAATGACATTGTTCCTTCAGCCGCTCTTTATATTGATACGTTGAACCAGAATCTGGGCCGCCAGGTGGTAGGACTGGAAGACGGTGCCGCAAAGCTTCTTATGGAATATGACTATCCATGTAACCGCACCCAGTTTAAACGTATATTAAAAAAAGCAGTACTGGAAACCAGCACTGCCTATATATCCCGTGATACCATTGAAAAAATATTAAAAGAAGAATCTGCCTTTTTCCCGGATGACCATGAAGCGCATATGATAACACATTCCAAAGCAGCCACCGAAAAAGAAGGCTTTTCCCTGAACTTAGAACAGCCTCTTGACCGCATCAACCAGGACATTGTCCAGCATGTTTTAAACAGCTGCAATGGAAACCAGACAGCTGCAGCAAAGAAGCTGGGAATCAGCCGGACCACTTTGTGGCGCTATATCAACCGGTGATCTCGTCTTTTTTCTTTAACCCTTTTGTATTCTTCTCCACCAGTCTGCGGGCTACCATGATCTGGTGCCCGCAGCCGGTACATTTTAAGCGGAAATCCGCTCCTACTCTTAAGATCTCCCATTCACTGCTTCCGCATGGATGGGGCTTTTTTAATTTTACGATATCTCCTACTTCGTAGTTTAAACGTTCTCCTGGCATAGTTCTATTTCTCCTTGGATCTTCCTGATCCATTGTCATTTCCAACAACTGTTCCCAAAACCTTTCCGATGCTGTCAGAAATCACCAGATCTGCCTGGGAGTCCCTGGATGTTACGCTTTTATTGATCAGAACCAGCTTGTTGCCTCTGTAATAGTCAATAAGACCGGCTGCCGGATAGACCACAAGGGACGTACCTCCGATAATAAGCATGTCCGCGTTGCGGATATAATCAATGGACTTCTGGATAGTCCGGTCATCCAGTCCTTCCTCATAAAGGACTACATCCGGCTTGATACGGCCGCCGCAGGTGCAGGTAGGAACGCCTTCGCTGTTTCTCACATAGTCCAGATCATAAAACTGGCCGCAGCGGGTGCAATAATTTCTGTGTACAGAACCGTGAAGCTCCAGCACTTCTTTGCTTCCTGCCATCTGATGAAGGCCGTCAATGTTCTGGGTGATCACAGCCTTTAATTTTCCTTCCTGTTCCAGTTTTGCGAGGGCTTTGTGGGCTGCATTTGGCTTTGCATCCGGAAACAGCATACGGTCTTTATAGAAGCGGTAGAACTCTTCCGGATTTTGTATGTAAAAGCTGTGACTGATGATCTGCTCCGGCGGGTACTTATATTTCTGATTATACAGTCCGTCCACACTGCGGAAATCCGGTATGCCGCTTTCCGTAGAAACACCGGCTCCGCCAAAGAATACGATGTTGTCGCTTTCATTGATCCAGTCTTTTAACTGCTGCCATTTTTCATCCATATGCGTTTCCTCCTACACAACCTCGTCCAAAAATACCCCTTGCAGTGTCCTCACATATTCTGTCCAGAACGGTGGCATCACACCTAATGTCTCTTCCAGCGTCTTGTACCCAAAGATCCACTGTGCCAACTCGTCAATGTTGATCTCCAACACTTCGCTGGAAGATGGGATCTGTTCTGCCTCATCTGCCTCTGTCTGCAGCCCCAGTCCCTTCATCCGTTCCAGAGTACTTCCATTTTTTCCCAGTTTCCACAACCAGCATCCTTCATTTTCCGAAATAATCGGATCTTTTATGGAAAGAACTGCCTGAAATTTATCTCCTGGCGCGTTTTCATTTAATCCAATGACTTCTAACAATGATCTTACATCTGTGATCCGGACCATGATCGCCGGGTGCATATCTGAAGGCTTTATTTCCGATATGCTGTAATAAAACCGCTCTTCTCTTTTTCCAAGTCCCCACCAGGCTTCCAATGCATGAAGCTTTCCGTCTTTTTCATACCAGCCGGTCACTTCTCCTGCTTCGCTTTCAAGCTCTTTTTTAAGAAGCTCCATATAAGCCTTATCTCTTACTGCATAAACTTCATAATGCTTCTCCTGCTACAGGTCAGAGCTACGATATCCATATCGACATGAGCGTGGCAACTACATCTGTGATTGTTGCAATCATCGGT
>ENA-UPTB01002771-UPTB01002771.1-human-gut-metagenome-genome-assembly--contig:-NODE-2771-length-11513-cov-2.861403_pt1 | contig 11513 bp, 8 predicted proteins | sample MGYA00250046_ERZ773369 | MGnify/ENA primary metagenome ERZ773369 (study PRJEB29103, sample SAMN06111938) | human gut metagenome | biome: human gut; feature: ankylosing spondylitis patient; material...
TGGAGTTCAGACGTGTGCTCTTCCGATCTGTCCCCGGGCATGTACATCTGCACGAAATAGGCCAGTTTGTAAAGGAAGAGATTGAAAAACTGGGGTGTTTTGCTGCGGAGTTCAATACGATTGCCATTGACGACGGTATCGCTATGGGACACGACGGTATGCTTTATTCCCTGCCTTCAAGAGATATCATTGCCGATAGTGTGGAGTATATGGTAAATGCCCATAAGGCGGATGCTATGGTTTGCATCAGTAACTGTGACAAGATTACTCCGGGGATGCTGATGGCGGCTATGAGACTGAATATACCGACTGTGTTTGTTTCAGGCGGTCCGATGGAAGCCGGGGAATGGAACGGACAGCATTTGGATTTGATTGATGCCATGATTAAATCTGCTGATGAAAGTGTGGGCGATAAAGAGGTGGCACAGATTGAGCAACATGCCTGCCCCACTTGCGGATGCTGCTCAGGCATGTTTACCGCTAATTCCATGAATTGCCTGAATGAAGCGATTGGATTGGCACTGCCCGGTAACGGCACGATTGTAGCCACTCACGAAAATCGCAAGAGACTGTTTGAGGATGCAGCTAAGTTGATTGTAGCGAATGCCTTTAGATATTATGAAGAAGGGGATGAGAGCGTACTCCCGCGAAGTATAGCTACCCGCGAGGCATTTTTGAATGCCATGACGCTGGATATTGCGATGGGCGGTTGCACTAATGCGGTACTGCATTTGTTGGCTGTGGCTCACGAAGCCGGAGCGGATTTTAAGATGGACGACATTGACATGCTCTCCCGCAAGACCCCCTGCTTATGCAAGGTGGCTCCCAATACCCAAAAGTATCATGTACAAGACGTTAACCGTGCCGGTGGCATCATTGCCATCATGGATGAGCTTGCCAAGGGCGGATTGGTCGATACGAATGTCCGCCGTGTGGATGGAATGACGTTGGCAGAGGCAATCGACCGGTATAGTATTACCAGCTCTAATGTATGTAAAGAGGCAATCAAGAAATACTCCAGTGCGGCAGCCGGAAAGTTCAATCTGGTACTTGGTTCACAAAATGCGTCTTATAAGGAACTCGACACGGACCGTGCGACCGGTTGTATCCGTGATTTGGAACATGCATACAGCAAGGATGGCGGTCTGGCAGTTTTGAAGGGAAATATAGCTCAGGACGGTTGCGTTGTCAAGACTGCCGGTGTAGACGAGAGTATCTGGAAATTTACGGGGCCGGCGAAAGTCTTCGACTCACAAGATGCGGCTTGTGACGGTATTCTGGCTGGAAAGGTGGTCAGTGGAGACGTCGTCGTCATCACTCACGAAGGGCCGAAAGGTGGACCGGGTATGCAAGAGATGCTTTATCCTACTTCTTATATCAAATCCCGCCATCTGGGTAAGGAGTGTGCATTGATTACCGACGGGCGTTTCAGTGGTGGTACTTCCGGACTAAGTATCGGACATGTTTCTCCCGAAGCGGCTGCCGGTGGTAATATCGGCAAGATTAAGGATGGGGACATTATCGAAATTGATATACCGAACCGTTCTATCAATGTGAAGTTGACGGATGAAGAGCTTGCAGCACGCCCTATGACTCCGGTAACCCGCAACCGTGAAGTCTCCAAAGCATTGAAAGCATATGCCAGTATGGTGAGTTCCGCTGACAAAGGGGCTGTGAGGCTGATTGATTAAAAGCCCCCCTTTCCGAAAGCGAGGGGAGGAAAGAATGAAACAAATTTTTCAAGCTACTATTGAGCTTTTAAATATAATGAATAGATAAAGTATGGCTGATAATAATAAAAAGAGTAACTTTTCCTCCCTCTCCCAAGGAGAGGGTCGGGGTGAGGCTCTAATAACAGGCGCAGAAGCATTGATGCGCTCTCTGGAGCATCAGGGAGTAAAGACCATTTTCGGTTATCCGGGAGGGAGCATCATGCCGGTATTCGATGCCTTATACGACCACCGGAAGGAATTGAACCACATCTTGGTTCGCCATGAACAAGGAGCAACCCATGCGGCACAAGGCTTTGCACGTGTATCAGGCGAGGTTGGCGTTTGTCTGGTTACCAGTGGACCGGGTGCTACCAATACTATCACGGGCATTGCAGATGCCATGATTGACAGTACGCCTATCGTTGTCATTGCCGGCCAGGTAGGGACGAACTTCTTGGGTACGGATGCATTTCAGGAAGTGGACTTGGTAGGCATTACTCAGCCTATCACGAAATGGAGTTACCAGATTCGTCGTGCAGAAGATGTGGCCTGGGCAGTGGCACGTGCTTTCTATGTGGCAAAGAGCGGACGTCCGGGACCGGTCGTGCTGGATTTTGCTAAAAACGCCCAAGTGGAGAAAACAGAATATGCGCCTACTAAGGTGGACTATGTCCGTAGCTATCTTCCCGTTCCCGAAATGGAGCCGGAGGCCATACGGAAGGCTGCTGAATTAATAAATGGTGCGGAACGGCCTTTGGTGCTGGTAGGACAAGGCGTGGAGCTGGGAGAAGCCCAGCAAGAGCTTCGTGCTTTCATTGAGAAAGCCGGAATGCCTGCCGGATGCACTTTATTGGGACTTTCCGCATTACCTACGAACCATCCGTTGAACAAAGGAATGCTTGGTATGCACGGTAACCTGGGGCCCAATATCAATACCAATAAATGTGATGTCCTTATCGCCGTAGGCATGCGCTTTGATGACCGTGTGACGGGTAAATTGGAAACATATGCCAAGCAGGCGAAGATTATCCACTTTGATATTGACCCTGCCGAAATAGATAAGAATGTAAAGACCGATGTTGCTGTCCTGGGAGATTGCAAAGAGACACTGGCTGCCGTTACCCAATTGCTGGAACCCGCCAACCATCAGGAATGGATTGACAGTTTCCGGCAATACGAGGAAGTGGAAGAGGAAAAGGTAATCCGTCCGGAATTACATCCGGCAGGAAAAGCGCTAAGCATGGGTGAGGTGGTGCGTGCTGTGAGTGAGGCTACCCATAACGAGGCGATATTGGTGACTGATGTCGGCCAGAATCAGATGATGTCCGCCCGTTATTTCAAATACAGCAAGGAACGTAGCATTGTTACTTCCGGTGGCCTGGGTACTATGGGCTTCGGCCTTCCGGCAGCTATCGGTGCCACTTTTGGACGTCCGGACCGCACGGTATGCGTATTCATGGGAGACGGCGGCTTGCAGATGAACCTGCAGGAACTGGGTACCATCATGGAGCAAAAAGCTCCGGTGAAGATGATTCTGTTGAACAATAACTTCCTGGGCAATGTTCGTCAATGGCAGGCGATGTTCTTCAATCGTCGTTATTCGTTTACTCCGATGATGAATCCGGATTATATGAAGATTGCTTCGGCATATGATATTCCTGCACGCAGGGTAATGACCCGCGAGGAGCTGGCAAAAGCGATTGACGAGATGATAGCGACTGACGGACCGTTCCTGCTCGAAGCTTGTGTGGAGGAAGAAGGAAATGTAATGCCGATGACACCTCCGGGCGGTTCGGTCAATCAGATGTTGTTGGAATGCTGAAGTCATGCGAAATTAAAGAATTTACTCTATCTATGGATAAAAAACTATATACAATCATTGTTCATTCGGAAAACTTTGCCGGTTTGCTGAATCAGGTGACGGCTGTGTTTACCCGCCGGCAGATAAACATCGAGAGTTTGAATGTATCGGCCTCCTCCATCAAGGGGGTACATAAATATACCATTACCGCTTGGACGGACAAGGATACCATTGAAAAGGTGACCAAGCAGATTACCAAGAAAATAGATGTGCTGCAAGCCCATTATTTCACGGATGATGAAATCTATCAGCACGAGATTGCCCTCTATAAAATAACGACTCCTACGCTGGAAGAAAAACCGGAGGTGTCTAAAGTAATCCGTAAGTACAATGCCCGTATTGTGGAGGTGAATGCTGTATTTGCCATTGTTGAGAAGAATGGCATGAGTGAGGAAATCACCAATCTTTATGAGGAGTTGCGCCAGTTGGATTGCGTACTTCAGTTCGTCCGTTCGGGTCGCGTAGCCATTACGACCAGCTGCTTTGAGCGTGTCAATGAATATCTGGCGGACCGTGAAGCAAAATATCGTCAAAGTAAACACTAGGAATCATGATGAGCGAGAACAATAAGATAGGTACCTACAAGTTTGTTGCCGAACCGTTTCATGTCGACTTTACCGGACGGCTGACAATGGGAGTATTGGGCAACCATTTGTTGAATTGTGCGGGTTTCCATGCCAGCGACCGCGGTTTTGGCATCGCGACTCTAAACGAGGACAATTATACTTGGGTATTGTCCCGTCTGGCTGTCGAACTGGATGAAATGCCTTATCAGTACGAAGATTTCTCCATTCAGACTTGGGTGGAGAATGTCTATCGCCTTTTTACAGACCGTAATTTCGCTATCATCGATAAGGAGGGCAAGAAGATTGGGTATGCACGTTCCGTTTGGGCGATGATTAGCATGAATACCCGTAAGCCGGCAGATTTGCTGGCTCTTCATAGTGGCAGCATTGTAGATTATGTTTGCGATGAGCCTTGCCCGATAGAAAAACCTTCGCGGATAAAGGTGGCCTCAAAGGAACCGGTTGCTGCTTTGGTAGCCAAATACAGTGATATTGACATTAACGGGCATGTGAACAGCATCCGTTACATCGAGCATATCCTTGATTTGTTCCCGATAGAGATGTATAAGGAGAAGCGCATCCGTCGTTTTGAAATGGCATATGTAGCCGAAAGCTATTATGGGGATGAGTTGACTTTGTTCATGGATGATGCCGGTGAGGGCGTTTACGATGTGGAGGTGAAAAAGAATGGCAGCGAAGTGGTCTGTCGCTCTAAAGTGATATTTACAGAGAAATAAATAAATTTATCAACGTTGGCGTAAGCCACAAATAAAAATTAAAACAAAAAATGGCACAATTGAATTTTGGCGGTGTTATTGAGAATGTAATGACCCGCGAAGAATTTCCTTTGGAAAAAGCACGTGAGATTTTGAAAGATGAAACAATTGCAGTAATCGGTTATGGCGTACAAGGCCCGGGCCAGGCTTGCAACTTGCGTGATAACGGTTTCAATGTGATTGTAGGACAACGTCCGGGTAAGACATACGAAAAGGCGGTGGCTGACGGATGGGTACCGGGTGAGACTTTGTTCGGCATCGAAGAGGCTTGCCAGAAAGGTACTATCGTCATGTGTCTGTTGTCTGACGCAGCTGTAATGTCTGTATGGCCGACTATCAAACCTTATTTGACTCCCGGAAAGGCTCTTTACTTCTCTCATGGTTTTGCTATTACCTGGAACGACCGTACCGGCGTGGTTCCTCCTAAAGATATTGATGTTATTATGGTTGCTCCCAAAGGTTCCGGTACTTCACTTCGTACCATGTTCCTCGAAGGGCGTGGCTTGAACTCATCATATGCCGTCTATCAGGATGCTACGGGTAAGGCTTTTGACAAGACGATTGCACTGGGTATCGGTATTGGTTCGGGATATTTGTTCGAGACAACTTTCATCCGCGAAGCCACTTCCGACTTGACCGGTGAACGCGGTTCATTGATGGGTGCTATCCAGGGATTGCTGTTGGCTCAGTATGAAGTATTGCGCGAAAACGGCCATACTCCTTCTGAAGCATTCAATGAAACAGTGGAAGAGTTGACTCAATCTTTGATGCCATTGTTTGCCAAGAACGGTATGGACTGGATGTATGCCAACTGTTCTACTACGGCACAGCGTGGTGCGCTGGATTGGATGACCCCGTTTCATGATGCCATCAAGCCGGTTGTACAGAAATTGTATGCAAGTGTGAAGTCGGGCAACGAAGCTCAGATTTCTATCGACAGTAACTCCAAACCCGATTATCGTGAGAAGCTGAATGCAGAATTGAAAGCCTTGCGTGAAAGCGAAATGTGGCAGACAGCTGTTACAGTTCGTAAACTTCGTCCGGAAAACAATTAATCAGCTTTATATAAATAGGTGAAATACCCTCTTCGGTGTTACCGGAGGGGGTATTTCTTTATTATTGATTCCCTATATTTTGAATAAACTCCAGTAGCTTCCGGTAAAAACCGTGATGTTTCAGCGTATCTGCCTCTCCCATTATCACCAGCTTCATACGTGCCCGGGTGATGGCTACATTCATTCTCCTTAAATCATTCAGGAATCCTATCTGCCCTTCTTCGTTGGCACGGACAAGGCTGATGAAGATAACATCGCGCTCTTGCCCTTGGAAGCCATCCACCGTATTTACAGTGAACAAGCTGCGATAAGGCTTGAGTGAAGCGTCTGCCTTTATCTTGTTGCGGAGATATTGCACTTGTGCCTTGTAAGGGGAGATGATGCCGATGTCTATTTTTTCTTCCAGAATGCGGTTGCCACCGATACGGTTGATGTAGATTTTCAGTTCTGATAGGAGCAGGTCCGCTTCCGCCTTATTAATGCGTCCGAAAGTCTCTCCCACAAATTCTTCTTTGAAATCCATTTCGGAGGTGTCAATCCAGTGGATGGGGGTATCCCAGTCCAGGATGCCCCGGTAACGCACTTCGGGAGCGGCTTCCAACTCGCCATTATAAAACCATTGGGAAGGAAATTTCATGATTTCCTCGTGCATGCGGTATTGTACTTTCAGCAAAGAGACAACGGCAGGTTTGTTGGACACCACTTTCTCCATCAATGTTCGTTCCAGACCTCCACGGGCAGCTTCGTAGCATTTTATGGTGGGCGGAAGTTGGCAGTGGTCACCCGCCAATACCACGCGGTCTGCTTTTCGGATAGCTATCCAGCAGGCAGCTTCTAAGGCCTGGGCTGCTTCATCAATGAAAAGGGTGCCGAAACGGCGTCCGTTCAGCAGCCGGTGATTGCTGCTTACTAGCGTGGAGGCTATGACATGTGCCCCATCAAAAAGCTCTGCATTGATTTGTATTTCCAATGCGGTGGCGCGGTCGCGCAGGCGGCTCATACGGCTGCGTACTCCTTCGCGTTCGTCATAGCTGCCACGGCGGGCACGGCTGCCCAGTTCACGGAGATTTTTCCGGATGCTCCACAGCTCCGGATAAAGCGGATGGTTCTCGAAACGACGCTCGTAGGTAAAGGAAAGCATCTTGTCGTTGACACGGGTCGGATTGCCGATACGCAGGACATTGACGCCACGGTCCACAAGTTTTTCCGAAATCCAGTCGACGGCAGTATTGCTTTGGGCACATACCAGTACCTGCGGTTCCCGATGCAGGGTTTCGTAGATGGCTTCCACTAAGGTGGTCGTTTTTCCGGTTCCTGGAGGACCATAAAAAATGACAGAGCTTAACTTATCTGCCTTGATCGCTCTGTAAAGTAATTTGTCTTTTCCGATAATGTGCTTTTGTCCTACAACCTCATCCAGGGTTGTCGGGCGCAGTCTGGATGCCAGTGGGGCCTCTTTTTCCATATTCTGCTCTCTCATATAATCAAATAAATCCATCTATCTCATCTCCATTGCCTGTATATCATTCTTGTTTTTGCTCATCCTCTGTAATATATCTAGTTCATGATCAGTTCATCCACTGTTACAAATTCATAACCTTCCTTTTGCAGGATATCTATTATGCGCAACGCCGCATTTACACTGGATTCATAACAGTCATGCAATAAAATGATATCATTTTCCTTCGTCTGCGTCACTACTTTATTGACAATTTCATCCTCATTGTTTGTTGTCCAGTCCAGTGGATCAATCGTCCACATTACCGGCATCACATCCAGTTCCCACTCTAACTTCTTCTGCCACGCTCCAAAGGGTGGTCTCATATAAGACACCTCATTTCCTGTAATCTCTGTAATTGCCTCATTCGTTAACAGAATCTCTTCTTTTGCTTTTTCATCCGATACCCGTGTGATCTCCACATGATGATATGTATGATTACCGATCAGATGTCCCTCCTCTGCTTCACGCTTTACCAGCTCCGGAGCCTTTTTTACATTCTCTCCGATCAGGAAAAATGTTCCTTTCACATTCCGCTCTTTCAGTCCGTCCAGAAGTTTACCGGTCCATGCTGTACTTGGTCCGTCATCAAATGTAATTGCGATCTTCGGAGCTTCTTTTATCATACTGGAGGCTACATACTGTAAAGCCTTTTCATTTTCTTTGCCTCTCGATACATCTGAAGTACGCCCTGTTTCCGGCTTACCTGCTCCACTGCCGGACTTTTCCAGCAATATCATCTTTGTAATCAGGAGGTATATTCCCACAACATATAACAATAAGAGCAGTCCCGTTTTTAATAAATTCTTATTTTTATAATTCCAATCCACTTTCATGCTGCACCCGCACACGGCCATTTCATTCATACTATATGCGTAGTCCGATTATTTCATTCGTAAGGACCTGCCACTGACAGCTTCTTCCAAATGCATGGCGATAAAAAAGAACAGGTTTTCTCCGATAAATACAGATAAACCTGCTCTTGTCGAAAGAACCTGCCATTGGCAGCTTCCCTCGAATGCATCTTCATGCAGAAAACTTCTTTACTTCTTTTGTTTTTTTGATGAAGATCCCTTTCTTATATTCTTTTTCTTCTTTTTTGATGAAGTGTTTTTTCTCACACTCCAGCCAAATGTTCCAAGTGAATCACCAAGTGTCAGATATTCTCCATGAGAATACGCCAGAAGTCCGGCCTTTCCTAATTGAAGTCTGCCTTTTTCATCCAGATACTCTTCTCCTACCTGAACTGCTTCTACTTTTGCCAGAAACATATGATGCGAACCAAGTTCTTTTATCTCTGTCACTTTACATTCAATGTTTACAGGACACTCTTCTATGATCGGTGCATAGTCTAATTTTGAAGCCTGACCTTCCGTCAGATGCATCTCTTTCCATTTATCCACATCTCGTCCAGACCTTACTCCGCACCAGTCCGTAGCTTTTTTTAATTTTTCTGTCGTCAGATTCACTACAAACTCTCCACTGTCTTTTAACAGTCCATAAGAGTAACGCTCTGGTCTTACGGATATATATAGCATTGCCGGATTCGTACATACAGTTCCGGTCCATGCCACAGTTATAATATTTGATTTTCCGGATCGATCTGCCGTACTTACCATTACTGCCGGCAATGGATACAGCATATTCCCCGGTTTCCAGATCTGCTTTGCCATATTCTCTACCTCTACTGTTGCAGTTCACTTACCAGAGTCGGTATCAGCTGTTTCTTTCTGGATACAACTCCCTTTAAGATCATCTTTTCGCTGTCTTCTTTCAGATCGAATGCATCAATGATATACTCTTTCGCTTTTGCGCCGCAGCACAATAGTTCTGTCGATTCATCCAGAATATCCGTCAGCATAAAGAATACCATCTGTACTCCATTTTTCTCCAGTACTTCCGGCAGATATGGAGTCAGCATCTCTTTCACTTCCTGCAGTTCTTCTTTACTCATCGAATTCAGCTGTCCCACGCCAAATACCATATCATTTACTGTAAACTGCTTGAAATCCTGGAAACAGATATCTTCTGCCGTCTTTCCTGCAAGACTGCTTCCTGCCTTGAACATTGCCTGTGCCTGTTCTTCCAGATTGATTCCTGCAATCTTTCCAAGTTTCTTTGCAACTTTTTCATCCAGCGATGTGCAGGTCGGCGAGCGGAATAACAGTGTATCGGAAATGATTGCCGAACACAGAAGTCCTGCAATCGTTGGTGTGATCTCTACGTCGTTTTCTTTATACATCTGATATACGATCGTTGCCGTACATCCTACCGGCTGGTTTCTGAAAAATACAGGTCCCATCGTCTCGATATTTCCCAGTCTGTGATGATCAATGATCTCCACGATCTCAGCTTCCTCGATACCGTCTACTGCCTGATTCTTCTCGTTATGATCCACCAAGATTACTTTCTTTTTACTTACATTTAAGAAACGACGTCTTGATACGAATCCCTTAAACTTCCCATGCCGGTCGATAATCGGGAAATCACGGTATTTCTTCTTTGCCATAACTTCCTTAATATCTTCCACATAATCACTCATATGGAAACAAGTAAGTGGTGTCTTCGTCATAAAGCGCTTGACCGGAACGCTCTGGTTGATCAGTCTGGCTGCCGTAAATGTATCGTGCGGTGTACTGATGATTACCGTACTCTGCTCATCTGCACGTTTGATCACTTCTTCGGATACTTCCGCATTCTGGCAGACTACCATACAGCTTACATCAATATCAAGTGCACACATCTGTGATTCTACACGGTTTCCAAGGATCACCAAATCATCTTTTTCTATAAATTCCTGCATAAACTCCGGACTTGATGCACCGATTGCTACTTTTCCTTTTGTAAAATATCCATGTTCGTTACCGGTTACCATCTCTCCATCCAGTGTATTCATGATGTTACGATACTGCGTTCTTGCTTTGGAAAGGATCATATTATCATATACATCCATATAAGATGTCGCAATGTCTCCGGTTGAAATAACACCCAGGAGCTCTTCATCTCTTAAAATCGGAAGTGTCTTGATGTTATTCTCCTTCATCTTTGTCCATGTATCTTTCAAAGATACATTCGGTCCTACACCATCTATCTGGTGGATATCCATATCTTTTACCTGTAATTTGACATTCTCCAGAAGATTTGGAACCTTCACTCCAAATTTCTGTAATACATAGTGTGTCTCTTCATTTATCTGACCCGCTCTTTTTGCAATATAATCATTACCGGTTATTTCTCTTTTTAAATTTGCATAGGCAATTGCTGAACAGATGGAATCCGTATCGGGATTCTTATGTCCCACAACGTATATTTTTCCTGCTTTCTTAGCCATATTTTCTCTTTCACATCCCTTTTTATATCATCTCTTAAGTATTAAGCTTGCCATCTTTTTAAGAATTCGTCAACCTTTATTTCTATGTATTTCGTATTTTTCTTTGAACAATATTATACTTCTATGCTATACTTAAGACAGTATAAAAGAACATTTTCAATTATGTTCTTAATAATAAGAAGGGAACTTAATACTATGAGCGAAGAATTATTACACGAAGAAACACAGAACGAAGGAACACCTGTTACAATGGCTGATCTTGAGGAACATTTTGACGATGCAAATCCATGGAATGTAGTAAAATCTTACATGGAAAAAGGTACTGTCCTTCCTGTAAAAGTAGAAGGGATTGTAAATGGCGGCGCCATTGCCATGGTTGAAGGTTTGCGTGGATTCATCCCGGCATCCAGATTATCTCTCTCCTATATCGAAGATCTTGAAACTTACCTGTTAAAAGATATTGAAGTCAAAGTCATCGATGTAGATGAAGCAAATAACCGTCTCGTACTCTCTGCACGCGAGATTCTCCAGGAAAAAGCAAGAAAGGAAAGAGAAGCTAAGATTGCCGCTGTCAAAGTTGGAAGCATCGTAACAGGCACTGTAGAAAGCCTTCAGAATTACGGAGCATTTGTAGATCTCGGCGACGGTCTCTCCGGTCTGGTACACATTTCCCAGATCAGCTTAAAACGAATCAAATCACCTGCTGCTGTAGCA
>ENA-UPTB01002776-UPTB01002776.1-human-gut-metagenome-genome-assembly--contig:-NODE-2776-length-11491-cov-795.265113_pt1 | contig 11491 bp, 8 predicted proteins | sample MGYA00250046_ERZ773369 | MGnify/ENA primary metagenome ERZ773369 (study PRJEB29103, sample SAMN06111938) | human gut metagenome | biome: human gut; feature: ankylosing spondylitis patient; material...
TCATCTATCCTACCGCCATCGGCTATGCCACCTATGATACCGAGGAGGAGCAGCAGCGCCAGCGCGAGGCGTGGACTACCGTGATGCGAGGCCATGCCGTAGCCAACGGATTGCCGGTCATCGCCGTAAACCGCGTAGGTTTCGAGCCTGATCCTAGCGGTCAGACCGAGGGCATCCAGTTCTGGGGCAGCAGTTTCATTGCCGGTCCTCAGGGCGAGCTCTACTACCGTGCCAGCGATCAGGAAGAAGAGAGCCTGGTAGTAGATATCGACCTGAAGCACAGCGAGAATGTGCGCCGCTGGTGGCCATTCCTCCGCGACCGCCGCATCGAGAACTACGGAGATATTACCAGGCGATTTATCGATTAAACCATTTTTTTTGCCGGAAATTCCGAGAGAATATCGGGATTCCGGCATACATATATATATAAGGTATAGATTTTCAGGATAAATGGAGAATTTGGAAGTGATGGTGATACTTTTCATCATCGTGATTTTAGGTTACGTCGCCTGCAAGTTAGGATATATGGGCGACAAGTTTGACAAGAAGTTATCCAGCATGGTGGTAGATATCACCTGTCCTCTGTTGGTGCTCTCGTCAGTAATGGGCGATGAGCTGCCCGACCGCACGCTCATCCTCCCCCTTCTGGGCGTAGGTTTTCTTACCTACATCCTTTTGCTGGTATTCGGTTTCTGGGTGCCGCGTCTCATCACGCACAATCATGACGACCAGGGCATGATAGGTTTTGCGCTGATGTTTGCCAACGTAGGTTTCATCGGCTACCCTATCGTTTCGAGCATATTCGGTCCGAAGGCCATTTTTTATGCCGCGCTGCTCAACATGCCGAACACCTTTTTTATTTTTACGGCAGGTGTCATGCTCATCAAGGGCGAGTACAGCGTCAAGCAGTTCAATCCTAAGGTGCTGTTTTCTCCGGCTCTTCTGGGTGCCTTTGTTGCCGCCCTCCTGGTAGCTTTCGGGGTACATACGCCTGATATCATTGCGCGTCCGGTAACGATGGTGGGCAACATTACGGTTCCTGCAGCCCTGATGATAATCGGTTCCTCGATGGCTAAGTTACCGGTGAAGGAGATTATCGGCAGTCCGAAGGTATATGTTTCCTCTTTTCTGCGCCTTTGCGTAGTACCGCTGAGCATCTATTTCCTATTCAAGGTATGTGGTGTAAGCGATCAGGTCAACAACATCAATACGGTTGTCATTGCGATGCCTGTAGCGAGTTTCGGCACGATGTTCTGTCTGAAATACGGCCGCAATCCTTCGCTCATCACCGAGATGACGTTCATCACCACGGTTGGCAGCATCATCACCATCCCACTGATCACCCTTCTCTTTTCGTAATAAGAAAAAAAATCCCCTGATGCCACAAAGTCACCAGGGGATTTTTATATTATCAGTAATCGTAATAATCACTAATCATTAATCACTAATCATTATCTCACGCAGAATTTCTTGCCATTCTTGATGTATATACCCTTCTTCATAGCCCCCGTAATGCGGCGGCCGCTCAGGTCATAAATGGCATCATTTCCGGTCTCCTGATCCGATGTTACAGAATGGATGCCGGTAGACTCCAGGTTGCGGTAAGTCCTTACCTCGAGTTCATAAACCGGTTCAAGACCTCTTACGCTGTTCACGCTTCCAGCACCAAACACGATGTTTTCAGCCAATTTACCATCCACCAGTGCATAATACTTTGATACGCCTTCATCCACCGTCAGATAATAGTAATAAGTGGAGCCGATGACAGGTTTGCCATTATAGAAATTGCGGGAAGGATTATACTGGCTTCCTGCTTCCTCGAATGTTACACCTTCTCCTATTTTGGTTCTCACCTCAAATGTGCGAGGTTCGTATCCGGTTGCCGGCAGACGCAGTCTCTCAAAGTCCTGACCATACAGTTCCATATACTCCTCCGAGCCATTTCTCTTAGCCACAACAGCCAGATAATCACCCGGTTCTGCATCTACAGTACTCAGAACCGTAAAGACCAATTTAGGATAGATGTAGCCCCGTCCAAAATCTTTAATCGTCTTGGTGCTGGATGATATAATCTCCCGAATCTCGCCCTTAGCATTCATCAGAGCCATGGCAAGTACTCCGTCAAAGTTCTGTTTTCCTTCATTTTTGATTGGTACTGAAAAGACGATACATTTCTGTCCCTTCTTCACATCAGTAACATTCATATTCATTTCCTGAAGATAGTCAGTCATCTTCGTGAATCTCATATCAGAGATTTTTTCCTTTCCGTCAGATGGCTCCATGCCGAATACTGCCATCTGGCCAACGTTATACCGACTGGCAACTGGCTTTCCTTCTTCGTTTTGCGGATTGAGGGCTCCTATATGGTAGAACCCGTTGCAAAGACCGCCCCAGCCCCAGTTTACGCTGAAGCTATCGTCCTTGTAACCATCTATCACGAAGGCATGACCGCCACCAATAGAGTCGAATGCAGCATAGAGCACAGGACGGTTGGCATCAATCTCTCCGCGCAACTTTTCGTTCCATTCCTCTGCGCTCCCAGCTTCTATTGACATCTGATGCGAAATCTTGCTGTAGCCGAAATACTTCTGCATGGCGGCCACCAGATCGCTTATATACGAACCGCTACCGTCTTCAGCATACTGCATATCCACAGCCACACCGAGGTCTGACATGAGCCTTGCCACGCCGTCGAAGTCAGCAGCGTTGGTTCCGTCATATCGCGCAGGCATGTTTGCCCAATCATATTCGTGCTCGAATTGGGCAGTCAGGGTCTTGCCGTCCCATTTATAGGAATGGCTTCCGGTGCCCTTGGCAGGATAACCGTGATACTGCATCACGATGGCACCAGCCGTAGCCGCACAGCCAACCGGATATTTGTTTGGCGTGTACTTGTTGAATGGAGCCATCTGGTCCCATTTCGCGGTATTGAGCAGCTTTTCGCCGCTGAAACCGGTTCTTGTGGCAGTCTGGTTCGCCTGATTGCTGTTAGCCAGCGCTGCTATCTGCCGTTCATAACTCTTGAGCAGGTCCTTCAATCCGTCGGGCAGATTTCCTGCATCAAATGTTCCTGTTGAGGTATACCCCAAAACTGGCGCTACTGCGTCGTCACCTGCTATAATGACGAATCCGCCTGCGTCATTGTTGAAAACATAATAAGCATCAGAGCGCGATGCGGTATTAGCCGTCCGGCTCTTGGCTCTAGCTTTCTGCGGCATCTGTTTTCCCAGAAGCTATAAGCCTGCTGCTGTGCCTGCCATTGAGTTATCCGCTTAGCCTCCGAAGGAGAATATACCAGCAGCAGCAACAATGCCAATATGTTTTTAAAGTGTAATTTTCGTTTCATTAGTTCTTGTTGTTTAATAATTTACTAAATATTCTCTATATATCCTGATATAAGTTCACTTGTATAAATCCACCTGAATAAGCCCAGCCTGAATATCGGGCTTCTGTAGTTTTTTAAATACTTTGTTCTGCTGCAAATATACGAAAAATATTCGTACCAAACAAGTTTTTTCGCACTTTTTTTCGTCCCTACCCTCATTTTTTATGTATTGCCCCCCTCTTTTTACGTATTAAGCGAAAAAAATCCCCTGATGCCACAGAAAGCACCAGGGGATTCCTATCTTTTAATTGTAATATTCAACACTCAACATTCAACACTCAACATTACTTCGCGCTAATTTTCTTGCCATTCTTGATGTATACGCCCTTCTTCATAGCCTCAGTTATGCGGCGGCCGTTCAGGTCGTAAATGGCAGCATTGCCTGGCTTCTTATCCAATGTTACAGAATGGATGCCGGTAGGCTCCAGATCCTCTACCACATTATCAAAGTATACAATCCAGTTCTGGGTATACTGATGAGCCTCATACTTTGCCTTGCTGCCCGGATAGAGATGCAGCGTGCGGTACAACTTACTGCTCTTGCCAGCAAATACACACCAGCTTATCCAGTAAGGTGCCTCTTTATGACGCATATATACATCCTTCAATTCGAAGCAGGCATAGAATGTATTGCGGCCGAACTCCTCTATCGTCTCAGGCAAATCAATCTCCTTCAGATTGGTTGCCCTGAAAGCATTGAAACCTAACTCCCTGACACCGGCTGGCATCTTGAAATGCTCAAGATAAGCATTGTTTTCAAATGCATAACCAGAAACCATATCAGCCTTGTAGCCTTCATAAGCCACCACCTTGGCACCGCTCAGGTCGATGCTCTTGAAATAATGACTCGCCAGCTCATCAAAGTCGCGCTTGTCTATCTCGCCGTTCACCTTAATATTTCTGTATACTAAATAGTCTGGGGTTTCCTTGGCAAGTTTTTCCTTCAGCTGTCCGGCCTTCTCCAGGTTGATTACCAACTCCTTCTCCTGATAGTCGCGATAAGTGTTCACCACGAGGTCATAAACCGGTTCAATACCTCTGAAATAATTCAGCTGGTCAGTACCCGTTTTAACATCATCTATCAGCTTTCCGTTCAATTCTGCGAAATACTTTGAGATGCCTTCATCTACCGTCAGATAATAATAGTACCATGAACCGATAACCGGCTTGCCATTATAGAAATGATTATACCTCGTTTCTGCTTGCTTGAATGTAGCTCCCTCGCCCATTTTCGTTTTTACCTCAAATGTACGAGGTTCATATCCCGTTGCCGGCAGACGCAATCTCTCGAAGCTCTTATCATACAGTTCTATATATTCCGAAGAGCCTTTTTCCTTTGCCACAACAGCCAGATAATCACCCGGTTCTGCATCTACTGTACTCACAAAATTGAAAGACGGATACGGATAATACCTGCCAGCGGCTAAATTATCAACTGTCAGAGGTCTGGATGTTACGATTTCCCGCATCTCGCCCTTCGCATTCATCAGCGCTACGGCTACTTCTCCATTAAACGGCTGGTCTCCCGTATTGCCGATTGGCACACTGAAGATAACACCATTCTGCCCCTTCTTTACATCGGTGATATTCATATTCAACATCTGCAACTCACCTACATTTGTCAAGAATCCCATGCCAGAGATTTTCTCCTTACCATCAGATGGCTGCAAACCGATTACTGCCGTCTGTCCTATATTATATTTATCGCCCGTTGGCTTTCCTGCGCTTTCCGGATTCAGGGCTCCTATCTGGTAGAAGCCATTACAATAGCCGCCCCAGCCCCAGTTTACGCTGAAGCTTTCGTCCTTGTATCCGTCGATGATGAAGGAATGGCCGCCAGCCGAAGCATCGGAAGCGGAATAGAGAATCGGACGGTTGGCATCAATCTCGCCACGCAGTTTCGCATTCCATGCCTCAGCCTCCATATCATCTATTGACGCCAGATACGTAAGCTTGCTGTAGCCGAAATACTTCTGCAGGGCAGATATCATATCACCGATATACGCACCGCTTCCGTCCTTATTATACTGCATCTCCACTGCCACACCGAGGTCTGCCATCAATCTTGCCACGCCGTCGAAGGCAGCATCGTTGGTGCCGTCATATTTGGCAGGCATGCTTGCCCAGTCGTAGGTATGCTCGAAATTGGCTGAGAGGGTCTTGCCGTTCCAGGTATAAGAATGGCTTCCGGCGCCCTTGGCAGGATAGCCGTGGTGCTTCATTACGATGGCTCCAGCCGTTGCTACACAGCCTGTTACATAGTTGTTTGGCGTATACTTGTTGAATGGAGCCATCTGGTTCCATTCTGCGGTTTTGAGCAGGTTTTCGCCTGTAAAACCGGCTCTCGTGGCAGTCCGGTTCGCTACATAATTGTCGCCCAGCGCCGCAATCTGCCGTTCATAGCTCTTCAGCAGGTCCTTCAGTCCGTCAGGCAGATTTTCGGCATCAAATGATCCCGTTGAGGTATAGCCCAATACTGGCGTTACGGCATCATCTCCAGCGATAATGACGAATCCGCCTGCATCGTTGTTAAATACATAGTAAGCATCCGATGGCGATGCAGTAGTAGCCGTGCGGCTCTTCGCCTTCGCCTTCTGCGGCATCTGCTTTCCCCAGAAGCTGTAGGCCTGTTGCTGAGCCTGCCATTGTGTGATTCGTTTGGCTTGCAGAGGAGAGTATCCCAGCGCCAGCAACAATACCAATAGAAATTGAATGTGTAATAGTCGCTTCATAAGTTCTTATCTTTTTAAGGGTTATTATATAATATGTATAGTTCTTAGAAAATTCTTTGTTCTTTTGCAAAGATAATGTTTTTTTAAATACCACGCAAGTTTTACGCTCTCTTTTTTGCCCCGTTCTCCACTTTTTTACGCAATGACACCCCTTTTTACGCATTGAACGGAAAAAAAATCATCCAAATTTCGTTATTCCCCGATTTTTGCCTTATCTTTGCAAGTAAATTTGGCACGAAGCAATCCTTTTTACCAATAATATAAATTAGAAAAAAATGAAGATAAACAACAGTACGAAGAAAAGCCTGCTCATCATCGCACTCGCGATGGCCAGCACTACTTACCAGACACAGGCCGCTCCGATTGAACATATCGGCGACAGATACATCATGCATATTCCAGAAATGGAACTTACAGGCGAAGAATCACTCCTCGATGTGCTCATGATGTGCCCGGAAGTCATCTCGCTCGACGGCAACAACATCATCGGCGGAGATCCATTCGCCAACCTCTACGGCAAGTTCGTCATCCGTATCGACAACCAGGAATACGGACTCGATTACGCCACCTTCCTCCACCATTTCAAGGCTCGGGAGATAGAAACCATCAAGGTGTGCCAGAACGCCGAAGTGATGAAGGGATGCAGCAGTCTGAAGAAAGTCATCGACATCACACTGCGAAAGAAGGAGAACGGAACTACCGGCAGATGGGGACTCTTCGGTGATACCTACGGCGGCGCAAAAGGCATCGTCAGCGTCATCAGCCAGCAGGATAAACTCCGCGTGCTCAGTCATGTAGAAGGCACCTTCCAGCGCACCTCCAGCAGCGATAAGGACGCCTACCAGGGCATCTCAAGCACCACCGTGAACCACTACTCCCACGAGGGCGCCAAGCTCAATCTGCTCTGGACACCTACCGCAAAGGATGTGCTCGAAATAGATGCGATGCAGACCTATACCCGCAACCATTTCACCCACACCCCGGCCGACTACGTGCGCGCCTACCATCTGCAGGCCGACTATACCCGCACGCTCGCCGACAACGGCTCCAGCATCCTCTTTACCCTCGGTGCCGAGCATATCAGCGACAACGGCCGTACGCAGGAAGAAACCCAGACAGCACCTTACCAGAACCACTCTACCTACCCCTTCATGGTGGTAGAATACGCCACTCCGGTCATCACCTCCAATCTCTGGATTACGGCAGGTTTCGAGGGCGGACTCTCCATCGAGAAGAACTGCATCGCCGGTTACACCAACCATTCCAACTATCAGGATTTCTACGCCCAGCTGGATTACAACATCGGCAAGTGGGGATTCATGGCAGGCGACCGCTTCCGCATCATCAACTTCCGTCCTAAGCAGATTGCGCCGGAAGAGCACTGGAAGCATACCACGCACAACCATATCTACTCGGCGAGCGCCTATTACAGATTCACGCCGGGTCATACCCTGCAGGCCACCTACTGCCGCCGCATCTTCAATCCCGAGTTTGGCGATTTCGTAACCGCGGGCGATATGGAGGGCGCCTGGCAGCCGGTATACAGTGCCGATATCGTCAACAGCATGGCAAATGTGGTAGAGCTCAAGCATACCTACAGCCGCCCTGCCTTCGTGCTCAGCACCTCGGTGAAGAACATCCACCAGCACCTGTTCAGTGCCACTCACGACAATACGCTCGGCATCGGCTCCACCGCCTTCTGGCACAAGGGCATCCTTCGCCTCACAGCCGGAGTCAACTACTTCTGGCAGCGCAGCGAAACCCCTTCAGAGGAGGCTCAGCAGCGCAATGCAGAGTATAATCATTTTGCCGTGTTCAAGTTGGCACCGCAGTTCACAATGGCCGATGGCTGGCGCTTTACGGGCAATCTCATCTGGTGTACCCGCCGCCGCAGCGATGCCTACACCCCGGCTAATCTCTATGCCGAGGTAGGGGTATACAAGAATCTGGGCAAGCACTGGACGCTCGAAGGCCGCTTCCACGATATGGCGAGCCAGCACTTCGGCAACCGCGCTGCCACCATCGGCTGCACGTATTATTTTTAATTAATTGAGCTTTTAACAATCTTTTTCTAAATCAGAAGCAAGATTTCTGTTCCTTTCTTATTTTATTATCAGAAAGTGAAACAATAAAAAGAAAGGAACATTATATATGAGAAAAATTGATTTCAAGAAGATCGGGCTGGCAGCGATGATGCTCCTGTCGGCCCTCACATTCCAGTCGTGCGATAACGATAACGATACCGATTGGGACCGCGTTTTCCCTAACGCACTGGTAACCGTGAAGAAGAGTGGCGATGCCTGCTATCTGCAGCTCGACGACAACACCACGCTGCTCGCCAAGAACCTGAAACCTACCATCTTTGACGGCAAGGAGGTTCGCGCCCTGGTTAACTACACGCAGACCTCGGAGAAGAGCGAGAAGTATAACCAGGTGATTCACGTCAACTGGATAGACAGCATCCTGACCAAGAAGCCGGTTCCGTCGCTCGGTTCAGATACCGAGAACAGCGAGAAGTATGGCAACAATCTGGTAGAAATCGTGCGCGACTGGGTAACGGTGGCAGAAGATGGCTATCTCACCCTCCGTTTCCGTGCTCTCTGGGGCGGTCAGAAGGTGCATTACATCAACCTCGTTACAGGTGTGAATCCAGAGAATCCTTACGAGGTAGAGCTGCGCCACAATGCCAATGGCGATCCTCAGAACTACTGGCGCGATGCCCTCGTAGCGTTCAATCTGAACGATGCCGTGCCTGATACCGAAGGCAAGACAGTGAAGCTCACCATCCGCTGGCGTTCCAGCCAGGGCTACAAGAAGGTAGATTTCGACTACTGTTCGCGCAAGCCTATCAGCAGCCCGAAGATGCTCGAAGGATATAGCCAGGAAGGAAGAGATATCCGATAAACTAAGAAAAGCAGATAAAGCAAAAGCCCCGATGCATGATGCATCGGGGCTTTTTTTTACCTTTTTACTTTTTTACCTTTAAAAGCTGCTGCAGCTTGTTACACCGAGTGTGGTAGCGATGGCTGTAAGGAAGGAGATTGCAATCTGCAAAATTGTTTTCCAGGTACTTGCTTTCATAATCTTTAATTTTTAAATGTTAAGTATTAAATGTTGACTTGGTGGGGGGGTGCCCTCAGGCGAGGGCTTTATTCAAGCCCGTCGCCGCCTTCCTGAGAGCCGCCGCCGGTAGTTCCGGAGCCGCCCTGGCTGGTACCGCCGCCTTGTTCAGTGCCGCCTGAGGTGCCACCAGAGGTGCCACCCTCGTCAGTGCCGGTATAGCCGCCGTACTCCTGAATCTTGCACTTCTTGCGCAGTTCCGAGTTGCTCCAGCTTTTTGTGTTTCTCACAATCAGGTGTACACCCTCTACGCTGGCAGCCGTTACCTTCTCCTTGGTATCCTCCGCCTTCGAGGTCATACCGATAGAGAACAGACCGAGATCAGAGAGACGCACACTCTTGCCGTCGAGAATCAACTCCTGCAGATGGTCGAGTGCATCCATCAGCACACCGTGGATAGTACCTCGGGAGTAAGGCGAACCGTGGTCAGAGATGTGGGATACGAATCCCTCGAAATCCACCTCGCGGTCAGTTACCGCAGTGGCATACCACTTTTTCTTACCTGCGTTCTCGCCGCTCTGTGGTGTACGCTGCAACTTACGATACTTCAATGTTCCTTTCTGTTCCATGATCTTAAATTATTAAAGGGTTAATATAAATGTTACTTGATTATTCTCTTTCTTCTAACGACAGTGCAAAGAAAGTGCAAACGAGAACAGAGCTAAGCTTGCTTAAGCTTTGTCGAGTGCAGCCTTTCTTCTAACGACAGTGCAAAGGTACGGCAATTTTCTAATACTACCAAATTTCACCCTGCAGAGTTATGTTAAACGGATTTAACACTTCGGGCACATCTGGTTAATCTTGCCAACTCATAATTTATCGGGCGAGAAAACTATATTTTGTAAAAAGTTTCTCTATGCTTTCTTATCCCGAAAACAGCAGGAAGCAAGAAATCCATCATCAACAACCGAACCCATTTCCACCTCCCAAGCGTGACAGTTGTGACAGTTGTGACAGTTTTCAGCGCCTACCCCCACCTCCCTCTCTTTAGAGGTAACTTATTATATATATAATTATATATATAATAAGTTAAATATAATAATAACAATTTGAAAGCAGCCCGATTTCATATACCCCTCCCCTGAAAACTGTCACAACTGTCACAACTGTCACAACTGTAACGCTCTCTCAATCCTCCTCCTCTCCTTCTCCCTCCATCCTGTTTTGTAAAGAAAAAAGGAATCACCCTACCCCCAGGAGGTTATTAGGGGGATACGCTCATGCCCATAGGGGGTGCTGCTGAGTAGATACTTCATTTGTACTTCCCTGAAAAAGGTTGTCACTTAGGAACAAACAGAAGTGACAATGAAACGTAAGACAAGAATTGAACGTGTGTATAATGAGGACACTGGTTGGTTTGAGACCCGTGAGGTAGAGTTGAATAGCTACTCTTTTACAGATGATGATCGTATCATGATAGTTCGAGAGTATATGGAGAGTGGGCTCCCAGCAGAAGAAATCATCAAGAAATACTATATAAGCAGTCGTACAGTGCTATTTTCTTGGATGGATAAGTTCTTAAATGAAAAAGATTTGTTATCTTTGCCGCCAGAAGACCAAAACCGTGACGATATGGCAAAGACAACAAATGAACAGTTGAAAGAGAAAGATGCAGAGATTAAGCGTCTCCGCAAGGCTTTGGAGTTAGAGAAGCTTCGCTCTAAGGCATTCTCCACCATGATTGACCTCGCAGAAGAAACCTTCAATATTCCTGTGAGAAAAAAATCTGGTACCAAACAGTAAGCTTGCTCCGCACAGAGTGCCAGAGCCAAGGTTTAGGCACTCTATGCGGGCTGTTTGGTTTCACCCGGCAAGCATATAATAAGCGCAATGTCTCTGACGGCTTTGCTGAAGAGGCCATTGAGTCTATCATCATTGAAAAGGCACGTGAGTATCGTAAGTCGAATCCTGGCTTAGGAGCTGCAAAGTTGCATGTCATATTGAAACAGATGTTTGAGGATACAGGCTGCTTCCCTGGTCGTGACGCATTTATTGAGATGCTGCGTAAGCATGGACTCATGGTACGTATAAAGCGCCGTAGGCGCTATAAGACAACAGATTCCGACCATAATTATCGCAAATACCCAAACCTGATTAAGGGAGTCGTTCCTACCCATCCGAACCAGATTTGGGCAAGTGACATCACCTATGTTGAAACCAATGAAGGTGTGTGCTATCTCTCGCTTATAACAGACCTGTATTCCCATAAAATCGTTGGATGGGCTGTTGGTCCAACATTAGAAACTGTATATCC
>ENA-UPTB01002783-UPTB01002783.1-human-gut-metagenome-genome-assembly--contig:-NODE-2783-length-11467-cov-3.282880_pt1 | contig 11467 bp, 10 predicted proteins | sample MGYA00250046_ERZ773369 | MGnify/ENA primary metagenome ERZ773369 (study PRJEB29103, sample SAMN06111938) | human gut metagenome | biome: human gut; feature: ankylosing spondylitis patient; material...
CTTTATATTCTCCGATACGATTCCCTTTTCAGTTGCATCGGTCTCTGCTGCTTTTACCGCAGAATCTGTTTTGGGCTGGCTTTCTGCAGATGACACACTTCCCTGATACGTCATTCCTGCACCTTTAATAGCCTCCATTGCCATGATGATTACCTCCTGTCTCCATCATCCGCTGCCGGTTATGCCGGCTGCATAGCCAATCTATTACTGTCATTCTATAAATAATTATCGGAGCGTGTCAGTAAAAACTTAACACCCTCCGATTGTTTTTCCGATTTATCCAAGAATTCCTTTTAATGCTTCGATGCCATCAAGGCTGATTGCCTCCTGGTTTTCTTTCTGAATCTGAAGATACACTTCCTTACGGTATACCGGAACATCTTTCGGTGCCGTAATTCCAAGTTTGATCTGATCTCCCCGGATTTCAAGTACGGTGATCTCGATATTGTTGTTGATTACAAGGGCCTCCCCCTTTTTTCTTGTCAATGCCAGCATATCTTATTCACCCGCCTTTTCTTTCTTTGCCTTAAGCACATCATATACTTTGTATTTTACCGGATAATCATCCTCCACTATCATCTGTACCCCTTTGCGGTTATCCATATTGATCACAACCGGTGCTTTCAGGTTTACGGAAAAATCTTCTATATTTTTCGGAACCGTTACCGTCACAAGAATATATGTGTTTTCCGGTGTCAGCTTTCCGAGTGGTGCAATCATTTCCTCACTTACATTCGGGTTGTAATCTTCCTTGACGATATGCGGCATCATAACCGGAAATGCAATGTCCGGATCATCCATCGACTGCAGCCACATAATGGAATTGTATTTTTTTTCTTTCTCTTCATCATAAATCAGTGCAAAATGATTGAGATCCGGAAAACCGATCATACCTTTCTCTAACGTGATGATTTTATCATCCTCTATTTCAATTTTTCCAAAAATACGTGAATCAGCCTTCATGGTCTTTCTCCTTCGCTCCGCGTTTTTATAAATAGTTCAGTAATGTCTGGCTTCCAACTTTCGATGCAGCTGTCAGACTGGACGTATATGCGTTGTAAGCAGCATAGTAATCAATGATAATATCCGAAATGTCACGGTTATCATTGTTAGACTTCAATTCTTCTACCGTCTCTTTCTGGTTTTCCACACGGGTCTTTGTCAGCTCCACGCGCTGCTGCAATCCGCCCACATTGGTATGTGCCACATTTACTTTATTCAGGTATCCGTCAAAATTTGAGATAAACTGCTGGTAGGTTTTTGACAGATTATCGTCTGCATAGGTAGCTTCTTTATTGGCAGCATCCAGATAGGTCTGAAGTTTCTTCTGGCTCTCTTCATCCGAATACTTATCCATAGACATCATCTTTTCAATTTGTGAAACTTTGTCATGTGCCTGTGTGGAAGCAGAAACAAGCGTCATCATCTCTGTCATGTCCCGTCCAATGTCAGTGCTTAAAACATCGCTCGCCTGTGTATTTGCCGCGAGCATGATTCCACTGGAAATTTCGAAATTGATCGGCTGGTCTTCCTTGGTATACTGTACCGCCTCCTGCATATCCGGAGTCTTCATCTTACAGTCATAGTAATATTCCGGACGAACCTCTCCAGCATCAAATCCGGTTTTGGTGTACGTGATGCTAAGATCCGCCTTTTCCCTCTTTAATGTATTGGACAAATCTTTTCCGAGAATCATTTCACCGGTATCTTTGATAAATACCATGTCATTGTCTCCGACTTTGGCTTCTCCATTGTTCGCCTTAAGCCACTCCTCTTTGGATTCGTACATGGTAAACGTACTGCCGGTTGCTGCCCCATTCTCATCTACAAATTGTCCTCTAGTCTGTCCCGGTGCAAGGTCTAATTCCACTTTCTTTCCTGCAGCTGTCGTATAACTCATACTGGAAATCGGATCAATTGCTCCCGTTCCATCCGAATTATCTTTTCCGTTAATCTTTCCATACGCCAGACGCAGCCGGTCGTAGGTATTTTCCCCGATGGAAATCGTTTCATCAAAGCTGTTTGCTGCATCCGTTGGTACATCTACGCTTCCGTATGTGTAACGCGCCTCGGAAATATCTTTATAGGATAATTTCTGATCAATCGTGTAGGATGTAGTTTCTTCATCTGTCTTAAATGTCAGCTGCTCGGTCGTGCGATATCCGGTAAATACCGTTCTGCCGGAAAAATCTGCATTTCCTTCTGCATAAATCTGATCACTTAAAGATTTCAGCTGATTCAGAATCGTTTTACGGTCATCTTCTTTTAAGGTATCCGTTGCCCCTTTGACACATAATGAGCGGACATCCGTCAGGATTGTTTTCATATTTTCCAGCGCCGTATCCGTCACATTCAGCCAGGAATTGGCATCCGAAATGTTATTGTTCAGATACTGGTCAATATGGGACAAACTGGTCTGCATACGCAGGGAGCGAATCGCAATGACCGGATCATCCGACGGTTTATTGATCTTCTTCTGCGTTGTCATCTGGGTATTATATTTATCCACAAGCACCTTATTTGCATTGATATTGCTCTTTGTGTTGCTTGTGATCATATTATTGGTAACTCTCATAGGATCTCCCTCCTAAGTTTTATGCTGTCAGCTCACACGGTTTCATCCGCAGGCATCATACCACCCCGGTCTCATTGATCAGTTTGTCATACATCTCCGACATCACGGAAATCACCTTAGATGCCAGATTGTACGCATTCTGGAATTTGATCAGGTTCATCGCTTCCTCGTCTTCATCCACACCGGATACCGAGGTACGCTGTGTCGCGATCGCGGTAGACAGGTTCGAATAATTATTGGAACTTGTTGTTGTCTTGTTCACGTCAACCGTCACATCTGAAATCAGTGTTTCGAGGAACGTCTCCGCAGAATCTCCGCGGAACATCCGCACATCCTTCTGCAGCTTCAAAAGATCCTCAACGGTATCGTATTTCGCCTCACCCTGTGTAATCTGGGTTGACGTTGCAAAGTAGCTGGAATCCTTTAATGATTTGCTGTTTACTGCAAGGGTTGTCGCTGTAAACTGATAATAACTGTCCCCATCGGATGACAGTTCAATATCCGTTGTCCATCCGTCTTTCTTTGCCGCCTGTACTTTCGCATCCCACGCATCTGCATCAAACGTGTTTCCGGTTGGGGAAGTTCCCACAAAAAAGGCTCCCATTTTATCGCCATCTAATGTAACACCCTGTTTTTCAATATCATTGAATGCCTGGGTAAAATTACGCAGGAACTCATTGATCTGATTCTGATAATATGGAATTCCCATTGCATCCATGGAAGAACCGGTTGTCAGATAATTGCTCTGCCCGTCTCCCTTGACACGGTCAGCTTCTGCCTGATCTGCCATCTGGGATTCCGGAGCAAGCTTAAATGTTACACTGTTTACCCCGTTTTCACCGACTTTTGCTGTCCATCCATCATAGTAATAAAACTTATTATTTACCATAATCCGGCCTTTATTCGCCAGTGACAGTTCATTCACTTTTGTATCCGGAATCTTTATCGTAATAGAAGACAGATCTGCATCCGAGACCGTTCCCTTCATATTTTCATTGTTATTTCCGTCACGGATCATAAACAATGCCTTGAGGCTTCCGTTGGCACTGGCACCTTTGGCATTAAATTCCATTCCGGTATCTTCCCAGGTAATGGCATACATGCCCTCGGCATCCATCTGATTGTTCAGATACTTTGAAGAGGTGCATTTTAATGTCCGGTAATCGTTTCCGTCTACAAGTGTCTGTCCGTTGATATATACGCGGTAATTGGTTCCTCCTAAGTTTTGTCCGTTGGAGTTTGTCACCTCGAATTCTTTCGTCTCTACATCTGCAATCCCTGAAAGCTCATCAATCAGATTCGCGCGTTGGTCGCGCAGCTCATTTGCATGCCCTCCGCGTACTTCAATATTATTAATCTGCTTGTTGAGCACCGAAATTTTCTCTGCAATGGAATTGATATTATCCACAGAAGCCTTGATCTCTTCGTTGGTATCCTCCTGAATCTCCGTCAGGCTCTTGGACAAAGCATTAAAATAAGTGCAAAGGCTCTGTGCCTGATGAATAAACTGATTGCGGACGGCTTTCACTTCTCCCTGTGTCTTTAAGGTATCCAGATCCTTAAACATCTGGGAAAAAATACTGGAAAATCCTTTCTGCGATTGCTCATCATCCCGGAAGATTGTCTGGACCTGATCCACATAATACAGTTTCTGTTCGAAAAATCCCCGGCTTGAATTACTCTGCCAGTATTTTTCATCATAATAGAGATTTCGCTCCTGTGTCACGGAAGTCACTTCCACACCGGTTCCGACACTGCCGTATCTGGTATATACACGGATCGGATCGGTTGCGGACAGATTTGCCGTCTGTCTGGTATATCCTTTGGTCTGCACATTTGCAACGTTGTTTGCCGCTGTATTCACTGAGGTCTGAAATGCCGACAACGCACTTGCCCCGATATTCAATCCAAAAAATTGTGATGGCATAACTACGCCTCCTTATCTCTATTTCAATCCTGTCACGATCAGTTCTGTCATCTGACTGATTACCGTCATAAAACGGCTGGACGCATTATATGCAGACTGGAATTTGATCATGTGTGTCAGTTCCTCATCGGAGGAAACGCCCATCGTCTGCTGTCTCTGGCTGTCGATGGAAGACAGTGCCCCCGTCAGTGTCTCACTTGCCGACTGGAAAGTGCTTCCATCATTTCCGATCTGCCCGATCAGCTTGTTATAATAGCCTTCAAACGTACACGGCTTTTTGTCGTACGGATTCAGTGTCATTTCCTTGTCGTTCCAAAGGCTCATCAGTTTTTCACCCAATGGATAATCCGTACCGTTCTGATTCTTGTACGGCATCAGTGTGATCTGCTTGCGCAACTCTTTATTGATGCTGATATTGTTCAGGGAATACAGCGTCGTGGGATCATTTTCGTCCTCTTCGTTGTATACATAGTAGGTATTCCCATCATCTCCTGTCACCTTGGTATAACGATCCATTCCCACACGGGTAAACAATTCCCTCGGTGGCAGCTGCCCGTCTTCCCCGACCGCACAGTTTGCGGCATCCAGAACTTTCTTTCCCTTTAATGATACCTGATTCCCATCGGCATCGGTATAGGTGACATCCGTATCTACTGTCTTATTCGGACAGTATGCATCGTTGATTTTTGTCACAATATTGTGAAGCAGTGCAGAAACCTGTGCTTCTGTCTCCATCATGGTACAACCGGAAATACGGTCATACGCCTCTTCGCTTTCCAGATCCTGATACGTTCCGTATCCGTCCCCACGGGCAAGAAGTTTGGCTTTAATACTTCCCACATCGGTATTTAAATCCGTGGAAATCACTTCGTTCTTTTTAAATACGCGGACATACTGCTGCTTGTCCACATCAGAAAGCTGCGTCCAGTACGGTGTGTAAAATCCGGTTTCTTTGTCTTCCTGCAGTCCGATGTTATAGCACTTATTGTCATCGATAAACGGTGTGCTTTCAAAATCTACATACGTAAATCCCGTCGCATCTTCCTTAATGGAGACACTTCCGTATCCGCCCAGCTCATCCAGCAGATTGTCACGCTCATCTCGCAGGGTCATTGCAGTTTCCTGTCCGCCAGCTTCTACTTTCTGAATCTGTAGGTTCAGTTCATAGATACGGTTTCCGATCTTGTTTACACGGTCAACATCATCTTTAATTTGTTCATTGATATTGGATTGGTACGATTTCATGTCATCATACAATGACTTCGTACGGCTCAGCAGAAGATCCGCTTTTTCAAGTACCAGATTCTGTTGTGTGGAATTATCCATATTAGGCTCCAGTTCCTGAAATGCCTGATGCAGATCACTGACACTCTGTTTGAACTGTTCTCCGTTTAATTCCTGAAACAGATCCTGCACATAATCCGTGATTTCATAAAAAGAAGTATAAAATCCCTTGCGTCCATTCTCCTGCCGATAAGATTTGTCTAAGAAAATATCCCTTGCATGAACCACATCCCCAATGGATACACCCAGCCCATACTGCTGCATGTTCACATTTTTATTCGGGTCCTTTAATTTATTATAATTTTTATCTGCAAAACGAACCTGCTGACGGACATATCCTGTTGTATTCACATTTGCAAGGTTGTTTGCCGTTGTATTCAGTGCATACTGGGCATTCTGAAGTCCAGACGCCCCAATATATAAGCTTCCGAATCCGTTTCCCATTCTTTTGTTCCTCCTTAACTCATTGCGTCAAATCCGCTGCTGCCCAGCAAGCTTCCTGTATTGCAGGCAGTTTTGTCATAATTGGCGGTCTCAGGGGCCTGCCGCAAACTCTTGAACAACGTAAGGTCGAATTCGTTTAACTCTATGGCCTGTTTAATCAGAGCCACGTTCTGATCATTCAGATGATTCATCCGGTCTGCTGCCGCAAGCAGACGGTCTCTCGCTTCGGTCAGTTTTTTCTGTACATCCGGCTGCGACTCCAGCAAAGTGATCAGTCTGGTAACTGTCATCTTTTCTTCTGTACGTCCGAGTACATTGGCAATATCCTTTAAGAGCTGTACCTGCTGGTTGCTGTGTGTCACCAGATCATCACTTGCCAGCTGTTCCAGACATGTCAGTTTTTCCAGTTCCGGAACATCTGCCCGAATCAGGATGTCTGTCTTTTTTTCTCCATAAGAAATCAATGTCTGGTAAATCTTTTCTTCTTCTTCCAGTACTGTTACAAGCTCTTCTACTAAACTAGCCACTTCAAAAACCTCTCTCGTCTGCCTTTCTCATCAGGCATTATACTTTTCAAGTAATTTGCTGGCAAAATCGCCAGGCTCAACGGAATATGTTCCCGCATCAATCATTGATTTGAGCTGGCTTACCTTATCTTCCCTGATATCCGAAGCTTCTGATACTGCACTTTTTGCGACCTGATAATCACGTCCGGCCTGTGAAATGGACACCTGATCTCTCGGACCTGCTGCATTCTGTGCCTTCTGTGTCTTTAAATTCTTTTGTATACCGTATAACTGTGCTACCTGGTTATATGCATCTATACGCATGCTCAGCATCTCCTTTCTTCCTTGAAATAAGCTTCCGAAATGCATCTGTTCTTGCATCTCTATACATTGTTTATCGGTTCGTTTGGCAGATACTTTAGCTTTTTTTTAAATTTACAGATGCGGGCAGTTTTGCTTGACAAGAGCCTCTGATATGAATTATACTTAAATCTCCGAGTAGCCGGGGTGGTAGCGGTACCTTGTACCAACAATCCGCTATAGTTGGGGTGATATCCCGCAGAGGGTCAGGGCGGTGGAGCTGCCCTTCGCAAGTGGCGTTGACGTCTGGGTCTTGCGCAATGGGAATTCGTGAACCGGGTCAGGGTAGGAATACAGCAGCCCTAAGCGAAAGCTCTCATGTGACGTGAGGGTGCCTGGGGGGAGTTAACTGCAAAGGTAACGTCTATTGTTTCTGATTCGAAGCGGGATACTCGGTTCTTGTTGTATTCTGTTTTTAAGAATACAACCTACGCACTTGTTTTGCGCGTAGCGCAATTCTCATAACAAGTGCTCCTTTATTCTTCTTTTCCAGAATATGACCTACGCACTTGTTTTGCGCGTAGCGCAATTCTCATAACAAGTGCTCCTTATTCTGTTTTTCAAGAATACAACCTGCACATTTATGAAATTTTAAAAGGAGGCCGCATTATGCGCCTCCTTCTTTTATTTCCTATATTTCCCCGGTCTATTCCGCATATTGTGCATCAAACAGTTCCAACAAAAAATCATGGTACAAACGCTGATACTCTTCATGAAAAGCTGCCGCAATATTCGCATCCCCGCCTTCCATCTGTGCCGCCTCAAATAATGCAAATGCATTCTCATAAACCTGCGGATTCTTCTCATAAAACGCTTCCGTCAATCCATCCTGAAACGCGAACTGCGCCGCCTGTGAAAGATTGTCCATAAAATCCTCCCGGCTGACATTACCGGATTCCTCATAATCCGACAGAAAAATATGCTTATCCGCAGATTTTACAAAATCCTCGTATGCTTCCCTTACATCCTCATAAGTAAGCGGAACATAATGTTCTTTCCAGTAGGCATCAAATGCATCCTTATCTTTAAACTGTTCAAAAATTTCTTCCATAATAACTCCATTCTCCTTATCTTTCCTTACCGCCTGTCAGATTTGCAGCGCCGATGATTCCCGCCTTATTTCCAAGAACCGCACATGCAACTTTCGGAATAAACGCCTTGCTGCCTCCAAAGCATTTATCCTGAATGTATGTTTCAAGAGGCTCTGTCAGTTTTTTCCCCTGATTGCAGATTCCTCCCGATAACAAAACAATATCCGGCCGGAAAATATTGACAAAATTTGTAATGGTTTCTCCAAGATAGCAAATATAATCATTTACTACTTTTTCTGCTGCTGTATCCCCATCCTGTGCGGCATCAAACGGGATTTTTCCATTCATGTGTGAAAGGTCTCCCTGACACATTGTATTCAGGATGGATTCCGGGTGCTGCTGCGCGGCTCTTTTTGCATCGCGGATCAGCGCTGTCGCCGATACATATGCCTCCACGCAGCCTTTCCGCCCACATGTACACAGCTGACCGCCACATATCAGACTTGTGTGTCCGAGTTCGGCACCTCCTGCATGTGCGCCCTCAAACACCTTTCCATCGAGAATAATTCCACCGCCCACACCGGTTCCAAGAGTCAGCAGAATGGCATTTTTTGCATGCCGCGCCGCGCCGGCTTTTACTTCACCCAAAGCCGCACAGTTTGCATCATTGGAAACTGCAATCGGGCAGGAAAAGTACTGTCTTAACTGCTCTGTGAGCGGAACATTTTCCCACCCGAAATTATTGGAATACAACACAACTCCATGTACTGCATCAATCGTTCCCGGGCTTCCGATTCCTATACTTTTCAGCTGTGTTTCCCCGATACCTTTCTGCTTCAAAAGCGTTTTTACCAGTTCTGCCATATCCCTTATGATGTCCTGATACGGTCTCTCTACATTCGTCGGCACAGATGCTTCTGCAATTATATGCTGTTGTTCATCAACAATTCCTGCTTTTATATTGGTTCCACCAAGATCAATTCCTGCTCTGTACATTTCTTCCTCACTCAGTCTGTTATGATTCTAATCATACTTACTCTGTCAATATATTGGTTTCAAAGAAAAAAGTCAAATAGTAACTTCAAAAACACGTGCCATGACCGGCTGCTCATATTCCACCGTGATTGTATGATCCTGATTGATGCGCACATGCTGTGCCTCTTCCACCGGATAAATCTGTTTTACTGTCATATCCGCCCCGTTCCAGTCCGGTGTGTTGTATGCAGGTACCGGGAGAAATGTGCATGCTTTCTGCTCCCCGCCTCTTCTCCAGACAGACAGATAAAATGTTCTGGTTTTCGCACCTTCCTGTGCGGGTGCTTCCATTCCGTATGCCATCCATGAATCCCCTGCTTTTGCAAGTCCAAACGGCCAGTACGGATGCCCGTTTTTGATGTCTTTGCGGATCTGTTTATAACAGTCAATCCCCTCTTTTACAAGCTGGAACCGTTCCGGTGAAAGCTGCGCCAGATGCCCGCTCTGGTGAATACGCAGCAGCATCGCATTTACCATATTAAAGATGGTTTCCTCGCGGTCTCCTTGCTCTAACGGATAGGACCACACTGCTGCCTGCTCCGGTGCGACACCGGTAGCTGCATTTGCAGAAATCTGTGCATACATATCATATTCTTCCTGATCACTGGTAGACTGGATACTTAACCGGGACAACAGGGCATAGTCCATGCGCAGGCCTCCACTGGAACAATTTTCGATCACAAGATCTGGGTATTTTTCAAATACCGTATCCAGCCAGGCCAGATATGCTCTCTCATGTGCAAGCAGTCCTTCTCCAAAACTGTCTGCATCCAATTCCGTTCCGATCCCCGGCTCAATGTTATAATCCATCTTAATATAACCGACGCCATATTCATTCACAACACGGTCGATCACTTCATTGGCATGGGCGATCACCTCCGGATTCCGGAAATCCAGCTGATAGCGGCTTCTGTCATATATCCGTCTGCCATGCCGTTTGAAAAAGCAGTCATCACTTAATTCTGCAAGTTTCGGACTGTGGATTCCAATTACTTCCAGTTCCAGCCAGATTCCCGGTATCATCCCTTTGCTCCGGATATAATCGGTCACCTGCCGGATTCCCTTTGGGAAACGCTCACGGCTTTCTTTCCATTCTCCTACGCTGTCCCACCAGATTCCCTTTGCGTACCATCCGGCATCAATAACAAAATATTCACATCCGGCCTTTGCTGCAGCATCAATCAGCGGTAATTCTTTTTCCGTCGTTGGATCTGCCCACAGACAATTCATATAATCATTAAAAATTACCGGGAGTGTATCATTGTCGCGGTTTTTTCTGCGGATTCTTCGCCGGTATTCCGTTATTGCAGAAAATGCATCTGATATATCTGCCCGCACTGCACCCACTGCTGCCGGCACACTTTCAAATGTCTCTCCCGGGCGCAGCACCTTACTGAAATGTGACTGTATCTCGTTTGGTCCGCTGACATTCAAAACATAATGATCATTCTGGTCTGCGATCTCATAATGCCAGGAACCATTGTTTTCAATCTGCCAGATCAGCCCCGCGCCACTCTGCGGATGGCTCAGAAATCCCATCGGCAGATACTCTTTTGTGGACCAATTCCCGGTATTGTAAACTTCTATTGTTTTGGAACTTCTCCGGATACTTTTCGTCTGTGTCACCGGAAATCCAAGCTCTTCAAACGAATATCTGCGCCAGTTCAGCTCTTTCTGCCACCCATTATGCGGAATATACAAAAAGTTTCCATCTCTCTTAATTCCAGAGCAGGTAAAGGAGGACAGGTACGTCAGTACCTGTTCCTCCTCTCCCTCATTCGTTACATGGTTGACAAATCTTGCCACCGGCACTCCGTCATAAAACTGTATGTCGGTCTGTACACAGACTCCGGTAAGAGGATCTTTCTGCCGGATCTGAAGCATTCTCCCGGATTCATTCTTTGTATCCTGCATATTTTCATATTTCAGATAACATCCGGGAGAAGTCACCACATATTTATTTCCATGCCGCTCATATGGACGATCATAGCCAGCCAGTTCCAGCTGCACCAGAGGAAATCCTTCATCCATCATCCGGCATTCATCCTCCTGCCTGCATTCCTGTACGGACATATCCTCTGCCTGTGGAACGGAAGAAAAGTGTAAAAATTTGATCTGATCATTCCGTGTAATTCCAAAAACCAGAAAAATCCCATTTTCTTCTATTTCTATCATCTGCTTCCAATATGCATGTTCCATATGATTAAATAACTCCTTTGCCTGTATAATTTACTTCAAGCTCTGTCTGAATTGCAACCCCCGTCATACCATGCACCATAACCGACGGATGGTATTGCGGATGATC
>ENA-UPTB01002792-UPTB01002792.1-human-gut-metagenome-genome-assembly--contig:-NODE-2792-length-11443-cov-665.569066_pt1 | contig 11443 bp, 9 predicted proteins | sample MGYA00250046_ERZ773369 | MGnify/ENA primary metagenome ERZ773369 (study PRJEB29103, sample SAMN06111938) | human gut metagenome | biome: human gut; feature: ankylosing spondylitis patient; material...
ACTATCATGATGCATAGTGTTCAAGCTCTTTACTGCCATTGAGATTGCCATTGAGATTGCTTGCGGATTTTAGGTAAGCTTGTTGTAGTAGTTTACTCGGCTTAGAATATAGTCATAATCTTTGCGTTTCTTGGCTTTGGCTAGTAAACGCTGTCCCCTCCATATCAGGATGCAGGCAGGAGTATAAAGACGGGCGTATTCCTTGATGTAATACCAGGGTTTGCTGTTTTTTCCGCTATGGAATTTATATTTCAGTTTTTGAATATTCATTGGATTTCTTATTTTTTATGAAAACTATAATGATGTTTTTGGCTACAAAATTATGAAATATACTTTAAACTTGCAAGAAAATAGATAAAAAAAAGCAAGTATCAATAAAGGAAGAAAGATAATTTCCCTAAAATTTTGCTTTTCTGATAGTTTTTCGTATCTTTGCAACCTATGAGATATCTGGATGGTATCTAGTTTAAGAATATAAAAGAATAGTATGTTAGAAGTACGTGATAGATTAAACTTCGAGGATTATCTGGATTCACTCTTGAATAGTATAGAGAGTGATGACTTGGAGTTTAAAAGTGCTGCCGGTGGATTTCCTGGCAGCTTTTGGGATACCTATTCAGCCTTCGCCAATAGCGAAGGAGGAGTTATCGTGCTTGGAGTAATAGAAAAAAAAGGTAAGTTCTATATAGATAATCTATCTGATGAACAGATTGAGAAATATACAAAGGACTTTTGGAATAATGTGAATAATCGAGCTACGGTTAGTTGTAACCTGTTAAAAACAGAAGATGTCGTGGTAGAAGATTACAAAGGTCATAAACTTATGTTATTCTTTATTCCTCGTGCATCCAGAGAACAGCGTCCTGTTTATAGAACGTCTCAACCCTACAATGGTACTTTTAAGCGCAATCATGAAGGTGATTATAAATGTACGGAGCGAGAAGTGCAGCGTATGTTTTCAGATGCGAATGTTTCTAATCCCGCTGATAGCCGCATTTTGAGAAATTATTCATTAGATGATTTAGATATGGAGTCTATTGCTCAATATCGTCAATTATTTAAGTTGGCAAAGCCAGACCATCCTTGGTCTGTTTTGTCTGATTTTGAGTTTCTTAAAAAGATAGGTGCTTATCGTACAGATCGTGGAACGAAAGAAGAAGGTTTTACAATGGCAGGAGTTTTGATGTTTGGTAAAGAAGACGCCATTACTGATAATGAATGTTGCCCCGACTTCTTTCCTGATTACCAGGAAAAACTATCAGATAATCCTGAAATACGATGGACCAATCGTATTTGTCCTGATGGAACTTGGGAGGCAAATTTATTCCAATTCTATCTTCGTGTTCTTCCAAGATTATCAGCGGTCTTGCCAAAACCTTTCATCTTGGAGGGCAATATTCGTCGAGATGAAACCCCTGCGCATGTGGCTGTACGTGAAGCATTAGTAAATCTTTGTATTCATACCGATTATTCGGAAAATGCAACAATGGTAGTGCGTTTGTATAGCAATAAAATTGTTTTTACTAACCCGGGAACATTGTTGGTTTCTAAAATGCAATATTATGGAGAAAGTGCTAGCGTATGTCGTAACAAGACTCTTCAAAAGATGTTTATGTTGATTGGCTCTGCTGAAAAAGCGGGAAGTGGAGTTGATAAGATATTGGCTGGTTGGCGATTTGCAAATTGGAGAGCACCTATGTTGAGAACATTAAGTCAGCCTGACTTAGTGGAACTCACAATGATGATGGAGTCGATGATGGATGAAGGAACAAAGGAAAGATTGGTTCGGATATTTGGAACAGAAGTGTTTTCTTTGGGACATGAACGCCTATTGACTCTTAATGCAGCTTGTACAGATGGATATATTACAAATGAGAGCCTAAGGGTTGTTCTTAACCAGCATAAAGCAGAAGTCGCCGATTTGTTGAAAGATATGTGTACGCATAAATTGCTGGTTCAAGAGGGATATGGTAGAGGAACCAAGTATCGGTTGCCTATGAATGCTAAGGTTGCAAGTTCCGGCTCTAAGGTTGCAAGTTCCGAGTCTAATATTGCAAGTTCTGGGGCTAATATTGCAAGTTCCGAGTCTAATATTGCAAGCTCTGGGGCTAATATTGCAAGCTCTGGGGCTAATATTGCAAGTTCTGGGGCTAATATTGCAAGTGCTCGTGTAAAACAAAGAATGTCTTATCAAAATTTAAAGACTTTGATTTGTTCTGTTTGTTCTGAGTGGCTATCTTTAGATGAATTATCGGCAATTGTAAGGCGAGATAAAATTTATTTAAGAAATTTTATAATTCCTAAGATGTTAGAAGATAATAGCCTGGAAATGCTATTCCCTGGTGTTCCTAACCATCCTAGGCAAAAATATAAAAGTACTGTAAAGAAATGAAGATAAAGATAAACCCAAAATACGAAGAGATGAGAAGTTTCATCGAACGCATCCCAGATGTATTCGAGCAGGAGGGACGTTGTATCTTTGAAGGACGAAATGTTATCAAGGCTTTTCATGTAAAGTTTGATGGAAAAGAGAAAGAAGTTGTGGTGAAGAGATACAAGCAGCCTAATTTCATTCAGAAGATAGGATATAGCTTCTTCCGCTCTACCAAGGCTTTCCGTGCCTATGAGAATGCCCTTAGGCTGATGGCAGATGGCTTTGCCACTCCCGAAGGCTTTGGATATATTGAAACGAGGGTAAAGGGACTTATTGACTATTGCTACTTTGTCTCTGATATTGATAACAGTATGCCTATCAACGATCAGTTGAACTCCCCAGAGGAATTCAACAGGGTGATGGCGGCAGATTATGCGCACTTTGTGAATCGATTGCACCAGAAAGGCATCATCGATATTGACTTGAATGCCGGCAATGTGCTGTATCAGCTTCAGGCTGATGGTCATTATACGTTCTCGCTTATCGATATCAATCGTATGAGGTTTTACTCAGGCTATCCGCCGATGAAGGAATGTGTGGAAAACCTGACGAGGTTTACCGGAAGAATGGATGTCTTCGAGTGTGTGGCACGAGAGTATGTGAAACTGCGGGGAATGGATGAGAAAATATTACAAAAAATAATAGGAGCAAAGAAGATACACGATTGGCGATGGGTACATCGCAAAAGTATCTTGCATTATTTTAAACGCAAAAAGTTAGGTTTATGAAAACAACATTATTGATTACGACTTACAATTGGCCTAAAGCCTTAGAACTCGTGTTGTATAGCGTGTTGCATCAGCATGTTATGCCTGATGAAGTTGTTATTGCTGACGATGGTTCTACCGAAGAGACTAAAAAACTGATAGACCGTTATGCTGAAAAAATGCCAGTACCGGTAATTTGGGTTTGGCAGGAAGATAAGGGATTCAGAAGAACTTCCATTTTGAATAAGGCAATAGCAAAGGCTACGGGTGATTATATCATCCAAGTTGATGGAGATGTTGTTTTGAGTTCTCATTTTGTAGAAGACCATATAGAAATGGCTCAGAAAGGATGTCTCGTCTGTGGAAGTAGAGTGCTGCTGTCTGCCCAGATTTCCAAAAAGATTTTGGATACAAAGGTAGTCAATGTGAATCTTTGGAACATGCCTTTCAGTTATGTAAGCAACAGCTTCCGTTCTCATGTGTTCCGCAGATTGCTGGCTTTTCGCTATGCCCGTAGAATCGACCATCTCAGAGGTTGCAACATGGCTTATTGGAAAGAGGATGCCATCAAGGTAAATGGTTACAATGAGGATCTGTTGGAATGGGGACATGAGGATGCCGAGTTTGCCTATCGCCTGCATTTTGCTGGCGTTCGGAAGAAGGCGCTGAAGATGGGAGGAATCATGTACCATCTTTATCACAAGGAGGCGTCTAAAGCCCAAGAGAACATGCATAAAGATGTTTTGAACCAGGTGAAGAAGGAGCGTTTGGTTCGTTGCACAAATGGTATCGATCAATATTTATAGAGCATAGATATATGGATAAGACAAGTGTAGAACAAGAGCAGGGAAATGGCATCTCGGTGGTTATTAATACCTATAATGCCTCCTGCCATCTTCAGCAGGTGCTGGATACAGTGAAGGGCTTTGACGAGGTGGTTGTCTGCGACATGGAAAGTACTGACGACACCTTGGATATAGCAAAGCGTAATGGTTGCAAGATAGTTGTCTTTCCTAGAGGAAACTATCAGATTTGTGAACCGGCACGTCAGACTGCCATAGATGCTGCTTCCTGCAAGTGGGTATTGGTGGTTGATGCTGATGAACTGGTAACTCCAGAACTGAAGGAATATCTTTATTCCCTGATAGAGAAGGAGAATGCTCCACAGGGTTTGTATGTTCCACGCAAGAGTCGCTTTATGGGACGATTCATGCATTGTTTCTATCCCGACTACCAGTTGCGTTTCTTTATCAGGAAGGATACCGTATGGCCAGCCATCATTCATGCCGATCCTGTTATCAAGGGCAGAATAGAAAAGATACCGGCGGCTCATGCTGATATGGCACTTGTTCATCTGGCAGATGACAGTATTGCCAGCAGGATGGGAAAGATCAACCAGTATACAGCTAACGAGATAGAAAAGAAGAAAGATCGCAATTATGGAATGGCAGCTTTGTTCTATCGTCCGTTGGTGCGTTTCTTCCGTGCTTATATTCAGAAGGGTGGCTTCCGTGATGGTAAGGAAGGATTTGTATGTGCCTGCTATGAAGGCATCTATCAGTTTGTTGCTGTCAGCAAGATTATAGAAGATCGCTTGAAACATAAAAAAGGTAAGTAGTAGTTTGGGCTACTTACCTTTTTTGTTTAATGAATGGTATTGTTATTTCTGATTTATTTTCCTTCGATAAAGGTCATTCCGCCTGGACCTACTTCATCACGGCAGCGTTTTAACAATTTGGCTGGCGTTTCTTCGCCATCATCGAAAGGTAATGCTACTACCGTTTTCTTGCCATAATAGTTTGCCATACCTCGGTTAATCCAATAACCTGGATAAATAGTGATATCATGGAAGGCATCGGATGGCATCTTTACGGTAAGCGGATTTAATACCAGATGATCTGCCTTGCTTTGCTTTACGGCAATTTCGCGCTGCTGCATTTCTAGGTCAAACTTCTGTGCTGTTCCTCTACGCAGCAAGGAGAGTGTTCTGTTGGTAGTAGTTGGCTTTGCTGTGATAGAAAGTACCAACACAAGCCAGTAATATACCGGTAGCCATCTGAAGTATTTATTATATTTCAGTCTGATTGCCTCTGTCAAGTTTACAATAGCAACGCTTATTGGTTCCAGATTAGCCGCTCTGCGCTGAAGAGCACCAGAAAGATAGTAGATATTGAAGCAAATCATCCACAGATGCACATAGAAGTATACATTCTGTGTTCTGTCTGCTCCTTTGGTTCCCATGGCATAGCTGTTTGGAAAAAAGAAGACGCAATAAAGTAGGAAAGAGATGAGCAGATAAAGCCATGGATGAGAAAACCTAAAGTGGGATGCCTTGGCTAATCTTGCAAGGAAAGGTATGAGAATGGTAAACATGAGTATTTCTGTGATTTTAATGGCATCAGCGAGAAATTCTATGCCCTTTGCTATCGCAATAAAGAAGGCTGAAACTACATTCGGTTGACTGGTGACTGTGGATTGGCGGACAGTATTGCCTGGTGCAAATACACTGAAAGCAAAAGCGCAGGCATAAATGATAAGGATAGAAAGCAAGAAGAAAGGAGTCTTCTTCCTCTCCACCCACATCCATACGATTGCCATAAAGAGAATGGCTGGCATACCCAGACCGGTAACAAAGTTGCCGCCGGCAATGAATATGGCGAGTGCTGCGGAAACCAGCGTGATGATGATTTTCGCTATGATAGATTTTGTAAGATGGAATTCGATGAGTAGGGAGGCAAGAAACAAAGAAATACTATAATATAAGGTATAGTACATCGCTCCGTTATACCAGCAGAATGCATCGTAGAACGACCATACGAACTGTACGGTCATTAATACAAATAGAGTAGAAATGAAAGTGTATTCCAATTTGCTGATATGTAGCAATCTGCGTAATATTGTGTATCCCAGTGTATAGGTGGAAAGAATTAGACTTCCCAATAGAATAATCGGTACAAGCCAGTATTTGCCAAAAATTCCAGGTTGTAATGCCATCAGGAAACATGCCGAATAGGTACCCTGCCATGTCTGGTAGATATGCATGGATTCTGCCCAGGCCGCCTGAATACATGCCCCAAATGAATGGGTGGCAGTCCAAGCCTTGTAGACAGGAGCTCCGAATACATAGTCATCTGCAAACTGATGGAGATAGGGACCTATTGCCACAACAGGGATGACGGATAAGATTAGAATACAAATCGCCAATATCGTATGGCTTTTTAACAATTTCTGATTCATCGTATTATTGTTTTTGCTTATTTTTATATGTATAATAACAGAGAAACTTGTGCTTTCTTGCACTAATAGTTGTTAAATTATATAAATGCCGTTAAGACTAAAAGGAAAAAGCTTTCAAGAAAGGAAATGGACATCATGTAGACGAACCTATATGATGACCATGTCTTTTCTTGCCTCGAAATTGGCGATAGTCTTGACGATTTCTTCTGATATGTCATCGGATACATACGAGAAGTCCTTGCCGGTGCGGATGGCTTTGAGGAAGGAGAGGAGCATATAGCGCAACCCTTCTCCATCCAGCTGGTAGAAGTAGCGCTTGTTGTTCTGCGGATTCTCGTATCTCACCTCGAAGTAATCGGTCTTCCACCATGGGGCTGGTACGTAGATGTATCCCTTGGTGCCCGAGATAATCAATTCGCCTTCCGACTTCACGCCTTGACCAACCTTCAGCGAAGCTACGGCATGAGGATAGAGGAAGGATATCTTGGTAAAGGCATCATAGCGCTTTGCTTCGTCCAGGAAGTGAGTGGCTATCTGTTTGTTGCTGTATTCTGTGCCTAGAAGCTGGAAGATAGGCAGGAGTGCCGTCGGTCCCCAGGCGCAGATACTGTTCCATTCGTAAAGACTCTTCTGTGAATCCTGGGTCGGGTCAAAGTCTACGAGACTGGTGCAGGTTGCATCCACCGACATGATATCACCGATGATACCGCCCTTAGCCAAGAGTAAGAGTCGGTAATAGGCTACGGAATAGGCGGTCTTGATAGAATCCATCAAGACTACCTTCTTATTTTTTGCTATTTCCTTGAGTTCTTTCCATTGCTGAGGCTGAAGAGTGATAGGCGATTCGCACAATACGTGTTTGCCAGCTTCTAATGCCTCCTTTATTTGAGCATAGTGCTTGCTTGGAGCAGAGATAACATAGAGCGCATCGCTTTCATCCAGGAGTTCCTGAAAACTGGCTGCCTGCTTTTCAGCTGCCTGCAGATTCTCTGAGAGATATTGGTCGTTGAGGGAGAAAACCTTTCCTGCCTCCAATCCATTGACATATTGGCTTTCCCGCTCTATCTTGTTGAGGATAGGCGATTCGCCAACCAGTCCGAGGCTAACCACCTGCTGCTCGCTTCTGATCTCCGTGCTCGATACGCCCTGAGTGCGGTCTAGATAAACCACCTTGCAATAGGCGTTGAGATAGTCAAACTTGCCTCTCCAGTCAGAACCTACGGTAAAGATATCTACGTCCAGTCGCTTGATGTCGTCAATCTTCTGTCCCTCGTATTCCTCGATGATGATTTCATCGGCAATGCCAGTGGCACGCACGGCTTCCACTCGTTCCATGAGGGATTGTTGTACATTAATTTTGCCACGTTCACGGTCGAAGGTATCCGAGGTTACGCCCACGATGAGGTAGTCGCCCAAAGCCTTGGCGCGCTCCAGGAGACGGATGTGACCATAATGAAGCAGGTCGTAAGTACCGTATGTGATGACTTTAACCATAAGTTTCTCTATCTTGAAAGTTCTCTATACCTTATTATATATATTATAGCAGTCCCTTTATAGCAGTCCCTTAGCCTGCATATCCTTCAGTGCATCAACGAGAGTGGTGTTGTCTTTTGGACTCAGGTTGCCGAGATGACCTACACGGAATATCTTTTCTGCCATGTCGCCACCATTAGGACATACCCAGATGCCATATTCGTCTTTCAGCTTCAGGAAGATGTCGTAGGCTGAGGCGTTCTGTGGATGCAGAGGAGTAACGGCATTTGACATCGATTGGGAAACGATGGTGAATGGCAGGTCCTTGATCTTGCTTCTAAAATCTTCTGCAAGCATTTTCATGCGCTGGTTCTCGCTCTCCACACCGCCATTGCGCTCTATCTCCTTCAGGCGGGCATGAATCTGCAGTAAGGTTCCTACGGCTGGGGTGAAAGGAGTCTGTCCACGCTCACCATTCTTCAAGGCATCCTTCAGGTCGAAGTACATTGACTTCACCTTGTTTGCCTCTACTCGTTTGATGGCTTCTGTATCGAGAATGATGACAGAAATGCCTGGAGGACACGCCAATGCCTTCTGTGAACCTGTAATCATCACGTTTACGCCCAACTCCTTCATGTTGAATGGGTCCGCGAGGAAAGAACTGATGGAATCTACTGCCAGGAAAATATGGTTGCGATGACAGAAGTCGCTGATCATCTGGATGTCGTAGAGTACGCCGGTAGAAGTCTCATGTAGATTGACGAGGAAGCCGGTGTAGCCTTGTCCCTCGTATGGTTTGAGGTCTTCTGCCGTGAGTGGAGTCCCCATCTCAAGCTTGATTTCTGTATGTGGAATCTCATGAATTTCACAGAGTTGTACGAATCGGTGACCAAAGCTACCGCCATTCGCTACCAGTACTTTGTCGGCAGGAGTGAATACATTCATGACCACGGCTTCCATAGAGGCTGTGCCCGAACCTGTGATAAAAACTGTGCGGGCATCGTCTGATGCCTTGGCAAACTGCTTCATCAATTGTTCGTTCTCCTTCATGATGGCGGAGAACTCTGCTGTTCTGAAATAAGGCACCTGCTCAGCGCCGATGGCTCTAACCTCATCGCTTGCCATCACAGGTCCTACTGTAAAATTAAGCATATCTTTATTCTTTTTTGATTCTTCCAAATGTCTTGATGCTGGTATATTTACGCCAGAGATTCAGCTTTCTCTTCTTCGGCACACCATGGCGGCGGATGTAGTCTTCGGCTCCGTCGAGCATGCGCTGGCATACGTTGCCGTCCAAATATGGATCGTAGTTGTCTACTATCCACTGTCTCTTGGCTATCGCCTCAGGGTCTGTGAGGGCATGGTCGTAGGCGGCAATCAGTTGATCAGGTTCCGTGATGTTTTCCCAGTAGATATCCTTGGATATGGTGCCGAGGGTGATTACTGGGCGAGAGAGCAGCAGGAACTCATAGATGGTAGAAGAGGTATCGCTGATGAGCGTATCTGCCATCAGCTGATATTTGGTTACGTTCTCTCCCTTGTCAATGAAGAGAACATCCTTCTTGGTTGCAGCCCATTCACGGTATTCATCTACCCATTCCTGACGGGTAAGCGGATGGAACTTCATTACTATCAGGGCATTGCGCTCCTTAGCCAGCTTGCCCAGCTCTTCCTTGATGTAAGGAAGCGAAGTGAGTTTTGGCGAGAAGGTAGGAGCGTAAAGGATCAAGGTCTCCTTGCCGCTTTCCCTGAGCAGTTTCTCTCGGTCGGCATCATATTTATGCAGGTTTTCCTTGATCCAATCCTGCTTAGGCCATCCCGTTTCCAACACCTCGAAATCTCCATATCTCTTGGCCAGAGCCTCGAAGTGAGAAGTGAAGTAAGGACCTTGGGTGAAATAGGTGTCAAAGTAACGGCGGATAATCCAGTGGTCTTTCTTCTCTGCGGCATAGCCGTGGAATACTTGTATCTTGACGCCTGGCAGATAGTAAGGCACAATGTTGCCTGGCACATAGATAGCCTCTGGCTGGAAGTCATAGACTTCTTGAATAGAGTTGGTCCATTTCACCTGGTCGGCATATGGAAAACTGTCTATCTTTGGTTTATGGATATACCACAATATCTCGTGTGGCAAATGTTGCTTTGTCACATGTTCTTGTATTGGATTAAGTATGTCTATGGCATACTTGTTTTCACAGAAAAGAACTATTCTCATGATTCTTTAGGAATTACTTTACCATTTTTGATTTCATATCGCTTGTCAAACTCCTCCTTGGTTCGCTTCCACCTGTTATGTGTCCATAAATAATAAGGTGGATTCTTGCGGATGGTTTCTTCCAGCATCTGGAAGAAGCGACGGGTAATCTCGTGCTCCGGCAGGGAGTTCGGATTGCGGGTGATGAGTTTGTAGGTTGCTGTGTAGTAGCCTCGCTTAGGGCGCGACATCTCTACATAGAACACGGCATCGTTCATCTTCCTCATGATTCTCTCGCCACCCGTAAACACAGGGGTTTCGGGATGGTTGAGGAAAGGAAGCCATAAGTGGATGTTCTCCCACTTGGGACCCTGGTCGCTGATGTAGCCGAAGATGCTCATGATGCCCTTGCGCTTGTAATCCACCAAGTAGCGGAGGATGTTTTTCTTGGGCACCACCACGCCATTCTCCTCGTGAGAACGGATGCGCTTGAAGAGTTCGTCGAAGGCTTGGTTGCGCAGAGGATGATAGATGAGACCCATCTTGCGTGACTTGGGCAGTTCGATGCCCACACATGAGAGCCACTCCCAGTTGCAGTAATGGCCCAGGATGGCTGCCACGTTCTGACCTTCCTGGAAACATTGCTCCACCTCCTCGCTGTTGATGACCTGGAATCGCTGGCGCAACCCCTTGTCACTGATGCTGAGCAGTTTGACAGCCTCGAAGAAGTAATCACTGAACCAGCGATAGAACTTCTTCTCGATGTCGATAATCTCTTCTTCTGATTTCTCAGGAAAAGAGCTGGTGAGATTCTTACGCACAATGCCTCTGCGGTACTTGATGACGTAATACATCATGAAGTACTCGAAGTCGGCAATGCAATAGAGCAGCCTGAAAGGCAGCAGCGATATTGCATAAAAGAACGCATAAACAATCTTAACCATCAACAAAACTATTTATTGTTAATTATTAATTCTCAGTTATATTACACCTGCTGCATATCGTGCAACTTTTTGTAATATCCGTCTTTTCTAATCAGTTCATCGTGGGTACCGCGCTCCACAATCTTACCCTCGTGCAATACGCAGATTTCATCGGCATGCTTGATGGTACTCAATCGGTGAGCCACAGCCACGGTGGTACGGGTTTTCATCAGTTTCTCCAAGGCATCCTGAACCAGGCGCTCGCTCTCGGTATCGAGGGCTGATGTTGCCTCATCGAGGATGAGGATAGGAGGATTCTTGAGGATGGCACGGGCGATGCTGACACGCTGGCGCTGACCACCGGAGAGTCTGCCGCCTCGGTCACCGATATTTGTATCGAAACCATGCTCCGACTTGGTAATGAACTCGTAAGCATTGGCTATCTTAGCTGCATTGGCTATTTCCTCATCCGTAG
>ENA-UPTB01002802-UPTB01002802.1-human-gut-metagenome-genome-assembly--contig:-NODE-2802-length-11406-cov-3.168153_pt1 | contig 11406 bp, 11 predicted proteins | sample MGYA00250046_ERZ773369 | MGnify/ENA primary metagenome ERZ773369 (study PRJEB29103, sample SAMN06111938) | human gut metagenome | biome: human gut; feature: ankylosing spondylitis patient; material...
CCTGGATCACATCACCGATGAAGATTCCCGGCATATGCAGCTTTACTGCTTCTTCCACGACTTTTGGAAGATAATATGCAAGTGTTACCTCTTCCTCCGTCTGCTTCGCCATTTTTTCAATATCGATCAGATATTCTGCCACATAGTCTTTTTCCTGCTGGCTTAATGTATCTTTTTCTTCTTGTTCTGTTTTTTCTGTATTTTCTATAGTTCCTGTATATCCGATTACTTCCACTTTCTGAGACATCAGGAATTCATGAACCAGATTCATCTGCTCATCTGTAAGATTGTCATCCTGAAAGAAAGCTTGCACTTCCTGACTGGTCATTTTATTATTCTGGCTTGCTGCAACTGCAAGAAGCTCTCCTAATTTTTTCTGAAACTGGACTCTGTCTGCCATATCTTTACTCCTTCGTTAAATTTTCTTTACCTTTTTATCATTCACGTTCCTGTTATTCAAGAACTCTCTTCAAATGTCAATAATGAAATGCCGATAGTTCTTTATATCTTCTGGCATCTGTTCTTCATTACACTCCTTCGTAGGAAAAATCAGGAATAAAGCTTTCTTTTGCCGTTTCGCCTTCCTGAATAAATGCCTGCTCCACGCCAAGATCTATGGCATAATCCACCAGAACATCATATGCTTTTTTCGTCACTTTCTTGGCAAGCTCCGGATATTTTTCCCAATTCAACGTATCGAGTGGAGTGTACTGGTTCATGAGACTCATATAAATCTGGTCACCATATGTTTCATAGAGGTATTTCACAATTCTTCTCGCATCTCTCAGACACCCAGGCAATAACAAATGTCTCACAATTACACCTTTTGTCATAATCCCCGCATCATTAAATACAGGATTCCCAGTCTGCCGGACCATTTCTGCCAGTGCCCGTTTTGCTACTTCCGGATAATCTTCTGCCCCGGAATATTTCTTTGCATGCTCCGGATCCAGATATTTAAAATCCGGAAGGTATACATCAACATATCCATTTAGCCTGCGTAAAGTCTCCACCTTTTCATAGCCGCTTGTATTATAAACAATTGGGAGGTTAAGCCCTTTTTTTCTTGCCTGATCCAGTGCCGCGATAATCTGTGGTACAAAGTGCGTTGGTGTCACAAGGTTAATATTGTTCGCCCCCTGTTCCTGAAGCTCCAGAAATATCTCCGATAACCGTTCAACACTTACTGTTTTTCCAACCTCACTGTTGGCAATGTGATAATTCTGGCAATATACACATCGAAGCGTACAGCCAGAGAAAAAAACAGCTCCGGATCCATTTATCCCGGAGATACACGGTTCTTCCCACATATGGAGCGCAGCTCTGGAAAGCCGGACCAAATCCGACTCCCCACAAAAGCCACGCTTTCCTTCTTCTCGCTTAATCTGGCACTGTCTCGGGCATAACATGCACCCGTTCACTAGACAACCTGTCCTTTCGCAACAAATACAGGAAACGCTTCATCACCCTTTAATTCTTTTCCATCGGTGATTTTTACATTCTTATCTGAAATGATATATTCCAGCTTTGTACCTTCTCCAACGATCGTATCCTGCATTAAAACACAATTCTTCACTTTCGCACCTTTTGCAATCTTCACACCACGGAATAAAATACTGTTCTCCACTTCACCTTCGATCACACAACCGTCTGCTACCATAACATTACTTGCTTTTGCATTGCCGATGTATCTGGTCGGATTATCGTCACGAATCTTTGTATAGATGGGATTACCTGTGAAAAGCTTCTCAAGATTCTTATCATCCAGAAGTTTCATGTTCTCATCAAAATAGCTCTTAAGTCCGGTGATTCTCGCCACATATCCTTTATGCTCATAAGCCATGACTTTATATGTATCCAGATGCGGGATCAGGATATCCCTCTCCAGTGAAATAGCTCCACGCATAAACGCTGCATTAATGGTATCGATCAGCCACTCTCTGTTCGCAATGTAAATATTCATAGAGAAATTCTGCACACCCTGCTCCTGCTTATTGATGTAGATGTCTTCTACTTTATCTCCATCCAGCTTCAACGTATAATAAAGCCCTTTACTTGCATCTTTTGCACCAGTCAGTTCCTGTGGCAGTTCCTCTTTTGTATAAGCGAACGTAATATCTGCATCCGTTTTTACATGCTGTGCGATCAGCGCATTGAAATCAAAATTTGCAGCAATATTCGTATCTGCCATAATCACATATTTTTCTTTTTGCTTTTTGAGTACCGGAAGAATATTGGCGAGCGCTTCCACTCTTCCTCCTCCCATACTGCCGATAGACTTCTGGGCAAATGGAGGAAAGATGCTAAGTCCTCCGTTCTTACGGCTGAGATCCCACTCTCGGCCACCACCTAAATGGTCTACAAGCGAATGATAATTCTCACGAACAAGCACTTCTATTTTATCAATTCCGCAGCCAACCATACTGGATAACAAAAAATCGATCATTCGATAACGGCTTGCAAATGGAATGGAAGCCATTAGTCTTTCGCTGACCAGTTCCGGAACAAACTTATCATAATTATTCGGGAAAATAATTCCCATTGCGTCCGCATTTGCATTTATCATTTTTCTTCACCGTCCTTTACATCTTCACTGATCATGGCATTCGATCCAATCTTGGCACCTGTTCCGACGCAGACATCCGGTCCGATGGTTGCAACTCCTTGCTCTTCTTCTGTCGGCATAGCTCCTACCACAGCATTTTCACCGATCACTACATTCTCCGCAACAATACAATGCTTTACACTGGCTCCGGCTTTAATCGTTGTTCTGCCCATAACGACTGCATCTTCTACAACTGCTCCGGCTTCTACTTTCACTCCGGCAAATAGGATGGAATGTTTCACGCTGCCTGCGATCTTACATCCATCTGTGATCATCGAGTTCTCTACATTGGCTCCGGCGCAGATCTTATGTCCCGGCATACCACTGTTCCTGCTATAGATCTTCCAGTCTTCATCAAACAGGTTAATTCCACTGTGTTCCGGATCCAGTACTTCCATATTCGCTTCCCACAAAGATGGAATCGTTCCCACATCTTTCCAGTATCCGTTAAAGTGATACGCGTACATTTTTCTCTCATCACGCAGCAGATTCGGTATAATATTATTTCCAAAATCATTTTCAGATTCCGGGTCAGCCTCATCTTCAATCAGGTATTGTTTTAAAATATCCCAGTTGAATATGTAGATACCCATAGAGGCAAGATTGGATTTTGGATTCTTCGGTTTTTCCTGGAATTCCGTGATACGGTCATCATCGTCCGTGACCATAAGTCCGAATCTTGGTGCCTCCTCCCACGGGACTTCCATAACCGCAACACTGAATTCTGCGTTCTTTTCTTTGTGGAATCTAAGAAAATCACTATAATCCTGCTTGCAGATCTGATCTCCCGACAAAATAATGACATATTCCGGATCATAGCGCTCGATAAATGAAATATTCTGGTAAATTGCATTTGCTGTACCTTTATACCAATCTGAGCCAGATGCCTTCTGATATGGTGGTAATACATGAACTCCTCCATAGATTCGGTCCAGATCCCACGGTTGCCCATTTCCGATATACTCATTCAGCTCCAGAGGCTGATACTGAGTCAGAATACCTACTGTATCAATACCTGAATTTACGCAGTTTGAAAGTGGAAAGTCTATGATTCGGTACTTTCCGCCAAATGGAACTGCCGGTTTTGCAAGCTTCTGGGTCAGCGCATACAGTCTGGAGCCCTGCCCTCCGGCAAGTAACATTGCTATCATTTCTTTGCCCATTATAGTTCCCCTTTCTAATTCTATCATCTACCTGTAAAATGACAGATTATTTATTCTTGATATGAAAAATATTATACTATATTTCAGTTATTTTTTCTACAAACTCACTTATTGTTTTTCCAAAATTTTTGTTAGTTTTCTGTTAATTCTAATATCAGAATGAAGCATTATTTCTGTACGAATCTTTCTTTCAAAATCCAGGACTGGATATTTTCAATCTAGTCTTGTATAATAAAAGTAGTAATTTCGAGGAGGATATGTATCATGAGTAAAATTGATGAAATTAGAAGTGCTATGGTCGCAGCTATGAAAGCCGGCGAAAAGGAGAAAAAAGAAACTTTATCCATGCTTCTGGCAGCTCTTAAGAATAAACAGATCGACAAACGTGCAGATCTGACAGAAGAAGAAGAGATTCAGGTTATCATGAAAGAAATCAAGCAGACAAAAGAGACTTTGGAGATGACACCTGCTGACCGTACTGATATTATTGAAGAATGCAACCGCCGCCTGACTGTTCTGGAAGCCTACGCTCCAAAAATGATGGGCGAAGACGAGATAAAGGCAATCATCGAAGGTGTGTTATCTGAACTTGGTATCGAGAACCCAACCGGAAAAGACAAAGGAAATATCATGAAACATCTGATGCCAAAGGTAAAAGGTAAAGCTGATGGTAAGCTTGTCAATGATCTTGTATCCACATATTTCAAATAATTTTACCATATAGGAAATTCCATCTCCTATATGATAGAAAAGACCTGCCAACCGGCAGGTCTTTTCTTCTCTATGGAAATTTTTTCATGTCTTTCAGACTTACTGCATTTTAATTATCTGTCTGAGCCTGATCGTCTGTCTGCACCTGATCTGTATACGGTGTCTGAGTCTCAGTCTTCATCTTTACAGACACTTTCTGGAAACTTACTTTTTTCCATACACCCTTATGCACTTTAATGTCTGCTTTTTTTCTCCACTTTTTCACTGTATCATCATAAAGCTTTGTCTGACGTTCCTGTACAATCTGTGATTTCTTAGAATCCGTTGCTGTACGATCTAACAGGCTTGTAACTTTTGCTACGTAACAGCCTTTTTCTGTCTCAATCACATCTGTAGATTCTCCCTCGCCCAGTGCATCTGCGGCTTTAATCAAATCTTCATCAGGAGAAGTTGTATCTTTATCAAACGTCAGTGTCTGAACCGTTGCCCCTTGCTCTTCTGCAAGCGCGTTCAAATCTCCACCTTCCTTCAGACCGGAAGCAATCGCCTCTGCCTGAGACTTTAACTGCGCTTTTTCATCATCGGAAACGTCTTTGCTGTTGCCGGAATCATCTTTTGTCTGATAAGAAATGAACACATAATCCATGCTCTTCTGTGCTGCTTCTTCATCTGAGACTTCTGTATCTGCCCCGGCCTGGATCGCAATTCGCATCTTCTGCTGAACTGCCATCAGTGTCAATGCACGATTTACAGTCTTCTCATTGCCAGATACAAGATTCTTGTCATCTAAAGAATTATCATTCAAAAACTGCTGCGTTGTCTCCTTGATCATTGCTTTATCTTCATCTGTAATTGACACATCATAATCTTCCATATGCTTTTCAAGAAGAATCATATCTTCCAGTGACTTCAGTACAGAACTCTTTACAGATTCTTCGTATGTCTCTCCGTCAGAAGCATCTGAATTCCACATATCTTCTCCCAGATAAGCAGAATAATATGTCTCATATGTTGCCTGTGTATATCTTGCGAAGAAATTGGCCAGATCCGCATCAATCTTTGTATCATCGACTGTCGCAACCGTCTCGTCTCCTTTTAATGATCCGCATCCGGTCAGTGTTGCAGCCGCCAATACTCCCGCAAGAGCCAGCGCAAATAATCTCTTTTTCATATCGTTTTCGTATCCTCCTTCATTCTGATGGGCAAAGAAATGTCCACTTTTTTTATTATATCTTCTTTTTTCTAGTCAAGCAATCCTTTTATACCAATTAACACTTTTTTCACAACTTCAATTGGATTCTCCACTTCACCACGCTTTGTTTTCTTCTTTTTCTGGTAAATGAATTTGGGATCCGATACATCCGCCTTAAATGACAGAGCTTCCGGAAATTGTTTTAAAAGATCCGGGATCCGCTCTACATGGATTTTTGCTTTTTCATACATACGGAATGTATAGGTCACACCTTTTTGAGTCACCTCTGTCACATACGCCTGGTGCGCCAGATTCTTAAGCCTTGCTACTTCCAGAAGTAGCTCCACTTTTTTAGGAATATCTCCAAAACGGTCAATCAACTCCTCTATCATATCGTCCATCTCTTCCTCAGACTCGATGGCAGCAATTCTCTTATAAATATCCAGCTTATGATATTCATTTGGTATATAAGAATCCGGAATATACGCATCGACATTGACATCCAATGCTGTCGTAAATGTATCCTCTTCTGATAATTCCCCTTTTAAATGTTTGACTGCCTCATTTAACATTTTGCAGTACATATCGTATCCGACCGCTTCCATATGCCCGTGCTGTTCGGCACCAAGAAGATTTCCAGCTCCACGGATTTCAAGATCACGCATGGCAATTTTGAATCCCGATCCAAGATCTGTAAATTCCCGGATTGCCGCCAGACGCTTCTCTGCAATCTCTTTCAATAATTTGTCCTTCCGGTACAACAAAAATGCATAGGCCATACGCCCGGAACGCCCGACGCGGCCACGAAGCTGATAGAGCTGGGAAAGGCCAAGCCGGTCTGCGTCGTGAATGATCATGGTATTTACATTGGATATATCAAGACCCGTTTCAATAATCGTTGTCGACACAAGCACATCAATATCTCCATTAATAAAATCATACATGATTTTTTCAAGCTCATGCTCCTTCATCTGTCCGTGGGCAAAGGATACATTTAACTCCGGGACAAGTTTCTGAATATGCGCTGTTACCTCTGCAATGTCTTCCACTCGATTGTACACATAGTAGACCTGTCCGTTTCTCGCACATTCTCGTTCGATTGCCTCCCTGACCATCTCATCATTATATTCCATCACATACGTCTGGATCGGCAGCCGGTCCTGCGGTGCCTCCTCCAGCACGCTCATATCACGGATTCCGATAAGGCTCATATGAAGAGTTCTTGGAATCGGCGTTGCCGTCAACGTCAGAACGTCTACATTTTTCTTTAACTTTTTGATTTTCTCCTTGTGCTGGACTCCAAAACGCTGCTCCTCGTCGATGATCAGCAATCCCAGATCCTTATACTCAATATCATCACTGAGCACACGGTGGGTTCCAACCACAATGTCTACCAGCCCGCGTTTCAAGTTCTGAATCGTATCTCTTTGCTGAGCCGGAGTCCTGAATCGGCACATCAGATCTACCCGGACCGGGAAATCCTTCATTCTCTGGCAAAATGTATTGTAATGTTGCTGTGCCAAAATAGTGGTCGGTACCAGATAGACCACCTGCTTATTTTCCTGTACTGCCTTAAATGCCGCACGGATTGCAATTTCCGTCTTTCCATAACCTACATCACCACAGATCAGACGATCCATGATCTTGTGGCTTTCCATATCCTTCTTCACAGCATTGATCGCCAGAAGCTGATCTTCTGTCTCCTCATACGGGAACATTTCCTCAAATTCTTTCTGCCAGACTGTATCCTCCCCGTAAACAAACCCATCCTGATTCTGTCTTGCTGCATAAAGTTCTACCAGATCTTTTGCAATTTCTTTAACTGCCCCCCGAACCTTTGCCTTCGTCTTTGTCCACTCCTGAGTTCCAAGACGGTTAAGTTTTGGTTTTTTTGAATCAGAACCGGCATATTTCTGGATCAGATCCAACTGTGTTGCCGGAATATAAAGATTTCCACCCTTAGCATAGGAAATCTTCATATAGTCTTTGGAAATCTTATCCACTTCGATTTTTTCAATTCCTTGATAAATTCCCAGTCCATGATTCTCATGTACTACATAATCTCCAGGTTTTAATTCTGAGAAGCTTTGGATCTTACGCCCTTCATAAGTGGTACGGCGTTTTTTCTTCCTTTTATTCTTTCCGAAAATATCCGTTTATGAAATTACAACAAAATTCAAAAGTGGATACTCATAGCCTTCTGCAATATAACCATAAGCAGTCATAATTTCTCCCGGTTCTACTTCACGATCCATATCTTCACTGTAAAAGCTGCTCAGATTGTAATCTCGAAGATCTTCTGCCAGGCGCCTTGCTCTTGTTCTGGAACCGGAAAGCAGAATGACACGGCTCTGATTTCGTTTCATTTTTTTCAGATCTTGCGTTAGAAGTTCAAAACTTCTATTGTACGGATCCACATTTTTCGTTTGAAGATTATAACTTGCCCGGATATTCAACCCAGGGCAACGCATATCCAACGCCTGAAATCCCACGCTGGAATATTCATTCATTTTCCCCATAATCTCCTGCGTTGTAAAAAGCACAGCTTCGCTGTCGGCTACTTCGTATCCGCTCTGGGCACGTCGTTTCTGGGCTTCCAGAAATTCTTCTTCCACTCCTTCCCCTTTTTCCTTCAAACGCACAGGCTCATCTAAGAAAAGAATTGTATTTTCTTTTTCAAAATAATCCAGAAAAGAAACTCTTTTTTCTTCTTCCTCTGGAAATTCTGTAGCCGGAAACACTTCTACCTCGTCAAGCTTCTCGATAGATCGCTGCGTCTCCGGATCAAAGGTTCGAATAGAATCCACCTCATCTCCCCAAAGTTCAATCCTAACCGGGAGCTCCTCCGTCAGCGGATATACATCCAAGATGCCGCCACGGACCGCAAACTGCCCCGGTCCTGCCACCTCTATCTCTCTGTCATACCCACACTGTGCCAGCTTCACAGACAATTCATCCAGATTCAGCGTCTCGTCGGAGCATATTTTGATCACCTTGCTCTTTATCATTTCTTTTGGAAGGAGTGCATCCATAAATGCATCAAAACTAGCAACCACAGTTATCGGTTCGCCTTTTAAAACTGCCTGTATCACCTGCATTCGCTGACTGACCAGCTCTTTACTACGAATATCTGCCTGGTAAAACAGCAAGTCTTTTGCTGGATAAAAACTAATGGCTGCATCTAAAAAACGATACTCTTCATAAATCTGTTTCGCTTTTGTCTCACTGGAACAGGCGATGACTTTATAACAACAGCCATCGTTAAGTGCGTACATCATATGAGTCTTCTGGGAATTCACACAACCTGTCAGCATCAGAACTCCCGGAGCTTCTTTTTTCTTTTTTACGATATCTTCATATTCTGCCAGTTCCAAAAGCGGCTTAAGTAACGCCTGCACTTTTACTCCTCCTTCGGCTTCACTTTACGGTTATACTCATTCATGGCCGCATCAATCTCACCTTTTAATATCTCTTCTGTAGCAGAAATTGCCTTTTCATATCCCTCTTCCATAAATTCCAGATCCTCTCCATGAAAATGTCCGAGAACATAGGCAGCCAGATCATATCCTTTCGGCTTTTCTCCCACTCCGACTTTAATTCTTTGAAATGTATCTGTCCCAAGCTGGGCAATAATATTTTTAATTCCGTTATGTCCACCGGCACTTCCTTTTTTACGAATCCGGATCTGCCCCGGGTTCAGACTGATATCATCATATATCACAAGCAGCTCTTCTTTCGGATCTACCTTAAAATAATCCACCAACTCGCGAATGCTCTCACCACTTAAATTCATATAAGTCTGCGGTTTAACAAGAAGAACCTTCTGACCTTCGATGATTCCTTTTCCAACATAGGCACGCCCTTTTTTTGCGTCCACTGCAATATTATATTTTTCTGCGATTTTATCTATCACCTGAAATCCTACATTATGTCTTGTACCTTCGTATTCTTTTGTCGGATTTCCAAGTCCTGCTATAATTATCATATTTTCCACCTCTTTATCTCTACCCATTCTACAGGATATCTATTCTTTTGTCACGAAAAAAGCTGTATAATTTTCCAACCTTTTTCATACATTATAAAGAACAAAAACCTAAGAAAACAAATACAGGAGGTTATTATGAGTTCAAAAACAAAAATCGTTGTACTTCACATGAAGGAAATTATTTATACAGTCCTGTTCATCTGTCTCGGCATTTTGCTGGTGGCACTGCTTACATTTATGTTCCACCCGAAAAACAAAGAAACTTCCTCATCAAAGAGCACTTCCTATCAACCGGGCATCTACACTTCACAGCTTACTTTGGGCGATAAAGAGCTGGAAGTAGAAGTCACAGTCGACGAAAATCATATCAACTCTATCCGATTTTCCAACCTGGACGACACCGTCACCACCATGTATCCGTTGATCCAGCCGACTATGGAAGAAATCGCAGACCAGATCTGTCAGACACAATCGCTAGAAAACATTTCTTATTCCTCCGACAATCCATATACCTCTCAAATCATCATCAACGCCATTGATGATGCCCTAAAAAAAGCCGTAACCACCAGATAGTTACGGCTTTTTCTCTTCTATGTAGTTTTCTTATTATCTGTGCTGCTTCAACCTCTTTTCCGGACATTTTACTGCACCGGATTTTAACCTTCCACAATCAGATATCTTCCGTCCGGAATCGGGAACACTTCTGCTGCTTCTTCCAGTTCCTCATCAGACATTCCCTGAATATCCATTCCTTCTTCTTCCAGGAATTCTTTTACCTCATCAATGTTTTCCACAACAACTGCCATGCAGTCCTCCAGAAATGCTTCTGCATCTTCCAGCGTCTCTGCAACTGCCTCCTCAAAAAGTTGTGATTGATTTTCAAGAAATACGTTCAGACATTCCTCATCAAACTCATTCATTACCTCTTAACCTCCTTTTTATAGATATTCCTGCAATTTCTCTGCCTTGTCTATCATATACTGGGCTCCGGCAATCATTAACTCTTCTTTCGTACGAAATCCCCACGTCACTGCGATAGTTTTTACTCCTGCATTCTTTCCAGTCACCACATCTACTTCAGAATCTCCTACATACAGACACTCCTTGTAATCTACACCGAGCTTTTTCGCCACATAAAACACTCCCGCCGGATCCGGTTTTCTTGGAATTTCATCCTTCTGTCCCTGTACCCAGTCAAACAACTTCTCACCATAAATTGCATGAACCGCTTTCACCGCCTGACAATGAGGTTTATTGGACAGCACCGCCAATTTTACTCCCTTTTTCTTTAACTTATACAGCATTTCCGGGACGCCTTCGCAAGGTGTTACATGATATGTACAATTCTCATCAAATATGCGTCCATAAATCTGCATACCTTCCTCAATTCTGGTCGCACGAGGATTCCCCGATGCATCCAGCGCCTTCTCCATCAACACCCTCGCACCATTCCCTACGAACTCCCGACACTGTTCTTTAGAAATCTCCGAAAGACTCATCTCTTTTAATGTCAGGTTAACCGAATAGACCATAGAATCCAACGTATTACCAATCGTACCATCAAGATCAAAAATACATGCCTTAATCATTGCCAAAAAATCCTCCATGCCAATATCATAGTATGAGACGTCGAAGATGTCAATTACCAATTGGGGACGGGGTTTTTTCAAAAACAATGTCATTAAGTTAAGGATAAAATTGTAATTATTGAGGCTTTGACACTTCTTTTTTATGGATTGTCAAGGCTTCT
>ENA-UPTB01002804-UPTB01002804.1-human-gut-metagenome-genome-assembly--contig:-NODE-2804-length-11398-cov-3.321526_pt1 | contig 11398 bp, 8 predicted proteins | sample MGYA00250046_ERZ773369 | MGnify/ENA primary metagenome ERZ773369 (study PRJEB29103, sample SAMN06111938) | human gut metagenome | biome: human gut; feature: ankylosing spondylitis patient; material...
TCTCAGTCCCAATGTGGCCGTTCACCCTCTCAGGCCGGCTACTGATCGTCGCCTTGGTGGGCCGTTACCTCACCAACTAGCTAATCAGACGCGGGTCCATCTCACACCGATAAATCTTTTCCGTCTGGATCATGCGATCCTATCGGGTTATGCGGTATTAGCAGTCATTTCTAACTGTTATCCCCCTGTGTGAGGCAGGTTACCCACGCGTTACTCACCCGTCCGCCACTAAGTCACAAAAGAAATCATCCGAAGAGTCAATCTTAAGTGCTTCGTTCGACTTGCATGTGTTAAGCACGCCGCCAGCGTTCATCCTGAGCCAGGATCAAACTCTCGATTAAAGTTTGTTCCGTTCAGAACAACACTTGGCTGTTCTATCCGTTACTGTTTCTAGGTTGCTTTGACTTATATAAGTTAAAGCTGTTCGTTTAAAAATTTTCAAAAGAATTTTCGAAGATTTTCAAAGCACTATTTAATTATCAAGGTTCATGTTCTATCTCGTTGCCTCAGCAGCAACTCTGATATCTTAACACTTCTTTTTCTTTTTGTCAACAACTTTTTTCTCGGCAATTTATTCTGTCGGAGCTCAATATCACTTGGCTTTATCCGATCAGAACTGCTCTGCACGAGTCAGCTTTGTTATAATACCACCCAGCTCGAATTTTGTCAATCAGAAATTACAAATTAAATTATATTCAGACAATTTATGTTGTATTCTAAAATTGTTATATCATGCTTTTTATTTTTCACACAACACAAGAAATTCATATCACATAGCCTACGCCTGAATTGCATCCAGTGCCTCCCTGACATTTGCCACCCCGATCAGCTTCATTGCATACTTCTTCCCTACAGAAGGAAGGGATACTTTTGGCAGAATGCATACTTCAAAACCGAGTTTGGCTGCCTCTGCCACACGTTGTTCTGCCATGCTTACACCACGCACTTCCCCGCTTAATCCCACCTCGCCAAAACAGATGGTCTTCTCATCAATCGTCAGATCCAGTTTGCTTGACATAATGGCAAGCACAATTCCCAGATCAATTGCCGGTTCATTCATACGGATTCCACCCGCGATATTTACATAAGCATCACAATCCGACAACTGCATTCCAATACGTTTTTCCAAAACTGCCATCAGCAGATTCACGCGGTTAAAATCCGTTCCAGTCGCAGTTCTCCTCGGATTGTTGAAATAGCTGTGACAGATCAGCGCCTGAATTTCCAAAAGAATCGGACGGGTACCCTCGATGGAACATGCCACGACAGAACCGGAAGCATCCTTTGGTTTGCCGCTGAGCATATACTCGGACGGATTCTCCACCTCAACCAGTCCCTCTGTGCGCATCTCAAAAACACCGATCTCGTTCGTGGACCCGAAACGGTTCTTCACGCCACGCAGAATCCGGTAGCTTTCATGACGGTCTCCTTCAAAATAAAGAACCGTATCCACCATATGTTCCAGTACACGTGGACCTGCCACGACCCCTTCCTTTGTCACATGCCCGACAATAAAGATCGAGATATCCATTCCTTTTGCGATCTGCATAAGAACACCTGTAGACTCACGCACCTGTGACACGCTGCCAGGCGCCGAGGAAACGTTTTCGTTATACATGGTCTGGATACTGTCGATCACCACAATCTGTGGCTTATTCCGTTCAATTACCGTGCGTATGGTGTCCAGACTGGTCTCACACAACAGTTCCAGATGATCACTGAATGTGCCAATCCGTTCTGCACGCAGTTTGATCTGCTGCAGGGACTCTTCCCCGGACACATACAGTACCGAAAGATTCTGCCCGGACAGATTCCGGCAGACTTGTAATAAAAGCGTTGATTTACCGATTCCCGGATCTCCTCCAACCAGAACGAGGGAGCCTTTTACAACTCCCCCGCCCAATACACGATCCAGCTCCGGCATGGATGTGGAAATCCGCTCCTCATCCGATGTCTTTATTGCAGAAAGCGGAACAGGTTTCGCTTCTGTCGCTGGTTTTATTTTTCCGGAAGTACTGAGTGCTTTCCGGTCCACCAGTTCCTCTACGAACGTGTTCCACTCTCTGCATGCCGGACACTGGCCCATCCATTTGGATGATTCATATCCGCAATTCTGGCAAAAAAACGCACTGGTTTTTGCTTTTGCCATATATTATCTCTTTTCTACGCGGATTGCTACCGCATCTGCTCCTTCTAATTCTACGCTCAGGCTTAATTTGCCTCCAAGATTGGTCTTCATTGTTCCTGCAGACTTGCCATCGATATCAATCTCGTACTCTGTCTCTTCTGCCAGCTCCAATGTGATCTGTGCATCTTCCGGTCCCTCTACCGTAAAGCTGACAGTATTCTCATCCTCTGTAAAATTGGTGACAGCTGTACCCGGTACAGATTCATATACAAACAGTCCGTTACGCTCCAGCTTTGTAATCTCCTTGAACGTTTTTACTTTGTATTTATCTCCATGAAATTCGTAGTTATCAAGCTTTGCTTTCGCTCCCAGAGTGTAATCGCCGAAACTAAGGGTTCCGTTTCCTTCCGTACGAATTAATTCACTGATTGCAGCCATGATTTTTCCTCCTGTGTGGTTGATTATTTGGTTCTTAAATTATATCACTTTTTATCTTTTGATACAATGATTTCCTTGTTCTTCGTCGTCACGATCACACGGTCCCCGGTATGGATTTCTCCACGGATCAGTGCGTCTGCCAAACGGTCTTCCACCTCATCCTGCAGTTTTCTGCGCAGAGGTCTGGCACCGTATTTGCGGTCATAAGCTTTTTCAACAATAGATTCCTTTGCAGCTTCCCGTACCACCAGATCGATCTGCAACTGTTCCTTACAGCGTTTCTGTAAATCACGCACCATAATACCGATGATTTTTTTCATATCGTCTTTGTTCAACGCACGGAATACAATTGTCTCATCAATACGGTTTAAAAACTCCGGTTTAAAAATACGTTTGACTTCTTCCATCACGCTGGCTTTCATCCGCTCGTGATCCTGCTTTTCATCTTCTTTTGCACCAAAGCCAAGCTTCTTCGGCTCGATGATCGACTGTGCGCCCGCATTACTGGTCATGATGATAATGGTATTCTTGAAATCTACTTTGCGTCCCTGGGAATCTGTAATATGCCCGTCATCCAGCACCTGAAGTAAGATGTTAAACACATCCGGATGGGCTTTTTCAATTTCATCAAACAAAATCACAGAAAACGGATTTCTGCGGACTTTTTCAGAAAGCTGTCCTCCATCTTCATGGCCCACATATCCTGGCGGGGAACCAATCATTTTGGATACACTGTGTTTTTCCATATATTCCGACATATCTACCCGGATCATGGAGTCTTCATTTCCAAATACAGCTTCTGCCAGTGCTTTGGAAACTTCCGTCTTTCCGACACCGGTTGGTCCCAAAAACAGGAACGAACCGATCGGACGCTTCGGGTCTTTGAGTCCCACGCGACCACGGCGGACAGCCTTGGAAACTGCAGATACCGCTTCTTCCTGTCCAATCACGCGCTTGTGCAGTGTTTCTTCCAGTTTCTGCAGACGGGATGCCTCACTTTCTGTCAAACGGCTGACCGGAATCTTTGTCCATCCAGCCACCACATCGGCAATCTCATTTTCGCCCACCACCGAAACTTTGTTTTTAGATACGCGGCGGTTCTTTTTTTCGAGTTTTTCCCTGGATGCCTGCAGGTTCTCCCGTGTCTCTTTCAATGTGCGGGCTTTCTCGATATCTCCCTCCTGCAGCGCATGTTCCATATCCAGTTCCGTCTGATGGATCTCGCGGTTTAACTGCATCATATCGTCAGAACCGTGCATCATTCCCAGCCGCGCCTTAGCAGCTGCCTCATCCATCAGATCAATCGCCTTATCCGGCAGAAAACGGTCATTGACATAACGGGCAGATAAACGCACGGATGCTTCCACTCCCTCATCCGTAATCTGCACATGATGATGCTTTTCATACAGCTTTCGCAGCCCTTTTAAAATCTCAATGGATTCTTCCTCTGTCGGTTCCTCCACCTGTACCGGTTGGAACCGCCGCTCGAGTGCTGCGTCTTTTTCAATATACTTGCGATACTCTTCGATCGTAGTTGCACCGATCACCTGCACATCTCCGCGTGCAAGTGCCGGTTTTAAAATATTAGACGCATCCAGTGCACCTTCTGCTCCACCTGCGCCAATAATCGTGTGCAGTTCATCAATAAACAGCAGCACGTTCCCAGCCGTTTCCACTTCATTTATCACTTTTTTAATACGGTCTTCAAATTCCCCGCGGTATTTGGATTTTGCAACGAGTCCGGACATGTCCAGAGATACCAGACGTTTATCTTCCACAATATCCGGTACGTTTCCGTTTACCAGACTCTGTGCAATTCCTTCAACGATCGCTGTCTTACCGACACCCGGCTCTCCGATCAGACACGGATTATTTTTGCCTCTGCGGCACAGGATCTGGATCACCCGTTCGGTTTCCTTTCCCCTGCCAATTACCGGGTCTAACCGTCCGGCCCGCGCCATAGCTGTCAGATCGCGGGAATACTGATCGAGCGTAGGGGTAAGTGTTGCCTCCTCATTTCTTCCACGCTGGATTTCTTCCCGGTACTGTGCCGGGTCCTCTCCCATCGCAGCAAGAATATCCACAAAAAGTTTCTGTGGGTTGGCTCCCATTGTATTTAAAAGCCGGGAAGCTGCACAATCCCCCTCTTTTATGATGGCAAGCAGCAGGTGTTCGGTTCCGATCCGTTCACTGTCAAAACGGTCTGCCATCTCCCTGGCACGATCCAGCACCATCTGGGTACGCGGAGAATATCCGTCACGGTCTGCCACCGTCACCTCCTCACCTGCTGCACCCTGTTCATCAATCGGCTTAAGCAGCGCTTCCAGTTCCACATTATTGGCTGTCAGTACTTCTGCTGCTACACCGGTTCCTTCCTTGAGCAGCCCCGCCAGAATATGTTCGGTTCCGACATAGTTGCAGCCGGACGAACGGGAAAGGCGGTTCGCATAATTCAGAGCTTTTTTCGCCTTATCTGTATATGGAATCAAAATTTATACCTCCTGTTACAATTCTACAAATCAATAAATTCGATATCGTCATCGGCATCTTTTTTGGTTGTTTTCTTCTTTCTTCCGAGCATGGAGCTTCGAACTTCTTCTGCCAGTTCTTTCTGCAGCATGATATCTTCATCATCTGCATCCCGGTAATGGTCCTCCCGCTCTTTTTCCCTGTCATCGGTATCTTCTTCCGGATCATCCAGGTCATCCTCCAGATTATCGTCCAGATCATCCTCCATACCCTCTAACAGTTTATGCATAAATCCGCCTTTTTTGCGGAATGTTTCCTTTCCGTAACGCTTGGATATCCCGGTGTCATCCGGATCATCCGTTTCATACAGTTTTTCATCGTCCGGATCATCGTAATCCTCATCGTCGTCATCATCATCATCGTCATAAAAATCATCATAAGGATCGTCATCATCTTTTTTTCTTTTGACGATCAGAACCACTATGATAATCAGAAGAATCAGTACAACCACAACGAACGCACAGAGAATCAGCCGCATCTGGCTTTCCGTACTCTGGAACAGGCCCGTTTCCCCTTCCTGGGTAGAAGCTTCTGCAGATGCTGTCTCTTCCCCTATGGTATGCTTATACTGGTTATAGTTCATACATACAAACGGATAAATTTCTTCCGGATCATCCAGATCCAGCATATACAAAGCACCGTTTTGTCCGTTTTCATCCACCAGATACAAAAGTCTCAGCGGTGTGTCTATTCCGTCTTTGCGCATGCACGGATACTGATTTTCCCACAAAGTCACTGTATCTTTGACAAAGCCATCCAAAACATAGCGATCCGGAATACTGTCTGTCAGATAGAGATTTGTTCCGTCAATCGTAAAATACTGCTGCCCGTCTGCCGGAGCCTGTGTCTCTCCTTTTTGCTGTGTATCCTGTGATTCCTGCTGCGCAGCTCCTCTGGTCACCTGAATGGTATAGGTCTTTTTCACACCATTTTCCGCCTGCACGACGATCTGTACTTTATTTACACCGGTTTTCAGTTTGTCTGCCCCACTGACCGAGATCACAGATGCCTTAGCATCATTTGGCTGTGCGCTGACTGCCAGAGATGTCACCTGATCTCCCACTTTTGCCTGATATTCGGTAACTTTCGACTGAAATTCCGGAGAAAGGGTTCCTTCGGAAATCGTCAGGGATGCCAGCGTATTGTCTTTTGATTTGTCATCTGCTGCCACTGCCGAATTTTCAACAGCTACAGATACACTTGCTACTCCCCCATCCACGCGGTCCCCTTCCTGATTGCCCGCAGATGGTGCGGATGCGGCAAAACTTGCAGTTCCCGCCGCATCTGCTTTAAATTTAACAGTTCCGCTTGCACGTTTGTTTCCGGAACCGTAACTCCCCAGAGTCATAGAAACCGTGCCTGCATTTACACTGGTTTCCGCTGTTGCTGACTGATAAGTAAAAAGATCTTTGGAATATGTCAGATTTACCGTTCCCGTCACCCCTGCCGGAAGTGTCACTGTCACTGCCAAAGTATCTCCTATTTTCACGGATCTGGCGCTTAAAGCAATGATCATGCTCTCCGCCTGTGCATGCACATCCGGTGTCATGATACAACTGATCAGAAATACCAGTGCCAGTACCACTCCCAGTATCCGTTTTCCTTTTGCTTTGCTTTTTTGTCTCATATGTTCTGCCTTTCTTTTACTGCCCAATGGTGATCTTCCCCTGAAGATGTTTGTTCAGATATACCAGATCAAGCACATTGACCCCGTCTTTTTTGCGGTTTGTATCTGCGGCCTTAAGATAACATCCGGTAAGCTTTTGGGTACCATTCAGATGCCTGTTCAAACGGTTCAGATCTGTTTTGTCGATCTTTCCATCTCCGTTTACATCTCCATAAATCACAAGCGTATAGGAAGAAATTTTCTTGTTTTTGCTGTCATACACCTGCAGAACATTGCCGGTTGAAACGATTCCGGTAACACTCTTTTTGGATGCACTGAACAGTTTGACCGTTCCCGCGGTCACTTTAAGTTTTTTTAAAAATTCTGCCGCGTTTGTTCCTGGCGCAATCCCCGTAACCTTTTTGTTTTTCACCTGATATGCTTTCGAAGTCACGGAAGTCTTCTCGGTCTCTGCCACTGCACCAGCTTTCTTTACAATGGTAAGCGTATAGGTTTTGGATGCTCCGCTCTCCGATTTGCAGGTAACTTTACACGTATTGGTTCCCGTCTGAAGTTTTTTGGTGCCGGTTCCCGTCACAGAAGATTTCGCAGCTACCGGTGATGCACTTATGGTAACGGAGGAAACTTTGCTGTCCACGACGAGGGAATACGAAGTCGTGTCCCCGCGAAATACCGGTGTCAGTGTCTGTCCGGTTACGCTGAGCGATTTCAGATAGTTATTCGGATTTCCACTGGCTGTAAATGTCACTGCAGATGCCGGCATACCGGAATAAACCGGAATACGGAATACAAATGCCTGCTGCTTGTCCGCATACCCCTGTCCAAGCTTTCTGCCCTCGTTGTAAGCAGCCGCAAGGTTTGCCATATACTGGTGGCTGTACAGATTCTTCTTGTTTACTACATTAAACTTCTGGAAATATAACGTATCCTGGCCCACACCAATGTAGTTTTTCGCCAGAATTTTCGCTCCTCCTTCGAGCGCTGCATAACGGGTATTCCATCCCGCTTTTTTTGCATATGCCAGTCCGTTTTTGATAACCAGTGTGGAGGTAATGCCTGCTGCTCCCACATTAAAATAGTTATAGTATCCCTCATATCCGCTGTAAGTTCCCGAAATCAGTGAACTGGTTCCTTTCAGTCCCTGCTCCTGGCGCACTCTGGATGCAAGATGATACGGGCTGACCCCGGTTTCCTCACCGATATCCATAAATGCCTGCGCATAATCCAGCGCAGATCCGTCGCTGTCCTCAACCATATTCTCCATAAAGGTTCCTTTCAGGATAGAAGAAACTCCCTGCCTGGTCTGCACCTTGCTGAAACTTAAACTTTCAAATTGAAAAATATCGGCTTCATTGAGAAAATTCCGTGGATCTAAATAATAAGCGATATAGTCTGCATCAGCACCGACCCACGAAGATCCGTCATAGACCGTCCACACATTGGTGGTCCAGTCATATGCACCGTCTGCGGTGGATTTGGTTGCGTCATTTCCGGTCTTCGGAACAAGATTGACTCCGTTTACACTCTCTTTGCTGACCACGGTATTCCAGTCAAGCCCGGTCTTAACCGCCTGAAACTGCCACTGCGGATATGCTGTGTGAAGTGCGGAAAGTGCACTGATGTAACTATCCGGAAATCCTGCCGCACGCAGCTGCACGGCATAACTGCTGGCTGCTGCATCTGTACGCACACTGACTCCGGCAAGCGTTCCTGTTATAAGAATTGCCCCACAAAGCAGGGCACTCAAAAAGCGTTTTATCTTTCGCATATTCTTCCTCACCTGTTATGATCTGACTGCGCGGCATCCCAAATGCAGTGCAGTCTTTCTGTATCATTATATAGAAAAAGCATATCTGCGTCAATTCTGTGCGTTGTTCTTTTTGTTCCGGGTACAGTTACTCTCCTTTATAATATAATGCGGACGTCTTTTGACTTCCATATAGGTTTTTGCAATATACTGTCCCATAATTCCCATACAAAACAGCTGAATTCCGCCAATGCATGTCACGATACATACCAGCGACGGCCAGCCGGCAACCGGATCCCCGAATACCAATGCGCGTACGATTTCCGCGATGATTGCAATAAAAGAAACCACGGTGAGCACCAGCCCCAGATACGAGGAAATCTTCAGCGGAACATCCGAAAAATTGATAATCCCATCAAACGAATAGCGCACAAGTTTCCAGAAATTCCACTTGGTTTCTCCCGCAGAACGTTTTACATTTTGAAATTCCAGCCATTTGGTATCATATCCGACCCAGGCAAAGATTCCTTTGGAAAACCGATTATATTCACTGACAGAAAGAATGGAATCTACCATTGCACGGTTCATCAGACGGTAATCCCTTGCCCCGTCTGCAATCTCAATGTGGGAAAGTTTCCGCATAACTTTATAAAACATGCGTGCAAAAAACGAACGGATCTTTGGCTCTCCCTGCCGGTTCACCCGGCGGGTTGCCACATTGTCACAGTCTCCGGCTTCTAACATCGCAGCCATCTGTGGCAAGAGCGATGGCGGATCCTGCAGATCCGCATCCATCGTCGTCACATAATCCCCCTTTGCATAGGACAATCCTGCCAGCAGCGCCGCTTCTTTTCCAAAATTGCGGGAAAAAGAAAGATAGTGCACGCGCTCATCTTCTGCTGCAAGTTCCCGGATCTTTTGCAGTGTTGCATCCTTCGATCCGTCATTGACAAATAAATATTCAAAATCATAATCGCCCATTTCCCGTGTCACGCGGTTTAATTCCCGGTACAAAATCTGCAGAGATTCCTGCTCATTGTACATCGGTACGACGATACTGATGCATTTTTTCCCCATGTTTCCCCCTTGTCTTATATCTTATCCACATACTAAACAAGAATAACAGAAGCGCAGCTATGCTGATGGCAGCTCCGATCTGTACGCCCGGTGTGGTATAACGCAGCTCGATTTTGTGCGTTCCTTCTTTTAAGTGTACACCAATGAGTGCATCTGCGAAAGGCTTTATTTTCGTCTTTTTCCCATCCACATACAACGTCCATCCCTCATCTGCCGGTACCGACAGAATCAGTCTTCCCGCCTGCCTGACATCGATACTTCCAACGATCCTGCGATCTGTCATTTTTTCGAGCGACATGGTCTGTTCGCTGAGCGTCTCATACGCAGTGCACATGGCCTTGAAATTCAGGCGGTACACATGGTATTCGATCGTTTCTGCATTGAGATTGGTAATATGGACCTTTGTTCCGGCTTTGCACTCTCCCAGATCTAGCAGATACCGGTGTGTGGTCTTTCCATACTGCTGCGTCCATCCGTCATCTCTTGATACCGTCAGGGAATCTGCATTGCAGGTCACATAATCTGCGTAATAATATCCATCCTCAGATATATCAATTGTCGTATCTCCGGCTGCCTGCGACTGTGTACAGGCTGCCGGATAAAGCATGTCTCCTTTTGCTCCCAGCTGCTGTGCCAGGGAATTCAGGGAACCGATCCTATCAAGCATGGAAGATTCCCAGCCTTTTATTGCCTTCTCGCTCATCATATAGCCAAGCGGCAGGCAGTAGTTATTCCGATAAAGATAATTTCCATTGCTGCTTCCCACAAGTGTCCGCAGTGGACTTTCATCCACCGGATTAGAGGAAAGCATATACTTCACCGAAAACATGGCTGACGGAAGCGGGGAAGCACCATTGTAACAGTAGAAATTTTTTCCGCCCTCCATATACAGGCTCTGGAAGAGATGGCTGACATCCAGATTCATCAGGGAAGAAAATATGGTTGCCGAACGGTATCCGTACAGGCTGTCATCGTTTTTGGTTTTCCGCCCACTGTCCTCCACCCGGTAAAATCCGTCATTTCCGTTATCCTCTTTTGCCTGTTTCAGCAGATCTTCGTAGTACCCCTGTTTATCCGTATATGCCACGCGGCTGGTAACGCCAAGCCCGGTTACCGCCATATTGACTGCCAGTTCTGCAATGGCAACACAAAAGGCAGCTTCCCGCAGGGCTATCCGCATTTTCTTTGGGGCAATTTTAAGCAAAAGAAGCAGGATTCCATAAACTAGGATAAACAGCATGGTAATAACTACAGCCATGTACTCCGTCACCAGTTCATCCCCGTAATATCCGGAGAGAACCATCAGTGTCAGTGCTGCAAGCACTGCTATGATGATATGACATTTAAGGTTTTTCTTTTTGAAGGAGGAAATGGCAATTATGTGCGTGAGGAGGACTGGCATACGTCTGTAGAGATTTTTGCTGTGATGGAGGGGCGCCTGGATTTTTTTGTAAATAAGGATGAATATCCGCTGAAAGCTGGAGAGCAGATAATCATTAATTCCAATGAGACCCACTCTATCCATGCTGTGGAGAAAAATAAAACAGTAGTTCTGCAGATTCCTCTGAAACAGTTTGAGAATTATTTTACTGCCCAGAGATATATCCGTTTTCGGGGGCAGGAGGAGCTGGTGGATAAGAAACTGGCTTCTTTGCTTCGTAAATTATATCATGTGTATTTCGAGCGGAAAATTGGATATGAGTTCCGGACAATTTCTATTTTTTACGAGATTATGTATATCCTGGTGAAGGATTACCGTGTGACAGAGACCAGGGGAAAAAGGTAATCGGTATCGAATACGTGCCAGAGGCCATAGAGGATGCCAAGGTGAATTCTCAGGTGAACAACATCG
>ENA-UPTB01002805-UPTB01002805.1-human-gut-metagenome-genome-assembly--contig:-NODE-2805-length-11397-cov-4.430565_pt1 | contig 11397 bp, 8 predicted proteins | sample MGYA00250046_ERZ773369 | MGnify/ENA primary metagenome ERZ773369 (study PRJEB29103, sample SAMN06111938) | human gut metagenome | biome: human gut; feature: ankylosing spondylitis patient; material...
GTCCAGAACCAGAGCCGGTACATAGTATTCGTCTCCTTTGTATAAATTTATCGGGAATTTTGCGAACTTTTTCAAACCGCGAGTTCCTGATATTTCCTGAATAGTGATTGACATGATGTTTATAATTTCAGCAATTTGTTCTCGGTTGTTATTCCTTTATTCCGTATGCCAAATCTCCGGCATCGCCAAGTCCCGGAACGATGTAGGAGTGTTCGTCTAATTTATCGTCGATCGCTCCTACCCATATTGTCGTGTTTTCGGGGAAGTGGTCTTTCACGTAATCGATCGCTTGCCGGCTTGCGATTACCGATGCGATGTGTATGTCTTTGGGTGTGCCTTTGGTGAGCAGGGCTTTGTAGGATAGCTCCATAGATCCGCCTGTCGCCAGCATGGGATCTGTGAGTACCAATACTTTACCATCGATTCGCGGTGAAGCGATATACTCGATAAAGATGTCGAAATTCAGCTTGTCTTTATATTTCCGGTAAGCCGAGACAAATGCATTTTCGGCATCGTCGAGGCAACTGAGGAATCCCTGATGAAAAGGCAGACCTGCCCGAAGAATAGTGGCCAACACGACTGTATCGTCGGGAAGATTGACATGGGCCGTTCCCAGCGGTGTTTTTACTTTTTTCTCGGAGTAATGGAGCCGGTGACTTATTTCGTAAGCCATTATTTCGCCTATTCTTTCGAGGTTTCGCCGGAATCTGATTCGGTCGGTTTGAATATTTACATCTCTTAATTCGGCCATAAATCGGTTTATTACCGAGTTTTTTTCCGCAAAATTGATTACTTCCATATTTTGTGTTTTTTGCCGAAGAGCAAAAGTACGTATAAATTTTGTTTTGGAAAATTATAGATTGTTTTTTCTTTTGTTTTGTTTTTTCTCTCTTGGAAGCTTTTGATTTCTGCTTTTTTGTGTGTCTGCCTTTCCTACCCTGCCGTCATTTTTCCATTTTTCCGGAATTTTCTTTCTTTCATCCTTTTGCCGGAAAGACTGCTTTAAAACAGATGCCATCTCGTGTCCGCTCTGCGGTGATTTTTCCCTTATGTGCCTTTACAATTGCAGCTGCCACAGAAAGGCCGATTCCATAGCCGCCGCTTTCCCTGGCCCGCGACGCATCCGCACGGTAGAAGCGGTCAAAGAGGCGGTTGAGATCACCTTCCGGCAGGGTATCGCAGGTATTCTGCACCGAAAATTCTGCTTTTTTGCCGTTTTTTCGCCAGAAAATGTGGATTTTTCCACCCTCCGGAGTGTATTTAACGGCGTTATCCACAAGAAGAGAAACGAGCTGGTGGATTCTTGCGGCATCTCCTTCCATATGGAGTTCTTCTGCAATATCGCTCTGCAGCGCGATCCTGCCCGGATGTTTTTTGAATTTACAGGAAAATTCAAAAAACATCCGACCGGCACTTTTGCATGGGTGCTCGCAGCCGGATGTTCGATTTGCATTCATTTTCTTTTTTTCTCTGCCCGTCTCCGCAGCAGCTCTTTTGCGCCTGCATACAACAGAAAATATACCGTCAGAATCATAACAACTACAATCCTGTTATCTTTCAGGCTGAAAAAAGAGGTCACATTGACTGCCGCCAGAAACAGCAGCAGTGACACACTGAGATCAATTTTTTCTTTTCTGTCGGCCAGCACCATTCCTGCGGCCGCCAGAACCAGAAGAACGGCAATTCTTGCAATCAGATTTGCCATTTTGACGCCTCCTTACTGTTTCCGGAAGGTAATTTCCCCGGTTTTATCATCCATACCATCGACGATGGCAAGAGATTCCAGATGAATGCCGCGGTCACGCAGCAGTTTTCCTCCGATCTGGAACCCTTTTTCGATGACAACGCCTGCTCCTACGAGCTCTGCACCGGAATCCTGTACCAGGGTTGCCAGTCCTTCCAGCGCTTTTCCGTTTGCCAGGAAATCATCGATCAGGAGAACTTTGTCTCCTTTTCCCAGAAATTCTTTGGAAACAATGATATCATAAACTCTTCCATGGGTGAAAGATTCTACTTTTGTGGTATAAACATCGCCGGCGATATTTTTGGTCTGCGTTTTCTTTGCAAACACAACCGGAACATTAAAAATTTCAGCCACAACACAGGCAATTCCGATTCCAGATGCCTCGATGGTCAGGATTTTCGTGATCTCCTCTCCCGCAAAACGACGCTGAAACTCTTTTCCGATTTCCCGGAACAGATTGACGTCCATCTGATGATTTAAAAAGCTGTCCACCTTCAGGACATTTCCCTCGCGTACTTTTCCGTCTTTGCGGATTCTGTCTTCCAATAACTGCATTTTTTTGAAGCCTCCCGAATTTTTATTATACCCATTGTACTTACTTCTCACTGGAAATGCAAGTCCAAATCCATCAAATTTCGCACTGTCTCAAATTTTATTCATGGCAGCCGCCGGTGTCTCTGCAGCAGAGATCCTCTTTCCGGTCCAGATCCTTTAATTCCCACGCGGCTTCGACCAGGAACGGAATTACCGATTCCCAGTGCCGTTTCAGCACCTTTTTCCCGCCGCGGTCGCCGGAAAGTTCTTTTAGTTCTGAAAAATAAGGTTTTGAAAACCACGCCGGATTGCCGCTCTCGCCGCCGCAGAAAACGCAGCCAAGTGGAGCCTTCTGCATCTCCATGGATTCCAGAAAGCGCTCCGCCGTCTCTTCCTTCAGGTACGGCTGATCCGCCACAAAACACGCACAGGCATCGGCATTTTGCTTCTCCGCCGCCTCGATTCCCGCGCGGATTGTATAGGAAATTCCTTTTTCGCTGTCCGGCGAAAACACCGTCTGCAGACGCCCGGCTTTTACCAGCGGCGCAAGCTCCTCCAGAATCCTTTCATACTGCGTCACAACCAGCAGTTCCCAGTTCTCATGCCTTCCGGCAATTTGGGCCAGCCGGTCCAGCAGATGGCGGTACACCGCCTTTCCATCCAGCGGATAGAGCAGCTTATTTTCCCCGAACCGTCTGCTGTTCCCGGCTGCCAGATAAAGTATCGTTACTCGCATTCTTTTTCCGCAATTCCCATTGCAATCTGCTCGCTCGTGATCGGCAGTTCGCGGAACCACAGACCCGTCGCATTGTAGATTGCATGTGCCAGCGCCGGAGCCGGTGTGTTGATGACGATCTCGCCGATCGATTTTGCACCGAACGGACCGGTCGGCTCGTAGCTGCTCCGAAACTCGACGCGCAGCTTGCCCATATCGAGGCGGGTCGGCACTTTATACTGCATAAACGAATTATTGATCATCTGACCCTTGTCCGTGTACTGGATATTTTCAAACAGCGTCATGCCGATGCCCTGCACCAGACCGCCCTCGACCTGTACGCGCGCAAGGTTCGGGTTGATGACGGTTCCGCAGTCGACAACGGCGGCATAATCGAGAATCCTGACCTCGCCGGTCTCTTTATCCAGCTCGATCTCGACCGCACCAGCCATATAAGGCGGCGGCGATACCGGAGAGCAGTTGCTTTCCGTCGCTTCCAGCGCGATGCCGTTATTGCACATGGCCGCTGTTGCGATTTCTTCCATCGTCATGCTGCTTCCGCTCTTTTCATGCACGACGCCGGTACCGGTAAATTCTGTCTCATCTTCCGGCACGTTCATCCGCTCTGCCGCCAGGGCACAGATTCGTTTCCGAAGCGTCATGCAGGCTTTTTCCACCGCTTTTCCGGTAATATACGTCGTACTCGATGCATAGGAACCGGAGTCATACGGGGACGTATCGGTATCTGCGCCGACAACGGTAATGTCATCCACATCACACTCCAGACACTCTGCCGCCATCTGGGACAGAATCGTATCGCAGCCGGTTCCCATATCGGCCGCTGCGATCAGCATCGTATAGCCGCCGTCGTCGTTGACTTTGATTGTTGCCGATCCGACATCGAGATTGGAAATACAGGAGCCCTGCATCGCCATCGCAATGCCGACGCTGCGCACCTTTCCATTTCCCATATCACGGCACGGATATTTCTCATCCCAGCCGATCATCTCTTTCGCACGCTCCACACACTGGTCAAGCGCACAGCTGTTTGCCGTTTCGCCATAGTAAGCCGGCATGAACTGTCCCTCACGGACCATGTTCTGCTCCCGGATCCGGATCGGATCGATGCCAAGACGCGCTGCCATCTCACTGACAGCAGATTCTACGGCAAAGATACCCTGCGTCGCACCGTATCCGCGGTAAGCACCGGCTGACATTACGTTGGAATACACAACATCATACGCAAACCGGTAAGCCTCAAGAGATCCATACATCGGAATCGATTTGTGGCCGGAAAGGCCGACCGTTGTCGGTCCATGCTCGCCGTATGCACCCGTGTTGGAAAGTGTATACAGATCGATCGCACGGATTCTTCCGTCCTTCATCGCACCGAGGCGGATCGTTACTTCCATCTCATGGCGCGGTGTGGATGCTGTCTGGGACTCTTCTCTCGTAAAGATCATTTTCGACGGTTTTCCGGTTTTCCAGGTTACAAACGCCGGGAAAATTTCGGCAACCACCGTCTGCTTCGCTCCGAATCCGCCGCCGATTCTCGGCTTGGAAACACGGATCTTCGATTTCGGAATGCCGAGTGCATTGGACAGAATGCGGCGCGCATGGTAAACGATCTGGGTCGAGCTCAGCACATTCAGCCGTCCGTAGGTATCCATAAAGCAGTATGTCCGGAACGTCTCCATCATCGCCTGCTGGGCTGCGCGTACATGATACGTATGCTCTACAACCTCATCGCACTCTGCGAGCACGGCTTCCACATCTCCGTTGTGATCTTCCGCACTTGCACAGAGATTTCTCTGATTGTCCGCACCGACCGGACAGAGCGATTTCCAGCTTTCCTCCGGATGCACCAGCAGTTCATTATCCTTGGACTGATGAAAATCCAGAATGGCCGGAAGCACTTCGTACTCTACTTTCAGGAGCTTCCGCGCACGGTCCACGCATTTTTCATCTTTTCCGGCAATAATCGCCACCGGATCTCCCACGTAGCGCACATGCTGATCGAGGATCAGACGGTCATACGGGCTTGGTTCCGGGTAGGTCTGTCCTGCCATTGTAAAACGCTGTTTCGGCACATCCTCCCAGGTATAAATCGCCTCAATGCCCGGAACACGCTCTGCTGCCGTCTTTTTCACGGATTTTACGATTGCATTGGCATGCGGACTCCGCAGTACCTTGACAATCAGACAATCCTTCGGCGCCAGATCATCTACATAAACCGGCTTTCCGGTTACCAGCGCGAGGGCATCCTTTTTGATCACCGGCTTATTCACACTGCAGAGCTGATCGGTTCTTCCCGACCAGTCCGGTTCATAGATATGATTTTCTCTGCTCATGACGCACCTCCCTGCTGCTTTTTCCAGGCAAGGAAATTCAAAATTCCCCGAAGCTGTCCTTCATATCCGGAACAGCGGCAGAGATTTCCCGCCAGATATTCTTTAATTTCTTCCTCACTCGGATCCGGATTTTCCCGGAACAGCGCAATCGCATTCATAATCATCCCCGGATTGCAGAACCCGCACTGCTCGGCGCCCTGTCCGGCAATAAAGGAACCAAATTCTTCTGCTTCCTCCTGCAGGCCTTCCAGCGTATCCACCTTACATCCATTCGCCCGCGCCGCAAGCACCGAACACGACAGCACCGGTTTTCCCTCCAGAAAAACCGTACACAGCCCGCAGTTCGACGTCTCACAGCCGCGCTTCACACTGTAGCATCCCTGGCTTCTCACAAAATCGATCAGGAGCATGTCTGCATCAATTTCCGCTTCCGTCTTCTTTCCATTTAAGATCATCGAAATCTTCATCACTGCTCCTCCTTCTTCTGAATTTCTTCCATACATCTGCGCAGCAGCACCCGTCCCAGATGATGACGATACTCTGCACTTCCGCGCATATTACTGCCATACGTAAACTGATCAGAAATCTCCGAAGCCGCCGCCTTCAGCTCCTCCGCAGATGCCTTTCCAGCCGCCAGCTTTTCCACCAGCTCCGCCGGAAGCTCTACACGTGCCGCCTTCGCCGGTCTTGCCCCAAGCACCGCACATCCTTTTCCGTCTTCCACCCGCACCGCACACGTCAGCACCGGGAAATCCGTTCTGGAATTTCGATGACTCTGATAAACCGTAACACCCTCATGCTTCTTCACAATCAGCCTTACCAGCACATCCCTGTCTCTCTTTGAACAGGCAAACTCCGCCAGCGGCATCCGTCCCGCATGAACCAGCTCCACCTCCGTATCCAGCGCCAGAAACAGCGTCAGCACATCCGAAAATCCAAATCTGCCGAAAATACTGCCTCCCACCGTAGCCAGATTCCGGAACTGCACCCCGACAATACTCCGCACACTCTCCCGTGCCGCACCGTCGGTATAAGCATTCAGCCCCTCATGCTCCTCCAGCTGCCGCAGCGTCACCATACATCCAATCGAAAACTCCTCCTCGGACTCTTCAATCTGATCCAGTCCCAGCCCGGACAAATCAATCGCCGTCTGCACCTGCCTCTGCCCCATCTTCGTCCAGAGCATCCCGCCCAGGATACAGGCACTTCTCTTCTGATTCAGCTCATACGCCTCCTCCAGCGACCCCACCCGGACATAATCCTTAATCTTAATCATACTTACCCTATATCCTCCATTTTTACTCAATATAGAAGCCCATATATTTGATATTATACCCGACCTGCTCCCCCCTTTCAACTTTTTTCTATTTTTTTCAAAAAAACCCTTGCATTTTCCCTCCACATCCAGTATAATCATTCAATGTCGGAAGTCATTCTGACACAAAACAAAATACATGGACGGATTCCCGAGTGGCCAAAGGGGACAGACTGTAAATCTGCTGCAAATTGCTTCGATGGTTCGAATCCATCTCCGTCCATATGCCGCAGTGGCGGAACTGGCAGACGCCCGGGACTTAAAATCCCGTGGGTAGTGATACCCGTACCGGTTCGATCCCGGTTTGCGGCACGATTAAGAGCTCTGATTCATACGAATCGGAGCTCTTTTTCCATTTCTATTTTTCAACCTTCCGCCCCCACTACCAGCCTCGCCGCCGCCCGTTCGGTCTTGCGTGATGCGGCGGCGAGGCGTCCGTCACTCCTCGCGTCTATGCAGTACCACTCCCGATAACGGCAGCAAATCCATCTCCAGTATGCCCGCCGGTACCTCGATTTCTTTCTCCTCCGAAGAAAATCCCACCGCATCCGTCGCAAACACCTGCGTCAGCTTCGCTACCGAACTCCGGTTAATCCCGGTAAGCCACACCGGAATCTCCACATGCACCCTCTCATTTCGGTTATTAATCACCACAATCACCTGCTCCTCCTGATTAAACCGTCCATAAGAAAGCACATTATAATCATGGTACAGAAATTTCAGCGATCCCATCGCCAGCACCGGAAATCTCCGATGCACCGCAATCATTTCTTTATAGAATCGGATCAGCTCCTGATCCTCCTGTCCCCAGGGATACGTCCTCCGGTTATCCGGATCCGTAAACCCGACCTGGCCGGCCTCATCCCCATAATACAGCGTCGGCGCCCCCGGCCACGTCATCTGAATCACAACCGCCTCGCGCAGCACCGCCTTATTCGTATTCTCCGCAGCCGCATACGGCCCAACATTCGCCACACGCCCCACACGATGATTCGTTCTCGTGAGGAACCGCGAATGATCATGATTATCCAGCTCATTCATCGCCGTATACAGCGAAGGCGCATAAAACGCCGGCATATGATACGTCATCGCCCCGATAAAACTCTCACTGTTTCCGAGAAGCCCCTGGTTAAACTCATCACTGTGCTTCTCCATACCCGTGAGGAACCAGGAAACCGGCTCCATAAACGCATCATAGTTCATCACCGTATCCCACTCGTCGCCCTGCAGCCAGCTCATCGCATCGCCGTAGTGCTCAGCCAGAATAATTGCCTCCGGATTCGCCTCCTTCACAACGCGCCGGAACTCCTTCCAGAACTTGTGGTTAAACTCCGGGCTGTGTCCTAAGTCAGCGGCCACATCCAGCCGCCAGCCGTCCGCATTAAACGGCGGAGAAACCCACTTCGCGCCGATGCGCATAATATCCTCCATCAGCTTCTCCGAACCCTCGTAGTTCAGCTTCGGCAGCGTATCATGGCCCCACCAGCCGTCATAAAACTCATTGTACGGCCAGTTATGCTCATTATAAAACTTAAAAAACGTGTGATACGGACTGTCCTGCGCCACATACGCGCCCGGCTCATAGCCCTTTCCGGCCTCATAAATCCGCTCGCGGTCCAGCCACTTGTTAAACGAACCACAGTGGTTGAAAACGCCGTCCAGAATCACCTTCATGCCGCGCTTGTGCGCCTCCTCCACCAGGTGGATAAACAGTTCATTGCTCGCCTCCAGGTTCGCCTTGTTCGTCACACGGTCAATATACCGCGTTGCCCGCGTATTGTCCTTGTCGCCCGGCCAGAGCAGATCGCCTTCGTCGGAGACAATCTTTCCGAAATGCGGATCAATATAGTCATAATCCTGAATATCATACTTATGGTTCGACGGCGAAACAAACACCGGATTCAGATAAATGACCTGCACACCGAGATCCTGCAGATAATCCATCTTGTCAATGACGCCCTGCAGATCGCCGCCGTAGAAATTGCGGACATCCATCTGCTCCGGGAAGCGGTTCCAGTCATCCACCTTGTTGACCTGCTCACCGATGTAGCTGTACTCTCCCGTCAGCACATCGTTGGACGGATCTCCGTTGCAGAAGCGGTCCACAAAAATCTGATACATGACAGCGCCCTTCGCCCAGTCCGGCGTATGGAAGCCCGGGATAATGCCGAAAGAGTACATCTCCTGCAGCTCTCTTGTGACACCGAGCTTGTTGTAATAACAGACCACGCGGCCTGCCTGAATCTCAAAAAAATAGCGGATCGGCTCATTTCCGACCGGAATCTCGATCTCGTAATAATCAAAACCGTTCCGGACCAAACCGACCTGCATCTGTGCACGGGTGGAACCGCTGATGAAATAAACCGCATCTACATTATTTTTCAGGGTACGGAACCGGATCTTCACCGTGTCGCCCGGGTTCGGCTCAAACGGAATCTGATACTGCGGGGATTCATCGCTGTAGAGCGCATGCTTGTTGAACATCGCCCGCATCTGTGACATATACTGCTGCATTCTTGTTTTATCCATGAACTAACGCCTCTGTCTTTCTCAATCATTCATTCCTTATATTTTACCCCACACCGCCATGTAATACAACCTTTTTCTGAACACATGTAACGATTGTGTTTATTGGATTTTTATATAGTAAAAGAGCCAGCGGGGTACGCTGGCTCTTTTGGAGAAGGTATTTCTCTTATGGGGTGTAGCAAAAACTATATAATGTATTGGGGGGTTTTTACAGTTATTATAGTACCATACGTCCCTCGAAAAGTCTGCACAAATCGCGATTTTTTTTCATTTGATTCTTATTCAAAATAACGATGAATTTTTCCGGCGTTTCGGATTTTCTGTTTTAATTTGCACAAACTCCCGCAAAATCACAGAAAAAAACCTGCAAAAAACTTTTTTTGTTCTCTGCAGGTTTTCTATTGCAAATAAAAAGATATCAGATTTCTCCAGAAACTTCCGGTGCTGTTCCTGTCATCTGTGCTTCCTGCTCAAAAATGGCTTCGAATTCAGCACGGCTCAGCTTCTCTTTTTCCATCAGCTGCTTTGCACACTCATGCAGCACATAGGAATGCTCCAGAATAATCTGTTTCGCCTGATCGTGGCATTTCTCGATCATCTGGCGGACTTCCTCGTCGATGGCTGCGGCTACATTCTCGCTGTAGCTCTTCGTATGGCCCCAGTCGCGGCCGATGAAGACCTCATCCGAGTCGGAATCGTAAGCGACAAGACCAAGGTTCTCAGACATACCGTACTTCGTAATCATGGAACGCGCGGTAGCCGTCGCCTGTTTGATATCCTGGGATGCGCCCGTTGTGATATCGTCGAAGATCAGCTCCTCTGCCACACGGCCGCCGAGGCATACGGTGATGTACTGCATCATTTTGCCTCTCGTCTGGAACATATCATCGTTCTCCGGCTGCGGCATCGTGTAGCCCGCTGCGCCAGGACCGGTCGGGATAATGGAGATCGTATAGACCGCCTCCATATCCGGCAGCATATGGAACAGGATCGCATGGCCTGTCTCATGGTATGCGGTGATCCGTTTTTCTTTATCCGAAATGACTTTACTGCGCTTCTCCGCACCGATGCCCACTTTGATGAAAGCAGACTTGATATCGGACTGGCGCACAAATCTTCTGCGGTCCTTTGCCGCCATAATCGCTGCCTCGTTCAGCAGGTTCTCCAGCTCTGCGCCGGTGAAGCCTGCGGTCGTCTGCGCGATCTGCTTCAGATCCACATCCTCGGCCAGCGGTTTGTTCTTTGCATGGACTTTCAGGATTTCCTCACGGCCCATGACATCCGGCGGTCCTACAACCACGCGGCGGTCAAAACGTCCCGGACGGAGAATCGCCGGATCCAGGATATCGACACGGTTCGTCGCTGCCATCACGATGATGCCCTCATTGACGCCGAAACCATCCATCTCAACGAGAAGCTGGTTTAATGTCTGCTCTCTCTCATCGTGGCCGCCGCCCATGCCGGTGCCTCTTCGTCTTGCCACGGCGTCGATCTCATCGATGAAGATGATACACGGCGCATGTTTTTTTCCTTCCTCAAACAAGTCGCGGACACGGGAAGCGCCGACGCCGACGAACATTTCCACGAAATCCGATCCGGAAATGCTGAAGAACGGCACGCCTGCCTCTCCTGCAACAGCTTTCGCCAGAAGGGTTTTACCGGTTCCAGGAGGGCCCACAAGAAGAACTCCTTTCGGGATTCTCGCACCGACCTGTGTATATTTCTCCGGTGCTTTCAGGAAATCGACCACCTCAACAAGGTCTTCTTTTTCCTCTTTTAAGCCCGCAACATCGCGGAACAGGACTTTTTTGTCTTTGTCGGTGGACATATGGGCGTTGCTTTTTCCAAAATTCATCATTTTGTTTCCGCCGCCTCCACCGCCGCCCATGGAGCGGTTCATCATCGACATGCCGAAAAGAAGGATCATACCGAGCAGCAGGGCCGGCAGGACGGATGTCATGAAAATGCTGTCTCTCTGGACATTCTGCACGGTGTACGTTACATCAGCATTCTCCAGAAGGCTGATAGCTGCGTTTACGTCGGTCACATTGACCGTATAACTGTCACCGCCCTGCTCCTGTACCACGACGGAGCCGGTCGGCACTTCTTTGTTCTGGACAATCTGCGCGGATGTCACTTTGCCGTCTTTTACGGCGGTTTCAAATTTCTGCTGACTTGGGCTGCTGCCTGCGCTGATTTTTCCGGTGAT
>ENA-UPTB01002815-UPTB01002815.1-human-gut-metagenome-genome-assembly--contig:-NODE-2815-length-11355-cov-3.262281_pt1 | contig 11355 bp, 10 predicted proteins | sample MGYA00250046_ERZ773369 | MGnify/ENA primary metagenome ERZ773369 (study PRJEB29103, sample SAMN06111938) | human gut metagenome | biome: human gut; feature: ankylosing spondylitis patient; material...
TGAGGAAAGCAAGGCATTTCCGATTACAAAATCTTTACAGATTTTTTGTAAAATTCGCGTAAAAGTCGTACTGCTTCGCCAATTTTGGCAAAATATCCGCTTCCCGTTCTCCAATTGTCGCAAGAATACGATAAAACGGTGTCTCGATGAACTCACGGATCTCGCGTTCTCTTCTTACAACCATTCCAAGAACACAAGTCATTACACGCCCTACAGAAACAACTGAGTAATCCGTTCCAAGATAATTAGAAATACTATTTCCATATTTTAATGTCAATAATCTTGAAAAATTGATTCCCATGAGATAATCTTCCTTGGCTCGCAGATAAGCAGCACTTGCCAGATTGTCATACTCACTTAAATCCTTTGCCTCGCGGATTCCTCGCAGTATTTCCTCCTCTGTCTGGGAATCGATCCACACTCTTCGTCTATTTTTTCCATGCACCTGCGCCTGTTGTTCTACCAGACGGTAAATATATTCTCCCTCGCGTCCTGAATCGGTACAGACATAGATAGTCTCTACATCCGGTCGGTTCAAAAGCCCTGCTACAATCTTATACTGTTTCGCCACCGACGGTATAACTTCATATTTGAATCTTGTCGGTATAAATGGCAGCGTCTGAAGACTCCATTTTTTCAAGGCAGGATCATACTCCTCCGGATAACTCATAGTCACCAGATGTCCTACACACCAGGTCACAATGGAATCCTCTGATTCCAGATACCCGTCCTGCCTTCTGGTGTTCAGCTTCAATGCCTTCGCAAACTCCTGTGCAACACTGGGTTTCTCAGCTATATATAGTGATTTCCCCATATTTATTACGTTAACTCCTTACTTTACCTTTTTTATTAATTACATCCGAATTCTTATCATCCTCATAGAATACTGGCAAATTAATTTTTTACCTGCTGAATATCCGTCCGATTCTCTTCAGTAAACCAATTTTCTTCGGTACTTCCTGTGGCGGTTTTGCCTGCAATGCCTCTTGCATAAAGACATTCTGTGAATCGATATACGGTTCTTTCTGCTCTTTACGCCTGTATTTCCCGTCACTTCCAAGAACTCTTGCTTTTACATTATCACTTAACATCACTTTCAAATAGTGATTGATCTGCCTGCGGATATCCTGATCCAGTATCGGGGCAGCTACTTCTACACGCTTCTCAGTATTACGTGTCATCATGTCTGCTGATCCAATATAAATCTTCTGATCATTTCCACTTCCAAAACTGAAAATACGCGGATGCTCCAGATATCTTCCGACAACACTCATCACACGGACATTGTCCGTATAGCCAGTTACACCCGGCAAAATACAACAGATTCCCCGCACGATCAGATCCACTTTCACTCCTGAGCGTGATGCTTCTGATACTTTCTGTATAAAATCTACATCCGTAACAGAATTCATTTTCATAATGATCCGCCCATTAGAACCTTTTTTGATTTCCTCATCCATCAGATAAAGAATCTTCTGCTTCAGGCTGGTCGGTGATACGATCAAATAATCATATTGTCCTGCCAGATTACCAATTGACATATTTTTAAAGAATTCTGCCGCATCTTTCCCTATTGCCGGATTTGCTGTCATAAGCGACAGATCTGTATACATTGCCGCTGTCTTTTCATTGTAATTACCAGTTCCAATCTGTGTAATATACTGGATTTCTCCGCGGCTTCTATAAGTAATAAGACAGATCTTTGAATGCACCTTATAACCGTCAAATCCATAGATCACACGGCACCCTGCTTCTTCCAGGCGCTCAGACCAGTCAATATTATTCTGCTCATCAAATCTTGCACGCAGTTCGATCAGAACCGTTACTTCTTTTCCGTTTTCTGCTGCCGCACACAGATATTCTACCAGCCTTGCTTTCTTTGCCAGACGATAAATCGTGATCTTGATCGTCATAACATCCGGATTCACCGACGCTTCTTTTATAAGGCGCAAAAACGGATCCATACTCTCATACGGATAGAATAACAGGATATCTTTTTTCTTTATCTGGCGCATCACATTACCTGTTGCCACATGTCCACTGTTCTGTGGCGAAAATGGCGTATAAGTCAGAGAGCGTTTCATAGCTTCCGGTAAATTCCCACTGATACCAAAAATGTAATCTAATTTCATCGGCATCTTTGTTCGAAAAATCTGATTCGGCTCAATCTCAAACTTCTCACAGAAATATTTCTGTGTCTCTTCAGACAGTTTATTTGCAGTCTCCAGTCTGACTACCGCCATACGGCGGCGTTTGTGAATAGTCTGCTGCATAAGATATCGGAAGTCATCCGTCACTTCCAAAGCCTCGTCATCCGGAGACACATCAGCATTTCTTGTTACACAGATATAATTTGCTTCCGACACTTCGTACTTCGGAAATACCAGGTTCAGATGCTCCAGGATGACCTTTTCCATACGAATGTATCGGATATCATGTCCCGGAAGGCACAAAATGTCCGAGACGAACTGTGGCACCGGAACAATTCCCATCATACTTTTGTTATCCATCTTCAAACTTGCCGTTACATACAATTCTTTATTCAAAAGATGCGGAAATGGATGATTCGCATCCACAATCTGTGGGGAAAGAATTGGTAATATCTGATTTTTAAAATAATGCTTTACATATTTCTTTTCCTGAGGCTCCAACTCTTTATAATCAAGCCCACACACACCATATGGATGTAATTCTTTTTTTATCTCAGAATATGTCTTATCACGTTCTTTATACAAAGGTGCCACTTCTTCCAGAATTGCCTGAATCTGCTCCTGCGCTGTCATGCCGGACCGGCTGTCTTTTGCCTTGGCATCTGTGTGCACCATATCATAAAGACTTCCAACACGAATCATAAAAAACTCGTCCAGATTGCTGGTGAAAATTGCAACGAATTTCATCCTTTCAAGAAGCGGCACCGACTCGTCCTGTGCCTCTTCCAGTACCCTTTGATTGAACTTAAGCCAGGATAACTCCCTGTTCTGGGTATAATTCAATAACTCTTTACTCATCAGCCTCGTCCCCCTTTTTCGTATCTGCTTTCTATAATATATTTACAATTTTTCAGAAACAAATACAGCCAGTTTCTGTTTTATATAACTGGCTGCATTTCTGTTTTTATAATTATTTTGCCTGAATATAGCCTTTTGCTGTCAGAGCTTCTGCACAAAGCACAGCTCCGCCTGCTGCTCCGCGGACTGTATTGTGTGAAAGTCCTACGAACTTAAAGTCAAACATAGAATCTTCTCTGAGACGTCCGATGGATACACCCATTCCGTTCTCATAGTCTACGTCTAATCTTACCTGTGGACGGTTATCCTCTTCCATGTAGCGGACAAACTGCTTTGGTGCACTTGGAAGTCCTGCCTCCTGCGGAAATCCTTTGAAGCTTTCCAGTTTCTCAATAAGCTGCTCTTTTGTAGGTTTCTTCTCAAAGTTGATAAATACTGCGGCTGTATGTCCGTTCAGAACCGGCACACGCAGACACTGGCATGTAATCTTCGGAGCATCTGCAAGTGTGATCTGTCCGTTCTCATATGTTCCAAGAACACGAAGCGGCTCCTGCTCACTCTTTTCTTCCTCTCCACCGATGTATGGAATAATATTCTCTACCATCTCCGGCCACTCTTTGAATGTTTTACCTGCTCCGGAAATTGCCTGATATGTTGTAGCAACAACTTCTTTTGGTCCGAACTCTTTCCATGCTGCAAGGCAAGGTGTGTAACTCTGGATAGAGCAGTTTGGTTTTACTGCAATAAATCCGCGAGTTGTGCCGAGACGTTTTCTCTGATCATTGATCAGTTCAAAGTGGTCTGAGTTAATCTCCGGCACTACCATCGGAACATCTTTTGTCCAGCGGTGTGCACTGTTATTGGAGACAACCGGTGTCTCTGTCTTCGCATACGCTTCCTCGATTGCGCGAATCTCGTCTTTTGTCATATCAACTGCACTAAATACAAAGTCTACAGAAGAAGCTACTTTCTCGACTTCATTAACATTCGCAACGATCAGTTTCTTAACTCCTTCCGGCATCGGTGTATCCATTTTCCAGCGGTCTCCGATTGCTTCTTCATATGTCTTGCCTGCTGATCTCGGGCTGGCTGCAACTGTTACAACCTCAAACCATGGGTGGTTCTCCAGAAGTGCAATAAAGCGCTGTCCAACCATTCCTGTTGTAAAAGAATAAACTGAACTCTGAATAAAAAGATAATTTTATCCTTGCTGGAATAAAAAAGCGAATAAAGCGCTGTCCAACCATTCCTGTTGCTCCTAATATTCCGACTCTTAATTTCTGATCCATCTCGTATGTCTCCCTTCTAGTACTCTTCCATATATTTTTTATAACTATCCACTGCTTCCTGCATCGGTTTCACACCCGGTGCACCAGTTGTATTACGTTTCTCTACACATGTCTTTAAACTGATTGCTTCATAGATATCTTCCTCGAATACAGGTGAAATCTTCTTATACTCCTCAAGTGGAAGATCATCCAACGGAATCTTCTTCTCCAGACAAAGTAACACGAGCTGTCCTACGATTCCGTGTGCGTCTCTGAACGGAACTCCGTGATTCACAAGATAATCTGCTGCATCTGTCGCATTTGTAAATCCGTGCTTTGCACTCTCTTCCATGCGGTCATTCTTAAATGTCATCGTACGAAGCATGCCTGCAAATAACTGTAAGCATCCTTTTGTTGTATCGATTGCATCAAATGGAAGTTCTTTATCTTCCTGCATGTCTTTGTTGTATGCAAGCGGAATTCCTTTCATTGTAACAAGAAGTCCGGTCAGTGCAGCATAGACACGTCCGGTCTTACCTCTTACAAGCTCTGCGATATCCGGATTCTTCTTCTGCGGCATAATACTGCTTCCGGTACTGTAAGCATCATCAATCTCAACAAACTTATATTCATTAGAATTCCAGATGATCACTTCCTCTGAGAAACGGCTCAGATGCATCATAATCATGGAAAGCGCTGACAAATACTCAATCAGATAATCTCTGTCAGAAACACCATCCATACTGTTCATAGTTGGCCCGTCAAATCCAAGAAGCTTTGCTGTATAGGCACGGTCTAATGGGTAAGTCGTTCCTGCAAGGGCTCCGGATCCAAGCGGACATGTATTCATTCTTGCATAAATGTCTTTCATACGCTCATGATCCCTTTTGAACATCTCAAAATACGCGCCCATGTGGTGAGCCAGTGTGATTGGCTGTGCTTTCTGTAAATGTGTGAATCCCGGCATATATGTCTCAAGGTTATTCTCCATAATTCCAAGAATCGCCTCTAACATCTCCTTAATCAATGTATCTGTCTCCTGCACTTCATCACGGATATAAAGCTTCATATCCAGTGCAACCTGATCATTTCTGCTTCGTCCTGTATGAAGCTTCTTACCCGCATCTCCCACACGGTCAATCAGGTTTGCCTCAACAAAACTATGAATATCTTCATATTTATCAGTAATCTCAAGTTTTCCTGATTTCACATCATCAAGAATCCCCTGAAGTCCTGTAATAATTGTCTCTTTTTCTGCATCGGTCAGGATTCCCTGCTTTGCAAGCATGGTAACATGTGCCATACTTCCTTTGATATCCTGCTCATAAAATCTCTGATCAAATGAGATAGATGCATTGAACTTATATACTAACTGGTCAGTCTCTTTTGTGAAACGACCTCCCCATAATTGTGCCATAATCTCTTCCTTTCCGTCATTTAATACTGTACTGTATAAAAGTGTACCATATTTTTATCTAAAGTCAACAGTGTCTTACTTTCGTTGTCTCTGAGAAAATTCACAACCACAGTAATCCTGTCTGTACAAACCATAAATTTTTGACAGTTCTGTGGAACGCTTGTAACCATTTTTCTTCTTAAAATCTGAAATCAAATATTCCACACCATATTCTTTTGCCAGACGCTGCCCGATTTCATTGAGCTTTGCTGCATTCTTCAGTGGACTGATGCTAAGCGTGGTTGTAAAATAGTCATATTCTCCTGCTTTTGCAATCTCTGCAGTCTCTCTGAGACGCAGCTCATAACATTTCATGCACCGGGAGCCGCCTTCTTTGACCTCCTCAAGTCCCCTGGCCATCTCGTAAAATTTCTCTTTCTCATATTCTCCCGCTACAAAGCTGACCGGATATTTGAAATTCATATCATCGATCAGTTTCTGTTGTTCCAGAATCCGCTTCGTATACTCTGTCTCCGGATAAATATTCGGATTATAGTAGAACACTGTGATTTCAAAATAATTGCTCAGATACTCTAACACATAACTGCTGCATGGAGCACAGCAACTGTGTAACAGAAGCCTTGGAACACGCCCTTCTTTTGTCAGCGTATCCAATAACTTGTCTAATTCTTTTTGATAATTCATACTCATCGTTCCTATCTTGCGTACTCACATGCAATTATAACTTTTTCATAACAAGATGACAAGGGAAAATCCATATTTATGAACCATTTTATGACCACGGAAATATACATTTTTCGTTTGATATAAAACTGACCACACATTTTCTTTCAAGATACATATGATAAGATATAGGATTATCATTTGCGGAGGTTTCCATGGATCAAGTACTGGAACTTAAGAATATTCACTATGCTTACCACAATCCGGACGGAGAAACTCCTGCCATAAATGGCATCTCCTTTATCCTGAATAAAGGAGAATTTGTTGCCATCGTCGGACCTTCGGGTTGCGGAAAGTCAACGCTTCTTTCTATTATTGCCGGACTTCTCATACCGGAAAAAGGCTTCATTAAAATCAATGGGAAATACCTTCACGAAAGCACTACAAATGTAGGCTATATGTTACAACATGATGAACTTTTTGAATGGCGGACCATTTACAATAATGTTATTTTAGGACTGGAAATTCAGCATATGCTGACTGCAAGGACCAGGGAAAAGGCACATAATCTTTTAGACATCTATGGGCTGAAACAGTTTGAAAATGCAAGGCCCTCGGAACTTTCCGGCGGCATGCGCCAGCGGGCCGCCCTGATCCGTACGCTCGTTCTGGATCCAGATCTCCTACTGTTGGATGAACCATTTTCCGCATTGGACTATCAGACCCGCTTAAATGTCGGGGACGATATTGGTCAGATCATCCGGCAGGAAGGAAATCAGCCGTTCTTGTAACACACGACCTGTCAGAAGCCATCTCCCTTGCCGACCGGATCATTGTCCTTTCCGGACGCCCGGCTAATATACGTCAGACTGTTCCACTCATTTTTGATTTGGAACAGGATACTCCTTTGAACCGCCGGAACTCCCCGGAATTCAAACATTACTTCAACTTAATATGGAAGGAGCTGAATACAGATGACTGAATTTTCAAATGAACTTTCCGAAAATCAGATCAACTATCTGAAACAACAAAAGAAGCACAAATGCATTGTCGGTATCTCAAGAGTCCTGATTCTTTTCAGTTTTCTCTTCCTTTGGGAATTCACTGCAAATGTAGGTATCATCGACTCCTTCATCTTTAGCAGCCCGTCAAAGATTGCGCTATGTTTCTGGGGCATGGTGCTGGATAAAAGCATTTTTCTGCACACCAATGTCACACTATACGAGACAATCTTAAGCTTCCTGCTCGTCACTGCCACCAGCATTCTGGTTACCATTCTTCTTTGGTTCAGCAGACGGTTATCAGAAATCCTGGATCCTTACCTGGTAGTACTGAACAGTCTGCCGAAGTCTGCACTGGCACCACTTCTTATTGTCTGGCTTGGAGCAACAAAAACAACAATTATCGTCGCCGGAATGTCTGTAGCAATCTTTGGAAGCATTCTGAACTTATACACCAGTTTTATGACCGTCGATCCAGGAAAACTGAAACTCATCTATACACTGGGTGGAAATCGGAGGCACGCGCTTCTAAAAGTCGTACTTCCTTTTTCTCTTCCGGCAATCATCAGTAACATGAAAGTCAACATCGGACTCTGCCTCGTAGGCGTGATCATCGGTGAATTTCTGGCTGCCAGAGAAGGACTTGGATATCTGATCATCTACGCGAGCCAGGTCTTTAAGATGGATTGGCTTCTTATGAGTATCCTTCTTCTCTGTCTCATGGCAACACTTCTCTATTCGCTCATCAATCTACTTGAGCGTTGGTGCCGAAAGCATTACTAATATCTCAATTTTTTTTTGAAGAACAAAGAATGTGCAATTTCCTATTATATGAAAACAGGACCTATCACCTCTTGTGACGGTCCTGTACATAATAGCGTGTTTTTTGTTTTACTTACATATACTGTGTTAACTCCGCTTTATTATTAGTAAATTTCATTGCTTCTTCTCTTGTAATATATCCCTGTTGCATCAATCTGGAAAGATCCATATTCAGTGTATGCATCCCGCTCGCCGCTGAAGATTGCATCATAGCGGAAATCTGGTGCGTTTTTCCTTCACGTATCAGGTTCAGGATGGCATCAGAACCTGTCAGAAATTCGGTCGCAGGTACACGGGTCATGCCCCCTCCACGTGGAATCAGGCACTGGCTTATGATTCCCTTCAAGGTACCGGCAAGCTGGATACGCACCTGGTTCTGGCTTTCTGCCGGGCAGGCATCAATGATACGCTCCACCGTCTGGGCTGCACCTGTTGTATGAAGTGTAGACAATACAAGATGTCCTGTTTCTGCCGCAAGAAGTGCTGCTGAGATGGTCTCATAATCGCGCATTTCTCCTACCAGAATTACATCCGGGTCTTCACGCAGGGCACTTCGAAGTGCGGAAGCAAAATTCGTCACATCCTGCCCCACCTCTCTTTGATGGATCAGAGATTTCTTGCACTCGTAGACATACTCAATTGGATCTTCAATTGTAATAATATGTCTGTCATACTTCTGATTCATAGCCTCAATGACCGCTGCAAGAGTTGTTGATTTACCACTTCCTGTCGGTCCGGTAACAAGGATAATTCCTCTTGGCTCCTCGGAAAGCTGATACAATGTCGTTGGAATTTTGAGTTCTTCCAAAGTCGGAATATGTTGATTCAGCAGCCGGATCGTTGCTGCAATTTTTTTCTGTTCACAGAAAATATTCACTCGCTGGCGGCAGCCATCGGTGGTCTGCCAGGCAAAATCCACATCCTGGCCATCTTCGAACTGCTTTCTTTGCTTCTCATTCATCATTCCAAGAAGTACTTCACGAATATCATACTCATTCAATACGTCCCTGGCCTGTGTCAGGCACCCGTGGATCCTGTACCACACATGCATCCCCTCTGTAATATGAATATCGGAGACAGAACGGATCCTTGCCTCCCTGATAAGCGTATCGATCACTGTATGAATCTGTCTTCGATCTAACATATTCTTCTCCCCTATCCTATCTATCTTCTTATTCTGCAATTTATTCATAGCTGATCTTCATCAGTTCTTCCGGTGTCGTAACTCCTTCTTTTACAAGAATCAGTCCGCTTTCTTTCAGTGTGCGCATATGCTGATGTTCTCTTGCATATTTTGTAATATTTTCCACGGATTCATGCTCCATGATCATTCTTCGGATATCCTGGTTAATTGCCAGGATCTCATGCACTGCGATACGTCCCCTGTATCCAGTATGGTTGCACTGAGAGCAGCCCATACCACGTTTGACTGTACGCACATCTTCCCCCAGAAGAATCCTCTCCTGCTCTGTCGTCTCTACTTCTTTTGCACAGTTCGGGCAGACTTTACGGAGCAGACGCTGTGCGATCAGACCTACGAGAGAGTTTGCGACCAGATAAGTTTCAACTCCCATGTCTTCCAGTCTCACAATACTTGACACCGCATCGTTAGTATGAAGTGTACTAAGCACCATATGTCCGGTAATAGCAGCGCGGACAGACGTTCCGGCAGTCTCACCGTCACGGGTCTCGCCGACCATGATAATATCCGGATCCTGACGCATAAGGGCACGAAGTCCTACATCAAATGTAAGTCCTGCTGTCGGATTGACCTGTGTCTGGTTAATTCCAGACAAATTCTTCTCCACCGGGTCTTCAATAGTAGAAATGTTCACTTGTCTGCCTGACAGGTAATCTAATATCATATAAAGTGTCGTAGATTTTCCACTTCCAGTCGGTCCTGTAATATAAATGATTCCATTCGGATAATCCAGAAGCGGTCTGAACAGGTTATAACTGTACTCATCCATTCCAAAATGATCTGCATGATCCAGATGAGACGTTGCTGCCATAATACGCAATACTGCCTTCTCACCAAATACGGTCGGAAGTACCGATACACGGATATTGACTTGTTGTTCGTCTCCAAGCGCTACCCGAAAATGTCCATCCTGTGGGATTCTCTTTTCTGCAATGTCCAGATTTGCCAGAATCTTAATACGGGCAATCAATGGTCCGTGAATATTTTTCTGTATCTTAACATATTCCGATACCACACCATCAATACGCATCCGCACATTTGTCTCTTGCTCAAATGGTTCAATATGAATATCACTGGCTTCCGCTTTAATTGCACGCTCAATCAGGCTATTAAGAAGCTGAATGATCGGTGCTTCATCCGGATTATCCAGATTTTCGATTTTCAGCTCATCTACATCTGTTGTTGAGAATCCTACATTTGCCTGTTTTGCTGCTTTTCTTGCATGAACCTCTGCATAATAGTAAGATACTGCTTTTTTTAATGGTGCTTCCTCACTGAGCTGAATTTCAAGGTGGCAGCCTGTCTGCTGTCTGACTTCTTCCAGGGCAAAGTAATTCAGTGGATCATTGGTCACAAGAACCATACTATGCTCTTTTACACTGACCGGAAGAATCAGATTCTTCTCTGCCAGCTCGCGATTGATCATTCCGACCGCTTTAAGATCAACCGGGATTTGCGCCACATCTACGATTTCAAGACGCAACCTGTCTGCCAATGCCTCTAATACCTGATTCTCGGTTACAAATCCCAACTCCATCAATATCTGGCCGACTCGTTTATCTCTATGCTCTTTTTGATACGCAAGAGCCTGTCCGATCTGCTCTGCGGTGACATACCCTTTATCTTCCAGGATTTCTCCAATTCTCAGATTCGTTCTCACTTCTAGTTCTCCTCTCCGGATGCAGTAGTACCAAGCTGCCCGCAAGTATAGACAGCCAGTACACACTCGCAGTTATTCTGTGAAATCTGCTGCAGGCTGGAATCTACATAAGTATTTTCATTCATATCAAAGGAACGCACCTGTACGCCCGGATAATTTTTTGCAATATCATCTAACATTTCCCGGATCTGCGGCTCATTTCCCTGTAAAGTCATGGACACCGTCGTTGTATTTACATGATTGCTTAATTCTACATCAGAAATATTGCCAAGCAGAAATATTATTATAAAAATTGCCGTAACAACCGAACCGATA
>ENA-UPTB01002824-UPTB01002824.1-human-gut-metagenome-genome-assembly--contig:-NODE-2824-length-11321-cov-19.888563_pt1 | contig 11321 bp, 9 predicted proteins | sample MGYA00250046_ERZ773369 | MGnify/ENA primary metagenome ERZ773369 (study PRJEB29103, sample SAMN06111938) | human gut metagenome | biome: human gut; feature: ankylosing spondylitis patient; material...
ATCGCAGGCCGGAAAGACCTCGTGGAGCTCTGCGCCTACCGCCTGAACGCCCCCGGCCTCGGCAAGGAGCTGGGCTGTACCCTCGAGACGCCCCGCGATATGTATCTGGGCTTCTACTACGCCCCCGGCGTGGTCTGCGAAGCCATCAAGACGGCCATCTACGCCCAGTGCCTGCTGGAACTGGTGGGCAAAAAGCCCATCCCGCGCTACTGCGAGGCTCACAACGACATCGTCACCTGCTTTGATGCCGGTACGGCGGACGCCCTCATCGGCTTCTGCCGGGGAGTTCAGGCCGCAAGCCCCGTGGACAGCTACGCCGCCCCGGAACCTTCTCCGGAACCGGGCTACACCGACGAGGTCATCATGGCCAGCGGCAGCTTTACCCAGGGCAGCACCATCGAGCTTTCCTGCGACGGCCCGCTGCGTGAGCCGTATACCTGCTACCTGCAGGGCGGCCTGAACTTCGCCGCCAGCCGCGCAGGCGTCCTGCTGGCTGTGCAGAATGCGTATTTTAAGGACTGAACCTCTCAGTCACCTTCGGTGACAGCTCCCCTCTCGAGGGGAGACTAAGAGGTGGACCCCAACACGGAAATCTGCGTCACCTGCGGCGGCACTGAGGCCATGATGGCGGCTGTCCCCGGTTCGAGCTTCTTCAAAGAGCCGGTCAACCACCTCATCCGGATGCATTTTGCCCGTGGCACCGACGTGCTGGACGAGGCTGTGCATCGTCTGGCAAAGCTGACGGAGCTGCTGAAATATAGCAGTTTGCGTTTTTATCGCAAGTCAAGAAATTAGCGCAACATTCAAACAGCATATCGCAAAGATGCAGTTTTGACCGGCACTATTTTTGAAAATTGCGATAACAAAAAAGAGGACATCATGCGATTTTTGCGTGATGTCCTCTTTGGCTATAAAGCGATGGATCTTATCAGCGGCCTTGCCCGCTCAGTCTGTAAGTAAGGGAAGCCGCAGCGTGAAAATGCTGCCCTTGCCGACTTCACTTTGCAATGTGATCTCGCCGTGGTGGAGGTGGGCCAGCTCCTGCGCGATGGTCAGGCCGAGGCCGGTGGAGTCGTGCTTTTTGTCGGCGGTGGTATGGAAGTATCGGTCAAAGACAGCGCTCTGGTCTTCCGGTGCGATGCCGCAGCCGGTGTCCTGTACGCTGACACAGGCCGTTTCGTCCTCGGCGCGGCAGTCCACATGGATGCTACCCCCGGCGGGAGTATAGTGGATGGCGTTGGTGACAAGGTTCTGGATAATTTGCTGTAACCGCACGCTGTCGCCCCAAACAGGCAGAGGCGTGTCGGCGCTGACATGGAGTTCAACGCCCTTCTGGTCGGCCTCGCTCCGGCAGGCGGCGCAGACGGCGGCGGCTTCCTCGTTGAGGGCGGCGCGGTCTTCGTTGAGCAGGATCTGCTTCTGCTCGAGCTTTGCCGCGAGGAAGAGGTCTTCCGTCAGCCGCCGCAGGAATTCAATGCGCTGACGCAGAGCCGGAAGCAAGGCCGGAAGGGCCTCGGGGGCCGATTCCAGTGTTTCCAGCCCGCCGCTGACGGCGAAGAGAGGGCTGCGAAGGTCGTGAAAAATGTTGAGCATCATGCTCTTGCGGGCCTCGGTCTCGGCGGTCAGCTCTTTTGTCCGCTCTGCCACCCGGGCGTCCAGCTCCCGGGCCAGCTGCTCGGTGCGGTCGAAGAGGAGAGCGAACCTCCGACAGACGAACACCATGCAGCCGATGGCAAAGGGAAGGTCGTAGAGGCGGGCGCAGCGCAGCAGGTAGAAGGGGACAGACTCCACAAAAAGCACGCTGTCCAGCCCGGGCATCAGCGCCCAGACCCGGAAGCCGGTGGTGACAGCACCGGGCAGGAGCATCAGAGCGGCACCCTCATGGTCTGCGTTCACGGCGGCCATTAAGTAATAAAGGCAGAGGCACATGCCCGCTACCAGCATCCCGACCCGCAGCGGGGAATAGCTGCTCATGGACAGCGCAAAGAAGACGACGCATCCGGCGGCAAGCGCAAGGAGCCCCCGCCCGGATCGGGGCAGTTTTACCCCCAGCAGCCCTGCCGCCAGCAGTGCCGAGGCCAGCACAGTGAGGGAGAAGAAGGAGCGGAGGATGCGCTGGAGCAGACGGTTCCGGATGGCCGGGAAGAAGAAGACCATCAGCGCCCAGACGCTCATAATGACGAGGTAGAGCAGAAAGTACCCCAGCTCCGGCAGGTGCTTATAGTGGTAGAGCGCCAGCAGCACCATCCCCATGGTCACAAAGGCCGTCAGAGCGATGAGCTGAGTCATGGTGCGGAAGCGGAATGCCCGGGAGGCGAAGGCGGAAGTCATCAGCCATGTCTGGGGGCTGCGGCCGCAAGTGAACACCAGCTCCACCGTCTCGCCGGGCGTGACGTCCAGTGCATACAGCTCCCCCGAGTGCTCGAGGCTGGTGAGGCTCTCAGGGGCCAGCGGTACCGCTGTGTTGGTGACGCAGAGGGTGAGGGACGGGATGTCTTCCCCCACAGTGAAAGTAAAGTGCCACTGGCCGGGGGCTTCCTGCCGCCAGCCGTCCAGCGCGATACCCTGGACGGCGTGCTGGGCTGTGAGCACACTGCCGCTGTGCAGATGCTCGAACTGTGCGTTGCCCCAGATACCGGCCAGCACGATGAAGGCCGTAAGCAGGGCGGAGAAAATCAGAATGGGCCATTTTTGCTTCATGGCGATGCCTCCCCTTGTAGATGTGCAAAAAATAAGGTATACTATAGTATATCAAATCGTGCGAAAAAAGGGGAGGGCTGACAGGATGATCCGCGTATTGTTGGTGGAAGATGACCCCGTGATCCGCGACACCACATGCTATTTTCTGAAAAGTCAGCAGAATTTTGAGGTGGTCTGTGCAGAGACAGGCGGAGACGCTTTGAGCCATGCGCGGGAAAAGTTCGATGTCATCCTGATGGACATCCTTCTCCCGGACACTAACGGCGTAGACCTCTGCCAGCGTCTGCGCAGCTGGCACCACTGCCCCATCATCTTCACATCCTGTCTGGACGATACCGATACCATCGTCCACGCGCTGGAAATGGGCGGCGACGACTTTCTGGCAAAGCCTTATAATAACAAGATCCTGCTGGCCCGCATCATGGCCAACATCCGCCGGGTGCAGATGGACGGCGCAGAGCCCAGCGTCAACGGCTACCACTGCTCGGCCTTCACGCTGGATGCCAACAGCCACAGCGTGGAGAAGGATGGCCGCAGCGTCCATCTGGCCGACATGGAATATCGCATCCTCACCCTCTTCGTCCGCTACCCAAACACCTTCTTCACGGCCAACGAGCTCTACCAGAAGATATGGGGCAAGGAAAGCCTCGGCGATGTGCGGACGGTACAGGTACATATCCACAACCTTCGCAGCAAGATAGAACCCGACCCGGCAAAGCCTGTCTACCTGAAAAATGTCTGGGGCAAGGGTTATGTGTTCCAGCCGGACGGCGGCAAGGTTTAAGAATCGTTTTGATGAGAGTGCCGACTTCTTAAGGAAACTTAAGCGGTCGGCGCTCTTTTTGGACTTGTTAAGCAAATAATTAACGAGAATGTCCAGAATTGACTAAGAAATGGCTATAAAGTTTAAGGATTCTTAAAAGACAGACCCTTGAATTTGTGTTAAATTATTATCGAACGATGTGGGCGGCAGTGCAAGAAGGTCTGCCGCCGCACGGAGCTATGAGAAAGAATAGAGAAGAAGAAAAAGACACGAAGAAAGGAACCACGCAAAATGAACAAGATCTCCCGTAAAGGTTTTCTGAAGATCGCTGCCGCAGCTGCCATGTCTGGTGTGACTGCCGGTGCTCTGGCTGCCTGCAATGCTGCCAGCTCTTCCACCGCCGCACCTGCTGCTTCCGGTGCAGCCGGTACCTACATCCCCGGCACCTATGAGGGTACTGCTGAGGGCATCTCTTCTACCGTCAAGGTCACCATGACCTTCTCCGACAGCGCTGTGACCGACGTTGTGGTCGATACCTCCGGCGAGACCGCTTCCTACGGCGCTGCTGCTGCCGACCAGCTGCGGGAGCAGCTGATGGCTGCAGGCTCTGCTGAGATCGACGGCGTTTCCGGCTCCACCATCACTTCCGACGCTGTCATGAAGGCTGCCAAGAGCTGTTACGCTCAGGCCAAGGGCGAGGCTACTGTGACCTCCGTCCAGCTGCCCACCGGTGACGAAAACGATTGGCTGGGCAAGGAGCCTGACATCGACGAGGCTGCCATCACCGAGACCGTGGACACCGACATCCTCATCGTCGGCGCTGGCAACGGCGGTATGGGCGCAGCTGCTTACGCTGCTGCTCACGGCCTGAACTTCCGCGTCATCGAGCAGAACGGCAACGTGCAGGATACCCGTCACTGGGTCGGCGCTGTGGACGGCTTCGGCGCACAGGCACAGGGCATCAAGATGGACCGTGCAAAGCTGCTGAGCGAGATCTCCCGCTACGCTTCCGGCAAGTGCGACCAGCGCGTTGTCAAGACCTGGATCAACGAGTCCGGGGAGATGATCGAGTTCATCCGCTCCATCATGGAAGACAAGTACGGTGTCAAGATGGTCTACACCTACGGCGATGAGGCTAAGTGGCCTGCCGAGAACGCCGAGCACAACACCGACTATATGTACCCCGAGATCGAGTACACCTATGACCGCAGCTCCGGCGCAGCCCGTAACGAGCTGCTGCTGGACTACATCCGTGAGCTGGGCTACGATGTTGACTTCAAGACCTCTCTGGCAAAGCTGGAGAAGGACTCCACTGGCCGCATCACCGGCATCATCGCCCAGAGCACCGAGGATGACCACTTCATCCGCTACAACGCCAATAAGGGCGTTCTGCTGGCCTGCGGCGGCTTCCCCGGCAACCCCTACATGATGGAGCAGCTGGATCCGCTGGGCACCTCCGTCACCACCGCCTGCTCCTACTCTCCGGCCGATAAGGGCTACGGCATCCGTGCCGCTGTCTGGGCCGGCGCAAACTTCGACAAGGAAGCTGCTCCTATGCTGTTCGACCGCGGCATCGTGGCTCCCGGCGTGGACGGCGGTTATGTGGCAAGCGACTCCGCTTTCGGCGGCAAGGCCTTCCCCGGCCCCATCCGCCAGTACAACCCCGGCACTCAGCCTTTCCTGAAGGTCAACCGCAACGGTGAGCGCTTCGCCAATGAGAGCAGCCCCTACAACGATATTGTTTACGCTGCTGCTCATCAGCCGGGTCGTGTCTACGCACAGATCTGCGACGCCAATATTCTGGAGGACGCAAAGCGCTTCCACACCATCGGCTGCTCTGCCCAGACCCGTGCCGGCGGCGAGAAGTATTTCCAGGGCAAGGTCGATGAGGCTGTTGCAGCTGGCACCCTGTTCGTCTGCGACACCATCGAGGAGCTGGCCGACAAGCTTGGCTTCACCGGTGAGGCCAAGGACACCTTCCTCGCTACCGTTGAGCGTTATAATGAGCTGTACGACAAGCAGAACGACGAGGACTTCGGTAAGCCCGCTTACCGTCTGAGCGCCATCCGCACCGCTCCCTTCTACGGCTGCTGGCTGGGTGCCTCTCTGCTGACCACCGAGCAGGGCATCGCCATCAACGACAAGGGTCAGGCTCTGGACAACGACAACAAGCCGATGCCTGGCCTGTATGTCACCGGCGATATGTCCGGCTCCTTCTTCGCCAACAACTATCCCTGCCTGATGGCAGGCGTGGCTATGGGCCGCACCCTGACCTACGCCATGAAGGCGATCAAGCAGATGGGCGGTCTGGAATAAGTTATCCCTCAGTGGTACCTGAGCGCATAAGATAAAAAGACACCGCAGAAGTGTGAAAGCTTCTGCGGTGTCTTTTTTTGTCGAAAACCCTCTATACACAAAACCACAAATGGCGGAAAAGTCCTAAAAACAGGCTCAGCACACGGCCCGATGGACGGGCAGCGGCTCCACGATGTCGGGATGGATGCCCTCACGGTAGTCAAGGTCGCCCTGGTCGAGGCCGCGCAGCAGCACTTCGGCGGTGGCGATGTTGGTAGAGATTGGCACACTGTGCATATCGCACAGCCGCAGCAGGTTCTGCTCGCTGCTGCTGCCGTTCTCGGCCTTGAGCGGGTCGCGGAAGAAGAGCACGAGGTCTACTTCGTCGCAGGCCACCCGGGCCGAGATCTGCTGGATGCCGCCCAGCTTCCCGGAGAGGTAGCAGTGTACGGGCAGGCCGGTGGCCTGCGCCAGCATCCGACCGGTGGTGCCGGTGGCAATGACTGTGTTGCGGGATAGGATGCCGCTATAAGCTGTGCAGAACTGCAGCGCCAGCTCTTTGCGGGAATCATGTGCAAGAATAGCAATTGTCATAACACTCTCTCCTTCATTCCAAGTATAGTGTTGTGGATGGGCAGATATGCTCGGAAGAGTGATCTCCGCAGTAAAACGGTCTAAAAAGTTGAAGTCTTGTGGAGAACAATTCTCGATAAACAGACTAAACCAGTGCGATTGTGTCGAATCACACCCTCATTTTAAATTTAACCCGCAGAAGGCCCGTATGTCAAGAGGTTTGTTGTGATTTTTGCAAGATAAAAGGGCAAAAGTATGACTATAGCTTTGTGGAGAATGGAGAAAATTTGGATACAAGGAATTATTCTCGGATGTATTTGCAAAACTTTTTCAGCCAAAAGTGTGCTTGAGAGAAAAACGGTCCATCTCGAGGAAACAAAAATACAGGCCGGGGCATTTGGCTCCGGCCTGTGGAGAAAATTTTTGCCACGGCGGTGCGCTATCCCGGAAAAATCCGAAAATTACCGGGTCTGGCCGTTGCCGTGGATGATGTACTTGTAGCTGCACAGCTCGCCGAGGCCCATGGGTCCCCGGGCGTGGAGCTTCTGGGTGGAGATGCCCATCTCACAGCCAAGGCCGAACTCTCCGCCGTCGGTGAAGCGGGTGGAGCAGTTGACGTAGACGGCGGCACTGTCCACTGCCGCCGTGAAGAGGGCAGCGTGGGCGTCAGTCCGGGTCAGGATGGCTTCGCTGTGGCCGGTAGAGTGAGCCGCGATGTGGGCGATGGCTTCCTCCACGCTGTCCACGATTTTCACCGCAAGGATGTAGTCGAGGAACTCCGTGTCGAAGTCCTTCGGCCCGGCGGGGGTGCCGGGGATGAGGGCGGCAGCGCGCTCGTCCAGCCGCAGCTCCACCGGGTGCAGACCCTTGGCGGTGCGGTCGGGGCCGAGGCGCTGGGCCAGCTTCGGCAGGAATTCGCTCGCAATGGCGCTGTGGACGAGGCAGACTTCCTCGGCGTTGCAGACGCTGGGGCGGCTGGCCTTGGCGTTCTCGATGATGTCCAGCGCCCTGGTCTGGTCGGCGGTGTTGTCCACGAAGATGTGGCAGATGCCGGTGCCGGTCTGGATGCAGGGGACTTTCGCGTTCTCGACGCAGGCACGGATAAGTCCGGCCCCGCCGCGCGGGATGAGCAGGTCCACATAGCCGACGGCGGTCATCAGGGCGTTGGCCGAGGCATGGGTGGTGTCCTCGATGAGGCAGACTGCTGTTTCAGGCAGACCTGCTGCCCGCAGACCCTGCCGCAAGGCCTGAACGATGGCGTTGGCCGAGCGCCACGCCTCTTTGCCGCAGCGGAGGATGCAGGCATTGCCGCTCTTGATGGCGAGGGCGGCAGCGTCGCTGGTGACGTTGGGGCGGCTCTCGTAGATGATGGCGATGACGCCCATCGGCACGGCGGTCTTCTCGATGACGAGGCCATTGGGACGCTCGATGCGGCTCAGCACCCGGCCCACCGGGTCAGGCAGGGCGGCAACGTCCCGGATGCCTTTGGCCATGGCCTCGATGCGTTGGGGCGTCAGGGCGAGGCGGTCCAGCATGACGTCGCTGATGCGGCCCTTGGCGGCGGCCATGTCCTCGGCGTTGGCGGCGAGGATGGCGTCCATGGACTCAGGGGCGCAGAGGGCGTCGGCCATTCCGTAGAGGGCAGAATCACGGGTGCCGCTGTCCGAAAGGGCAACGGCAGTCTTGGCTCCGCGGGCGGCTTCCAGAATTTCCTGTGTGGTCATGTTATGCCTCCTGTCTGTGGGCCGCAAAGCGGGTGCCTGCGGCACGGCCCTCGGCGATGTCATAGAGCAGCTCGGGGTGGGCGCCGTTCGCGATGACCATGTCAGCTCCGCTGGAGGTCACCATCCGGGCGGCCCGGAGTTTGGTGGACATTCCGCCGGTACCCAGCGCCGAGCCGGCTCCGTCGGCCAGCGCCATCACCTCGGGCGTGATGTCCTCCACCAGCGGGATGAGCTTTGCGTCCGGGTGGGTGTGGGGGTTGGCAGTGTAGAGGCCGTCGATGTCGCTCAGCAGCACCAGCAGATCAGCTTTGATGCAGCAGGTGACGATGGCGGCGAGGGTGTCATTGTCGCCGATGGAGGTGATCTCGTCGGTGGCGACGGTATCGTTCTCGTTGATGATGGGCAGTGCGCCCAGCTCCAGCAGGCGGGTGAGGGTGTTCTGGATGTTCTCACGGCGGCTGGCGTGCTCGATGTCCACGCCGGTGAGCAAAATCTGCGCCACCGTGTGGTCGTAGGCGCTGAACAGCCGGTCGTAGGTGTACATCAGCTCACACTGACCCACGGCGGCACAAGCCTGCTTGGAGGACATATCGGTAGGGCGGGCGGAAAGCGACAGCTTGCCCACACCCATGCCGATAGCACCCGACGACACGAGGATGACCTCATGTCCGGCGTTCTTCAAATCGCTGAGCACTTTCACCAGCTCTTCGGTGTGGCGGATGTTCAGCCGCCCGGTGGAGTGGGCCAGTGTGGAGGTGCCGACTTTGACTACGATGCGCATAGATCAACCCTTTCCCATCTCTTTTGTCTTGTTGTAGGAGGCGATGACGGCGTCCATCACCGCGCCCCGCAGGCCCTTTTCTTCCAGCGCCCGCACACCCTGGATGGTGCTGCCGCCGGGGCTGCACACGGCGTCCTTGAGTGCGCCGGGGTGTTGGCCGCTCTCAAGCACCAGCTTTGCGCTGCCCAGGACCATCTGGGCGGCGTACTCCTGCGCCTTGGCACGGGGCAGGCCGCAGGCCACGCCGCCGTCGGCCAGCGCCTCGATGAACTGATACACCCAGGCCGGGCCGCAGCCGGACACGCAGCTGGCCGCGTCGATGAGGCCCTCCGGCACAGCATCCAGCCGCCCGGCGGGGGCCATCAATTTCAGGAACTCGGCCTCTTCCTCGGCGGTGACATTGGAGGTGCAGTACTGTATCATACCGGCCCCCACCGAAGCGGGCGTGTTGGGCATGATGCGGATGACGGGGTAGTCGCCGCCTGCCATCTCCTGAATGCGGGCGATGGACAGGCCCGCCGCCATGCTGCACAGCACGAAGCGGCTGGGCCGTTCGGCCAGTGTGAAGCGGAGCGGTGCCAGCAGCTCCTCCATCATCTGGGGTTTGACGGCTAAGAAGATGAGGTCGCAGCGGCCTGCCACCTCGTCGTTGATGGTGGTGTTGCAGCCCAGCTCAGCGGCCAGAGCCTCTGCCTTGGCGGCGGTGCGGTTGGCGAGCCAGACGTTCTGCGGGTCTGCCGCCTTGCAGACAGCCCGGGCGATGGCTCCGCCCATGTTGCCGCAGCCTAAGAATCCGATGGTATTCAGCATAAGAAAAACCTCTTTCCCAATCAAAAGAACAGGGGAGATGCCTCCTCTGTGTCTCCATTGTAAGCAGGGCCGGGGGAGAAATCAAGAGGAGAGCCGGAAAATGTCAAAGCTTTTCGGAAAGCTCCTGATAGACGCGCTGCGCCATCTGGATGATCTCCCGGACGACCGGGTGTACCGAGACTTGGCTGCGGGTGATAGCCGCGAAGCTCCATTGCAGGTTCTGCGGGTCGTCCAGGGAGAGGTAGCGGAGGTTGCGGGTGGCGTCGGATGTGGTGGGCATGGAGGGCGCAATGCCGATGCCGATGTTCTGCGCCACGGCGGTGTAGACCGAATGCAGCGTGCTGACTTCTAGAACGATGCGGGGCTGGATATGGCACTGCTGGAACAGCTGACGGGTGTACTGCCCGGTCATGAGCTTGGGAGGGACGGCCACAAAGGGGTACCGGCTCCAGGCTCCGTGGGAGACATACGGATAACGCGACTGCGCGGAAGGAATGGCTTCCCGGAGCAGCGGATGCTCCTCCGGCACGACCAGGACCATCTCTTCCCGGGCGATGGAAACATAGTCGAGGTAGGGCCGCTGGCTGTAGTTGCTGACGAAGATGACATCCAGCTCCTCGTTTTCCAGCAGCTCGTGCAGAGAGGTGCGGGCGTTCTGGGTGAGGATGAAATTCAAGTCAGGGTATCGCTGGACAAAGGCCGGGATGATATAATGAAGAAAAAAATCGGAGCGGCTGTGGGAGATGCCGATGCGGATGACGCCTTTATCGTGCTGGCGCAGTAGCCGGATACGGTCGTCCAGCTCCCGGTTCAGCGCAAGGATCTGCTCGGATTTCTGGACGCAGCAGCGCCCGGCCTCGGTGAGAACCATCTTTTTGCCCACCCGGTCAAACAGCGGTGTGCCGTACTCAGCCTCGATTTTTTTCAGGAACTTGGTCAGTGTAGGCTGAGAAAGATAAAGCCGGGCCGCTGCCTTGGAAAGGCTTTCCTGCCGTGCGATCTCGACCAGATATTCAAAATCTTTGGTGTCCATTTCAACAGTCTCCTTTTGAAAATTATTATATATTACTCTTGGCTATGAAACAATAAAAACAATGAATTTGATTTATTCTATAGCAAATTGTATAATTGTTTCACAAACAACAGCAAAAATGTTGTGAAAAGGAGACGAAAGTATGGACTTGGAAAAGTACAAAAAAAGCTACCAGGAAATCGAGAAACTTCAGCAGACCAAGAATCTGGACTATTACCGCCACCCCGCGCGGTACTACGTCAAACCGTTCAAAATCGTGGGAAATCTCTATTACATTGGTGACCAGAAGGTCTGCTCCCACCTTATCGACACGGGAGACGGCCTCATCGTGTTCGACAGTGGCTTTCAGCACAGCATCCACCTGATGGTGCAGGCCATCTGGGAGCTGGGATTTGATCCGGCGGACATCAAGTATCTGATACACTCCCACGAGCATTTCGACCACATCGGTGCGGCAAACGAATTCAAGGACCTGTACGGCTGCAAGCTGGTCATAAGCAAAGCGGGAGCGGACATTATGCGGGACCGCCCGGAGCTGGTCTATTTGAAAGCCTGCCCCAACCCCTACGCTTCGCTCTTCACGCCCGATATTGAGCTGGAAGACGGCGACGAAATCACACTGGGCAATACCACCATCAAGTG
>ENA-UPTB01002826-UPTB01002826.1-human-gut-metagenome-genome-assembly--contig:-NODE-2826-length-11313-cov-59.868993_pt1 | contig 11313 bp, 14 predicted proteins | sample MGYA00250046_ERZ773369 | MGnify/ENA primary metagenome ERZ773369 (study PRJEB29103, sample SAMN06111938) | human gut metagenome | biome: human gut; feature: ankylosing spondylitis patient; material...
TGATATCAATTTCTTTGTTGCTTGTTTTATTATGTTTATTGCTATTTTGTTACTAAAATAGTGGATTTTTTGAAATGATTATGTATAATATGCTTATCAAGATCATACATATTTTTAATTTTTCGTCTTTTTTACGAATGTTTTTGTGAAATGTTGTTCTTTTTATATATTTAATATAAAAAATACGATAGATTTGAAAAAGTGCACAATAAAAATAAGATAAAGAAGGTATCTATTTATGAGTAATGAATTTATCAATATCGGCTCCGCAAACAGTTCTCCGGAACAGTTCCAGCTGCGTTACATCTCCATCTCCAAATACGAAGGTGACTGGCAGTCTCTTCCGCATACCCATCACTTTTCAGAACTGTTCTATGTCCTGCGGGGTGAGGGAGCCTTCTATATAGAGAATGAAAAGGTGCCTGTGAAGACGGACGATCTGGTCATCATCAACCCTTATGTAGAGCACACGGAGAAAACCCTTCCCAACGATCCCATGGAATATATCGTATTCGGTGTGGAAGGACTCGCATTTTCCTTTTCCGGTGCGGGGCAGGACAACCCGAAGGGCTACAGCTTCTATAGCTACGGATCTGATAAAAAACAGTTCATCAACTTTGCCCAGCTGATGATGCAGGAATTCCGCGACAAGCTTCCCGGTTTTGAACAGGTATGTCACGGACTGCTTCAGGTGCTCCTGGTATATATTTCCCGGAAGCAGAACCTGTCCGTCATCTCCGACTCCTCCTTCCAATTATCCAAGGAATGTGCTCTGGCGAAGCGGTATATCGACTCCAATTATTCCCAGAACATTACTTTGGATTCCCTGGCGGAGATCACGCATATCAACAAATTCTATCTGGCACACTCCTTTACCGAATGTGTCGGACAGTCTCCGATCAATTACCTGACAGACCGGAGGCTGGAAGCCTGTAAAGAGCTTCTGGTATCCTCCAATCTGTCGGTAGCGCAGATAGCCACCAGTGTCGGTTTTTCTTCGCAGTCTTATTTCTCACAGATCTTCCGCAAAAAGACCGGCATGACACCGCGCCAGTACCGGAGCCGGTATGCCCGGAAATAAAATTTTTTCTCCTACAGTCGGATCTTTTTCAGACGGTCCACTGCCTCTACGGTATTCTCGTAGCTTCCGAAAGCCGTCAGGCGGAAGTAATGCTCACCGCTTGGTCCGAATCCGGAACCGGGGGTACCTACCACGTTGACATTCTCTAACAGATAATCGAAGAACTCCCAGCTGGTCATGCCGTTCGGCGCCTTCAGCCAGATATAGGGAGCGTTCACACCGCCGGATACGGTAAATCCCGCTTCTTTTAAGCCGTTCAGGATATAATGTGCGTTGTTCATGTAATAAGCAACCTGCTCCTTCAGCTGTGCCTTACCTGCCGCAGAATATACGGCTTCACCGGCACGCTGTACGATGTAGGGTGCTCCGTTGTATTTGGTGCCGTGTCTTCTCGCCCACAGTGCATGGAGACTGACATCCCCGCTCTTTAAATCCTTGGGGATCACGGTGAAGCCCAGACGCACTCCGGTAAAGCCGGCATTTTTGGAGAAGGAACGGAACTCGATGGCACAGGTTCTGGCCCCTTCACATTCATAGATACTGTGAGGCACATCCGGCTCGGAAATATATGCTTCATAAGCCGCATCATACAGAATGACAGCACCTACTTTATTGGCATAGTCCACCCATTCCTGCAGCTGTGCTTTGGTAATGGTGGCACCGGTAGGGTTGTTGGGGAAGCATAAATAGATCAGATCCGGGGTCTCCTTCGGCAGCTCCGGCGCGAATCCGTTCTCCGCCAGACAGGGCATATAGATCACGTCACTCCAGGTCTCAGACTTCGGATCGTAAGTGCCGGTTCTGCCTGCCATGACATTGGAATCCACATATACCGGGTAAACCGGATCACATACCGCGATCTTATTGTCCAGACTGAAGATCTCCTGAATATTGCCACAGTCGCATTTTGCTCCGTCGGATACAAAAATTTCATCCGGTGCAATATCGCAGCCTCTTGCCTTATAATCATTTTCGGCGATCGCATTGCGCAGGAACTCATAGCCAAGGTCGGGAGCGTAACCATGAAAAGTCTCTGTTTTTCCCATCTCGTCCACCGCACCGTGCAGCGCATCAATGATAGCAGGTGCCAGAGGCTGCGTCACATCTCCGATTCCCAGACGGATGATCTTCTTATCCGGGTGTGCTGCGGAATACGCATTTACCTTTTTACCGATGGTGGAAAATAAATAGCTTCCGGGAAGTTTTAAATAGTTGTCGTTTACTTTAAACATAGTACGTTCTCCTCTCTATTGTCCTTTTCTATATCAGTCGATGGAGTCCGGGTCGACTTCACCTTCAAATACGATCTTCGCAGGTCCTGTCATGTAGACCAGGTTCGCCTTCCGATCCCATCGGATGTGCAATTCACCGCCTAATAATTTAACCGTGATTTCATCGTCCGTCAAACCATTCAGCACGCAGGCCACCGCCGTAGCGCAGCATCCGGTGCCGCAGGCAAGCGTCTCTCCGGTGCCTCTCTCCCAGACGCGCATGAATACATTTTTCCGGTCCATGATCTCTACGAATTCCGTGTTCGTCCGGTTCGGGAAGCAGGAATGGTTCTCGAACTCCGGTCCGATCTTCTCAATGTCGAGATCCTTTACCCCATTCATAAATACAATGGCATGGGGATTGCCCATGGAGACACAGGTCATACGGTATTCCTCGCCGTCCACCGTGATCGGTGCATCCACTACGGCTGGCCCCACCGAGGTCTGCTGTGTCGCTTCCGCTATCACCGGTACCTCCATAGGTGCCAGGACCGGCTGTCCCATGTTCACCTGTACCATAGTTACATGCCCTCTGTCCGTGGCGGTCCTGCCCTCCACGGTAAGTTTCAGGTATTTTATTTTTCCGGCGCTGACGATGGTGATGTCTTCCCGGTCCGTCAGTCCCTTATCATAGACGTATTTTGCCACGCAGCGGATACCGTTGCCACACATCTCTGAGCGGCTGCCGTCCGCATTGTACATTTCCATCTCGAAATCCGCTTCCTCTGCCGGATTAATGAAGATCACACCGTCTCCGCCGATGCCGAAATGCCTGTCACTTAACTTTCTTACGATCTCAGGCTTCTCCTGCGGTGAAAGCTTTTCCGTAAAGCCGTTGACATATACATAATCATTGCCACAGCCCTGCATTTTTGTAAATTTCATGTATTGCTGTTCCTCCTGTTGTTACTCTGTCATCATCGACAGCACCATCTGTGCCGTCTCCACCAGATTCGTCCCACTGTCCATACTGGTCTTCTGAAGATACCGGTGGGCTTCTTCTTCCGTCATATGATTACGTGCCATTAACAGTTCCTTGGCATCCTTGATCGCTTTTTCATCCGCTGCATTACGGGTCTTCGGCTGCATGCGCCGTTTTCTTCTGCGGCGCTCCACACCTTCTACCATCAGGTTCACGGTATTGATCAGGTCCTGCACCTTTAACGGCATGGAGAGGCATACGATGCCGTTGCCGTAGCATTCGCTGATCAGATTCTGGGATGCCATCAGCAGCATCTCGAAACCCTCCGGCAGATCCTCATGAAGTTCTGTATATATCATATCCGCCAGCTTATAACTGCAGATCACGATTCCGTCATTCAGTCCGTCCGCCTGGCTGATCGCCTGGGTACCCGTAGTACAGATACCCGTGACCTGGAAGCCACTGCGGACCAGGATACTTTTGACTCCCTTGGCTTCTTCCAGCTTCGGCAGCACGACAATAATGTTCGTCATTCGCCCACCTCCTTTCTTCTGTGTTTTTACTCATTCATTACAAAAGAAAGGATTTTATCAATACTTATACAGATACTCCTGAATCTCCCACTCGGATACCTGGGAGCGGTACTCATGCCATTCCTTGCGCTTGGCGTCGATGTATTTCCCGGCAATATGGTCGCCTAAGACATCCTGGATAAAGGTATCCTTCTCCAGTTCTTCCACTGCCTCCAGCAAAGTGCCCGGCAGCTGGTCGATGTTCAGCTCTTTCCGCTCTTTGGCAGTCAGTGCAAAAATGTTCGCATTGATGCTCTCGGGGGGCAGGATCTTCTCCCGGATGCCCTGTAAGCCGGCGCTTAAGCAGACTGCCAGCGTCAGATAAGGGTTTGCTGCGGAATCGGGGCTACGCAGCTCGATACGGGTACCCTCTCCGTCTGCCGTAGCTGGAATACGGATCAGGGGGCTGCGGTTCGTTGTGCTCCATGCGATATAGACCGGTGCCTCGAAGCCGGGTACCAGGCGCTTATAGGAATTCACCAGCGGATTCGTGATCGCTGCCATTCCTTTGATATGCTTCATGATACCACCGATGAAATAATAAGCTTCCTTACTCAGACCGTTAGGATCGGATGCATCCTGAAATATATTTTTCCCATCCTTTTGCAGGGACATATTGATGTGCATGCCGGAACCGTTGACGCCGAACTTCGGCTTCGGCATAAATGTTGCGTGCAGACCGTGGCGTCTTGCGATGGTACGCACCGCCATCTTGAACGTCATGATATTGTCCGCAGTATGTAACGCCTCATCGTATTTGAAATCGATCTCATGCTGTGCCGGAGCCATCTCATGATGGGATGCCTCGATGACAAATCCCATATCCTCCAGGTTCATGACGATGTCACGACGGGCATTCTCACCGAAATCTAACGGTCCGATGTCGAAATATCCGGCCTGTTCGTGGGTGTTGGTCGTAGGCATGGTATTTTCATCGGTATTGAACAGGAAAAATTCACATTCGGGACCTACCTCGAACGTATATCCCATATCCTCAGCCTGCTGTACCGCACGCTTCAGCACGTAACGGGGATCGCCCTCAAAAGGCTGACCGTTGGGGCGATAGACATCACAGATCATACGTGCCACCTTGCCCTGCTGGGGTCTCCAGGGGAATATCTCCAGCGTAGACAGATCCGGATACAGATACATATCGGATTCCTCGATCCGGGCGAAGCCGTCGATGGCGGAGCCGTCGAACATGCATTTATTGTTCAGTACACGATCCAGCTGACTGGCTGTCACTGCAATATTTTTCAGATTGCCAAACAGATCCGTGAACTGCAGACGGATGAATTCCACATCCTCTTCTTCCACAAGACGGATGATATCTTCCTTGGTATAATTGTTCATCGTTACCCTCGTTTCTGCGCCGCCTGTCTGCTCCTTTTCCACGGGGCGGACGCATCCGTGAAAAATACTTACACTAACTATAGCAATGCCTGTTTTGTCTTGTCAATGCGAAGTTCTCCTCATTTACGGTACTACGTGGGAGGTCCTGCGCATACTATTTATAAAGATCATCCCATCATTCCAAGGAGACTTAAGAATGAGTGCAAATACAAAGATCGTCGTACTTCGCAGAAAAGAACTGCTCTATACCGGAATCTTCGCCGCGCTGGGGGTGTTGTTCATCATATTACTGTTAATGCTGTTGCTGCCGGGCAAGGATACAGATGCCTCCTATGGGACACCGGATTCGCCTGACGGTACTGCTGCTGCCGAAATGCCGGACAATGTGGCGGATGTCTCCACCGGGGCCGTTGCCGATACCGGCAATACATATATCCCCGGAATCTATACCACGGAGCTGATCCTCGGCAATGAGACCGTCAATGTGGAAGTCATCGTGAGCGACCACGCCATCACATCCGTCAGCCTCGCCGATCCAAGTGAAACACTCACTACCATGTATCCACTGCTCGAGTCCACCATGGAATCCCTGAATGACCAGCTCTGTGAAATGCAGGATCCGGAGCAGATCACCTATTCCGCAGAGACCAGATATACTTCGCTGGTGCTGCTGGAAGCGGTAAAGGCTTCGCTGGAAAAGGCAAAACCCAAGGCTACACCGGAAGCCACGGGCGCGCCGGATGCAACGAATGCACCGACAGCCTCTCCGAATGTACCGAAAGCGGATATCAATCCTGCGGCATAAGGGACTCAGGTGCCGTGCATAAAATTCAGTGCTAACGTAAAAAAGGGTGCATGCCTCCCGGCATGCACCCCATTGTGCGTTTTATTGTAATATTTAGTTTGCAACACTGGGTTTATTTTATACTATTTGCAGAGGAGATGCAAGGGAAAATTACTTCTCTTTTTTCTCTTGTTGTATGTAAAATTTATTTAGACAGAGGGTCATGCCGATCAGCTGCAGGAGAATTTACATACAAGTGTGTACCAACTAAGAAAAAATATGATAAAAAAGTGAAAGGATGAAGAAAAAAATGGAAAACACAGTAAAAATTGTTGGTATCAAGAAAATGCTTAAGAAAGACACAAAGGATCAGTATTATTTCAATCTGTATTATACCCAGCCTTTTTCCCAGTATGATCGTGATAACGCTGTTGATTTATCCGGTGTATGTGTTGGTACTGAATTTGCCCGTGATGATTACGGCGTACATGTAGGTGATGAAGTCGAATTTCTTTACACCAAGGGTTTTCAGGATAAAGCATATCTTGCCGGGGTTAAAGTTGTTAAACCTGCATCTGTTTTTAAGATGTCTATGGGTAAAGATGGCGGAACCGTTTAAATAAGGTAATGGCATTATTTGTTCATTATACATGCACTGTATGTGCAGGGGAGACCCCGGTCTCCCCATTCTCCTAAGATTTAATTAGCTGATTATATAAAAAAATTGCATATTTGTGAGAGTCGCAATCTAACAGATTATGCGGAAAGGACGGTATGGCTTATGTTTAATCCTATGGTAGCTGCTGCGGAGGCGGTAATTGATGTTTCCCTTGTAACTGAACTGATTAGCCTGGTTAAGTCTGTATGTGGACTGTTCACCATTTTCCCGCTTAACGTTTTTCTGATTGCATCCCTGGTATTTGTAGGTTTCAGAATCTTCAGATCCGCCAAGGGTGCTGCGAAGTAAGGCGAATGTGGAACCTTTACCAGGTAGAGAAAATCTACCTGGTATTTTTTTTACTCAAATGAAAGTGAGGTTTTTTATGAAAAGAGAAACTTTAGAAAAGATTCGTAACATTTTAGAACATCTTTTCGAATTATTTATTTTTATCCTGATCATGTTGATTACGTTTGGTTCTCTTCATGTGCATGCTGCGGGAACGTGGACATTGTCCAGCAATGTTGGTAATCATACTCTTGTTGTTTCTCATTATTATAAAGATTTATTTCAGCAATCTACATATTCTATACCGTTTGATGATAGCAATTATTTTTTTGCTGTTTCATTTACTGGTAAAAAAAATATTAATGGGTGGGATCAGCTTGCATTATATGCTTATCAAATTGGTGGTTCTGGTTCTCCTGTCAGATATTCTTTTTCGGATACTCGTATAAGTATTTTAAATCATAATGAACAAAAAGATGGTTCTTTTATCGATTCAGACGGTGGCTTTGTTTCATCTATTGAAATGTGGTTTGTGCCTGAAGATTATTCATCATCTTCTGAACGTGGTTATTCCTATGTTACATCTTTGCCTTTTTTTGAATCCGTCGATGCTATGAAAAATTACTGTTTAACTGGTGATACTTCTGGTCTTATAAATGGTGGCGGCTCTATTGATAACCCCGACTTTGAAGACTTGGCTTATGCATTTACCGGATTTACGGCAAATAATAAAATGACAGCTACCTGGACTGGAACGACGGAACGGAGCTATCTTAAGGATCAGGAAGTTGAGGAGTATGTAAGGGTAAATTATTATTTTGCGGATAAGAAAGCGCAGGACACGATAAAGCAGGCGGATGCGTACCCGGATGAATTTGCTACTGCGGATAAAACGTTGACGATTGATGTGTCAGGTCTGAAGCCTGACGATGAGAATTGGTTTCTGCGGTACATCCGGATCACACCATGTTATAGACAAGCCGGGTTAGGTGCGTGGGGTGATTTTTACCACGGTTCTGATGTTTATGTTTACTTTGATGTTAATGGTAAAGTTGAAAGTATTGTTCAAAACTCTGTGCCTACTGATGGTGAGGTTATAGGTAATAATATTTCTCTTATTGGTTTTCGGTACGATACGTCGTTTCATGCTGAATTTGTTGATGTTTGGTCTAATGCTGTTAATTGTTCCGCTTTCGATCTTGGAGGTTCGCAGTACTTATCTTTAGGGGTTAAAGCTTTATATTATAATGGGCAATCTAAGGATGTTGATTTTGTTTCCTTGAATCGTAAAAATCTTGTGTGGGATAAAACTTTTGATAGTTTTAAAACTTTTAATGGATCCGGTATCAAGCAGTTGTTTTTCACTCCCTATATTAAAACTGGTGTAAATAATCCCTGGAATAAAGGTAATAGTATCGTTATTGATTTTGATGTTAATGGTAATGCTACTTCTTCATTTGATACTGGTGATGATGGAACTGTTCATTTGTCGGATTTTAAGCTAACTGGTGTTGTTTGGAATAAACCTATGTTGGCATATGGAACTATTACCTGGACTGGCACGACTGCTAACAGTGATCTGTCTGTGATTCCTGATGCTGATACTTTAGTTGTCTGTACTTATCCCGTTTATGATTCTAGTTTAAATGAATCTTATGTTACTTACGATACTGTTACGATTGGTAAGGGATCTATTCGTGTATATATTGATTCTTTGATCGATAAGTATACAAACGCTGGTAGGACGTGGAATGGTGAAATGTGGTTAACTCCTTGTTATAAAAAAGGTGGTGTTTTATATATGGGTGAGCCTGTTATTGTTAATTGCATTAAAGGTACTGTTAGCGATATTGAAGTCGATGAATCTACGGGAACTGCCAACCAGATAGATAAGACTGATGAAAATAAGTCTTATGCTGATGCTGTTCTTTCTTCCGGTAACAATTTTTTCTCTATTGTTAAAGGATTAATTGCTTCTATGCAGCAGCTCCCGGAACTTATTGCTACTCTCTTTTCTTTTCTTCCTGGTTGGGTCAATGCCTTAATTGCTGGAAGCATATTTGTTATTTTTGTTTGTCGTATTCTTGGGAGGTAATAAATGAATGTCTTTAAACAAATAATTTTTATTTGTGATTCTGTTTTGTCTATTCAGATCACGTTGTTCGGATATTCTTTTACTTTGTATTCTGTTCTGTTTTTTGGCGCCGTTGGTTATTTGCTTCTTTATTTGTTATTTAGGTTATGGAAATAAGATAACTTAAAGCTTTTGAAATGGCTGCTCCATACGTGATTGCTATTATGATTGTCGCAATTATTTTTATCAGAAAATACATTCCGATTATCGTTAGCCAAAATTTTATTTTTTCCAAAATGGATATTATATAATCTGTCCTGCTATCTGCTTTTTCGTCATTGTATTGGTTTATGTTTAAAATATCCTTTTTGGTTAATTCTTCGCTATTGTCTATCTCTATATCGTAATCGTTACCTTTTTTGTATTCATTGTAGAGATATGCAATTAGTAGAATGACTCCTGCACCTATAAAAGTACTTATTATTGTTTGCATCGTTTTCCCCTCCGTATGGTGTTTTTCTTTATCCTACCATACACCGGGGGATCTATCAAGAAAGGTTGTTAAAATGAATGAATATGAAAATATTGAAACTTTCGAAACTGTTGAAAATGATGATCAGGAATCTACCGTGGATGTTCCTGGAACTGATGATTCTGTATTATCCGATAGCGTTAGTACTGAATCCGATATGGTACAAGATGCCGGATCTGTTACGGATGAATCCCCTACTGAGTCCGTGGATCCAGGAGAATCCGGAACAAATGTCTATGTTATGGATAGCGATGGTAATTATATACCTTTTACTGTCGCTGCTTCGGAACCTGCGACGGAACAAGTTCAAGTACAAAATTTATCTGCAGACGATCTTGAGCCTTATTTTTCGGCAATAAATTATAGGCTGGATACCATTATTTTTCTGCTGCTCTCTTTTTGGGTGATCAAAAGGATAAAAATTACAGTTGCTAACATGACTGGTCGCAGCCTGGATGGCAGGAAAGATGTGTTAGACAAATGAAAAAGAATTTCTTTTGTTATAATTTTTCCTGCAGGTTAAAAGGTCGTTGTATTAATGAACCTAACTTTTGCAAGGGTAAAATATCTTGTGATGTGGTGCGTGTTGTTAGTGCTGTTGAACGTTGTAATTTATGTTACTTGGTGAAATCTTGTTCTTATGCAAAGGAGATTATGAAGAATGGAAAACATAATTAATTATATCTGTAACGGATCGAATGAATTTACTCCGTCTGTTGTGGTCGGTTTGATCGTGTTTTGTTTGGTATTAGAAAGCATCAGCTCCATAGCTGCTAATTGCTTAAAGGTTGGGCGGTGATCGTATGCTTGAATTGTTATTATTTATCATTGTTTTTGCCTGCATTATGTCGGTCTGCGTCCGTGTAATTGTGACGCATCCGATCAGTACCGTGCGGTATGTTGTGATTGATCTGTATAAATACTTCCGCTATCGCTGTTGGAATATATGTCATACCGGTTTGATCGTATGCTATGTAGGCCTGTTTGGTAAGGGTAAAACCTTGTCAGCGGTGCATAAGGTTGTGTCGTTATATAAGCGGTACAATGACAGGAAGATTTATGACTTTTACCGCATGAAATGGGTCACCCAGAAGATACATATTATTTCTAACGTGTCGTTGTCTATCCCTTATGAGGATTTTGTATCTATGGCGCAGATCGTGGCTGTTGCTGATCGTATGCGTGCCGTGGATGAAAAGAATGATACTTTGACCTGCACTATTGTGCTGGGTGATGAATTTTCGGTTCAGCTTAATTCCCGGAGTTTCAAAAGTAACATAGATCCTCTGTTTCTCAACACGCTTTTGACCTGCCGTCATCATCATATTAGCCTGATCTATACATCGCAGAGGTTTAACCATGTAGATGCTCTGCTCCGTCAGGTGACCAGCTATGTCTATACTTGCAATAAGATATGGCGAATCATGGTACATGAGCAGTACGATGCTTTTGACCTGGAAAACGCATCAGATCCTACACTGATCAAACCGAAAAGACGTTTCGGATGGTTTATTAAGGATGCTGCTTTTAACGCATATGATACCCTTGCTTGTGTTGGCAATCTTGCGAAGTCATGCAAGGAAGGTGACATGTTAACTGAAGAACAGATTCTTGATCTGCAGCGCAATAACCCAGTGAATATTGACGGTATTGTTAATCCCTCCAGGAAGTTAAAACGCGCCAGCAAAAAGCTGAGAAAGTAGGTACATTATGAATGACTTTATGTATTGTTTTGGACGTGCTTTTAATTTTTATCGGGAATATATGCGATTCGTAAA
>ENA-UPTB01002828-UPTB01002828.1-human-gut-metagenome-genome-assembly--contig:-NODE-2828-length-11309-cov-2.936165_pt1 | contig 11309 bp, 7 predicted proteins | sample MGYA00250046_ERZ773369 | MGnify/ENA primary metagenome ERZ773369 (study PRJEB29103, sample SAMN06111938) | human gut metagenome | biome: human gut; feature: ankylosing spondylitis patient; material...
TGAAAAATATACCTGTTCCGGTTGATTTTACGGGAAGTATTGGTAGCTCCCTGCAACAGGAAATCATAGTCACTGTCCACACAGGCAATCAGACTTCTCCCCAATTCGGCTGTATTCAGCGTGTTCATGAGTACCATCTTTTTTCCTTTTGCCAGGGAGGTGGCCGAAGGAAGCATCACTTGGAAATAGTGTTCGTCGTCTTCAAACTCTTCAAGCAATGTGCGCCAGAAAGCGATGTCGTCATAGCTTTCTACGTAAGCGATGATACGTCGGCGGGCTTTCTTCGGATAAAGCTTATGGGCGGCATTGAAATAAGAAGAAGTCAGATTATCTCGTAGTGAAGTTGCCATTTGTTCTATTACAGGTTACGAATTACAAATTACAGTTGGGAGAATCCTTGTCGAGCTTGTGCCCTACGGTGGTAGATATATCACTTACTTCTGTCACGGCATCCAGCCAGCCTTCCATAATGACGGCAGGCGAATGGGTAGTCAGGATAATCTGCACATTCGGATTCAGTTCACGTATCATAGCAATCAGTTTCTGCTGCCATTCTATATGAAGGGAGGCTTCCGGCTCATCCATAAACAAGACACAATGGCTGTTGTCCTGCACGAGTACGGTCAGTAGGATAACCAGCATTTGCTTTTCACCGGACGACAGTTTATAAGGGAATAATAGTTCGCCATCCTGATAGAAAGCGATATCGTTCCGTTTCCGGTCTATCTTTTTGCGTGTATAGCTGAACAGTTCGTCAATCATATCCTGAAATTTCCGTTTAGGCACAGACAAGGCGGGAGCCAGACTTCGTTGCTGTTCGTCACCGCTCAACAGCTCAATCATTTTGTTACCGATATTCACCTGATAATCAAGATAACGACGCTGGAGCAGATAGAGTTGCCAATCCAATTCGGACTTTACATTCGGGTCTGCCATGCGGGCGGTGAAATCTCCCATAATAAGAGGACGGTCATAGCTGCGGATTACATCATAAGGAATAAAAGTCGCTTCCGGATTGTCGAAGAAAACATGTACACCGTTTTTCTCATCGCTCTTTACCTCTCCCGTAGTTTGCTCAAGGTAGCCCACCGAACGGTTTAAAATCGTAGTCTTCCCTACTCCGTTGATGCCGGAAAGTATATTGACATCGGGACGCAACTCCCAAGCTATATCGTATCGGTGCCACAATCCGTGTATTTCGATACGTCTGATGTAATTGGCCTGTACTTCCATGGTTTCTATATATTCGTGTAGCAAATATAAAGAAAGAGATTGAGAAAATAGTTACCTTTGCAGCGTTTTTCACCACAAATAATACACATTTTACAATATGAACAAGAACATACAAGGTCATCTGTTCGCTCTGACCGCCAATATCCTATGGGGATTAATGGCACCTGTCGGCAAATCCGCATTAGTCGAGTTCTCAGCTCTATCCGTCACCACTTTCCGCATGGTAGGTGCAGCAGCCTGTTTCTGGTTGCTCTCACTGTTCTGCAAACGCGAGCAGGTAGACCATCGGGATATGTTGAAGATATTCTTTGCCGCACTCTTCGCGCTGGTATTCAATCGGGGAGTCTATATCTTCGGACTGTCTATGACTTCCCCCATCGATGCCTCTATCGTAACCACCACTCTTCCTATCGTAACCATGATTGTAGCTGCCATTTATCTGAAAGAGCCTGTTACGAATAAAAAAGTATTGGGCATTTTTGTAGGCGCCATGGGCGCATTGATACTGATTATGAGTAGCAGCAATGCAGGAAGCGGCAATGGCAGCATCATGGGTGACTTGCTATGCCTCATCGCCCAAATCAGTTTCTCTATTTACCTGACCGTATTCAAAGGATTATCCCAGAAATACTCTCCTATAACCCTGAACAAATGGATGTTTGTATATGCCTCCATGTGTTATATCCCTTTCTCTTACCATGATGTAGCCGCCATACAATGGGCTGAAACCTCTACTGCGGCACTGTTACAAGTAGGCTATGTGGTGGTAGGCGGCAGCTTCCTGGCTTATATATGTATCATGACGGCACAAAGGCTGTTGCGCCCCACAGTAGTAAGCATGTACAACTATATGCAACCTATCGTGGCTTCAATCGTTACAGTCATAATCGGCATGGCTACATTCAATATGGAAAAAGGTATTGCCATTGCACTGGTATTTCTCGGTGTATATATCGTTACGCAAAGCAAATCACGCAAAGACTTTGAGAAGGAAGGAAAAGAGGTGTAGGAAACGAGAGGCTGTCAAAATGCAGTTGGTGATTTCTTTTAGACACGGATTACACGGAAAAGAATAAAGTAAATCTGTGTAATCCGTGCCTAAAAACAAATAGTAAGAGGGAAGATGCCTTGAAGTGCATCCCACTAATTTTTCAATCCCGCAAAATAAGTATCTAACAGGTTCTTAGCAGCAACAAAGGATGTCAGATTACCTTTTAATACCTGACTCTCTTTATCGGCCAGCATCGCCTCAATTGTAGGATTATGATAGAAACTGTCACGAAGTTGTTCGTTAATGGTTTCGTACATCCAATATTTACTCTGCTCGTTACGACGGTATTCAAAATAGCCGTTATCTTTCACGAAGTCTATATACTTATATACCATATCCCATACTTCCTGTACTCCTATATTGTAGAAGCCGGAATAGGTCAGGACCTGCGGTGTCCAGCCACTCTCCGGAGCCGGGAAAAGGTGCAGTGCATTACGGAACTGGGCAGCAGCCAGCTTGGCACGTTCCAGATTATCCCCATCCGCCTTGTTGATGACGATACCGTCTGCCATCTCCATGATGCCGCGCTTGATACCTTGCAGCTCGTCGCCTGTACCGGCAAGTTGGATAAGCAGGAAGAAATCCACCATTGAATGTACAGCCGTCTCGCTCTGTCCCACACCCACTGTCTCTACAAATATCTTATCAAATCCGGCAGCTTCGCAAAGTACAATCGTTTCACGCGTCTTACGCGCCACACCGCCCAACGAACCTGCCGAGGGACTGGGGCGGATAAAGGATTTGGGATGAACGGAAAGTTTCTCCATGCGCGTTTTGTCGCCCAAGATACTGCCCTTACTGCGTTCGCTGCTGGGGTCGATGGCCAGCACAGCCAGCTTGCCGCCGTATTTCTCCAATACATGCAATCCGAATACATCGATAGACGTACTTTTGCCGGCTCCCGGCACACCGCTGATGCCTACGCGAACGGAATTGCCGGAATACGGCAGGCACTTTTCTATCACCTCCTTCTCTATTTCCTTATTTTCTTTCTTTACCCTCTCCACCATTTTCACTTCACGGCTTAATATCGTAACATCACCTTTCACAATGCCCTCTACATACTCTGCAACGGAAAGTTGACGTTTTTTCGGTTTCCGCTTCAAATAAGGATTGACGGACGAAGGTTGCTCAATGCCTGCATTGACAACCAGACCTTTATATTCTCCGCTATTTTCTGGATGTTCCATGGTAAGATTTATGGTTTATTTCGCTTTAATATTAATCTCGACTTTCGGCTGCATCGGGTCATTCGTAATCATCAGCAAACGCAGATGACGGCGTTTCTTTCCGATATTCCGCTTTACAACCGTTACACGCAGACGGGTGCTTTCGCCCGGTTTCAGCACGCTCTTCTTCAAACCGGCTCCCACTGCCGGATGGAATACCTGAAGCTTGCTGATTTGCAAAGGAGAACGTCCGGTATTCGTTATAACAATATCCTGACGTGCCTTCGACTTCTTTGCCAATGCTGTGCTCATGTCAATATCCTTGATAGAAAGGTTGACAACAGGAGCATTCGCCTTTTCCGTATCGCTCATGCCCGAAAAGTCCGGCAGAAGAATGGCGGAAACAGGTATCTCATTTTCATCGCCCACCTTGTCGCCTGCAAAACGTGCCAGATAGACAGAGGACTGCGTCAATCCGAAGTCCGTCAGCCGTTCGGAATCCAATGTGACGGTAATGACCCCTTTCTCCCCTTTTTGCAGGACATTGGGTTTTACTTCCGTTTGCAGATAGGGCGGCAGATGCATCAACACGGGTTCGTATGGGCGATCGGACAGGTTCACTACCCCGATATGCATCACCGGCTTCTCACCGGCTTGTACATCGGGAAAATCAAGACTGTTCTTGTCAATACGTATCTGTCCGATGAGGTATGGATGGGTTTTGGTAAAGTCCTTGATTTCACGCACCACCTCACCGTTAAACTTCAAATAGACCAGATGGGGTTGTGCATTGCAGTAAATGGCTACGGATTTGTTGAAATGCCCCAAAGCCTCCGCATCAAAAGTGACGTTGACTGTTCCCTTTGCTCCCGGGGCGATAGGTGTCTTTGTCCATTGAGCCACGGAACAGGCACAATCGGGTTCCACCTCGGTAAGCACCAAAGGCCGGTCACCCGTGTTTGTTATGGAATATTGTACCGTCACCGGATGTTTCCATTCAATCTGCCCGAAATCATACGTTTCCGTATTAGAGGTAAAACGCGGTTGAGCTACGGCAGTCAATGCCGTAGCTGCAAGCGCATATAGAGTGATAAAACTGCGTCTCATTTATATTGCTTCTAAATTAGTTGCACAAATGTAAAGCTTTTAAGCGAGATACACAGATTTTCGTTCTGCTTTTTATAACCTATAAACATTCGATAGCAAGTAAATCTATCCGACCTATTTAATAATAACAGTTCCTCCAGCAGAGTGAGAAGCATATTCCGGCGCATAGGCACACTGCACGGTAGCCAGTCCGGTTTCATACGTACCACCACGAGCCACCCGGTAGCTATGTTCCAATACATAAACGCCTTTACCCAGATGATCGAAGAAGAAATTGGTTCCTGCATCTTCCACTTCCGCATAATATCCGACCCCGTTGTTCCAGCGATAACCCGAAAGCGAATTTTCCGGTTCGAAACAAGCTCCGCGCTGGTCTTTCAACTGAACGAAATCCATGGCACGGTCCAGACGGACAGTAAGTCGGGAAACAATCTTATCACCCACGAAGAGCTGTGCTACCTCTGTCAACGGTTGCAAAGATTTCTGCCCGTCGGCCGAAATGCGCTCTACAAAGAGTTTCTTCTCAATGTTCAATGCTCCGCCCTGCTGCTTCACATCGGATATGGGCGACAAGAATTGTGCGTAGACAGCTCCCCATGCAATGCCCGCATCCCTTTTCTCTACGGTAACGGACTTTGCTTTCACCTCAGGACTGCCTTGCGCAAAGACTTCCTTAACATATCCCAATCCGGGTACGGTGGTCTTTGCAGGAGAGAAAGTCTCCAACACCTTATCACCCAAAGTAATGCGGACATCTCCTTTACTTTCCAGCAAATTGCTACCCTGACACAACAACGCATAAACCGCATCAGCAGTAGCTACCGGAGAATCCCAGCTTGTCGTCTGTTTCTGTTTCAGCAGCCAAAGCTTCATTTCTTCTACCAAAGCATCATTGCCGCCTGCCTCGCGCAGAGCTTCCATTACAGCTACATGAGCGGGTACAGGCATCATACCCCAAGTATAAGGATTGGCATGGAAAGCAAAATGAGCTCCCATTTCATCCGTCTGTACAAGGTGTTCTTTTATGGAAGCTATAAACTCATCCGCTTCCGTTTTATGTCCTGCCTTCTGCAGGATAACGGCTGTCTGCGCTTTACGGATCATGGTACCGCTCTCAAGATTACGTCCCAGCTTGGTAAGGAAGTAACCGAATGCTTTTGCATATTCTCCGGAGAGCTTTACCAAACCGAGAGATACCAGATACATATATTCCATAGTGGCATCCGACAAAACGGTAATCTTCGTTCCATTCTTCTCTGCCTTGCGGATAGCACGGTATTCTTTCAGAGCCTCTTTGTTCAGATAGTCAAAGGCCTTGGCTTTCATCATCGCTGCTTCTTCCGGCAATGCCTTATCCGTAAGTAAAGAAAGACGGACAAGCAGTCCGGTGATATATCCCGTTACATAACGGTTGCCGGACATACCGCCGAACCAACTCCATGCGCCATCCTCGCCCTGTAATTCTTTCAGTTTGAACAAGGATGCCATATTACGGTAATTTAATTGGTTAACATCAAATAAGGTAGCGATACGCTGCTGCTGTTCAGCCTCTGTAGTAGCTTCGAGCAACCAAGGAGATTCGCCCAACAGAATATTCTTCACATCCTGGTTCTGCTCCAACCGGCTGAGGAAAGTTTCTTTTGTTCCACCCGACAGACGCCAGTTATCAAATACCGCTTTAATGCGCGGCTGACTATTTGCGATATATCCCGCCAAAGTGTTGGCATAGAAAGCGGTTGCCCAGGAAATGGCGTTATCCGTTGAAGGCTCACTCAGTACAGGCAGGGCTTGTACGGCATACCATGCCGGATTACCTGTAAATTCCACGGTCAGGCGACGGTCGGTTGCCGTACGGCTGTTACCGTTGAACAGACTGTCCAGCGAGAAAGTACGCGTTTCTTCACCACGAACGGGCATGGCAAGCGTCTCTGTAATATATTCCTTATCACTCAGTACAGGCAACAGATGCTGTTCACCATCGCTGAAAGTACCGCCGTCGGCAACTATACGGACACCAAGCAGTTCATAACGGTCTGTTACATCAAACCGGAAACTAACCGATGCTGTCTTTCCGGCTTCCACCGAGAACTTCTGGCGACCGGTGGAAATAATCTTCTCCGTCATCGGATCGAAAAGGGTGAATACGGCTGTGCCTTTTATTGCCTTACCCGTCAGGTTGGCAATGCCGGCAGCTATCTGTGTCTTATCGCCTACCCGTACAAAGCGGGGCATATTCGGAGTAAGCATAAACTCTTTGGCGGTGACAGCAGTAGCGTCAAGCATGCCTATCATCATATCCTTAGTATGGGAATAACCGCGGAAATTCCAGCGTGTCAGACTCTGTGGCATGGTAAAGGAGAAAGCGACCTCTCCTTGTTCATTAGTACGTAGCTGAGGATAAAAGAAAGCCGTTTCCGCAAAATTAGTACGCAAATCGGCCATAGGCTGTAACGCCTGTTCATCAAGCGGAATCGTCTCCGACTCAAAAACAACATCTGCCACTCCTTCTTCTACCTGTACCGGAACATACTTCACTTCAACTGCACGTCCTGTTTCCATTTTGGTCCGTGTGGCTCCATACCCCATAATTACCGGCTCGCAGAGAGCCGCATCGTTCTCTACTATTTGCAATACTTCCGCCCCCCCGTTATAAGGAGAACAGAAATAGTCGAAGCGCCAAACAGGAACTCTCCATGACTTCACTGGGAAGTAAGGAGCATAACTCTTTCCGTTGTTATTACTGATATCCCAATAGTAATAAGGAATATACCGGTTGTAATAAACGCTTAATGACTGGTTACGGCTATAAATCCGGTCTAATGAAGCATCGTACATCATTGCCAGCATCTCGGCTGCGGCGGGAAAACCTTGCGGAGTTTTGATGACCAGCTTCCACTCTTCTTCCTGCCCTGGAAGCAAACGGTCGCGAAAAACTTCCCACTTCATATCCAGTGTCCGTTCAGGCAGACGTTTCCTCAATTCCACCCTACGGGTATATAGCAGTCCGTTCTTTACGAAAGTAAACTGCACGGCAACCCCATCTCCATACTCTTCCCGATAAGTATATTCCATACGGAGAATCGAGTCGTTCAGCGACAAAGTACGGCTCTCCAATCTGCCTTTCTGCCCGAAAACATCTACCAGGACGTATGCGTCCTTCATGGAAGTGCCGAAATAGAAGATTGCCGGATGAGCCGTATCGAACTCCGTATTTTTTTCATAAAGGAAAGTTTCCATAAACACAGCCGGACGTTCATCTTTCAGCGAGAACAGTACAATGTTCACCGCATTGTCCGCATTGCTGACTTCCTTGCCGTCGCGACCACGCACCGACAGAATTAAGCGGTACTCTCCCGATGGCAGTTGTTTCCAAGCTGTAAAGTCTTTCTTTTCGCCCGGCATAAACGCACTCTCATAAACCGGCTTGTCGGAGATTTTTCCCGTCTTGGAATCAAGAACGGGATAAAGACGGCACATCCCTTCCATGGACAACGTTTCATTAACGGCATTCATTACCGACAGCATTCCCGATATGGAATCTTCTTTGCATAACTCCCTGCTGATGTCGGACACAAAGAAATAAGCCCGACGGGTAGCGTTCAGAAAGTAATGCGAAGTCTGCGTTTCACCCGTATCACTTGTCACCGCTACCTCTATCTGATAGGAGAAACGTTCCCTACCCGTATTATCCGCATCCGTATCCGGCTTCAGAACAACAGGAATGGAAAAGTTGCCTTTCGCATCCAGTTGCACCGTATCCGAAACAAGCGATACGGCCCCATCTCCCCAATATCTCCGGTTACTGCGACGGGTAACGGTATATGTCAGCGGAACATCCTGAATTGCCGTCCCATTATATGCCTTGACATTGCCTGTTACATCCACCGTATCTCCCAAGCAGAAAGCCTCCTCCACCGGATTAAAGGTAATCTCAAAGGTAGGCCGTTTGTAATCCTCCACCCGTACGGAAACGGAAGCGTTGTTTTTTACATCAATTGTAAAGTTACCATTCAAGCAGACTGCAGGCAACACAAATTCTGTGGTGAGGGAACCGAATTCATTGGTACTTACATTCTTCTGTACCAGTTCTTTCCTGTTGACGTCCAACAAACGTACCTGATAACTCTTCCCTGCCAAAACGTGAGCCTTGTCCGCCTCCTGTTCATAAGCGATACCCTTGACATAAACGGTCTGACCGGGACGATACAAGGCGCGGTCTGTCAGCAGGGTAATATGCTCTTCCGGACGCGACTCTCCGCGTTCGTAATATCTGTTCAAATAAACATTCTGAGGCATCATGGCTGTATCCGTTCCCTTACGCACCACATAACTGCGGATAGCCTTATCCCATTCCACAACCGCTTTTCCACCGGTACCGGTGACAACTGTTTTCACCAGCTTGCGGTTTTCTTCATTGTAAACAGAATAGAAACTGACCTTTGCACCGGAAATGGGTTGCCCACTACGGCTGTCCACCGTAACCACTTCCATCTTATTATCCGGCAAAGAAAGCGTCAACACCTTGAAGCGGGTCGAGACGAGAAAGTGCTCTGCAGTACGGGCCGTTGCGGCATCAGGTACAATTTGCAGTATATATACGCCTAATTCGTCCGGCACATGGCATTTCAAAACCATACGTTGCAAACCGCTCAACAGTTCTCCCTCTTTCCCGCTTTTGCTGTCCGAAGATTTCAGTTCAAAATGGGTAGCTGATAATTTACGGGCATGCTTCTGATAGAAAGCCTTGTTGATTCCGGCATCCATCCAGGGCACTTCGGAGAGATTCGTACGGTACAGATTCAGTGTGAAACCTTTCAGATTCCGATAACCCACATTCAACTCCAACGAATCACCGGGATAAACGCTCTCTTGAGTGCTGACATTCAAATAAGGCAGCAAAACACTCTCCCTTATGTTCCGTAGTTCATTGATACGCTTATAAGCCGAATAGCGCTTCACTCCTTCATCGCATACCTGCAAAACCTCATCCATATAAGACGCTCCCAAACCGCGAAGCCAACCGGCTTTATCAATGTAAACTTCCGCGCAAATCTCACGACCGCCATATTCCCGAATCAGATTATCCAACACTTCAAGATACTCTTTATCAAGCCGTTCTTTCCGTTCCCGATAAGTGGCATAAGGCTCCCGGCTTATACCGCCGCCGGTACTTTTCCACTTCCAATAATCAAGCGTTGCCAACACTACCGCATCTTCTGCCCCAACGCGATGCCGATAAGCATTTATCATATTTATATAAACACTGTTGATGCGGGCACGTTGTAATGTATCCACCTGAAAGCCGTCCAACAACTGATAAGTATCGACAGCCCGGGCCGCCAGCAGATGATACATATCGTGCCCATAGAAGCGGCTTCCGTCTTCAAGCTCGACAAAAGGCACATATTCCTTGGAAGAGACCTCAAGCAAACGAACAGAGTCCTTCAATGAAGCCAGGTTATGTTCATCTACCTTAGCAACAAAAAGGTTAGTACTCCATTCCCTGATATCGGCAGGAGCTTCGTCCACATCCAGAGCCGTACGGTCTGATAACTGCCGCCGGTTATGCCGCATATAGTTCGAATACTCGCGGGCAAGTAATGAATGCAGAATAGCTTTATTTACCAGGTTTTTCTCCGATTCCACCCAACTTTCCAACTTCTTCAAATTCGTATACAGGCTATCCGGAGTCAGTCTTTCCTGATAGGCCTCCCGACAGATATATGCCTTGAGCATTTGTGGAGCATTTTTCTCCAACTCGGCTTTCCGGTAGATTTTCTCCGTCAGCTTCACTACCGTTTGCGGCAAACTCTTCTTTTGAGCCTGCTCCACCTGCCTCCACAAACCTGCATAGGACTGAGCGTGCAAAGCAAAGGAGCACAACCCGATCATCAGCAGAAACAATGTACAAAATCTTTGGAATTTCTTCATAGCTATTCTATTGTTATTAGTTTTTGTTTTTTTATGCGAATCAGGAATCAAACAATAAAGATTTATCTGTATGATTAGCTACACTCATATCTCCGCTACATGAATGTTCACTGTAAAAATAACAAAATAATAACCACATTGTACCAGCTTTTTAGAAAAAATAAAGAAACAAAGCATATACTGACATAAAAACCTACGGTTATAAAAAGAAACCGGGGGGATACATTCTCAGAACATATCCCCCGGTTTCTTATCAATTACTACACTCATCTCGGGTAGTTATAATACTTCATTGCTTCAATCCAATTCTCACCAACTCTGGAGAGAATGTCTTTAAAAGAATTTACAATCTTTTTTCCCATAATCTTAAAAATTAAACTGATACCCTGAAAACACTTTTTTCTTTATTTCTTGATGGTATATCCCATCATCAACATCTCATTACGACCTACCTCAGCGAGAATACGTCTGAATGAATCCATTATTTTCTTTCTCATAACCTTAAAAAACTAAACTAACATCTTGAAAACTGAAAACTACTTTCTCTCTTAAAAAGGGGGAATGAATGCTTAAAGCATTACATAACCCCAAATGTTCTTATCGGCTTCACCGAAATGTCTGAACAATTTTCTTAACTTTTTCATTTTGTTATCCTCCTAAAATCAATCTTGTTATTCTTAAAAATAACTTGTTATCCTATTATTTCTATGTTTTACAACACAAAAATAAGGCCTTTGTTCAAGATTGCAAGTGAAAACATATAGAAAAACATGTTTTAAAACATATTTCTTGACCTAAATCAATTTCCTGCAATATTA
>ENA-UPTB01002829-UPTB01002829.1-human-gut-metagenome-genome-assembly--contig:-NODE-2829-length-11307-cov-67.799733_pt1 | contig 11307 bp, 8 predicted proteins | sample MGYA00250046_ERZ773369 | MGnify/ENA primary metagenome ERZ773369 (study PRJEB29103, sample SAMN06111938) | human gut metagenome | biome: human gut; feature: ankylosing spondylitis patient; material...
CAGCCTTCCTTGCCTGCTGGTTCTCACTGATGCAACAATTTATTATGGAATGTTGCATTTTCCTAATTCATTTATTCTATCAAGGAGGCCATTATGAGCACGACACAACCTATCCGCAGCAAACAGCTTTTACACGATTTCAAAGAGTACTACCTTACCAAACAGTCAAACTCCCGGAATTACACTCTCATCCTGATCGGTCTGAACACCGCTCTCCGCATCAACGACATCCTTCATCTCACCTGGGGAGATGTCTATTGCACAGAACACAGCCGCTTTTACACCCATCTCCTGATCACGGAGAAAAAAACGGAAAAAGAAACCAGGATCCTGATCAACAGAGAACTTCAGGAAACATTACTGTCCTACCGGAAAACACAGCCTTCCATAGCCGACACAGACTACCTCTTCCCCAGCCCCAGAAAAACCAGTTCCCCGCTCTCCCGATACCAGGCCTACCGCATTGTCCGTAAGGCTGCAGAAGCCGTAGGGATTGAAGATGTGATCCGGTGCCATTCCCTGCGGAAGACCTTCGGCTACCATGCATGGAAAATGGGAACTCCGCCCGCATTGCTGATGGAGATTTACAATCATTCTTCTTTTCAGATCACAAAACATTATCTGGGAATTGAACAAGATGACAAAGATGCCATATTTCGTGATATACAGCTATGACATGCGACCTATATAATCATTATAGTGATATAAAAGTAACGCAGTAACGATTTTTATTAAAAAAGACTAAAGTTTTCCCATGGTCAGCCGAAATATGTAGTGCAAGACAAAATGCAACATTCCATAATAGAATGTTGCATTTTCTATTTTAATCTATTCATTTCTGTGGTATTCTGTTAAAGACTGCATATTGCTATTTTTCGACAAATATTTCTCTTTTATTGAAACATATACAGTCAGAATCAGGAGTACACATGAAAAGCTTTATATGTCAAATGTTCTATAAACAGCGGGCGGCATTCGAGCAAAGCTACGCTTCCAGGGGCAAAGAGTATCCTCTTCCGGAAGACGTTTTCCTACAATCGGATATTTTCTATGACGAAAAGCATGTTCCGGCACATCGTCTGGATGTCTACCGTCCCAGGGGACGGGACGGAGAGATTCTCCCGGTCATCGTCAACGTACATGGTGGAGGCCTCCTCATGGGGAACAAGGAGTTCAACCGTCCCTTTTGTGCCTCCCTTTGTGAGGCGGGGTATCTGGTATTCAGCATGGAGTACCGGCTGATACCGGACTGTCTTTTCTATGACCAGTTGGCTGATCTGCATCTGGCACTGGATTTTATCCGGGATCATCTGACGGAATACGGCGGTGACATTTCCCACATATATGCCTGCGGCGACAGCGGCGGTGCCTGTCTGCTGACTTATGGAATCGCCATGCAGCGAAGCACTGCACTGGCACAGGCTGCCGGAGTAACTCCTTCTGACCTGCCAGTCCGGGCACTTGGCCTGGTCAGCGGAATGTTCTATACGAACCGCCTGGATCAGATCGGACTTTTCCTCCCCAGATATCTCTACGGCCGGCATTATAAAAAAAGTGCTTTTGCCCCCTATGTATCTCCGGAGCACCCGGACATCGTGACCAGCCTGCCACCCAGTCTCCTGATCACCAGTGACAACGATAATCTTCAGAGCTATACTCTGAATTTTGAAAAGGCTCTGCGCAGACATCAGATGCCCCATAAACTGATCAACTACCCGAAGGATCCCCGCCTGACCCATGCGTTCAGCGCTTTTTACCCGGAGCTTCCGGAAAGCAGGGAAGTGATCCACCATTTGATTCATTTTTTTGAACATACCGGAGAGGACTGTAAAGGAGGATATGTATCATGACATACGACGAAAATGTTTTCAAAGAAAAAGCTAATCGGAAAGCCCGTAAGATCTGGATCGTTTTTGCTGTTTTACTGAGTGCCAACTATGGCTCCGATGCGTCCGGGGGATTATATCCCACCACTTCTTACCTTATTTTTCTGGCATTGTGCTGGCTGCCTCTGATCTTTGGCGAAGTTCTGTTACGTGTAAAAGGCTGGGCAACGGAGCTCTACCGCTACGATCTGGTCATCGGTTACGGCATCTTCTACACTTTTGTCATCTGTACTACAGCTTCCCCGATCGCATTCACTTACATCCTTCCTGTGACGAGCCTGCTGGTACTATATAAGAACCGAAAATTCATGATCGGCTGCGGTATCGCCAATGCCCTGATCATCGTCGGTGCAGCCGTCTATCGCTATATGCTGGGCTTCAACAGCGCTTCCGATATGAAAAATTATCAGCTGCAATTGTCCTGTATCATCCTCTGCTACATCTGCTACGTCATGTCCATCCGTCATCTGAATGAATCCGACGGTGCCATGACCGACAGCATCAGGGCTGACCTGCACAGAGTCGTAACTACTGTAGAACAGGTAAAGTCTTCGAGTAATATCATTCTCGATGGCATCACTGTCGTAAGAGAGCTGGCTTCCGAGAATAAGCATGGCTCCGATATCGTCATGCTGGGTATGAACGAGCTGACTGACAACAACAATATGCTGCAGGATCATACCACATCATCCACACAGATGACCTCCGATATCCGCGCCCAGGTAGAAAATGTGGTAGCCCTGATCGGAGAAATGGTCACGCTCGTCGAAAAAACGCAATCCCATTCCGGTGTCAGCGCAGAAGATCTGAAAAGCCTGGTAAATACTGCTGCTACCATGTCTCAGCTGTCCACCGAGTTGGAAAATGTTCTGGAGAATTTCCGTCAGGAATTTGAAATGGTAAAACAGGAGACCGGTACCATAGAGAAGATCACGAATCAGACGAATCTACTGGCATTAAATGCTTCCATCGAAGCTGCCAGAGCCGGAGAAGCTGGCAGAGGCTTCGCTGTCGTAGCGGATCAGATCCGTACCTTAAGCACCGAGACCCACGCTTCCTCTGAGCAGATCAGGGATGCCCTCTCCCGGCTGGATGCTACCTCCGCGAAGATGACCTCTTCCATTGAAGAGACATTACAGCTGATCCAGATCACTCTGGAAAAAGTAACGCAGACCGGAGATAACGTAAATCAGATTGCTTCTGATTCCGTGCAGCTGGGCAATCACATTCAGGTCGTAGATAATGCCATTAAAGAAGTAGAGAGCTCTAACACTCAGCTGGTATCCAACATGGAGCAGGTATCTAACATCGTGGATACCATTACAACCTGTATCACGCATTCCAGCCGTACCAGTGAACGGATGCTCAGCAAGTATCAGGAAACAGCAGACAATATCAATACCATCGAAGATGTCATGGAGAACATGATGTGTGATCTGGGTATCGGTGGTTTCATGGGTATTGAAGACATCAAGCCCGGAATGAAGATTGACTTGCAATTGACAGAGCAGGACGATACTGAATATCTGGGTGAGCTGATTCAGCAGATTCCCGAAGGCTTGATGGTATCCTGTCAGAAAAAACTGGTATTAAAAGATGCGGCTCCCTGCAAACTACAAATCACCGCAGGAAACATTCTGTATTGTTGGGACAAAGCAACCATCACTCCGGATTCCACAGACGGCGAGCATATCTTTAAAATTACGATTACGACCAGACCCCGGATCAATAACCGCCGGAAATATCCTCGTATGGATATCAACAATGCATGTACCATCAAGTTCAAGAATTCCGATAAAGAATACGCCGCTACCATGGATAATATCAGTGCCAACGGCTTCGCTTTCCTGGCGACAGACAATATCTTCACCCAGAGCAAAAATGCCACAATCACTATCACTATCCATGATTTCGCTCTCCCGGATCACAATGTGCTGGAAGGCCGTATCATCCGCTGTTCCGACGATAACGGACTGTATATCGTCGGATGCCAGATGCCGGAAGATAATTTCTATATCCTGGAATATGTAGAGAATAACTTAAATAAATAGAATTCCTGTGTAAACCTAGGCACCCAAAATGCCCATTCATTTGAATATGAATGGGCATTTTTAATGTTGTTCTTTACGGTTTCAATAGCCGGGCAATCAGACCCTCGACCTCCTGGAGCTGTTCTTTGGTACTCTCCTTATGGCTTTCCTTGCGATATTTGGACGGAGACATGCCCTTCATGGCATGAAACGCCTTGGTAAATACCAGCGCATCACTATACCCACAGGACAGGGCAATACTCTCAATCGGATAATTGGTGGATTCCAGCAGTTCTCTCGCCTTGGTGATACGGAAGGTGGTGAGGAACTGCTGAGGCGACATTCCCAGATAATTCTGGAACAACGTATATAAATAACTACGGTTGATACACACATAATCCGCCACATCCGTTACCTTGATCGGGTTACAGTAGTTACTCTGGATAAAAGATACTGCCTTTTTCACATACTGGTTCCCCTTATCCTCTTCCTCTCTGGCTACCACACCGGCGCTGTCCGCGATCACAGACAGGAATACTCCCAGCAGTCCGTTCCGGCGCAGATCATCCGCGATTCCAAAGGTATTGTGTTCCATCATATCGCGGACAATAGAATACAGCTCCTCTGATTTATCACAGGAAAAAATAGGATGCCTGTCTGACAGTCCCATGCTATGTAAATACTCTTCCGCGCGGCTCCCGGCAAATCCGACCCACAGATAACTCCAGGGATCCTTCGCATCCGCCTGATAGAAAGCCAGCTCGTTTGGCTGGATCAAAAATCCGTACCCTGCCTCCAGCCGGTATTCCTTGTCATGGAACCGGAAATGCCCCTTGCCGCTTAAGACATAGTGGATCAGGTAGTGCGGTTTGGATGCCGGTCCGAAGCTGTGCAGTGCTTCCGTCTGGGAACAACCGCAGCAGTTCACATACAGGCTTCCTGTTTTGTCATTGATAAAGTCCAGCTTAAATGCTTTTTCCATGGCAATTCCTATCCTTTCCCATCGGTCAATTCACTATAATCCCGCCGTCCTCATCAAACGCCACACAAAAAGCACTGCTGTATTCGTTCATACGCTGCAGGATCCTCTGCTTATCCTCCCCCGTTGCCGGCGTCGGTCGAAAATCATTCCTTGTTTTGACAGAACTTACCATACAAGGAATGATCCGGGCGTTCTGATCCTCCACCTTTTCCCCGTTCTCAAAAGTAAAGGTCTGCTGGAAGATCATGGTGTCCTTGTCCTCCGGATTCCGGTTGGCTCCGAAGCAGAAATTTGCCAGACTGTAGATAATATATCTGCCCTTGTATTCCTCGATTCCCTGTAACACATGGGGATGATGACCGATGACCAGATCCACACCCCAGTCAATGCATTTCCTGCCAAGCTGTTGCTGATAATTTTCCGGATAATTGTCTTTTTCGATACCCCAGTGACAACAGGCGAGGATCAGGTCCACGTTCTGTTCCCGCAAGACTTCGATATTATTCTGAATCAGTTTCTCCGCCTGTGCGCCCCATTCCACTTCATTGACGGAGATAATGCCGATCTTCAGATTCCTCTCTCCGCCGTGGGCTGCCGCGCTGTCCGGGATCTCATAGATGCCTACATTTTTATCATAGGCATAGACAATGCCCTCCTGCTCTAATGCCGCCACTGTATCCCGGCTGCCCTGTTCTCCGTAGTCCAGTCGATGATTGTTCGCAAAGCTGACGGCTTCGATATCCCCCAAGGTCAGCAGATGGGCATACGCCGGATCTCCCTTGATGCAGTAGGTCTGCTCCTCACGCATCTGTTCCGATGTGGTCAGCGGCCCTTCGAGATTCACAATGGTCATATCGTCCGCCTCGAAAATATCTCTCACATTCTCGAAAAAATATCCCTCATCCTCCGCCTGATCGTACACCTGGCGGAAGGAATAGCTGTAATCCTGTTCCTGATGATTGCCCAAAGTCACATCCCCTGCTGCAGAGATCGTGATCGTGCAGCGTTCCCCCATCAAAGTATCCGAAGCTCCGGACTGTCCTGATTCCGGCAATGCAGTATTGTCACCGTCCGTCCCACCTGGCAGAACGATCTCCCCGATATTATCCCCGGGCTGATCGTCCTGCGGTCCGGTATGGTAACCGCCGATCGGCTGCGCCAGTTCTTCCACCCCGGGAATACAGACCTGCTGTGTCAGATCATCCCCACAGCCGCTAAGCGCTATTACACTGACCGCACAAACCAGTGCCACAAACCGCTTTTTCCTCTGCCCCATAAACACTCTCCCTCTGTTACAAAGAAATCCCTTAGCCCTCTCCTAAATCGATCTTAATTTTCAGAAGCCGCTGTCGCAGTGCTGTCTCCCATTCCATACAGATTCTCCTGCAGGAATTTCTTATTTGCCTCGAAATCCACCTCCAGCACGGACATTTTACGATGGGTCGCATCCTTATACGTGCCTTCAATGGGAATACTGTTCTGTATAATATCGTATGTCAGAATCTTCGGTGCCATGAGGCTTAACCGGTAACACTCCGCCTGGGTCAGGTTCGTGGTGAGATTCGGCATGAGTCCGTCGATCAGTCCCTTCGGATTCGTGAGTACACCCTTAGGCAGCTTATGAATGACCTCTGTCAGCACTTTTCTCTGTCGCTCGGTTCTGCCGAAATCCGTACCGATATAACGGTTTCTGCAATATGCCAGCGCCTGAGGACCGTTCAGATGCACCATACCTCCGGACAGGTCATCGAAATAGTCCGTTCCCTCCGGTCTGCCCAGCAGGATATTATATTCTACCAGGTAGCCGTTCACGTACTCCACTTCCTTGCCGGTCAGCTCCAGATCCACGCCGCCCACGGCATCTACCAGATTTGCAAATGCCTCAAAATTCACCAGCACATAGCGGCTGATATGAATATCAAAATTCTGTTCGATAGTCTGCATCAGCAGCTCCGCACCGCCGTAGGAATATGCCGCATTCAGACGATTGTCCTTATATCCCGGTATCTCTACATACATGTCACGGAGCAGAGATGTCATATATATCTTTTTCGTCTTGTTGCTGATAGACAGCAGGATCATGGCATCGGATCTGCCATCCTCCCCGTTCTCGCGGGAGTCGTTACCGATCAGGAGAATATTTGTAACTCCTTCTTCCTTCATGGGAGAACTTGCCACAGATTCGATCTCTTCATAATTCATCTCCGCATAGACCTTCCCCACCAGGACGTACAACCCTGCTGCCAGAAATACGAGGATCAGCGCCACTGCGATCAGGAAGCGCTTGAAGCTGGATTTTTTCTTTTTTCTGCCGCTACCGGCTTTCTTTTTGTTTCCTTTTCTGCTCTTCTTATCCGTTTTCGTGTCTATCTCCTCACGCTTCCCTGCTTTTCTTCCGGAGCGATTTTTTTCTCTGTGATCTTCGTAGTCTTCGTATTCGTCCGCATAGTCCTCCCTTCTGCTACGCCGAGGTCTATCGGATGCCGCCTGTCTGCGACGATCTGCATTACTGTTACTACGGCCACCACTATTACGATTCTCTAAAGTCTTACGCGTCATCTCTCTGCGAGCCGCCTGTCTCTTACGATACGCGGGATCATCCCAATCCTCCGCGTAATCATCCGCTCTTGCTCGTCTTCCGGATCCGATCACATCCAGTTCCTCCTCATCCTCGTCATTCTCAGTCATGTCAAACATCTGTGGAGCCGGACGCTCTGCTGTCCGCCTTCCGGTCCCGGACTTCCCACTGCCGGAGCCGGACGTCTGCATTTCCTGCATCTCCTGCTGTAAAAAGGCTTCCAGCCCTTTCTGTATATCTTCCATCTCCTGAATGGAATCTCGTTCTCTGTCACTCATATTGTACCTCATTTCCACATACCGGCACCGGTACGTTCCTTAAGCCTCTTTCCTATTTGTCTCCTAGGATACCACACTCCCACCTATTCGTCACGACAGAAATCCTTAATATTTGCTTAAATGTTGTCCGGCATTTTTTAAGACACACTTTCTATGGCAATAAAAAGAAACTGTCTACGGCATCCACAAGATTTTCTCTTGTACATTTTCCACAGACAGTCTCTGCATTTTTGTTATCTTATATCATTCTATTTATGAGCGATTCTCGCATCTATGTAGTTCTTCAGAGATTCCACGGTCTCCTCCACACCCAGCCTGCTGCTGTTGATGGACAGATCGTAGTTCCGGGAGTCGCCCCATTTTACCTTACAATGGCTGTTGTGGTAAGATTTTCGGCGACGGTCCTTCTCGATCATGCGCTCCTCCGCATGTCTCGCATCCAGCTCATAGATCTGCATAACACGCTCGATCTTGGCTTCTCTGTCTCCTAATACGAAGATGGAGATCAGATTCGGATTGTCCTTCAACACGATCTCAGAACAGCGTCCTACGATCACAAAGGATTCTCCTGCCTCTGCCTTTTTCTTGATATAGTCGAACTGCATTCTCGCCACATTATCTGCAGGAGAGCTGTTCATTCCCATCACGCTTCTGTACAGGAATTTGTTACGTCTCTTTTCATCGAACTCTGCCAGCTCCTTGCTGCTCACATTCATGCTTGCAGCCACCTCATCTAACAGGTTATGATCGTACATTGGCAGCTTGTAATATTCTGCCAGCTTCTGTGCGATCTCATGTCCGCCGCTGCCGTACTCACGGCTGACGGAGATAATCAGTTGTTCACTCATGGGTCTGCCCTCCTTATAGTCTTACAGATATCTCGCATAGATCATTACCATGGAGATTACTATTACTATTATAGTCGCAGGAGCCATAACTTTGCAATATTTTCCCCACTTGATCATATGACCTGCCTTTGCTGCGGTAGCGATACCCACGACATTTGCAGATGCACCGATAGGAGTTGCGCTTCCACCGATATCGGTTCCCATGGCTAACGCCCATGCCAGGATAGAGAGATCCACACCCTGGGTCGCGGACAGACTGCTGATGATAGGGATCATCGTCGCTGCAAAAGGAATATTATCCACGAACGCGCTGGCGATTGCGGAGATCCACAAAATAATCGCGATCATCAGCATCAGATTACCATTACTGATGTCACCGATGAAGTTCGCCATGACTTTCAGAATACCTGTCTGCTCCAGACCGCCTACCACCATGAACAATCCGATGAAGAACAGCAGCGTCTTATAGTCGATCTGCTTGATCAGCTTCAGGGCATCTCTGCCTGCGGCGATCAGCGTCACGATAGTGATAAACACACCAATGCAGGATACGGTCAGACCGGTCTGTGCATGGGTTACCAGCAATGCTACCGCACACAGGAAAATAACGGTGCTGATGATAAAGCCCTTTTTATCGGTAATCGCCTCGGAAGGATCCGGGTAAGTCTGGTTGCTGCCGGCAGCTGCCGCCTCGCTGGCACGCAGCTCCTTGTGGAATACCAGGTAAAAATACAATACAACTACGACCAGAGAAATACCTGCGATCAGACCGGTATTGGTCAGGAAATCCGTGAAGGAATATCCCAGGGAAGTACCGATGATGATGTTGGGGGGATCTCCACACATGGTAGCGGATCCGCCCAGGTTCGCACAGAATACCTCTGCCAGGATCATAGGCACCGGATTGAATTTCAACAGCTGTGACAGTTCAATTGTGACTGCTGCCAGGAACAGAATTACGGTGATACTGTCAATGAACATTGCCAGAATACCGGATAATACCATAAAGGTCACGAACAGCGGCACTACCTTATACTTAACCATTTTAGCAAGGCGCATGCAGAGCCAGCGGAAAAATCCGACTCTCGCCATTCCCTCTACCATGATCATCATTCCCGCTACGAATACGATCGTCTCCCAGTTAATGCCGCTGGAAGTCTCCGCGGACTGTCCCGCCGTATACCAGAAATGACTTGTAAAAAAGCTGCCTAAATTCAAGGTCTCCCACACTGCACCCATACTGTGCATTCCCAGTCCGAATACCAGCACCAGCGTCAGCAGACCGCAGCCCAGTGTAATAACGTGTCTCTCCCATACTTCCAGAACGATCAGGACAAACATCGCTACAAATATAACTACTGCAAGTATCTGTGCTATCACTTTTCCTGCCTCCTCGTTAGTTTTTCTTATAAACGTACAAGAGTAGATTGTATCTGAAAAAGCAGGGGAAGTCAATCATCCTTTGAGGCTCTGCACATAAATATTCCGTTAAAGTTTTTTATGATTATTCATTCCGGAAGCTTTCGATATCGTTTTGCCCTGCATAACGCAAGAACATCCGGTGCATATCGATACCGCTCTCTCCGAAATATAATTTCATGTATTTCTCGCCGTCCTGACGAATGGGCAGTGTTACAACACGTTCCATGGTCTGACCTTCCGTGCCGTTAAGGGTCACGGTCTGTTGTAACGTATTGTTCAGGAACACGGAGATCGGCAGCTGCGCCAGTTCTCCTAACGTAGAACTCATCCGAAATACCAGCTCATATCTTCCGATCTTAGGAAAACGCAACTGGTATACTGCACTTGTGCCCTTCTTCGTTGACAGCTTCTCTATCGGAAGCTCTATGTCCTCTAAAAGCTTCGGCTCCGGCAGCTCCAGACGCGCCAGCACCTGCCCGCTGTCTCCCGCACCCTCGGTGCTTACCGGATTGTGAAGCTCCGTGCATTCCTCTTCCTCTCTGTCCAGAAGCCGCTCCATAGCAACGGAACGTAACAGGAAACCACAGATATTTGCCGCATTCCGCGTAAGCTGTGCTCTGGTGAGTCTGCCATCTGCCAACCCTTCCGCGGTATTGTCCCCCGCGGAGTTGGATGCCGCATCCGCTACGACCATATAGATATCGTTCTGTGCCCGCACCATGGGAATCGTCTGTCTGCCGGAGCCGGGCTCACCCTCCTCGTTCATCTTCGCCCACCAGTCAGTCATCACAATGCCCTGATATCCCCATTCCTTACGGAGAATGGTCGTCAGGAGATCATAGTTGCCAGCTGTCCACAGTCCGTTTACCGGTCCGTAAGTAGACATGATGCTGTAAGCGCCGCCCTGTTTCACCGCGATCTCAAAGCCCCTCAGATAGATCTCCCGCAGTGCTCTCTCCGATACAATACTGTTGGCATCATGACGCTTGAATTCCTGATTGTTACATGCAAAATGCTTGATGGTGCCGGTGACACCGTATTTTCCCATACCGGTCAGCTGTGCTGCTGCCATGATACCGGTGAGATACGGGTCTTCCGAAAAATACTCAAAATTACGACCGTTCAATGGATTCCTGTGGATATTGATGCCGGGTCCTAAGAGGGTGTCGATCTTGTTCTTCCGAAGCTCCATGCCCTCCATTTCATACAGCTCCTCCACCAGTTCCGGATCAAAGGTGCAGGCAAGCAATGTGCCGTTAGGCAGGGCATATGCCATGGTGCCG
>ENA-UPTB01002836-UPTB01002836.1-human-gut-metagenome-genome-assembly--contig:-NODE-2836-length-11285-cov-22.198965_pt1 | contig 11285 bp, 11 predicted proteins | sample MGYA00250046_ERZ773369 | MGnify/ENA primary metagenome ERZ773369 (study PRJEB29103, sample SAMN06111938) | human gut metagenome | biome: human gut; feature: ankylosing spondylitis patient; material...
CACAGGTAGGCACTTTTGGAACCGAAAGTGCCGTAAGAAAACGTGGTGGCAGCAGGAATTTGCCGTATTTAAATGCGGCAAATTCCGTTACTGGGCACGTATGCGTGAACAGTAATGATATATCTCTGAGGAATACAAAGCATTCCTTTTAATTAGTTGACAAACTGAGAATTGGTTGCTATCATTAAGGCAATACGAACAAGACAGAAGATCAAGGTGGGAAGATTGCATGAGCAGAATTGTATTATCATTGCTGGTAGATAATACTGCCGGCGTTTTAAGCCGTGTGGCTGGACTTTTCAGCCGCCGCGGATATAATATCGAAAGTCTTACAGTTGGCGTGACCGCGGATCCGAGATACTCCCGTATGACGGTTGTATCGCTGGGCGATCATCAGGTTCTGGAGCAGATTCAGAAGCAGCTTGGAAAACTGGAAGATGTACACGACATCAAGGAACTGCGGGAAGGTCATTCCGTATATCGTGAGCTGATGCTCGTCAAGGTGAGAGCAAATGCGAACCAGCGGATGGCGATCAATGCGATTTCCGAGATTTTCCGTGCGTCGATTGTCGATGTGGGAAAAGATTCTGTCACTGTTATGCTGACAGGCGACCAGTCCAAACAGGACGCGCTGATTAATCTTCTGGAAGATTATGAGATTCTGGAATTAGCCAGAACAGGTCTTACCGGTCTTTCCAGAGGTGCGGATGATATCCGCTATCTGCCATAGTACATCAGTCGATAGACTGGATACAAGGCATTCAACAGGTTTACAAAGTCTGGTCCAAAGACGCACAGAGAGGCGCCGGTCTATGCTTTATAATAAATTTATTTTATTTTTGTTAGATCCAAGGAGGAAATGAAAAATGGCAGCAAAGATTTACTATCAGGAAGATTGTAATTTATCCTTATTAGAAGGACAGAAGATTGCTATTATCGGTTACGGCAGCCAGGGTCATGCACATGCCCTGAACTTAAAAGAGTCCGGATGCGATGTTATCATCGGTCTTTACAAGGGCAGCAAGTCTTGGGCAAAAGCAGAGGCACAGGGATTTAAAGTATACACCGCAGCAGAGGCTGCAAAACAGGCTGATATCATCATGATCCTGATCAACGATGAGCTTCAGGCAGATATGTACAAGAAAGACATCGAGCCAAACCTGGAAGAGGGCAACATGTTAATGTTCGCTCATGGCTTCAACATTCACTTTGGCAAAATCGTTCCTCGTGAAGACGTAAACGTATTCATGGTAGCTCCTAAAGGCCCTGGTCATTTAGTTCGTCGTACATATCAAGAAGGCTCCGGTGTTCCTTGCTTGTACGCTGTAGAAAAAGACCCATCTGGCGATACTGAAGAAGTTGCATTAGCATGGGCTTCCGGTGTAGGTGGTGGCCGTTCCGGTATCTTGGAAACTAACTTCAAATCCGAAACTGAAACTGACCTCTTCGGTGAACAAGCTGTATTGTGCGGCGGCGTTACTGAATTGATTAAAACTGGTTTCGAAGTATTAACTGAAGCTGGTTATGAACCTGTAAACGCTTACTTCGAGTGCTTACATGAAATGAAATTGATCGTAGACCTTATCTACGAAGTTGGCTTCCAAAAAATGCGCCACTCCATCTCCAACACTGCTGAGTACGGCGACTACCGCACCGGCAAGCGCCTCATCACCGCTGAGACCCGCAAGGAGATGAAGAAGGTCCTGACCGAGATCCAGGATGGCACCTTCGCTTCCGAGTTCCTGACCGAGATGAGCCCCAACGGTGGCCGCAAGGTCCACTTCCTCGCTCAGCGCCGTATGGAGGCCGAGCACCCCATCGAGAAGGTGGGCGCAGAGCTGCGCAGCATGATGAGCTGGCTGAAGAAGTAAGAAAATCAGAAAAACCTCTCCGTCAGCGCTGACGCGCTGCCACCTCCCCTAACGAGGGGAGGCCTTGGCATATCGTAAAGCCTCGTCTCTTCGCCAGAGGCTCCCCTCGGTAGGGGAGCTGTCTGCGAAGCAGACTGAGAGGTTGAATCCCAGAGCGTCGGTTTTAGCAGAAAAACTGCTGATTCTGGCGCTTTTTTGCATCAGGAGGATAAAATGAGAAGTGACAACGTGACCAAAGGCTCGGAGCGCGCGCCCAACCGAAGCCTGTTTTACGCCCTGGGCTACACCCCGGAAGAGCTGGACCGCCCCCTCATCGGTGTGGTGAGCGCCTACAGCGAGATCGTCCCCGGCCACATGAACCTGGATAAGATCGCCGACGCCGTCAAGGCAGGCGTCCAGATGGCAGGCGGCACCCCCATCCTCATCCCGGCCATCGGCGTCTGCGACGGCATCGCCATGGGCCATGTGGGCATGAAGTACAGCCTCGCTTCCCGCGAGCTCATCTGCGACAGCGTGGAGACCATGCTGATGGCTCATCAGCTGGATGGTCTGGTGCTGGTGCCTAACTGCGATAAGATCGTTCCCGGCATGGTCATGGCCGCTGTCCGCATGGATGTGCCTGCCGTGGTCTGCTCCGGCGGCCCCATGCTGGCCGGCACCTACGGCGGCGAGGAAGTCAGCCTTTCCAAGATGTTCGAGGCCGTGGGCGCTTATAAGGCCGGTATGATCACCGACGAGCAGCTGGAAGACTGCACCTGCAACTGCTGCCCCAGCTGCGGCAGCTGCTCCGGCATGTACACCGCCAACAGCATGAACTGCCTGTGCGAGGCCATCGGCATCGCACTGCCCGGCAACGGCACCATCCCCGCCGTCTACTCCAAGCGCCTGCAGCTGGCAAAACACGCCGGTATGGCCGTCATGGATATGGTGAAGAAGGGTATCACCGCCCGCCAGATCATCAACGAGCGCTCCATCCGCAATGCGCTGACCTGCGATATGGCGCTGGGCTGCTCCACCAACACCGTCCTCCACCTGCTGGCCATCGCCTACGAGGCCGGTGTGCCGATCGATCTGAAGCTTTTCAATGAGATCAGCGCCAAGACCCCGAACCTCTGCCATCTGGCCCCCGCAGGCCCCACCCACATGCCCGACCTCTACGCCGCCGGCGGCATCCCTGCCGTGCAGGCAGAGCTGGCCAAGAAGGGTCTGCTGGACCTCGATGTCCCCACCGTCACCGGCAAGACCCTCGGCGAAAACATCAAGGGCGCTCACATCCTGAACGACAAGGCCATCCGTCCCATCGATGATCCCTATTCTCAGACCGGCGGTCTGCAGATTTTGTGGGGCAACATCGCCCCCGATGGCTGCGTCGTCAAGCGCAGCGCCGTGGCCCCCGAGATGCAGGAGCACTCCGGCCCGGCCCGCGTCTTCAACAGCGAGGAAACGGCCATCGCCGCCATCTATGCGGGCAAGATCGTCCCGGGCGACGTGGTGGTCATCCGCTACGAAGGCCCCAAGGGCGGCCCCGGTATGCGTGAGATGCTCAACCCCACCTCCGCTCTGGCCGGCATGAAGCTGGACAAGACCGTGGCCCTCATCACCGATGGCCGCTTCTCCGGCGCTTCCCGCGGCGCTGCCATTGGCCACGTCAGCCCGGAGGCCGCTTCCGGCGGCCCCATCGGCCTTGTGGAGGAGGGCGATACCATCCACATCGACATCCCCAACGCCAGCATCACGCTGGAAGTGCCCGATGAGGTGCTGGCCCAGCGCAAGGCAAAGTATGTCGCTCCCGAGCCCAACATCAAGACCGGCTGGCTCAGCCGCTACGCCCGCATGGTCACCAGCGCAAACCTCGGCGCAGTGCTGAAGTAAGGCGCATTTTCTGCAACACCAAAGCATCCCCTGCAGGGCCCGGCCGGGCAATGGCCGGAAAGGCTGCAGGGGATGCTTTTTTTGTTTTGGCCGGGGCGCAAAAAAGCCCCGGGCCGCAGGGCTCCGGGGCAGGGGGAGAGGTTTACTTCTCCATAATGACCACAGCGAGGGCATAGGTGCGGCCATTGACGGTTTTGTGAGTGACTGCGATTTTCAGGCTGGTGATGGAAGAGAGGTCAATATCGTTATCAATGTTGCGGAGAAGTATCTGCGACTTGGTCAAATTTGAGGTTTCCATGAACGGGGTTTTGACATCCGTGACATCCGCCGCAACGAAGGCGACGAAGGGAGCGGACTTGTAGGGGCTCAGGATGTCCGTCAGGGTCTCTTTGACGGTCTTATTACCGTTGACTTTGTAGTTTTCGTTAAGGACATCATCACCACTGCTACCTTTGGTGATCCAGTTTTCATCGAACAGGGGGGCGATATCACGGCTGAGCTCGGGAACCTGGTAGCTGACGGAGATATTATTGCTAAGTCCCTCTTCAGCGAGTTCCGACTTAAAGTACTCTGCCATACCTTCAGCCATAGTACGGTTCAGAGACGTCGCTTTGCCGCATCCGGTGAGCATGGCCAGAGCCATGACGCCTGCAAGGATGAGCGCAAGGATCTTTTTGACGGGTTTCATATAGAAGTCCTCCTTATCCAGTGTTGAACAAAATATTTCCTCCGTCCGTAGGCGGAGGATCAAGTTATTATACCCCCCCCCCCTACTATTATTTCAAGGGCTTTTTACAAAATCGTCGTTTTGCCTAAGATAATTGGATAAAACCGGGGAATTTGACGGGGTTATACGCCGGAAGTTGGAAAAAAGCCCCCTCCCGGAGAACACCGGGAGGGGGAACAGGATGAAACAGAGGGCTCACACCGCCAAGCCCTTTATATAGATTTACGAAGCAAGCTGAAACTCAAATGTATAGCCATCCTCGCCATAATGCTCATTGCCTACCCAGAGAACAGACAGATCCGTCAGATCGTAGACCACGCTGTGGACGGTGTTGCTGTTGGAGTCGTCGTTGTTCCAGGTGCGGCGGCCCACCGAGGCCAGCAGGTCCATGGCAGCGTTCTTGTCAGCCACGACGCCGTTGGTCTGGCGCAGGGCAGCCGCAAGGTGCTCGTAGCGGTCAAGGCCCTTCATCTCGACGGCAGTGCCGTCGTAGTAGCCGGGTGCCTTGATGAAGTTGGTCACCACCTGCCAGTCGGAGGAATCGGAGAGGGCGTCGGTGTCGTTCCAGAGGACGTTCAGCTGACGCTGAGAGCCGTCGGCGTCGTGGTCGGCATCAGCACCTACCCACTCGAGGACGGCGCTGCGGCCGGTGGAGTCGGCCACCATGTAGTGGAAGCAGCTGCTTGCCGAGTCGTGAAGGTCGTACTGCTCAGCCAGCGCCACAGCGTCCTCCACCGAGTCGGCGTAGTCGAGGATGAGCCGGAGCAGGGTGGTGGAGGTGAGGTCGGGCTTGTCGGTCTGGGTGTCGGTGGGGGTGCCTTTGCCCTCGCCCTGATAGGACATGAAGATGCCGCAGGCCACACCGGCGTCATTGACGCCGTCCAGCGGCACATAGGGGGCCGCGAGGGTCAGGATTTTCTGGCCGAGGCTCTCTACGTCCTTGTCTTTGTCGAGGCCGAGGAAGCTCAGGTCGATGGTGGAATAGGAGGCGTGACGACCCTTACCGGGGTTCGTGTAGACGATGGCGGTGTTGGTGGCTGAGAAGTCATAGTTGCGGCCAAAGACCCGGTCGCCGCTCTGGGTGTCTGCGGTAAAGGCCGAGCAGGCGATGGTGCTGGTCTTGATGTTCATGGGGATGATGCCCTTGGTGATGCTCTGGGTGATGAAGGAGATGAGCTCAGAGTCAGTGGATGCGCCGCCCTGGGCCAGGAAATCGTCGAAGTAGTAGCCGCCCGAGACGTTGAGCTGGTAAACAGCACCGTCGCGGTGGGCTTCGTCGCGGTCAGAGAGCTTTTTGAGGGACGAGAGGGTGGCCAGCTCGTTGTGCCAGAGGGCGAACACGGCAACGGCCAGTGCGATGACCAGCGCCGCCAGCACGCAGGCGAGGCGCTTGAGGACTTTGGAGAGAGATTGATGCTTCATGGGACCTCCTGAAAAAGTCAAAAGAATATAGATAAAATACCTGAATATTCTATCACGACTTCTGTCGCGTTGCAAGACTTTTGGAGATCTGGCCGGAAAACAAAAACAGGCGCTGAACGACAGCGCCTGTTCTGAGAGAGACTTAACCAAACAGTTTTTTCGTATTGTGCATATACACCGACAGCACCAGCCCCACGCAGATATACAGCATAAGCACCGAGCTGCCGCCCGCCGAGTAGAAGGGCAGGGTGACGCCGATGACCGGCAGGAGGCGGAGGTTCATGCCGACGTTGACGAATATCTGGGCCATGAACGCGCCGCCGATGCCGGCGCAGATGAAGGAGCCCAGCATATCCTCGCTGTGTGCTCCGGTGGCGAAGGTCTTGATGACGATGGCCAGCAGCACGCCCAGCACCACGCAGCAGCCCACGAAGCCCGCCGCGTTGCCGATCCAGCTGAAGATGAAGTCATTGTGGGCGTTGGGGACGCTGTAGTAGCGGCCATCGAAGAAGCCGTTGCCGAAGATGCCGCCCGAGCCGATGGCGATCTCGCCCCGCTGCTGCTGGTAGATGATGTTCTTCCAGACCGTCTCGCTGGGCGCCCAGCCCGTCTCGTTGTTGGGGTCGATGACCGCAAGGATGCGGTACCACTGGTAGCCCTTGCCGATCTTGTCGCTGAAGAAGGCGAAGGCCGCCGCTGCCGCCGCTGCGAGGGCAGCGAAGGCCCCGATGATATACTTCCAGCTCAGCCCGGCGGCAAAGAGCATACAGCAGCCGATGATGCCGTAGATGATGGCCGTACCGTCGTCACCCTGGATATGGATGATGCCGATCGGCACGAAGAGATGGAGCAGCAGCTTGCCCAGCTCTTTCGGCTCGTTGAGGCGGCTGCGGACATTGTTCAGATGCATGGCGAAGGTAAGGATGAAGCTTATCTTTGCCAGCTCGGTAGGCTGGAAAGTGAAGCCGCCCAGTTTGTACCAGGAATAGTTGTCGGTGTCGCCCGCGTTGTAGCCGATGGTCAGCGGGCCGATGGTCACATTGCGGATGACCAGCGTGGGCAGCACGAGGCCCCATGTGAGCACCACATGGACAGGCCAGACATTGACGAGGCTGCGGTAGTCGATGTTGGACAGAAGGATGGCCACCAGGATGCCGATGGCCGCTGCACCCGCCTGCACCACGGCCCGGCGGTAGTCGCCGATGCCGGTGATCTGGCCGGTGAGCTCATCCACGGCAAAGCCGCTGCCCTGCTTCGCCGCCCACGACGACAGCGCCAGTACCGCCATCGCGCTGCTGAACAGGCAGAGCAGCAGGTACATCTTGTCTGTCCGTTTCCAATATCGCTGAATGCTTTCCAAAAAAGCACCACCTTTCTGTATCCTTGGGAAGCCGTTTTCTAAGCGTTGCACTCCGCTTACGAAAACAGCTCCCTCAAAACCCCGCCTCACAGCCGGGCATAATCCCCCAATATACCTTATTATACAGCAGGGGAGAGAGGCGCGCAAGATGGCCGGTTGTGACAGCTTTGCAAAATCGGCGCAGAACGCTTGACAAAGGCCGATATGCCCTCTAAAATGAAACGTACCGGGGCGGTAAATGGCCGGTCCCCGGCGTTCTTGGAGGAACAGTTTTTACATGAAGGAACAACGCCATCGAATTTTGTGCGCGGTCTGCGCACTGGCACTGGTGCTGACGGCTGTGCTGGCTCCCGCCGCATGGGCGGCAGACGGAGCGGGCGAGGTGCAGGATACGGCAAAGTCTACCCTCACCACCGACGATGCCGCCGAGATGCAGCAGGCAGACGCCGCTGTGACGGCCCTGACCGGCAGCGACGAATACGAGCAGATGTCCCGGGAAGAACGGCTCACCTCGGCCCTTGCGGAGCTGGATGAACTGGCCCGGAAGGGGCTGGTGCGCCGGGACTCCATCCGCACCGACGAGGAAAACGGGATAGTCAGCTTTACCTACCGCTGCGGCGTACTGGGCGGCATCCTGCTCACTCTGCCCAACGAGCTGGACGAGATGACCTTTGACGCCGGAGACAACGGCCTGCGCGCCCCGAGGGACATTGCTCAGCGAGCTCCCTGCGCCGAGATGCCCCTGACCGACGATGTCCGGCAGGCTGCGGAGGCCCGGCAGTACCGGGAGAACGCTCTGCCTGAGGCGATCGGCCGTGCCGCCATTTATTATGCCTTCGATAATACGGTGAACAGCTCCCGCTTTCCGTATTATTCCTATATGCAGGGCTTCTGGGAAGGCATGGGCCTTCGCACGACGATGAACACCCGGGTGACCCTGTCGGACCTGCGCCGGATGAACAAATATGATCTGTGCATCCTGAGCGCCCACGGTGCCTACTATACTTACAGCTACGGTACGTTCCGGAAGCACACCCGGACCGAGCCCATCATCCTGCTGACAGAAGCGTCCACGCTGTATAAAGACATCATCTACGGCTTTGACCTGCTGGCTCACCGCATCATCAAGCTCAACGGCCTTTACTGCGTCACAGCGGATTTCTTCCGCAATGCGTACCGCTCGGGCCAGCTCAGCAATACCATCATCTACTCCGAGACCTGTGAGTTCCTGGGCGTCACGAACAGCGTGGATGAGTCGATGGCCGAAGCACTGCTGGCGGGCGGCGCACGGACTGTGCTGGGCTATGTGAACAACGTCTACACGGTCTACTCCCGCAGTATGCTCTGGGACACCATCAACCATCTTGCGATGGGACAGACCATCGGCAGGGCGCTGGCCCATGCGAAGGATACCTACGGCGAGAACGACATCATCTGGTATACGGAGCAGGGCGGACGCCGCCCCCACGCCGCAGCAGCGTGTCTGGTGCTCTACGGTGACGAGAACGCCCGGCTGAATGTGCCGGAAAACTTCTCGCCCGAGGAACGCGCGGAGGCCGCGGAAGATATGCTGGCCGATGTGCTTGAAAGCGCGGCCTGAGCGTTGCACTTTTGACGGAAATAGTTTATACTAAGGGACGGCAGAACAGGACGGCAGGACTCTGCCGTCCCTTTTTTATAGAAACGCATATGAGGTGGGATACCCATGTCTGAATTTATCACCCACTCCCGTGAGGAGACGGTGGCGCTGGGGGCGCAGGTGGCGCAGCATCTTGCGCCCGGGGCGCTCATCGCCTTTACCGGCGGGCTTGGCGCGGGCAAGACGGCCTTCTGCGAGGGCATTGCCAGAGGTCTCGGCTGCACCGACCCGGTCAGCAGCCCGACGTTCGCCATCGTGAACTATTACCGCGGGCCGCGGCCTTTCGCGCACTTTGATTTGTACCGCATCTCCACGGAGAACGATTTGTGCGCGGCAGGGTTCTACGACTATCTGGATGAGGGCGCTGTGGTGGCGGCAGAGTGGAGCGAGAACTTCGCTGACCTGCTGGCGCTGGAAGACCCCATCCACATCAACATCGAGCGGGTGGACGACACCACCCGCCGCATCACCATCGAGGGGGTGGAAGTATGAATATCTTAGCCGTGGATACGGCGGGCAAGACCGTGGGCGTGGCCCTTCTGCAGGATGACCGCCTGCTCTACGAGTGCTATCTCGACGCGGGCATGACCCACAGCGAGACCCTGATGCCCCTCATCGACAACTGTCTCAAGTTCTGCGGCATGGGCTGCAAGGACATCGACCTCTACGGCGTCAATGCCGGCCCCGGCAGCTTTACCGGCCTGCGCATCGGGCTGGCGGCGGTGAAGGGTCTGGCCTTCCCCCGGGAGACGCTCTGCGCCCCGGTGTCTACGCTGGAAGCGCTGGCGGCGGCCCACACCGGCTGCGGCACCGTGCTCTGCGCGCTGGATGCCCGCCGTGCGCAGGTGTACAGCGCGGCTTTCGACCTTGAGACCCACGAGCGTCTGATGGACGACGATGCCCGTGCTGTGGCCGACCTGGCCGAGTTTGTAGAAAATTGCAAAAAGCCTCTGTTTTTTGTTGGTGATGGCGCGGCTCTGTGCTATAATAAATATAACAATGTCCCGGGCGTGCTCTGTGTACCGCCAGCTCTCCGCAATGGCCGTGCCGCTGCGGTGGCCTATGTGGCAGAGCAGATGGCCCAGCGGGGCGAAGCCGTTCTGCCCGAGGCTCTGCTGCCGGATTATCACCGGCTGAGCCAGGCCGAGCGGGAGCGGGCCGAGCGTCTGGCCGCAGAAGCTGCCCGTACCGAAACACCAGAAGATACTGCAAAGGGAAAGGATCAACACCAATGATGAAACCCATCGCACTTGCCGCCGACCACGGCGGATTTGAATTGAAAGAGGCCGTTAAGGCTCATCTGGACGAGCTGGGGTTGGAGTACATCGACTTCGGCACCCACAGCACCGCCAGCGTGGACTACCCTGACATGGCTCTGCCTGCCTGCGACGCCGTGGTGAGCGGCCAGTGCAGCAAGGCGCTGCTGTTCTGCGGCACCGGTGTGGGCATCAGCATGGCCGCAAACAAGGTCAAGGGCATCCGCGCCTGCTGCTGCTCTGACAGCTTCAGTTGCGAGTATACCCGCCGCCACAACGACGCCAACGCCCTGTGCATGGGCGGCCGCGTCGTCGGCCCCGGCCTCGCCTGCCAGCTGGTGGACATCTTCCTCAACACCGAGTTCGAGGGCGGCCGCCACGAGAAGCGCATCGCAAAGCTGATGGCGATCGAGAATCGGTAAACCTTAGTATTCCAATATCTATTCACAATATAAGGAGAGTGTATTATGACCCCTATGATCGTTGAGCATCCGCTGCTGCAGCACAAACTGAGCATTCTGCGCAACAAGCAGACCGGCACCAAGGAGTTCCGTGACCTCGTGGGCGAGATCGCCACTCTGCTGTGCTATGAGGCTACCCGTGACCTGCCTCTGGAAGAGGTGGAGATCGAGACTCCCATCACCATGGCAAAGACCAAGGTGCTGGCGGGCCGCAAGCTGGCGCTGGTGCCGATCCTCCGCGCCGGCATGGGTATGCTGGATGGTATGCTGACCCTGCTGCCCGCCGCTAAGGTCGGCTTCATCGGCCTGTACCGCGATGAGGAGACCCTGCAGCCCGTGGAGTATTTCTGCAAGCTGCCGAAGGACATCGCTGAGCGCGACGTTCTGGTGCTTGACCCGATGCTGGCTACCGGCGGCAGCGCCATCGACGCCATCACCCAGATCAAGAAGCACGGCGCAAAGCACATCAAGTTCATCGGCCTCATCGCTGCTCCGGAAGGCATCAAGGCCCTGCACGAGGCACATCCCGATGTGGACATCTACCTCGGCGCACAGGATGACCACCTGAACGAGAACGGCTACATCGTCCCCGGCCTGGGCGACGCAGGCGACCGTATCTACGGCACCAAGTAAATCTCTGTATAACGGAAAAGTGCTCTGCCGGCCGGCAGAGCACT
>ENA-UPTB01002837-UPTB01002837.1-human-gut-metagenome-genome-assembly--contig:-NODE-2837-length-11283-cov-11.803677_pt1 | contig 11283 bp, 8 predicted proteins | sample MGYA00250046_ERZ773369 | MGnify/ENA primary metagenome ERZ773369 (study PRJEB29103, sample SAMN06111938) | human gut metagenome | biome: human gut; feature: ankylosing spondylitis patient; material...
GTCAAGGCGCATCAGGAAGGCCTTATCCACTTCCACGACTCCGACTATTTTGCCCAGCACATGCACAACTGTGACCTCGTCAATCTGGACGACATGCTCCAGAACGGCACCGTCATCTCCGGCACCTATATCGAGAAGCCCCACAGCTTCTCCACCGCCTGCAACATCGCGACCCAGATCATCGCGCAGGTCGCCTCCAACCAGTACGGCGGCCAGAGCATCAGCCTGACCCATCTGGCTCCCTTTGTGGACGTCTCCCGCCGGAAGATTGCCAACGAGGTCGAGGTCGAGATGGAGGGTCTGGATGTCTCCGCTGAGCGGAAGAAGGAGATCGTCGAGCGCCGCCTGCGCAATGAGATCAACCGCGGTGTCCAGACCATCCAGTATCAGGTCGTTACCCTGATGACCACCAACGGTCAGGCCCCCTTCATCACCGTCTTCATGTATCTGGGCGAAGCCCGCAACGCACAGGAGAAGGCCGACCTGGCCATCATCATCGAGGAGACCATCCGTCAGCGCTATCAGGGCGTCAAGAATGAAGCCGGTGTCTGGATCACCCCCGCCTTCCCCAAGCTCATCTATGTGCTGGAAGAGGACAACATCCGCCCCGGCACCCCCTATTACTACCTGACGGAGCTGGCCGCCAAGTGCACCGCCAAGCGGATGGTGCCCGACTATATCTCCGAGAAGAAGATGCTGGAGCTGAAGGTGGACAAAAACGGCGAAGGCCACTGCTACACCTGCATGGGCTGCCGCAGCTTCCTGACCCCTTATGTGGACCCGGAGACCGGAAAACCCAAGTACTATGGCCGCTTCAATCAGGGCGTCGTCACCATCAACCTGGTGGACGTGGCCCTGTCCTCCGGCGGCAACTTTGACAAGTTCTGGAAGATCTTTGATGAGCGTCTCGACCTGTGCCACCGCGCCCTGCAGGCACGGCATAAGCGTCTGCTGGGCACCCCCAGCGACGCCGCCCCCATCCTGTGGCAGTACGGCGCACTGGCCCGCCTGAAGAAGGGCGAGAAGATCGACAAACTGCTCTTCGGCGGCTACTCGACCATCAGCCTGGGGTATGCCGGCCTGTATGAGTGCGTCAAGTATATGACCGGCCGCAGCCACACCGATGCCGGTGCAAAGCCCTTTGCCCTGAGTGTGATGCAGCACATGAACGACAAGTGCAATGAGTGGAAGAAGGCCGAGAACATGGACTACTCCCTCTACGGCACCCCGCTGGAATCCACCACCTACAAGTTCGCCAAGTGCCTGCAAAAGCGGTTCGGCATCGTGCCCGGCATCACGGACAAGAACTATATCACCAACAGCTACCACGTCCACGTCTCCGAGCCGATCGACGCCTTCACCAAGCTGAAGTTCGAGAGCGAGTTCCAGAAACTTTCGCCGGGCGGCGCCATCAGCTATGTGGAAGTGCCCAATATGCAGGACAATCTGGAAGCCGTCATGAGCGTACTCCAGTTCATCTACGACAACATCATGTATGCGGAGCTGAACACCAAGTCCGACTACTGCCAGTGCTGCGGCTACGACGGCGAGATCCGGATCGTGGAGGACGACGGCAAGCTGGTCTGGGAGTGCCCCAAGTGCGGCAACCGCGACCAGAACAAACTGAACGTCGCCCGCCGCACCTGCGGCTACATCGGCACCCAGTTCTGGAACCAGGGCCGTACCCAGGAGATCAAGGATCGGGTCCTGCACCTGTAACCCTCTCAGGCACTTTGCGCCAGTTCCCCCCAAAAGGGGAGCCATTGGCAACCGACAAAAAGCATCATCAAATGGAAAAGCAAAGCAGCGCGCTCTGCTTTCAGGTTTCATCCGTCATGAACTATGCTACCATCAAATATTACGATATCGCCAACGGCCCCGGTGTGCGCACCAGCGTCTTCGTTTCCGGGTGCCGCCATCACTGCCCCGGCTGCTTCAATGCGGTAGCCTGGGATTTCGGCTACGGCAAGCCCTTCGACAAGGCCGTCCGCAACGAAGTCTTCGCCTCCTGCCAGCCGGACTATATCGCCGGGCTGAGCCTGCTGGGCGGCGAACCCATGGAGCCGGAGAACCAGCGGGAGCTTCTGCCCTTTGTGCGGAACTTCAAGGCCCTCTACCCCCATAAAACGGTCTGGTGCTACTCCGGCTACACCTGGGAGCAGCTGACCGGCACAGAGCCCTGCGCCGCCCGGTGCGAAGTCACCGATGAACTGCTGGCCCTGCTGGACGTCCTCGTGGACGGCCGGTTCGTGGAGGCTCAGCATGACATCACTCTGCGCTTCCGCGGCAGCTCCAACCAGCGGCTGCTGGATGTGCCCCGGTCTCTTGCCGCCGGGCAGCCCGTGTGGTGGGAGGACGAACAGGTCTTTGCGACCCACACGATGTGATCTTACAAAAAAGCAGACATGCCGCCGTTTCCGGTGCTGCATGTCTGCTTTTTCTATGCCTGTTTCAGGACCTTTTCAAACTCTGCTTCCAGTGCTTCGTTCACCGCGCGGACGGCGGCCGGGTCGGGCTTGATCGCCTGCCGGTCGTAGGTGAACAGGCCGTTCACCTCGTCCTCCACATCACTGACCTGGGTGTACACCAGGGCCGACAGCCCGTTCCGGAGCTTCGGGAGCACCGTTTCCAATTGCAGTTTCCGGTAGCGCCCGGTCAGCTCGGCGCGGCTCTTTGCCGTACCGTAGCCGTAGGTCCTGCGGGGCGGCTCGTGGCCGGGCATCGGCCAGGCGATGCCGCCATATTCGCTGAGTGCAATGGTGCGGCGGCCGGGCCGGAGATGGAGCGGATAGAAATAGTTGTGGCGGGAGTCCACATCGCCGCCGCCCTGGTCATACCACCCGCTGGCCTCGTCCACCAGACGGTCGGGGTCGAGGGTGCGGAGCGTTTCGACTGCCTGCGCGGCATCGAACTGCCCCCACCCCTCGTTGAAGGGCACCCAGCAGCCGATGCAGGGATGCCCCCGCAGGGTCTCCACCGTCGCTTCCAACTCCCGGCCGTATTCTTCCCGGCTGGCCTCGCTGCGGCGGCTCAGCAGACCCCGGAGGGCCGCTGTGTCGGGCAGTTTCCGCAGCAGCGGCTGCAGCACGTTGGTCAGGTAGGTCACGAACCACAGCCGGTACGGCTCGCCGCCGTTCACCATGTCCTGCCAGACGATGAGGCCCAGCTTGTCGCAGTGGTAATACCACCGCTGCGGCTCGATCTTCGCGTGTTTGCGCAGCAGATTGAAGCCCAGTTCCTTGATGGTCTGCAATTCATGCACCACCGCCGCGTCGGACGGCGGGGTATACAGGCCCTCCGGCCAGTAGCCCTGGTCGAGCAGACCGTTCAGCAGGAGGGGCCGGTCGTTCAGGCAGAAGCGCAGCACGCCCTTTGCATCGGGCGCACAGCTCCACTTCCGCAGCGCGAAATAGCTGTGCACCGTGTCGAAGCTCTCTTCCTCCCCCTGGGTCGTACCGACGGTCAGGTCGTAGAGGAAGGGGCTGTCCGGGCTCCACGGGAAGAAGTGCTCTTCCGGGATGTTCAGCGTCACCGCGCCGTCCCGGTCGGCCTCGTCGCTGCCCCAGTCCTCTGCGATGGTCACGCCGCCGGCCCGCACCACCGCCCAAAGGTTCACCGCCCCGCCGGGCTTTGCCGTGCGGGCCCGGACGGTCACGGTCCGGGCGTCGTAGTCCGGGGTGACGGTCAGCGTCTCGATGTAGTTGTCCGGCACCCGTTCCAGCCAGACGGTCTGCCAGATGCCGCTCTGGGCCGGGTAGAACATCCCGCCGGGCCGGAGCGTCTGTTTGCCCCGTGCCTGCACCCCGGCCCCGGTGGGGTCCTGCACAGCCACCCACAGGCGGTTGTGGTCAGCGTTCAGGGTCTCGGTGATGTCGAACGTAAAGGGCCAGTAGCCGCCCCGGTGGCCGCCCACCAGATGCCCGTTGACCTGCACGGCGCAGGCGTAGTCCACGGCACCGAAGTGGAGCAGCACCCGGCCCCCGGAACCGGCAGGCGGGGCAAAGCTGCGGTGGTAGTGGAGCCACTCGCCGGGCTGAAGGGTCCGCCCCACGCCGGAAGCCCGCGTCTCCGGGGAGTAGGGCACAAGGATGTCGCCCTCCCACTGCCGGGGCAGCTGCGCCGACTTCGTGATGGCGAACTGCCACAGACCGTTCAGGGATTCGAAACTGTCCCGCCGCAGGGCAGGGCGCGGGTATTCCGGCAGAGGATGCTGCGTCTTGGTCATCGTGGTCACCGCTTTCTGGCGTTTTGGCCTGTTCTGCCCCCATTCTAGCACAGAAAAACAGACTTGTATAGCGGCTTGCCGTATATCCTGCCGCTGCAGCGCATACAATGCTTCCAGAACCAAACAAGGGTGGGAGGCATGGGCATGTTTGTGGTAACGCTGAACAAGGCAAGTCTGAAGAAGGTCGGCATCGGGGCCATGTGCTGTGCGCTGGTGGCGTTCAGTGCGCTGCTGGGGCGGTACATCAGCACCCGCACGGTGGCGGTCTCGGCCAGTGGAAACAAGATCGAGAGCGCACAGGACATCCAGACCTGGTTCACCGGCTACGGCCTGGATGTGGACGGCGCATCCATCACGGCGGATAAGGTCAAGATCCCCCGCAAGTGGGACGACAGCTTCTCCGCCTTCAATGGGGTGGTGCAGCAGAGCGGGCTGGACCTGACCCGCTACAAGGGGAAGACCGTCGAAAAATGGACGGCGCTCATCCCCGCCGCCAGCAAGGGCGACCTGAGCCAGTACGGTGTACTGCTGGTCTACCGGAAAAAGGCCATCGGGGCCTACCTGCTCGAAAAGCCCTCCGGCACCGTGACCGGCCTCAAGGACGCCCAGAGCGCCGCCCTGGCCGAAGAGCAGCAGGCCGAGCAGGTCTCCGGTGAGGATTACAGCGGCGACTGGGGCGAACGACACGACGAAGAGCTGGGAGCTTCCGACCAGGCCCAGCAGACTTCCGGCGAGGACTTCAGCGGCGACTGGGGCGAACGACACGACGAGGAGCTGGGGGCTTCCGGGCAGGCACAGCAGACTTCCGGCGAGGACTACACCTACACCGACCTTCCGCTGGATGCCGAGGGGTATCCCGTCGAATAACCTGCGTTGAAAATTTTCCACCAAAAATTCTGTGGAACTATACCAAAAAAGTTGCATGAAAATCAGCGAAATGGGATAATGAAAAAACCACGAATGAGGTTTATAATATAGGTAGTGTATCCCGCAGCAGGATTGGGCTGCCTCCGGCGCGGCCGATGGCCCCGGAGCATGATGAAGGGGATACCCAGTAAGGAGAAATGATCATGAAGGAATTTCAGTACACTGTAAAGGATGCCTGCGGCATCCACGCACGTCCCGCCGGCCTGCTGGTCAAGGTCGTCAAGGGCTTTTCCAGCACCGCCACCCTCGAAAAGAACGGCAAGACCTGCGACCTGCGCAAGCTGATGGCTCTGATGGGCATGGGCGTCAAGCAGGGCGAGACCGTCACCGTCAAGGTCGAGGGCGAGGACGAGGAGGCTGCAGCCGCAGCCATCCAGCAGTTCCTGACCGAGAACGTCTGAGGACAAGCGAGCCAAAGCCCTTGCGGGACCTTCCTGCGGGGGCTTTTTCGCACATCTGAAATGAGAAGGAGATATGAACGATGCAGGTAGGCACCGGTAAAAGCATCCTGAACGGGATCGCCATTGGCAAACTGAAGCTTTACAAAAAAAAGGACGCCGTCATCTCGGCCGCCGACGTCACCGACACCGCCGCTGAGGAAGCCCGCTTCGAAGACGCCCGCGCCAAGGCCATCGACCAGCAGACCGCCCTTTACGAAAAGGCGCTGGACGAGGCCGGTGAGGACATCGCCGAGGTGTTCAACATCCATGCCATGATGCTGGACGACGACGACTTCGTGGACGCCATCAAGGAGATCATCAACGGCCAGCACAAGTGTGCCGAGTACGCCGTCAAGACCGCTGGAGACAACCAGGCCGCCGTCTTCGCCGCCATGGACGACCCGTATCTGCAGGCCCGCAGCGCCGACGTCATCGACATCGCGCAGGCCATGCTGGATATCTTGCAGGGCGTGGACAACGCCACGCTGCAGGGCACAGAGCCCAGCATCCTCGTGGCCGAGGATCTGGCCCCCTCCGAGACGGTCCGGATGGACAAGAGCCTGCTGCTGGGCTTCATCACCCGCGAGGGCAGCTCCAACAGCCACACCGCCATTCTGGCCCGCAGCATGAACATCCCCGCCCTGATCCAGTGCAAGGAGATCCAGGACGACTGGGACGGCAAGATGGCCGTGGTGGACGGCTACAACGCCTGCGTGTATGTAGACCCCACCCCCGATCTGCTGGAGAGCCTGACCAAGCGTCAGCAGGAAGACCAGAAGAAGCTCGCCCTCCTCTCCGAGCTCAAGGGCAAGCCCAACACCACGCTGGACGGCAAGACCATCAACGTCTTCGCCAACATCGGCGGCATCAGCGATGTGGGTGCCGTGCAGCAGAACGACGCCGGCGGCGTGGGCCTGTTCCGCACCGAATTCGTCTACCTGAACTGCAAGGACTTCCCCACCGAAGAGTATCAGTTCGAGGCCTACAAGCAGGTGCTGGAGAGCCTGGCTCCCCGCAAGGTGGTCGTGCGCACCTGTGACATCGGCGCCGACAAGACCGTGGATTACATGAAGCTGGACCACGAGGACAACCCGGCTCTGGGCTACCGTGCCATCCGCATCTGCCTGACCCGGAAGGACTTTTTCAAGACCCAGCTCCGGGCTCTGCTGCGCGCTTCCGCTTACGGCAACATGAGCATCATGTTCCCCATGATCACCAGCCTGCGGGAACTGCAGGATGCCAAGGCCGTGCTGGAAGAGTGCCGTGCCGAGCTGACTGCCGAGGGCGTGAAGATGGGCCAGAACATTGAGGTGGGCACCATGATCGAGACCCCCGCCGCCGTGCTGATCGCGGACGAGCTGGCACAGGAGTGCGACTTCTTCTCCATCGGCACCAACGACCTGACCCAGTACACCTGTGCACTGGACCGCCAGAACGCAAAGCTGGAGCCCTTCTTCAACCCGCACCATCCCGCTGTGCTGCGCGCTATCAAGATGACCATCGAAGCCGGCCATCGCCACGGCATCTGGGTGGGCATCTGCGGTGAGTTGGGTGCCGACACCGCCCTCACCGAGACCTTCCTGCGCATGGGCGTGGACGAGCTGTCCATGAATGCCAAGAGCATCCTGCCGGTGCGCAAGATCATCCGCAGCGTGGACCTGAGCAAGCCTTCTGAAAAGTAAGGCGGCCCCTTATTTGCAAAATCGACCCCGGCAGGGCACACACCCCGCCGGGGTCTTTGTATACCGGGCAAAGTTTTCCGGAAACCACTTTAAAACCATAAAGCAAAATGCTATACTAAGGACATTGGGTATGCAGGCTGCCAGCGCTGCCCGGGAGGTTTTTTATGACGCAGTTGTTGATCCGTCTGTTTATCCGTCACCCCGACAATCCGCAGGACCCGCACACCCGGGCCGCCTATGGCAATCTGGCCAGCATCGTGGGCATGGTGTGCAATGTTCTGCTCTGCCTGGGCAAGCTCGCCGTGGGCACGCTGTTCGGTTCCATCGCCATCATGGCCGATGCCCTGAACAACCTGTCGGATGCATCGTCCAATATCGTCAGTCTGGTGGGGTTCAAGCTGGCGTCCAGAGCACCGGACGCGGAACACCCCTTCGGCCATGCCCGGTATGAGTATCTGGCCGGGCTGGTGGTCAGCGTGACGGTGCTGGGCATTGGCTTTTCCCTGCTGAAGGAGTCGGTGGTCAAGGTGCTGCATCCCACAGCGGTGCAGTTCAGTCTGCTGACCGTTGCCGTGCTGGTCGCTTCCATTCTGGTCAAGCTGTGGATGAGCAGCTTCAACCGCACCGTCGGCCGCACCATCGGTTCCGAGACCCTCATTGCCACGGCGGCGGACAGCCGCAACGATGTGCTGAGCACCGGTGCGGTGCTCATTGCCACCATTCTGTGCCGCCTGACCGGCTGGAACATTCTGGATGGTCTGATGGGTGTGGGCGTGGCCGTGTTCATTCTGATCTCCGGCTGGGGTCTGGTGATGGACACCCTCAGCCCGCTGCTGGGCGAACGCCCCAGCAATGACCTGGTGGATCACATCGAGCAGACTGTGATGAGCTACCCCGGCGTGCTGGGCATGCATGACTTGATGGTGCACGACTACGGCCCGGGGCACCAGTTTGCCTCGCTGCATGTGGAACTGCCTGCCGAGCAGGATCCGTTGGACGCCCACGACCTGATCGACAACATCGAACGGAATTTTATGAAGAATGACCATCTCATGGTCACCATCCACTACGATCCCATCGTGACCTCGAATGCTGCGGTGGGGGTGCTGCGCACCCGTCTGACCGAAAAACTCCGCCAGCTGGACCCGGCCCTGTCACTGCACGATCTGCGCATCGTGCCGGGCAAGACCCACACGAATGTGCTTTTTGATCTGGTGCTGCCGGCGGGCTATGCCGGGGACAAGGTGGAGCTGCTGACCCAGATGGAGCAGTTCATCAAGGAACAGGACCCCACCTATAACTGCATCATCAAGGTGGAGCAGAGCTATACGGCGGCACATCAATCATAAATCCAGGGGGGAAGTATGATGCTGAATGAGACCTACCGCGCCATGCTCGGCAACAAGAGCGTGATCCGCGAGACTTTCATGTACGGAAAAAAACGTGCCGCCGAGATCGGCTACGAGAATGTGTTCGATTACTCGCTGGGCAACCCCAGCGTGCCCTGCCCGCCGGAATTTACCGCCGCCATGCAGGACCTGCTGGCCAACGAGGAACCGGTGAACCTGCACGGCTACTGCCCCAGCCAGGGCGACCCCGGCTTCCGCGCCGACGTGGCGGCCCATCTGGCAAAGACCTTCGGCCTGCCCTATGAGCAGAAGCACATCTTCCCCACCACGGGTGCTGCCGGTGCGATTGCCCATGCCATCCGTGCCGTCACCCAGCCCGGTGATGAGGTGCTGACTTTTGCGCCCTACTTCCCGGAGTACGGCCCCTATGTGGCCGGCACCGGTGCGGTGCTCAAAGTGGTGCCGCCGCAGGCACCCACTTTCCAGCCCAATCTGGATGCCTTTGAGCAGATGATCGGCGAAAAGACCACCTGTGTGCTCATCAACACCCCCAACAATCCCACCGGTGTGGTCTATTCGGCCCAGACCCTCACCCGGATGACCGACATCCTGACCGAGAAGAGCAAGGCCTTTGGCCACAACATCTTCCTCGTGAGCGATGAGCCCTACCGGGATATCGCCTTTGACGGCAAGAAGGTGCCCTACCCGGCGGCCTTCTACCCCCACACCCTCACCTGCTTCTCCTACTCCAAGAGCCTGAGCCTGCCCGGCGAGCGCCTTGGCTATGTGGCCGTGCGCCCGGGCTGTGAGGGGGAGGACATTCTGGTGGATATGATGGCCCAGATCTCCCGTTTTACTGGCCACAACTGCCCGCCCAGCATCATCCAGCGGGCCGTGGGCCGCTGCCAGGAGGTCACCAGCGACCTGAGCGTCTACGAGACCAATATGAACCTGCTGTACGACAAGCTCACCGCGCTGGGTTTTGAGGTGGAGCGCCCCGGCGGCACCTTCTACATCTTCCCTAAGGCACTGGAGGAGGACGCCAATGCCTTCTGCCTGAAGGCCCGGGAGTTCGACCTGCTGCTGGTGCCCAGCGATACCTTTGGCGTCAAGGGCTATGTGCGCCTTGCCTACTGTATCGACACCGAAAAAGTAAAGCGCAGCCTGCCGGCTTTGGAAAAGCTGGCGGCCGCTTACCGCAAGTAAACCTGCCCGCCCACGCGGCGCATGGCGGCGCGTGGTTGAGGATAGAAAAACCATCAGAGAGGAAAGGGAACCCTGCTATGGAAAAGATCAAAATGACCACGCCCCTCGTCGAGATGGACGGCGACGAGATGACCCGCATCCTGTGGAAGATGATCAAGGACGAACTGATCCTTCCGTTTGTGGACCTCAAGACCGAATACTATGACCTTGGCCTGCCCAACCGCGATGCCACCGGCGACCAGGTGACCATGGACGCCGCCCTTGCCAACAAGAAGTATGGCGTGTCGGTCAAGTGCGCCACCATCACCCCCAATGCCCAGCGCATGGACGAGTACAAGCTGCACGAGATGTGGAAGAGCCCCAACGGTACCATCCGCGCCGTGCTGGACGGCACCGTGTTCCGTGCCCCCATCATGATCGACAGCATCAAGCCGGTGGTCAAGAACTGGAAAAAGCCCATCACCATCGCCCGCCATGCCTATGGTGACGTGTACAAGTGCACGGAGTTCCGCATCCCCGGTGCCGGTAAGGCAGAGCTGCTGTTCACCGGTGCCGACGGCACCGAGCAGCGTGCCACCGTGTTCAATTTTGAGGGTCCCGGTGTGCTGCAGGGCCAGTACAACAAGGACGATTCCATCCGCAGCTTTGCCCGCAGCTGCTTCAACTACGCACTGGACGTGAAGCAGGATCTGTGGTTTGGCGCCAAGGACACCATTTCCAAGAAGTATGACCACACCTTCAAGGATATCTTCCAGGAGGTGTACGACGCCGAATACAAGGCAAAATTTGAGGCTGCCGGCATTACCTACTTCTACAGCCTCATTGACGACATCGTGGCCCGCGTCATCCGCAGCGAGGGCGGCTTTGTCTGGGCCTGCAAGAACTACGACGGCGATGTGATGAGCGATATGGTGTCCACCGCCTTTGGTTCGCTGGCCATGATGACCAGCGTGCTGGTGAGCCCGGACGGCAAATACGAGTACGAGGCTGCGCACGGCACCGTGACCCGCCATTACTATAAGTATCTGAAGGGCGAAAAGACCTCCACCAACCCCATGGCCACCATCTTTGCATGGTCCGGCGCACTCAAGAAGCGCGGTGAGCTGGATGACCTGCCGGAGCTGGTGAAGTTCGGCGAGGCACTGGAAGCTGCCAGCCTGCAGACCCTGAACGATGGCATCATGACCAAGGACCTGTGCGGCCTGGCCGAAGGCATCACCCCCACTCCCGTGGACAGCGAGGGCTTCATCAAAGCCATCCGGGAGCGTCTGGAAGCCAAGCTGGCGTAAAACGATTTTCAATATAACATAAAAACCGGAACGATCTACCCGAAAAAGGGAAGATCGTTCCGGTTTATGTTTTAGGCAGGATGTGCGACAAACTGGAACTTGTCGGGGCGAGGCCCCTCCATCTTGCTGCCGCAAGACCGTTCGGTCGCTTGAAAGCCCCACTGG
>ENA-UPTB01002844-UPTB01002844.1-human-gut-metagenome-genome-assembly--contig:-NODE-2844-length-11263-cov-2.371357_pt1 | contig 11263 bp, 12 predicted proteins | sample MGYA00250046_ERZ773369 | MGnify/ENA primary metagenome ERZ773369 (study PRJEB29103, sample SAMN06111938) | human gut metagenome | biome: human gut; feature: ankylosing spondylitis patient; material...
GTCGTCGAGAAGCTCCATCCTGCCGGGTTCCGTCGTTCGGAAGTAAAAGGTGCGGCCTTCGCCCGAGGTTTTGAGTTCCATGACGTCGCCCTTCAGGGAATAAAAGCCCGTGAGGAGTTCGCCCTGCTTCTTTGGAAAATAGACGAAGCACTGATACTGGTCGAGCGTGATTTCCACGGGCTGACCTTCCCCGCTCATCGTGAGGCCCGTTCCGTTGTAATGACCCGCCCACCGGAGGGTCGTTTCCTTGTCGGCAACGGTCGAGCAGCCGGAAAGCACGACTGCGCCCAGGAGGACCGCGACGGCGGCCGCAAGCGTCTTCTTCACGATGAATCTCCTTACACGGGAACGAATGGGACAACGGTATTGTTCGCCCTGAAACTGAAAACCTCCTTAAGTTCCTGCCCGAGCGCCGGAAAAAAAGCGGGCCGCCTCCTCTCGGAAAACGGCCCGAAGTCTTTGCTTCCTGCTTGAGGCGTGCCGAAACGTTGGGAGCCTTCCGGCACGCAGGGGGAATGCCGATTACTTCACGTACGCGGCAGCCGACTGACCGGCGATGCGGCCGAACGTGACGATGTCGGCCTGAGCGTTGCCGCCCAAGCGGTTGCCACCGTGCACGCCGCCCGTGACTTCACCCGCGGCGAAGAGACCCGGGATGGCCTTGCCTTCCTTGTTGAGGACCTGCGCCTTGGTGTTGATCTTCAGACCGCCCATCGTGTGGTGAACGGCGGGCTGAACCTTGACGGCCCAGTAGGGAGCCTTGTCGAGAGCCGAGGGCATGTCGGGACGGCCGAACTGCGAGTCCTTGCCGGCCTTCTGGTCGGCGGCGTACTGCTTGAGCGTGGCTTCGAGCGCGTCGGCCGGAAGGTTCGTGGCGGCGGCGAGTTCCTTGACGTCCTTGCCCGTGACGGCGAGGCCCATCTTGATGTAGCCCTGGATGAGCTTGGCCTTGGCGCGGATGCCGTCGTCCCAGATGATCCAGGCGAACTTGCCGGGCTGCTTCAATTCGTTGGCCGAAACGACGTCGCGCGTCAGGAGTTCGTTCGTGAAGCGCTTGCCTTCGGCGTTGACGAGAATGGCGCCGTCGCCGCGGACGCTTTCGGAAATCAGAACGCCTTCAGGCGTGGCCGTCGGGTGAGCCTGGATCTGATCCATGTCGACCGTGGCCGCACCGATCTTCTCGGCCATGACGATGCCGTCGCCCGTGGCGCCCGGATGGTTCGTCGTGGCATAGCCCTTGAGCATGGGCTTGTACTTGACGAGCATTTCCTGGTTGGCGCCGAAGCCGCCGGCGGCGACCACGACGGCCTTGGAGTCGATCGTGTAGGTCTTGCCGTCCTTGGAGGTGAACTTGACGCCCGAAACGGCGCCGTCCTTGCCCGTCACGATGTCGGTGACGCGGGCATTCGTGCGGACGTCGATCTTGCGGTCCTTCGTGGCGGTCCAGAGGGTACGGATCACTTCGGGACCGACGGCCGAGCCGTCGTGCGGACGGTGGGCGCGGTTGTACTTGGCGCCGCCGGCGCGGCCGACCTTGTCAAAGTCGCCGCCGAGGGACACGAGCCAGGCGAGCGCGTCCTTGGCGTTCGTGCAGAGCGTGCGCACGAGTTCGGGATCGTTGATGTTGTGGCCGCCCTTCATCGTGTCGGCGATGAACTGTTCGATCGTGTCGGGAATGCCGTCGCGCTTCTGCTGGGCCGTTTCAGCCGCGTTGAAGCCGCCTTCGGCGCGAAGCGTGTTGCCGCCGACCATCGCCATCTTTTCGAGGACGATCACCTTCTTGCCCGCGTCATGGAGCGTAACGGCGGCGGAAAGACCCGCACCGCCCGAACCGATCACGACGACGTCGGTCGTGTAGTCGGCAGCCCAAACGCCGCCCATGGCGGTCGCAAGCGCGGAAACAATCAAAAGCTTCTTCATTTCACTCTCCTTATAACTGTGGTCTTCCTTCAAGACCGCGGAGAATTCTATTCGACTTAAAGAAGTGGACCGTTAAGCGAAAGTCAACGCAACGTCAAGCAAAAATTCATCCTTCGCTCTTCGACGCGAAGGCCGCGAAGCACCGCTCGACAAAGCGCTCCGCGATTTTGAGGGGCGGCCGCTCGCCGGGGAGCACGAAGGCCAGGGGTCGTACGGCCCAGCCGTCCAAAAGATTTACGGTCTCGACCCCGGCGTCGGGACGCACGGCCGACTTCGGAACAACGGCGACCCCGGCCCCGCCCGCGACGAGTCGGATGACGAGATCGAAAGACTTCACCTCCACCGCGGGACGAAGCCGCACGCCGACGGCGCGCGCCCGCTCATGGAGCGCCCGCATCATGGGCGCCCCCTTCTGAAGGCAGACGTAGGGATGTCCGAGCGTGTCGATGAATCGGATCGACTCGTTTCGGGCGAGTTCGTGCCCGGGCGGCGTAATGAGCACGTGACGGTCTCGCAGAAAGGGAAGGATCTTGACGGGAAGCCCGCTGTTTTTCGCCGTCGTCTCCAGACCAAAGCCGAGGTCCGCCTCCCCGAAGGCGACGAGCCGGCAGCTTTCGTCGCTTCGCCGGTCGAGAAGCGAACACCGAACCCCCGACTCGGCGAGAAAGGGTCCGAGGATCGGAACGATGAAGCTTTGAATGCCGGCGTTGTTCGAGGCGATGCGCAGCATCGGGACGTGATGCGGCCGGTAGTTTTCCATGTCCGCCTCGGTAGCGGTTGCAAGCGCGAGGAGTTCCCGCGCATGGCGCTCAAAGGCGTGCCCGGCTGGCGACAGGGAGAGACCGCGGGATTCGCGGTAAAAAAGCGTCGTGTCGAGCTCCCGCTCGAGGCGCTTCAGACGCAGGCTCACGGCCGAGGGCGTCACGCGGAGTTCCTCCGCGGCGTGCGTGACGTTGAGCGTGCGCGAGAGCGTCAAAAAGGCTTCCAGATCGGTAAAGTCAAAATGCATGGTCGGGCGGCGCGCCTTGTTCGGTTCTTGGAATCGTCGTCCGAAATCCTAACAATTTTTCCTTCCGTTCCGAAACGGGATTTTCACGGTCCGAAGGAAAAAGGCGTTCGACGGACCTAAAAAAAGCACGCCGCCTTTTACGGCGGACATGAAAAAGCCGGACGCCTTACGGGGACATCCGGCTCTGAGGGCGCACCGCCCGCAAGCGGAGCGGAACCTCACCTACCTGTTGTTCTTGCGTTCATCCTAGCGCAAACGCCCGGAAAAGGGAAGACTTCGTCAGCCGCCGCCCGGAAGAACCGTCTCGACGCCGACGTCGCAGACCGCTCCCACGCACCAACCGAAGCCCTTGAGGAACACGACGAGGGCGATCAAAAAGAGTACGAAGAGGACAACCGACAGGACCTGAGAGCCCTTTCCTTCTTTGCGCGTCGTCATGAAAACCTCCCTTTTCAAAAGGAGCCAGAACGAATATTCTCGCTTCACCCATATTTTCTCACGCCCGTTACGGCTTGTCACCTTCTTTTCGCCGCCTTAACCTGGATGTTTCCCTTCCCTTGACTGAACGCATGTTCACTTGACTTCCAGGCCATTTGAGACATCTTCGCCCGTCATCCCGTCCCTCGGCTTTGTTCAAGACTTTTGGGCCTTTTCAATCTTTTGCCGTTCCAAACCGCGATGCTTTGCCGCTGCACTTTCACTCAAAGTTCGGCGTCTTGACAAATCCTGTCGTCCGCTGCCGGAGAAACGGTTGCGAAGAGAGAACCCGCTCCCGCGCGACTTTTGTTAAGATTCCTGCGATTCAGGCTCCGCGTTCGGCGCCGCGCCCACGTGCGCAGGCCTTCGGGGCGCATCCTCATAAAAAATCCAAACGGACCCGACCGTGAATCCCGTAACCAAAGCCTTCATCCAACTCCACCTCTCGATCCTTCTTGCTGGGTGGACGGGCGTCTTCGGCAAGCTCATCTCCTTGTCGCCCGGCCTCATCGTCTTCTGGCGAATCGTCATCGCGGGCGGACTCATCTGGCTCTGGGCCGCCGCCACCAAGAAACTCGACGCCGTCAAAAAGCTCGACCGTCTCGGCATCATGGGCGTGGGAGCGCTCCTGATGTTGCAGTTGACGCTTTTTTACGCCTCGATCAAGGCGAGCAACGTCTCGATCGGGGTCGTCGCCTTTTCTTCGATCGGCTTCTTCACGGCGATTCTCGAGCCACTCTTTCATCGGCGCCGTCCGAGTCTCAAGGAACTCGGCATTTCGCTTCTCACGATCCTCGGGATCTACCTCATCTTCCACTTCGACACGCAGTATCGTCTCGGGATCGTCTTCGGACTTCTCTCGGCCCTCGGCGCGGCGCTTCTCGCGATCTTCTTCAAGCACTACCGCGCGAAGTATTCGACCAACACCTGCATGGCCTGGCAGCTCGCGGGAGGCTTCGCCGCGATCGTTCTTCTGATGCCCGTCTACCGGCACTTCATGCCGCCCGAGCCCTTCTTCCCCGCAGGACTCGACATTCTCTACCTGCTTATTTTCGGCACCGCCTGCACGCTCGGCATGTACATCCTGCAGATTCAGTCGCTCGAGCGCATTTCGGCCTTCACGGTGAACCTCTCCTACAATCTCGAACCCGTATACTCGATTCTGTTGGCGATGGTGATCTTTCACGAAGCCCGAGACCTCGGACTGTCGTTCTACGCCGGCGTGGGTCTCATCATTCTGTCGGTTCTCCTGCAGACCCTCTCCGTGACGAAGCTCTCGCGTCGCCACCGCAATCTCATAAAGCGACAAAACGCCAAGGAGGAATCCCGTTGAAACCGGATTCGAAACGATCGTCCGCGATCCCCTTCGATCCCGTCGGACGTCCGACCGAGAAAAAGCCCCGATCGATCACGATCGTAAAGGGTCCGCGCGCCCGTCGCGAGGCGGTCTCGCTCCCGTGCTCTTCGCGCGTACGAAGAGCCCCCTGCGCGTGGCGACCCGGACACGAAGGCTTTGTCAAGCCGAAGCGTCTCTTTCGCCGGGCTCCCGAACATCTCGCGGACATTCCCAAGATCTTTCGCCACCCTTATTGGCGCACGCGGCTCGGGCACGCGCTCGGGCGCGCGCTCGCGGCGGAAAACACCGCCCTCTCGGACCCGGGCTACGTCGAACAGGCGAGCGGATTTCTTCTCACGGACCTGCGCCGCGGCGCAGGCCGCATGTCCGGGCACATCGCCGCCGCTTCCCACGACTTCAGTTTCGACCTCCATCTGATGGAAGACGGCGAGTAAGAGTGGGAATCCCGCGAATTCTTCGACGATGACGCCGTAGAAGGGGAATGCGCTCCGGACATTTCGGAACCGGACGACGAAGATTTTGAAGAGAGCTTCAACGAGAACACCCTCTCCCTTCTCGCCCCGGTCGACCCCGACGATCCCGTCGCGAAGTCCTTCCGCGAATATTGGGAGGCGATCGAAGCGCAGCCCGAATACCGCCGTCAGCTCGAAGTGATCGATAAAGCCTGCGACAAGGAGTTTTTCGACTGGTTTACGCTCAACCTAGACGACATCCGCCGCAGCTGTTTTCTGGCGGGGAATTCCTCGGGCTACTTCACGATGCCGCGCCCGGCACTTCTCGTTCGGGTTTTGCGCGAAGCGACCAAGGACGAGTTTCCCGACGAAGACTGGTCGGCCGACGTTGCGCGCGACGCACGCTTCCTCCGCGCCCTCTGGCGGCTTGCGAGAGTCAACTATGCGCTTCTCGCCGTCGCGGGCGACACGGGCGCCGTCATGGGCTCGATCGTCGGCTGGTATCCGACCTTCATTCCGGTGATTTCGACCCGGGTTCCGAACTGGGAGTCCCTGACGCTTGCGGTGCGAAAGCGCCTCTGGGAAACCGAAGAAGGCAGGCGCGCCCTCGCCGAAGTCGAGCGCCTCGCCGCCGAGGACGAACGTCTGCAGGCCCGCGCCGAAGCCGCGAACGCCAAGGATCGCCGTGCGCGCACGGTGAACGGCGACGACCTTACCCCCTTTATTCAGCACGTTTGGGTAAACCCCCGCCTGCGCACCCTCCCCGTCGATCAGTCGCTCGTATACGCTTTCCTGAACGTCGTGACGCAGGCCAAGCGCGCGTCCTTTTACATCGGAAAGATCCACGGCGAATGCAAGGAATTCACCATCGCCGGGGACGTGCGGACCGTGTCCGACGGCGAATCACCGGAACTGCGCCGCATCGACATCATCGACTACGGCAACGAACCGATCCTGCAGTACTTCCTTGCCGATCAGAAGATCGGCGACGAGGAGGCCTTCTTCGCCGAGGCGGACGGCCCCCTTGGGGACGTGCTTCGAACGCTCGAAACGGAAATCCTCTTTGCCGACATGACGGGCGAAGACCTGTCGGACGACAGCCGCTTCGCCTGGATGGAGGACTTCATCGACGACGACCTGATGTTCCGCATTGAAGGTCCCGATGAAGAGGAACCCGAAGAAGACTACGACGAACTCGAACGGGCCGCCGCGAATCTTCCCGACGATCCCGACGAAGACTGATTCTCTACTCATGCACAAACTTTCCTTCACGCTCGCCGCGCTGCTCTGCGCTGGCTCTCTTTGCGCCGCTCCGACGGAATCCGTCTCGATCGGCCGCATCACCTACGACACCACCTGCGAAGTCGCTGGCACGCCCCTGCAATTAAACGGCGCGGGCCTTCGCAAGATCGTGTTCTTCAAGGTCTATGCGGGGGGCCTCTATCTCTCGAACCCGACGACGGACCCTTCCTCGGTCTTCTCGGACGCAAACGCCCGCCGCGTTCGACTCGGGCTTCTTCGCGACGTCGACGGAGCTGACTTCGTCGAGGCCCTCGAAGACGGCCTCAACGCCAACCTCACGCCCGAAGGCAAGACTGCGATCGAAAAGGAAGTCGCCCGGCTCAAGACCGTCATGCAGACGATCGGCGACGTCGCGGAGGGCGACCTCATCGACTTCGACTACGTCCCCGAAAAGGGCACGGTGATTCTTCGCAACGGCAAGCCCGTTGCGGAACCGATCCCGGGGAAGGCCCTCTACGACGCCGTGCTCGCGATCTGGCTCGGCGACAAACCCATCGACGACGCGCTCAAGACCGGCATGCTCGGTCTCTGATCCGCCCTCAAAACATAACGAAACCGCGCCGGGACCGACGCGGTTTCGTTGTTTCTGCGCTACGGCGCCTTTCTCAGGAGTCTTCGTCGCGGGAGATCCAGCCCTTGAGCGTCCCCACGGCGTAGCCCGCCGTATAGAAGACCCCCGCCATGTTGCGGATGATTCCTTCGACGTCGACGTAGGGAATCTGCGCAGCGACGTAGTCGCGAAGCTCCTCTCGGAGCACCTCTTCCGGCGTGGAGTTACGAAGCTTCGCCGCAGCCCTGAGGGCGTGCACGGCGCCGGGACTCAAGCGCCCCATCGCCTCCCGCACGGCCGCGTCCTTCGCTTCGCGAAGCGCCGCCTCCCTCACCCGATCGGGAACCGTCACGCTTCCCCCCGAATGTCCGTAAGCGGCGCGCCCGCCGTCACGGCGCCCCAAATCGAAGCGAGCGTCTCGACGTATTCGTCGAGCCCGTCCGAAGGATCGAACCAGCGGGGCGTATCCTTGAGCACCCCGTAGGCGTCCTCCATGTCCGCGACGAAGCGCTCGAAGGCCGCGCGCAGCAGCTCGTCTCCCTCGAGGTCCGCCACGGCCGGAAGCCACTCGGCGAACTGCTCGTGAATTCCGAAGCCGTGCCATTCGTCGGAGGCCTCGTAGTGAGGATTGCGCCCGCCGTACGTTTCGACGAGCCAGTCGACGAGCTTTTGGTCGGCCGCGGCGACATGAAGAGTCCCTGGTCCGGATCGCCACAGTAGATATAGAACCATCCATCATGGTAGCGGATGGATGGTGCCCTTGCGGAAGATCCCCGTCGTCACCTCGATGTTGAGGAGATCGGGCTTGCGTTCCGCTCGGGAGCCGAAGTCGCCGCATCGGCGGCAGGAAGTCCGGCAGCTCGTGTCGCAGCGCGCCATGATCAGCTCCTTGCCAAAAGCGAAGCGCGGTAGGCCTTCAAAAGCGTGGCCGCGAATTCTTCGCAGATCGAGTGCGCGATCGGGTCGTCCAGGCGGAAGAACTGTCCCTTGTCGTCCTCGACGTTCTTCTTTTCGGCCTGCGTGAGCGCATAGTCCATGACGTTCAGAAGGAAGCACATGCCGAAGAGATGCGGCACGTGTTCGTCCTCGGTTTCGGCGAGGACGTCTTCGGAATCGAACTGTCCCTTCATCGAATCGAAGAGCTTTCGGTCCTTTCGGAGCTCCTTGGCGATTTCAGAGAGGATCCAGTCGTCGGGCATCGCGAGAAATTCCCCGCGGTGCGAGTCGGAGAGGAGCGCTCCCATCACGCCCGACATTTCGGACATGTGGTTCACCGCCGCGTCGTTCGATTCGATGTAGGCGAAGCCGTCGAGAAACTCGCTCCCGAAGGTGAAGAAAAAGGTCGTGAGATCGTGAAGATTGTCGGCGTGAAGATCCATTCGGGTCTCTCCGGTGGGGCTTTGTTCGTACAGATACCGAAGTATACCGATTCGTCCGGATCTCTGGCCCGCGCTTTTCTGCATGCCGCGGGGAAAAAACGGGCGTGAAGGCGACGCCTTCGCCCCGCGCGAGGAAAGCCGCACGCCTTCCTTGACGAAAAAGGGCCCCGACCCGTCGGTCGGAGCCCCTTCGCGGGGAAGTCCCTCTTTGGATTACTTCGCGAAGAAGTCCTTACCCGCCTCCCTGGCCTTTTCACGGTCGCCCGCGAGGACGATCGTGAGGCCTTCGGGGTCGGCAAAGCGCCGCAGCGCCTTGTTGACGTCTTCGACCGTGAGGGCGAGGATCTGCTCTTCGACCGTCTTCGATTCGGTCCAGTCGAGACCGCGTTCGAGGTAGGAAGTCCAGGCCTGCGCCACGACCGCATCCTGAGCGCGGTTGACGGCGCGCGCGTCGAGCATGCCCTTCTTCGCGTCGGCGAGTTCCTCTTCGGTGATGCCTTCCTTCACGGCGCGGGCGAGTTCGTCCTTGAGGCTCGCTTCGGCCTGCGCGATGTTCTGCGGCGCCACGATGGCGAGGACGCTCCAGCTCGCGGCGTCGCCGTAGAACGGAATGCGGATGTTCGAACCCGCCCCGTAGGAGAGGCCTTCCTTCTGACGCAGACGCGTCACGATGCGGTTCGAAAGACCCGAGGACCCGCCGAGGATGTAGTCGGCGACGAGCAGCGCCGCGCGGTCGGCGTCCTTCTGATTCGCCGGGAAGGCGACGCGTGCGTAGAGCACCGCGTTTTCCTTTTCAGGAGTGTCGATCGTGATGCGTTCGGGCGATACCGGACGGTGTTCGCGCACAACGCGCTCGAACTTCACGGTCTTGGACTTTTCGCCGACGATCTTTTCGGCAAGCGCCTTCTTCACGGCCTCTTCGTCAAAGTCGCCCACGACGGCAAAGTTTCCTTCGGTCGTCCCGAAGACGTTCTTGTACCAGTCCTTCACCTCGTCGAGCGTCACCGCTTCAATTTCGGCAAGAAGCTCTTCGCTCGTTTCGGTGTGGCGGGGATCTCCCTTCGGATAGGTGTCGAAGTGCTTCGTGATCGCGTCGGACGCCTTCGTGCGCGGATCGTCGGAGCGCGCCTTGAGGCCCTGGATCATTTGGCTCTTAAGCGTCTCGAATTCCTTTTCCGGGAAGGTCGAGCGGGTCATGAGATGGCCGGCGAGCGCGATCGCCCCCGCCACGTGTCCGCGGTCCGTCGTAAAGGTGAAGGGCGAGCCCTCCATGCGGTTTTCCGTGAAGGCGCGGTCGATGTCGTCGCGCGTCATTTCGTCCGTTCCGCGCTGCAGCATCGCGGCTCCGAGCATGGAGACGGCCGTCTTCTTCGCGGACTCGAAGTCTCCGTTTTGGAGCTGCATCGAAACCGTCACGGTTTCGCCGCGCGAGGCCTTCGGAAGAAGCGCCGTCTTGACGCCGTCGATTTCGACGCGCTTCGTTGCGGCGTTGAGGTTGTCCTGCGAAGGATCAAAGGCCGCGACGGTCTTGCCTTCGGCCTTGAAGTCGTAGCGCTTCAGAACTTCCTCGGCCGAGGGCGCGGGCGTAATTTCGGCGCGCTTCAGTTCGGTCGTCGGGATGTATTCGCCCACGACGCGGTTGTCGCGAACGAGATACTTCGCCGCGGCCTTGTTCACTTCGTCGACGGTGACGGAGGCGACTTCCTCGCGGTCGGCGAAGAAGAGACGCCAGTCGCCGAGCGCAATGTAGTCGCTCAGCCCCACGGCGAACTGTTCCGGATCGGCGAGCGCCCGATCGAACATCAGGGCCTGTTCGTTTTGCTGAAGCTTGAGTTCGGCCTCTTCGGCGGGCTTTTCCAGGAAGGCGTTCTCAATCGTCGAGACGAGCTTTTCGCGCACCGGCTTAAGATCCTTGTCCTTGTCGACCATCGCGCCGAACATGACGAAGCCCGGGTGCGAGCCCGGCGTCGTCCAGCCGAAGACCTGCGAAGCCATCCCGGTTTCGACGAGCTCTTTGTAGAGGCGGCCCGTCGGCGTCGTCCCGAGGATCGAAACGCCCATGGCGAGCGGTTCATAGTCGGGGGCGAGCGCCGCGGGAATGCGGTAGCCCACCGCCACGAGCTTCTGTTCGCCCGGACGACGGATCGTGAAGAAGCGCTCCCCGTCGGCCGTGGGTTCGACCGTCCATTCGTGCGGAAGCTTGCGCGCGGGCTTCGGGATCGGCCCGAAGTAGTCCTGCACCCAGCCGAGAACGGTCGGAACATCGAATTTGCCCGAAACCGTCAGCACCGCGTTGTCGGGCTGATAGTAGCGGCGGTAGAAGGCCTGCAGGTTTTCGATTTCGACGTTCTCGATGTCGGAGCGAGCGCCGATCGTGTTGCGCCCGTAACTGTGCCAGTCAAAAAGGACGGACTGCATGCGCTTCAGCATCACCGAGACGGGGCGGTTTTCGCCCATTTCGTATTCGTTGCGCACAACCGTCATCTCGGTGTCGAGGTCCTTCTTCGCGATGAAGGCGTTCGTCATCGAGTCGGCCTGCCAGCCGAGCGCCCACTTCATGTTGTCGTCGGTGGCGGTGAAACTCACGAAGTAGTTCGTGCGGTCCAGCCACGTCGTGCCGTTCATGCGAAAGCCCCGCTTCGTGAATTCGGCCGTCGGGTTGGGATAGTTCTTCGACCCCTTGAACATGAGGTGTTCCAGAAGGTGCGCCATGCCGGTCTCGCCGTAGTTTTCATGGCGCCAGAAGACTGAATCTGGGGGAAGACATGCTGAAGGTATGGCAGGGACCTTCCCCGGAGGAGTTCGTGCAGCATTTTA
>ENA-UPTB01002846-UPTB01002846.1-human-gut-metagenome-genome-assembly--contig:-NODE-2846-length-11238-cov-21.107965_pt1 | contig 11238 bp, 8 predicted proteins | sample MGYA00250046_ERZ773369 | MGnify/ENA primary metagenome ERZ773369 (study PRJEB29103, sample SAMN06111938) | human gut metagenome | biome: human gut; feature: ankylosing spondylitis patient; material...
GGCACCATCATCCGGTAGGGAGCCAGCACAAGGTCGGCATGGCTGCGCTGCATAGCAGCCACCAGGTTTGCGGTGCAGCCCGGCAGCAGGTGATCGTCGCTGTCCGCAAACTGGATGTATTCGCCGTGGGCAAGGGCAAGGCCGCAGCTGCGGGTGTCTGCTGCGCCGGTGTTGGGCTTGTCCACCACACGGATGCGGCTGTCGGCGGCAGCAAGCTTCCGGCAGACAGCAAGGGTGTCGTCGGTGGAGCCGTCGTTCAGCAGAAGGATCTCAAGCTCCGGGTAGCTCTGGGATGTGATGCTCTCCACACAGCGGGAGATGAAGCCCGCCGCGTTATAGGCGGGCACGATAACGCTGACAAGCGGCTGCGGCATGGCGGGTCCCTCCGTTTTTTCTTTTTTCGATGCAGCAAAGTTTTATTTATCATACTCCAGCCCTGCGCAAAAATCAAGGCGGGCGGCTGGCAGAAAGGAGGATGTGAAATGGTATTTCACATTGCGGTATGCAGCCCGGACGCGGCCTTGCGCAGCGGGCTGGAACGCCAGTGCATGGAATATTTTGCCCGGCGGCAGGATGCGTGCATCGTGCAGCAGCTGCCGGATGCAGATGCGCTGCTGCGCCGGGACACCGAGGGAGAACGGTTTGACCTGTATCTCATCGAGCTGGGCGCTGTAGCGGCCCCGGCAGGGCTTTCGGCGGCTGCGGAGCTGCGCCGCCGGGGCCGCAGGGCTCCGCTGGCCTTTGCGGCCCGCACACCGGCCCACGCCTACAGCGCTTTCCGGGTGGATGCCATGCAGTATCTGCTTCTGCCGGTACACCAGCAGGAGCTTTCGGCCCTGCTTGCCCGCGCCACCGAGCCGGAGTACGGCCCGGCAATGACCGTTGCCACCGCCGAAGGCATGCGGGCGCTGGCCTATGCGCAGATCGAATATCTGGAGTGCACCCACCATGTGGTGCACTTCCATCTGCTCAGCGGCGAGGATGTGGTGTCCCTTTCGCTGCGGGTGTCCTTTGCCGAGGTAGCAAAGCCGCTGCTGGAAGACGGGCGTTTTTTGCAGCCGCACCGCTCCTATGTGGTCAATCTGGCGGCGGCACAGCTGCTGACGGCGGGCGAGCTGCAGATGTGCAGCGGTGCGCGCATCCCCATCCCGCGCGGACGGGAGGGTGCAGTGCGCGAAGCCTTCCGCAGCTGGATCGACCGGTAAAATGGTAAACAAAAAAAGAGCCGCTTTCACGGCTCTTTTTTTCGTGCCCGGAGATCAGGCATCGGGTTCGGTTTTGTGTTTCTTTTCCTTGTCGGAAGCATCCAGAACACCAAAGCCCCAGCGGTTGGCCATGTCCATGATGATCTTCTGGGGAGAACCGGAGGGATAGGCGTTCTCGGAGAACGCGGTCAGGAATTTATACAGCTGCGGCTGCACCTGATCGTACAGGCCCAGCTTTGTGTACAGCTCCTTGTAATAGCGGAACACCTGCAGTTTGTTCTGCACGATGGAAGCCAGATTGATCTGGGTGTGGCAGATGCTCTGGGGGTTCTGCACATAGTGGTAGCCCGCTTTGGAAATGGATACGAAAACATTGGCGTACAAAATGTATTCCAGATTGAAAACCAGATCTTCGGCCCAGCGCACCTCGCTGGTGAACTGCAGATGATGGTCTGCCAGAATATCCCGGCGGTAGAGCTTGTTCCACAGCACGCTGTAGAAGAAGGATGCGGGCTTCTCCATCAGGCGCAGGGCAAAGGTATCGCGGTCATAGATGCCCTCGGGCAGAAAGCCGTATTCACGGATATCATCAGGCTTTTTCTCGGCATCGATGCCAAGGTTCTCCTGCAGGTTTTCCAGTGCCTGCGTGGCCTTGGAAGAGTTGGCGGGAATCACCATCCAGTAAGGTGCAATGACCAGATCGGCGTTGTTCGCTTCGGCAGCAGTCACCAGCCGCTCGGTAAAATCAGGGTCGAGATAATCGTCGCTGTCCACAAACTGCACATACTTGCCCTTTGCAAGGGACATGCCGCAGTTGCGGGTCTCCGACACACCGGAATTGGATTTGTCCACCAGAACGATGCGGGGGTCCTTTTCACGGAATTGCTCACAGATGGAAAAGCTTTCGTCCCGGGACCCGTCGTTGACCAGAATGACCTCGATATCCTTCCATGTCTGGGCACAAATGCTCTCCAGACAGCGGGCAACACTATTCTGCACGTTGTACACAGGCACGATAATGCTGACGAGTGGGTTGTTCATGACGGAAGGTCTCCTCTTTACGGATATTATACCTTTATATTGAAAATCACAGAGTGTATTCTCACAAATAAGGACACTTCCCCCTTGGGGCAGTCCTATTTATAATATCATACTCTTCTTGCGCACAAAATGCAAGAGCAAAGAAGGATCAGATAGAGAAAAGAACCGCACGCTGCGGCCCTTTTTTATTACACACGTGTCCAGTCCAGCACATCCCACCGGGGCACGAACTGGCTGCAGATGCGGCGCATCTCCGGCTCGTCAGCGGCAGAGGTGCGGTCTGCGATGCCAATGACGTAATACCCGGCCTTGTGGGCGGTGGCGGCGGCGTATACGGCATCCTCGCACACGGCGCAGGCGGCGGGGTCTGCACCGCCTAGACGGCTCATGCACTCAAAGAACACCTCCGGGCGGCTTTTGTGCAGCACGCCCTGCGCTTCCACGATGAAGGAGAAATACTGCGCGATGCCCAGCCGGGTAAGCACGGTGCGGCACTGTTCGGCCCAGGTGTTGGAGCAGATGCACATGCGTGCGCCCTCGGCCTGCAGCTTTGCCAGCATCGTGCGCACGCCGGGCTTCAGCTCCACGGTCTCGTACAATTCGGCGATCACCTCGCGCATCACGGAAAAATAGCTTTCCTCGGTCAGCGGCAGGCCGTACTCCCGGATAAGATACTGTGCGCCCTCCTGCATTCCCATGTTCAGCAGTGTGGCGCGCAGATCCCCCCGCGGGGTGCGGCCATAGCGGCGCAGCAGTGCGTCGGGGGCACCCTCCCACACCACGGTCATGCTGTCGGTCAGGGTGCCGTCCATATCAAAGATCCATTGCTTGCAGTGCATGAGAATGCCTCCTTTTGAGATCCTGACAAGTATACCATGTTTCTTTGCCGGGAGAAAGGCATCAATTTACAAAAAACGGAAGAAATTTCTCTGGAAATATGCTATAATCTGAACAAAACCGGAAACGATCAAAGGAGGCGGATGCAATGGATGAACGCAGTGCTCCGTGCAAAGCTCTGGTGCTGGCGGGCGGCGGAGCTAGGGGCAGCTATCAGGTGGGTGTGTGGCGCGCGCTGATGGAGCTGGACTGGCACCCGCAGATCATTACCGGCACCAGCGTTGGCAGCCTGAACGGTGCCATGTTCGTGCTGGACCAGTACGAGACGGCCCGCGATATGTGGCTGGCCATCCGCAGCAAGGATGTGATGGAGCTGCCGGAGGAGGATGCCGACCTTTCGGCCCTGCACCAGTTCCTGCGCAGCGTGGTGAAAGCCGGCGGCATGGATGTGACCCCGCTGGAAGAGATCGTGGAGCGGGTTCTGGACGAGGATGCCCTGCGCGCGGCTCCCATCCGCTTCGGCCTTGTCACGGTGGAGCAGCGGGGCTTAAAGTCCCGGGAGCTGACGCTGGACGAGATCCCGGCAGGAAAGGTCAAGGACTACCTGATGGCCTCCGCTGCCTGCTTCCCGGCGCTGCGTGCGCGGGACATCGACGGGGTCAAGTTTCTGGATGGCGGCTACAGCGACAACATGCCCACCGGTCTTGCCAAACGCATGGGCGCGGATGAACTGGTGTGCGTCGATCTGGAAGGCGTGGGCATCACCCGCCCCAACCTCACCGGCCTGCCCACCGTGATGGTGCGCAGCTACTGGGAACTGGGCGATATCCTGCACTTTGACCCCGACACCGCCCGCCGCAACATCGAGCTGGGCTACTATGATACCCGCCGCGCTATGGGATATCTGCGGGGGTGTGCCTATGCTGTCTCCTGTGATGTCCAGAGCTGCACGGACGCTGCTGCGTTCCACGCAAAATTTGAGCGGGTGCAAAAGGCCGTGCGGGAGAAATATCCGGTCACCTTGACGGCAGATGCGGCCCTGCTGCTGGCCAAGATGAAGGATGCCGACCTTGCCCCGCTGGAAGCCGCCGCGGAAGATGCCGGTGTGGACCCGGCCCATTACTACACCACCCATACTTTGTGCGATGCATTCCTTGCAAAGTGCGATCAGGCACGGATGCAGAGCTTTGCACCGCTGTTTGAGGGCAGTGCCGATGCGGCGCGGGCCGCACTGGCCGCGCTGCTGCCCAATACCTTTTTGCAGGCGCTGGTCTGGCGCACCCTGACCACGCCGGAAGCCGAGCTTTTGCCGGAGGTGACCGAACATGAAAGTGTATAAAGGTTCCTGCGCTTCTCCCGGCCTTGTGCTGGGGCAGGTGAGCCGTCTGGAGCACCATGTGGAGACCACGACCGTGGGTCCCTTTAAACCGTCCCGGGAGCTGCAGCTGCTCACCGATGCCATCCGCACGGCGCAGGACGAGCTGGAATCCATGGCAGACCGTGCCGCACCCAGCGAGCAGGCCATCTTCCAGTTCCAGAGCATGATGCTGGACGACGAGGGCATGATGAACGAGGTGCGCTTCTGCATCAATGCAGGCATTGGCGCGGCAGCGGCCATGAATCAGGTGGGCCAACGCTACGCCGACCAGCTGGCCAACATGAAGGATAACCCCTACATGCAGCTGCGCAGTGTGGATATTCTCGACGCAAGCCGCCGGGTCATCAACATCATCACCAACCGCCCCCGCATGTGGCTGGCGCTGGATCACCCGGTGATCCTTGCCGCAGAGCGGCTGATGCCCACCGACCTGTTCAGCGTGCCCTCCGGCATGATTTTAGGCATCATCACGGCAGAGGGCAGCGGCCAGAGCCACGCGGCCATCATTGCCCGGGCAATGAATATCCCGGGCATCGTGCAGGTGGGCCGGGATTTTCTGGACGACTGCGACGGCCGCACCGTGATTTTGGACGCCACCGGGGGCCAGTGCACGCTGGACCCGGACGCTGCCGCCCGCCAGCAGGCCGAGACCCGCATCTGCGAGCTGCAGCGGGAGAACGAAGAGATGGGGCAGCTGCATGCTCTGCCCAACAGGACAAAGGACGGCCAGCCCTTTGAGCTGCTGGCCAACTGCTTTGGGCCGGAGGACATCGACACGGCCATGCAGTCCGGTGCACAGGGCGTGGGCCTGCTGCGCACCGGCTACATGATGCTGCCGGGCCGCATTCTGGACGAGCAGGAGCAGTATTTCTTCTACTGCTCCTGTCTGGCAGCGGCGCAGGGCCGTCAGGTGACCGTGCGCACCTTCGACTTTGGCTCAGACCGCACCATTTCCGACGCCTATCAGGGCCTGCAGTCTTCCAAGCTTGGCCTGCGGGGCATCCGCAACAGTCTGCGCCAGCCCCACCAGTTCGAGACGCAGCTCTGTGCGCTGCTGCGCGCCGCCGCCCGCGGCCCGCTGCGGGTGATGTTCCCCATGGTGACGAATGTGGAGGACTGGGACGCAGCCATGCGTGTGGTGGAGCGCTGCCGCGAGCACCTGCGGGAGCGCGGCGTGGCGTTCAACGAAGATACAAAGTTCGGCGTGATGCTCAGCGTACCCGCTGCCTGCCTGACCGCTGAGGAATTTGTAGAGCACGGGGTCGATTTTCTTGTGGTCGGCACCAACGACCTGACCCAGTACACCCACGCGGCAGACCGGGAGCTTGCCAGCGCGGAGCACTACTACCGCCCGGCCAGCAAGGCCATGAAAAAGCTCATCACTATGGTGATGGATGCCGCAAAGGTGCGCAATGTGCCGGTGACCATCTGCGGCCTTGCGGTGGGCAACCCGGCCAACACGGTGCAGTATCTGCAGCTGGGCCTGCGCAGCTTCTCGGTGAGCCCGCAGAACCTTTTGAATGTGAAGAAAGCTCTGCTGGAGCTCTGACGCTCCAAACCATTTTTGACACAGCAGCCCGGAACGACCCACAGATCGTTCCGGGCTGTTTTTTCTGCGGCTGCGAAAGCATTTTCTCTTCCATTTTTTTACAGAACGCACGAAAAAACGGGGGGGGGGTATCCAAAAGGTTCGTACAGAATGAAGATTGCGCCTTGCTGCAGAAATGCTATACTTTAAATGTTTAAAACGTGCGGGCAGGCGAAAAAAGCCTGCATGCACGAAAAAAACGAGAGAGGAGTTATCTTTATGAAGAAGTTTGGCACACGGCTCATCAGTGCGGTACTTGCAGGCTGCATGATGACCTCTGTCCTTCCCGTGAGCGCATTTGCTCTGGAGGGAAGTACAGAATTTGAACGCACTGTGAGCGCACAGGAAAATTCCGATGCGCCTGCAGAGCCCTCCGGAGAGGCGGCAGCGGCCTGTCTCCTGACCAGCGGCAACATCATCAACAAGAATTTCATTGAAGAGCATGGCGGCAGCAAGGTTTATTCCATAAGCGGTACCTATACAGAGGGGATCGTGATCGACGCTGAGGACGAGGATGTGGTCATCAACGTCATCGGAGAAACGACCTTTGATAAAAAGGATGGGAATAAAAAAGACTGTGCGAACTTTATTACAGTCCGCAACGCCAATAGCGTGACCGTCAACGCTGAGGGGCAGACCATCACGACGGCAGAGGGGGGCCTCGCCTTCAGCCGTTGCTTCTATGCCGAAAACAGCTTCACGGGCACCGCAGTGCTTAACGGCGGCAACTATAACTGGCAGTGTGACGACATCTCCGCATGCTATCTGCTCGGCGGCAACTGGACGTTTGACGATCTCACCCTGAAAACCATCCAGTGTGCTATTGAAACAGATAAGGGAGCCAATGTGACCGTCAATGGCGGCACCTACGACTGCCACGATAGCGACAGCGCGACGTTTCTGATCATGAATTCCCCCAAATCGTCCTTCAATTATGTGACAGCCTCCGGCGCGGGCTGGGTCCTGGACGCCATCAACAGTTGGGTCGATGTCGGCGGCGGCTCTTACTCCCGCAATAAGGACGTCGAGGTATTCATACAACGTCCGACGCTGCGCGCCTCCGATAATGCAACGCTGAACGTCACAAATGCCGATGTCACCGGAACCTACTGCGATGTGTTTGTGACGGGCGCCACCGCCAACCTTTTCGGCGGTACTTATACCAACACCAACGAGTATATCAACCATGAGCCTATTAACTACGAGTCCCCTGCACTGAAGGTATGGAACGGCGGCACATTGAGCGTCAATGGTGCCACTGTGGATTGCACGGGCGGCAATGCTGCCATTTCTTCGGGCGAACCGGCAGGGTCGGATTACTCTTATGTGAACGGCGGCAATCTGGTCGTTGAGAACTGCACGATCCAAAACAGCAAATACGGCATTTATCTCGGTAAGGGCGAAAACGCCTCCGCAGAGCTGAAGAGCGCCGAGTTTGAGGGGAACGACAGCGATATTTACCTCGCTTCCAACAAGAAGATCACCATCAGCGATACCTTTACCACCAAAGCCACCATCATCAAGGTTGCCGACCCGGAAGAAGGCCGTCAGCTTACGGTCGCAGGCAATGCAAACAAGCTGAACCTTGTGAGCCAGGATGGCTACCGCGTGGCGTATGACAAGGCACAGCACTATTATTACCTGACCCAACGGGCACCCGGCTACACCCTGACCGCCAAGGATGCCACGGCAACGATCAAGGTCGGGGGCGTTGACACTAAGGTTGACCCCAATGACGAGATCTACGAAGGCACCCCGGTCACCCTGACCGCAGACCCAGCCCCCGATGGACAGAAGTTCGCAGGCTGGACCGGGATCGTGATCTTGAACGGCGTTGTACAGAATGAAATGAATGACCTGCTGAGCTTCCCCAATGAGGAGGACCATACCACGGCGAACTTTGAAATGCCCAAAGGCAACGTGACGGTCAGAGCCGTGTACGAAGCCGTGGACCCCGTGGAGCCGCCTGTGGACCCGGTAGACCCGGTGGACCCGGTGGACCCGGTGGGCCCCGTGGACCCCGTCCTGCCCGGTGTCATCATCGGCGGCGCTGTAATCCTGGGTGCCTATGAGACCGGCACCGGAATCTACCGTCTGATGAACATGCAGGGCATCCCCCTGCCTTCCAACCGCATCGAGCTGGCAGAGCTGGTCTGGGAGCGTGCAGGCAAGCCGGAGCCGCAGAACATGACCGATGAGGACCTGTATGCGGACATTGACGCCGACGATACCGATGCCCAGAAGGCTGCACACTGGATGGTGGAGCAGGAGCTGATGAAGTTCGACGAGGACAACAACAAGTTCCATCCGTGCTTCCCGGTCAGCAAGCTGCGCGTCTGCCTTACCTGGCAGAATGCAAAGGACAAGGGTCTCATTGACTGATCTGCCCTGTGTCTGCACAGCGGAACAATAAAAAAACAAGGGGCCGCTCCTTTCCAGGAGCGGCCCCTTGTTGCTGTCCGGAAGGCCCGCAGGCGCTGCCGGGCAGCACAAAGCATTATTCCAGATTTCCCGTCAGGGTCATGACCGAAGCAAGCACGGCCAGCGGGGCGGTCTCGCACCGCAGGATGCGGGGGCCAAGGCCCACCGTTCTGGCACCGGCCTTTGCGGCCATCTCGGCTTCCTCGGCGGCAAAGCCGCCCTCGGCTCCGGTCACGATGGCGATTTTCAGTTTTTCACCATCGGCGGGCTTTGCTGCGGCCAGCAGGTCGCGCAGGGGCGCGCCGCCGCACTCGTAGCAGAACAGCACAAGGTCGTACTGTGCAAAGGTGCGGCACACGGCACCAAAGTTTGCCAGCGGCAGGGCCACATCCGGCAGAATGCCCCGGCCGCACTGCTTGGCGGCTTCCACCGCAATGCGGTTGTAGCGCTCGTTCTTCTGCTCCTCTTTTTTGGGGGCCGCCACGCAATACCGGCTGAAGAAGGGCACGATGTGGGCTGCGCCCAGCTCCACGCCGTGCTTGATAATCTGCTCCAGCTTGTCCTGCTTGGGGTAGCCGGCCAGCAGGGTCACTTCCACGCCGGGTTCGGCGGCGCTGGGATAGCCCGGCTCCACCCGGAACTCCACACACTCATCGCCAAAGCCGGTGATGGTGGCGGTGTATTCCACGGCATTGCCGTCGCATAGAATGACAGTATCGCCCAGCCTTGCGCGCATCACGCGGGCAAGATGGTGGGCATCGGCCCCGCGCAGGGTGGCGGTGCCGTCAGAGATCTCGGTGGTAAAATAACGGTGCGGCATAGTGGTTCTCCTTAAACGTCCTCGCCCTCTCAGTCGCTAACGCGCCAGCTCTCCCAAGGGGAGAGCCCTTGGCATGGCGGCAAAGTTTACGGTTTTGCCAAAGGCTCCCTCTTTGAGGGAGCTGGCGCACGAAGTGCGGCTGAAGGAGTATTTCAGTTACGCACTCCTTCCGTCAAGCCCTGACGGGCTTGCCACCTCCCTCATGGAGGGAGGCTTTTGGCAGTGCGGCAGACTTTCCGGTTTTGCCAAAGCGACGGAGAGGGCAAGCCAGCTGAAAGAAATCATGAGAGCTTCTGTAATTACGCTTTCTTGCAGACGATGCACTCCCAGCCGCGCTTCTCCTTCACTTCCACCACGGCAAGGCCGGCCTTTTCCAGCCCGGCGATCACTTCGTCCTTGCGGCTGTCGATGATGCCGCTGGCAATAAAGGTGGCACCCTCCGCCATCAGGCCCGGCACGGCAGGAGCCAGAGACAGGATGGCGTTGGCCACGATGTTGGCGGTGATGATGTCGTATTTGCCGCTGGCCTTATCGGAAAGGTCGCCCACCAGCACGGTCAGCTTGTCCTGCACGCCGTTCAACGCGGCGTTCTCGCCTGCGGTGCGCACGGCCACAGGGTCGATGTCCACGCCCTCGGCCACAGCAGCGCCCAGCTTCAGCGCCGCAATGGCAAGGATGCCGCTGCCGGTGCCGATGTCCAGCACCCGCTCGCCGCCGGTCACCCGCTCGTCCAGCGCTTCCATGCACAGGCTGGTGGTCTCGTGGCCGCCGGTGCCGAAGGCAAGGCCCGGGTCAAGGATCAGCTTCACCCGGTCAGTGTCGTACTGCTGCCACGAGGGCACCACGGCCAGCCGTTTGCCGATCTCCATAGGGTGGTAATACTTGCGCCAGCCGTTCTGCCAGTCCTCCTGCTCCACGCCCTCGGTCTCCACGGTGTAGGCGATGTTTGCAGCTTCCATGCGGGCGGCAATGAGGGCCAGCGTTTCCACGGGGGAAGCGCCCGGCTCCAGATACATATGGATGATAACGGTATCGCGGGGCTTGTCCAGCAGCTCCTGCTCGATCAGATCCACATGGGCGATCTCGGCCACCTGCTGCTCGATGTCGCTGTAGTCTTCGATATAGATGCCGCCCTCGGCGATCATGGTGGCAACGGCTTCGGCGTTGTCAGCGTCGGCCTTGGCCACGGTCAGGCGGATATCAGTCCATTCCATAAAATAAACCTCCTTCGGTTTTCCGCTTTCCTTATAATAGTATAGTACCCGATTCGGCTGTGGGATGCAAGCCTTTGGGCAAAATGTACGTAAAAAGAAAAGAATTTTCAACACAAAGACGACTCTTGCGCGGAAAAACCAAAAATTATCGACTGAAAAACTGCCAAATGAGGACTTTTGATGCATTTTAATAGAAAAAAGGCGAAAGGGACTTTCTTTTTTTGCAAAAGTATGTTAATATTTTATTACGGAATTATGGACGGCCTGCAACCAGAGGCGTCTGTAAACACAAACATTTCTTAAGGAGGAATGTGCTTTATGATGAAGTATCTCCAGAAACTGGGCAAAGCTCTGATGCTTCCCGTCGCGGTCCTGCCGATCTGCGGCATCCTGATGGGTCTTGGTTATGCCCTTGCTCCGGGCGTTATGGGCGTTCCCGGTGCAGCAACCTCCGGCGCAGCATATACCGTTGGCTTCCTGCTGGTCAAGGCAGGCGGCGCTCTGATCGATAACATGGCATGGCTGTTTGCCATTGGTGCCGCTGTCGGCCTTGCTGACAACGACGGCACCGCAGGTCTGGCCGGTCTGGTCAGCTTCCTGATGATGCAGCAGCTGCTGAACCCCGGTGTGGTCGGCATGGTCCGTCACCTGGAAGAAGGCACTGCTACCTACATCGCCTTCCAGAAGGTCGCCGGCAACTCCTTCATCGGCATTCTGGCCGCTGTTGTGGGCGC
>ENA-UPTB01002849-UPTB01002849.1-human-gut-metagenome-genome-assembly--contig:-NODE-2849-length-11219-cov-3.945432_pt1 | contig 11219 bp, 10 predicted proteins | sample MGYA00250046_ERZ773369 | MGnify/ENA primary metagenome ERZ773369 (study PRJEB29103, sample SAMN06111938) | human gut metagenome | biome: human gut; feature: ankylosing spondylitis patient; material...
GGATATGATGCAGGCGATTATTCTTGCTCTTGCTTCCTGTATGATTCTTTATCTTCCGCGGAAGAAAATGACCTTTACGCGGTACGTGGAACTGTTTTTTGCCGGCTTTGCAGATATTCTTCCGGTTCTCGCCATTCTTCTTGCATCCTTTATGATCAAGACTGCCTGCGGCGAAATGGGACTCTCGGAATACGTCATCAACCTGTGTGTTCCGTATATGAATGCCAAAACACTGGCAGCTATTATTTTTGTTGTCATTGCAGTTCTGACCTTTGTCACCAGCTCTTTCTGGGGAATTGAGGCCGTAGCCGTTTCCATCGTTGTTCCGCTTGCCATCGCCCTTGATGCTAATGTACTTCTGGCGCTTGGCGCTGTCGTATCCGGCGGTGTTTTCGGAAGCCATGCATGCTTCTATTCCGACGCAACGGTTCTTTCCTCCGCGACCTGCGAGATTGACAATATGTCACATGCCGTGTCGCAGTTTCCTTACGTCCTGATCAGTGCTGCTCTCGCCGTAGCAGGATTCTTAATCTGCGGAATTTTTGCTCTTTAAAAAGCACCCTTAAAATAAAAAAAGTCTTCGACGATCGGATTTTTCCAGATTCATCGAAGGCTTTTTTTTGTTTTTTTATTCTTTTACACTCAACCGCACCAGCGCACGCTGCAGCTTGGCTTCGGCAATACGGTATTCTTTGTCTGTCAGACCGCCGTTTGCCAGCGCCTGCTCGGCCCTGTGTTTGGCAGCCTCGGCGCGCTCTGCATCAATATCCTCTTCCCACTCCCAGGTCGTTGCCAGAACACGGCAGACCCCGTTCATCATGGAAAGCATTCCGCCGATGCAGGCGGCATTTCTTCTCGTTCCGTCCTCCAGCACAATATGCGCCTCGCCCATACTGAGTGCAGTGCAGTAATTGCAGTGCCCAGGCAGAATTGCCAGGTCGCCGCTGATGGTTCTGCAGACAACGCGCGCTACGTCACCCTCATAGAGAAGTCCGTCCGGCGTGCCGACACGTAAAGGAAATGTACTCATACGTCATTCCTCCTTTACTGATTCAGTGCTTTTGCTTTTTCAAATACCTCGTCGATGGTTCCTGCAAACAGGAAGCAGCTCTCCGGAAGATCATCGCACTCGCCGTCAAGGATCATGCGGAATCCGCGCAGAGTTTCTTTTAACGGCACGTATTTTCCTTCCATACCGGTAAACTGTTCCGCTACTGAGAAGCTCTGAGACAGGAAACGCTGTACCTTACGGGCACGGCTGACCGTCAGCTTATCCTCCTCGGACAGCTCGTCCATACCCATGATGGCGATGATATCCTGCAGCTCTTTGTATCTCTGCAGCACCTGCTGTACGGCACGTGCTACCTCATAGTGCTCATGGCCTACGATTTCCGGTGTCAGGATACGGCTGGTAGAATCGAGCGGATCAACAGCCGGGTAAATACCCTGGCTGGAGATTTCACGTGAAAGTACCGTCGTGGCATCCAGATGGGTAAACGTTGTTGCCGGAGCCGGGTCGGTCAGGTCATCGGCCGGCACGTAAACAGCCTGTACCGATGTGATGGATCCCTTTCTTGTGGAAGTAATACGCTCCTGCAGTGCGCCCATCTCGGTTGCCAGCGTCGGCTGGTATCCTACTGCGGACGGCATACGGCCAAGCAGAGCCGAAACCTCGGAACCTGCCTGCGTAAAACGGAAAATATTATCGATGAACAGCAGCACATCCTGATTTTTCACATCACGGAAGTATTCTGCCATGGTAAGGCCGGAAAGTCCGACACGCATACGCGCTCCCGGCGGCTCGTTCATCTGTCCATAGACCAGTGCTGTTTTATCGATAACACCGCTCTCTTTCATCTCGTTGTAAAGGTCATTTCCTTCACGGGTACGCTCTCCGACACCGGTGAAAACGGAAAGTCCGCCGTGCGCCGTTGCCACGTTGTGGATCAGCTCCATGATAAGGACTGTTTTTCCAACGCCGGCACCGCCGAACAGACCGATTTTTCCGCCCTTGGCATACGGGCAGATCAGGTCAACGACCTTGATTGAAAATGAGAAGATAATAAAAAGCATTCTTTCATTCAGAGATTAAAGGCTGAGTGAAAGAGTGCTTTTTTGCGTCTATGTGGAATTTGGAAGAATTCAGAAGCAGGCATTACTGCGTATGTTCAGATTCATTTTTCTGCTGTTTCCGGTGCCGGCTTATTGTCTACGGTCTCACCGAGCAGGTTGAACACGCGGCCTAAGCACTCCTCTCCGACCGGAACGGCGATCGGGCCGCCCGTGTCGACTGCTTTCGTTCCGCGGACAAGTCCGTCTGTGGACTTCATGGCAATGCAGCGAACCATGTTGTCGCCTGTCTGCTGCGCCACTTCCACAACCAGCTTCTCGCCGTGGTTGTCTATCTCGATGGCATTCAGAAGTGCCGGCAGCTCTCCTTCCGGAAAACGGATGTCCAGAACAGGACCCGTTACCTGCACAACCTCGCCAATGTGTTTTTCACTCATTTAACGACTTCTCCTCACTTTTCTTGTTTCCACTCTTACACGCCTTCCGCACCGCCGACGATCTCCGTGATCTCCTGCGTAATGCTTGCCTGACGGGCACGGTTGTAATACAGATTGAGCTGTTCAATCATCTCCTCTGCATTTCCCGTTGCCGCCTCCATTGCGGTACGGCGTGCCGCAAGCTCACTTGCCACACTCTCACAGATACCGCCGTAGATCAGGCCGCCTAAGTATTCCGGCACAATCGCTTCAAATACCTCGACACCGTTTGGCTCATACAGGATCAGATTCCGGATTTTTTTCGCTTCCGGATCCTCTCCGTCCTCTTTTGCAATGTCAATCAGAGGCAGGATCGGCACGGAAACCGGCATCTGCGACAGCATCGACACGAATTTTGTGTAACAAAGCTCCACATGTCCGAAGGTCCCTTTCCGGAACTCACGGCACAGTGCGCGCGCGATCTCAAAGCTGTCTGCCACAGAAAGATTTGCGATCTCGGCAAAGCTGTCCGTCAGGATTTCCAGCTTCCGGGATTTTGCATACTCCACTGCCTTTTTGCCGACCGGAACCACACAGATCTCTTTTCCTTTGGCATCTGCCTCAAAGCATCGGAACAGATTCGCGTTGTATCCGCCCGCAAGGCCGCGGTCTCCGGCAACCAGCACGTAGCAGCATTTCTCGTTTTTTGCCTCTTTTGCATAAATGGAATAGAATTCCGTGTTTCCTTTTGCAATATCCTGCAAAGTGCGGTACAGCTCCTGAAAATACGGACGGCAGGTATCAGCCCGCTCCTTCGCTTTTCGCAGCTTGGAGGACGCTACAAGTTCCATCGCCTTGGTAATCTGCATCGTGCTTTCGACACTTTTGATCCGCAGCTTTACGGCTTTCATGTTTGCAGCCATAGGCTCCTCCTTCTTTCCTTATTTTGCAGGTCTTGTATTGATAAAGTTTTCGGTGTACGATTCGAGCGCACTTTTCAGCTTCTCTTCGGTATCTGCCTCGAGTTTTCCGGTTGCGGAAATCTCCTGCATCACGGCAGCACCCTCTGCATCGGTATCGAGCCAGGTATACAGTCCGTCCTCATAGGCGCGGACATCCTCAGCTGCAACCTTTGACAGAATTCCTTTCGTTACCGCATAGAGAATGGCCACCTGTTTTTCTACCGGAACCGGTGCATTCTGGTTCTGTTTTAATACTTCCACGATACGCACACCCTGCTCCAGACGCGCCTTGGTATCGGCATCCAGGTCGGATCCGAACTGTGCAAAGCTTGCCAGCTCGCGGTACTGGGAATAGATCAGTTTCAGAGTTCCGGCTACCTTCTTCATCGCCTTAATCTGCGCATTTCCACCGACACGGGATACGGATACGCCAGGGTTTACCGCCGGCATAACGCCCGAGTGGAACAGCTCTGTCTCAAGGAAAATCTGTCCGTCTGTGATGGAGATAACGTTCGTCGGAATATAGGCGGAAATATCGCCCGCCTGGGTCTCAATGATCGGCAGGGCCGTCATGGATCCGCCGCCGTGTTCATCGTCCAGCTTTGCGGCACGCTCCAGAAGTCTGGAATGGAGATAGAAAACATCTCCCGGATAAGCCTCACGTCCCGGTGGACGGCGGATCAGCAGGGAGAGTGCACGGTATGCAACCGCGTGCTTACTTAAGTCATCATAAATGATCAGCACATCTTTTCCCTGATACATAAAGTACTCGCCCATGGCACAGCCGGAATACGGTACGATATACTGCAGCGGGCTCGCTTCGGATGCCGTCGCTGACACGACGAGGGTGTACGCCATTGCGCCGTTCTTCTCAAGATTTTCTACTAAGGACGCTACTGTCGAACGTTTCTGTCCGATGGCAACGTAGATACAGATCACATCCTTGCCTTTCTGGTTCAGAATGGTATCGGTTGCGATCGTTGTCTTTCCGGTCTGACGGTCTCCGATGATCAGCTCACGCTGACCTCTTCCGATCGGAACCATGGAATCGATCGCTTTAATACCGGTCTGCAGCGGCTGATTAACACCTTTTCTCTCACAGATGCCCGGTGCCGGGCTTTCAATCGGACGGTACTCTGCTGCCGTAATCGGGCCTGCGCCGTCGATTGGCTGGCCGAGCGCGTTAACAACGCGTCCGATCATGCCTTCTCCGACCGGAACCGAAACAACCTTTCCCGTTCTTTTTACAAGCTGTCCCTCGCTGATGTTCTCGCCGGAACCGAATAAAACGACAGATACGCTGTTTTCCTCGAGGTTCTGTGCCATTCCATAGCTTCCATCCTCAAATTCCAGCAGCTCGCCTGCCATACAGTTCGAAAGACCGCTGGCTCTTGCGATTCCGTCTCCGACCATCAGAACGGTGCCTGTCTCATCCTGCCGGATCGCATTTTCATAATATTTGATCTGGCTGCGGATGACCTTGGATATTTCTTCTGGTTTCAGTTGCATTTTTTCCTCCTACACCACTGTATCGCTGATTCTTCTGGAAAGCTCGGCCAAACGTCCCTTTACGGTTCCGTCAAACAGCTTTCCGTCGAGCTCCACGCGGACACCCGCCAGAACGGACGGATCGGTTTTCAGTTCCATCACGACTGTTTTTCCGCTCATTGTTTCCAGTTTTTTCTTCAGAAGCTCTTCCTGTTCCTTCGACAGGGATGCTGCGCTCGTCACAACTGCCTCGGCAATGTTCTGCGCCGCAAAGTATCTGCGCTGAAACGCTTCCTGGCATCCGCCGAATTCCCGGAGAAGATTTTTTTCACACAGCAGTTTGATAAAATTGACCAAATACGGTTCCGCCTGGCTGCCAAATGCCGCGTCGATCAGCCCGATCCGCTCTTTTCGCGGAATCGAAGGCTCCGATAAAAGGCGCGGATACTCCGGATTTTCCCGGAACAGAGCTCGGATCTCCTTCATCTCGGAAAGGATTTCCTCTTCGAGATGCTCCTCCTGGGCCAGCTCATACAGGCTCCCACCGTATACTCTGGCAGTTTCTGTCATGATGCTTCACCTACATTCGATATAAATTCATCTATCAGCTTCTCATGGTCTTTTTCATTAATCTCACGTTCAATGACTTTTCCGGCAATATCCATGGCAATGCCGCCGATCTCGCCTTTGACTTCATTGACCGCTTTCTTTTTCTCCTGGGCAATCTCTTTTTCTGCCTTGTTTTTCAGGGCAGCCGCCTGTTCGGAAGCCTCTTTTACGATTTTCTCGCTCTGCAGCGTCGCTGTCTTTCTGGCGCTTTCGAGAATCTCGTTGGCCTTTGCCTTGGCCTCCTGCATATTCTGCTCATATTCCTCTTTGATGGCGTTGGCTTCTTTTTTTGCCGCCTCTGCGTCTGTAATCTCCGCATCGGCTGCCGCACGCCGTTTTTCCAGCATTTCATTGATCGGTTTGAAAAGGAACCGTTTGATCAGATACATCTGGATGAAGAGGTTGCAGATCTGTGCGATAAAAGTCCAGGGGACAATTCCTACCAGTTCCTGAACCTGCATAGTTTCCTTCCTCCTAGCAATCATTTACTCCTTGCAACTATTTCAGAAAGTTCATGAACATTCCCGGTGCTACGAAGATCAGAAGCAGGCCGGTTACGAAACCGTAAATACCTGTGGTCTCTGCGATCGCACAGCCAAGAAGCATCGTACTTGTTACATCACCTTTGCATTCCGGCTGACGTCCGATTGCCTCAAGTGCCTTTGCTACGGCGTTACCTTCACCGATACCAGGTCCGATACCTGCGATCAGGGAGCATCCTGCGCCGATTGCGCATCCTGCGAGAGCGATACCTTTTGCTAAAATCTGAAAATCCATCTTGTTTTCCTCCTGTATTTTCTTTTTGTAAACCTCATTTTTTAATCTCTTTAGCCTTCTTCTGCTGCATTCGCAATGTACATGACAGTCAGCATACAGAAAATAAAGGCCTGCATCACGCCGGAGAACCAGTCAAAATAGACCGACAGAACAGCCGGAACACCGACGTCCAGAATCGGGATCTGTGAAAGGGTTCTTCCGAGCACGCCGGGAAGCAGTCCCAGCAGCTTTCCGCTTGCCAGTGCCAGAGATCCGTAAATCAGGGCATTGATCACAACGCCGGAAAGGATGTTTCCAAAGTGACGGCACGCCATACTGATCGGCGTTGCGAGCTCCGACAAAACGTTAAACGGTGTCATAACCGCAATCGGAGTCGTGAAGCCCTTCAGATATCCGCCAAAACCGTTGGTTTTGATCTTCTGTGTGGTGATCATGATGAAAACCACAACAGCCCAGGCCGCCTCGGTAGAAAGATCTGCTGTCGGACTTCGAAGTCCGATCAGGCTGATCAGGTTCGAGACAACGCTGGTCGCGAAAAGCGCCGACACAAAAGGAATCAGATACCGGAATTTTTCTCCCATGTTGCCGATGACGAATTTATTTGCGGTCTCCACAATCATTTCTGCCACCGCCTGGCGTTTGGAGATGTTCCGTATCTTCAAATCTCTTGTGAGCCAGATGCAAAGTCCGGTAATGAGTGCCATTACAATCCAGCTTACCACCAGCGTTTCGCTGATCTGAATTTTCCCGAACAGCGGAAAATCGATCGGGATCGTAAAAAAGACTTTTGCACCGGAGATATCAACCTCCATTCTCTTTTCTCACCTCCTCTGTATGAGATAAAATAAAAAATTTGAACCTTTTGTCAAAGCGGATCTTCACAATCCGCTTCGCTGCTTGCTCATAACCGAATCGCTGCTTCGCTGTTTCGGTTTAAAAACGCCGTCCCGTCTTTGCGGCTTTCGCCAAAGATCAGGTTCAGCGCTTTATGCTGTTTTTTATGCCCTTCAGCTTGATGGCCGTTCCCGGAATTAAAAGCGGCAGGATTCCTGCGGCAAACTGGAAGCATGGAAGCACAATCGCCAGAATTGCCCAGAGCATCTGCATCAGGTTTCTCTGCGAATAGCTTGCCTGCATCCGCCGTTTTGCTCCCGCCTCGTCTGTCTCGGACACTGCTTTTTGTACTGCCATGCCCATCAGGAAAAAGTTCAGCACCGCAACGGCACCGCCTCCGATTCCCCCGAGGATCACCCGATAGTCAAATGGGATTTTTTCCGGCCAGATCAGGTGCAGGATCAGAAACCCGACCCACATCACAACCACGCCGACAACAGTATAGATGGCAACATTTTTCGTCTCCTTTTTTACGGCCGGCTGGACCTTGTCTCCGAAATTGCTCATATCGCCTTGTTTCCTTTCTAAGGGATTTTCCCCTTAAAATCAGTCTGAAATCTTTTCTCTGCCACTTGATCTTCGTCAACTGTGAAAACTTTTTCAGACACGTTCTAAATATGTCGGTTGAAAGACACCCGCTTTTTCTTCTTTTTTCCGTCCTTCTCCATCACGATACGTTTCTGAACCCGCAGAACGCTCTTCCCGCATTCCCAGCCTCTCCCGGCACCCCCTCCGATCCCAAAGAAAAAGCCGATCAGATAAATCCATATTCCAACCGAAAAGCGGTCGCAAAGCCACCAGCAAAGTGCCAGACAAAGAAAAAGAGGCGTCACAAGGGACAGTCCGAATTGTGTCAACATTGTGAGATTGGTAATCATCCCCGTCCACTTCTTCATATCCTGTCCCTTTCTGCCGCCTCTTTTTTGTCAGACTTTCGGGTCTGCGTTCTGTCTTCCATTTTTGTAACCGCTTAGTCAGATTGTACCATAAACGTTTTCATAAGACAAATGAATTTGTATATTTTCCAAATTATTTGTTTTTATTTATATTCTTTTCATAATAATTGGAACAATTTTCTCATTTTGTCCCATTGCAAAATTGTAGCGTTCACCTCGCTTCTTATTTTTTGAAAAAAACTGCGGTTTTATTCCACACATACTGCCGTTTTTTCTTTCCAACCGGAAAGCTGATAGCTTACCTCATAGTGTCCCGGCTCCAGCAGGTATCTACCGTTTTCTTCTGATCCGAGCACTTCTGCAACCGCTTCTTTTTCACTTTTGGCAACCATTGGAAGTACGGCCTCTGCGGTACAGTCGAACGGAACATCCATGGTGATGGTCACGTGCTCTTTGTCGGAAAGCTCCCAGCGAATGCTGTACATTCCCGATGCAGAATCATATTTTGCCTCTGCATACCTCAAATCCCAGTTCAGCGTCGGTGCAAACTGTACAGTCCTGACACCCGGATAGGATTCCATCGTGTTGATGCCGGCAACGTGACGGAACATCCATTCCTGGATGGAGCCGTAAGCATAATGGTTCATACTGTTCATACTGATGCCGGAAATCGTACCGTCCGCAAGAAGGGAATTCCAGCGTTCCCAGACGGTAGTTGCACCAAGCTTAACCTCATAAAGCCAACCCGGAAATTCCTCGTTCAGCAGCAGTTCGTAGGCAAGATCATTCATGCCGTTGTCGGTGAGCACATTGTTCAGCAATGGTGTTCCGACAAATCCCGTCTTCAGTTTGTGGTTACTCTGCTCAAACAGCTTCAGAAGCTGCCGTTTTGTCAGCTCTTCGTTCTTTGACAGATGGTATTTCAGCGTCAGCAGCAGCGCCGTCTGTGTTTTGATGCAGCAGCGGCCTGTTGCGCTGTAATATTCTTCCTGTACCACAGCAAACTGCTCCTCGGACAGCTTCTGATACTTCTCCTGCTCCTCGCGGTATCCCAGCACACCGGCCGCTTTTCCCACGATTCCTGCGCTGATCGCATAATACAGGTTTGCAATAAACTCCTCGTCCGTTGCACCCATGACCTGCTCCGCGCCCTGTACCGGATTGTCCAGTGCCAGCCAGTCGCCAAAGTGGAATACATATCTCCAGCCATGGTTGTCCCCATCCACTTTCGTGATGTAGTCCACCCACGATTTCATGCTCACAAACTGATCTTCCAGAATGCTCTTGTCCCCATAAAACAGATATAGATTCCACGGAATGATACACGCCGCATCGCCCCAGACACACGCTGCATCCTCGATGCCGCACGATGGCACCACATGCGGCACCTTTCCGCCGAGCACGCTCTGCTCTTTTGCCATGTCGTACAGGTATTTTGCATAGAATGCATACGTATCTTCGAGATACATCGCCGTCGGCGAGAACACCTGCGCATCACCCGTCCATCCCATGCGCTCATCACGCTGCGGGCAGTCGGTCGGAACATCTACAAAATTGCACTTTAAGCCCCAGCGCACATTGCTGATGAGCTGATTGACCAAATCACTTCCTGTTTTCATCCAGCCTGTCGCTGTGATGTTGCTGTAATAAGAAAGACCCGTGAAATCCTCTTTTTTCAGATCCGGAATGCCTTCGATCTTCACGTAACGGTAGCCGTAGAACGTAAAATGCGGCACAAGATCCATTTCGGTTCCATCGGAAATATAGATGTATTCGGATTTTGCACTCCGCAGATTGTCATTGTAGAAATTGCCGCGCTGCAAAATCTCACCTGTCTGAACATGAATTTTGGTTCCTGCCGGCACGTTGACATGCAGCTTGAAAATTCCCGTAAACTCCTGCCCCATATCGAAGACCAGCTCGCCGGCCGGAGTATGAAGCAGTTCTTTAGGTTCAAACGTCTCATGAATCGTCACCGGAAGGCTCATGCGTTCCGTCAGTTCTCCTTTTGGTGCCTCACAAAAAACCGCCTTCTCCAATGGCAGTTCCGACAGCGTGTCGTCCCGGTGCTCACCGTCGTAAAGATTCGAGAATGCAATTTTACTGCGCCGCACCTGCCACGATTCATCCGTGCCAATCACCTCTTCCGAACCGTCCGCATACGTCAGATGCAGCTCCGCAATCAGCTTCCACTCATTGCCGTAAAATCCCTTGTCCTCAAACGCACTGAATCCAAACCGCGCCTTGTACCAGCCGTTTCCAAGCAGCACACGGAGCATTCCCTGTTTTGAAACCTCCTCTGTCACATCATACGTCTGATACTGTACCCATTCATTGTAATCATTGCTGTACGGCGTCAGGTACTCATCCCCGACACGCTTCTCATCCACATACACCTCATACAGTCCAAGTCCGCAGACATACAGCCTGGCCTTCGCTACCTCTTTTGCCGGAACAATTTCTTTTTCAAAATATGGATGACGGTTCTCCTTACTGTCACAGGAAATCCATTTTCCTGTCCATGCTTCATTCCGTTTTCCGGTCTCAAAAAACTGTACTTCACTCACCGCCGTCTCCCCGGCATCACTGCCCGCTTCCACGTTCCAGTAATACCGCGTTCTCGGCTCCAGATCCAGCTTCACCGGATAGAAAAGACTGCTCGCCTTATCATCCTCTCCGGAATCAAACAGCAGATGCTCCATCGCTGCATCCGATGCTACACGGATTCTCGCATAGCTCTGTTTTTTTCCTTCCGCGTCTTTCACTTTCCAGGAAAAGACCGTTCTCTCCATTCGGAACCCCATTGGATTTTCCAGATGATTCACCTGTGCGTGATAAATTTTCATTTCAATATCCTCCTCCACCTTATTTTTGAAAATTCCCCCATTTTTTCTCATTTTATCATGATCCCTTTCGAGAAAAAAGGTTCTGTTTTGCAGGAAAAAACATCTTTATTTGCACCATTTCCTGCCCACCAGACATCTCCCGGATTGCCAGAAAGTATGGGACATTTTCCCTTTTTCGGGCTACACCGAAACTAATAAGAGCCTGTGCTTTCCTTTCCCCTCCGCCGCAGTGCGATCCTGCCCGGAGGGCTTTTTACTTTA
>ENA-UPTB01002857-UPTB01002857.1-human-gut-metagenome-genome-assembly--contig:-NODE-2857-length-11206-cov-2.568694_pt1 | contig 11206 bp, 11 predicted proteins | sample MGYA00250046_ERZ773369 | MGnify/ENA primary metagenome ERZ773369 (study PRJEB29103, sample SAMN06111938) | human gut metagenome | biome: human gut; feature: ankylosing spondylitis patient; material...
TATAAAAACAGATCTGGCGCATCTTGACAAATCATTCATAAGAGTCTATAATTAAATTCCGCGCAGCCGGGGAGATAGCGGTGCCCTGTACCTGCAATCCGCTACAGCAGGGGTGATGCCAATCTGAGGCTTGTCTCCTGTGGGGCTGCCCTTTATAAGTGGCGTTGACGTTTGGGTCTTACGCAACAGGAATCTGTGAACCGTGTCAGGACAGGAATGTAGCAGCACTAAGCAGAAGCTCTTGTGTGCCGTAAGGGTGCCTGGGCTGAGTTAACTGTAGAGGTAACGTCTGTGGGACCATTCCGAAGTGCGGCGCGCAAAAAAGAATATTCATGATGCAGGTCATCATATAAAAAAGCATTCAGAATTTTATCTGTTGATAATTTTCTGAATGCTTTTCTTATTTTTGTGGTTTACAAAAGTCCATATATTAACAGAAGCAGGAAAGAGCCTTATACAATTTCCATCAGATAAAGAATAATTAATCCTCTACTACCTGTACCTGACTTTTGTTCTTATATTTCTTCATCACATGAAAATAATAAGGAATCAGTGGGATCAGTGCGGCGATCCATGCGGTCGGGTCAGCCATACAGACACCGGCAAAGGAAGTATGTCCCGCAATCAATACGACAATTCCGGTTCTCGCCACCAGTTCAAATACCCCGCCAAGCATTGGTACAAGTCCATATCCCATTCCCTGCAGAGTATTTCGATAGAGGAAAATACTTCCGAGAAACGGATATGCCCAGAATACTGTCCGGAAATAAGTAACAGACACATTTACTACGTCCTGTTCCGATGGATCTACGAAAAGATATGTCAGATATTTTCCGAAGAAAAACATCAGGAACATAACAAAAACGCTCCATCCCAGGACCATCATCTGCGTGTAACGGACTCCCTGTTTCACACGATCCATTTTTCCTGCTCCCCTGTTCTGACCTACATAGGTTGCTATGGTTGCACCGAAGGCTGTAAATACTGTGGCAAAAATATTCTGGATCTTACCGGCAGCAGAGAATCCGGCCATATGTACAGGTCCGTAAATATTGACCGCGCTCTGTACAATAATGGTTCCGATTGCTGTAATCGAAAACTGCAATCCCATAGGAATTCCAAGCTTCAGAAGTCTGCCGAAACTGTCCCAGCATATCTCAAAATCCTTCCGTTCCAGATGAAGGATCGGAAATCTTTTTACAATATAAATCAGGCAGCACACTGCCGAAATTCCCTGTGCGATCACTGTGGCATATCCGCATCCTTCTACACCCATTCCAAAGACTACAATAAAAACTACATCCAGAATAACATTGATCACAGCCGAAATGATCAGGAAATACAATGGCGACTTGGAGTCACCCAGCGCACGCAGGAAAGCCGCAAGTGCATTATATGCACCTGTGATAATAAGACCTGCATAAATAATTCCCATATATGCAGTTACATCACCAAATACCTCTTCCGGCGAATTCATCAGATGCAGGATTGGTTTGTTCGCAAGACTGAATCCTATGGTCATGACAATGGAAAATGCAGCCATAAGGTAAATGGACATGGCAACATAATGGCGCATCCTGTCAAATTTTTTCGCTCCGAACATCTGGGCTACGATAATCGCAAATCCACTGCTGAGTCCATTCAGCCAGCCGGTCACAAAAAACATCAGTGAACCGGTGCTTCCGATAGCTGCAAGAGCATTTACTCCGATAAATTTTCCGGCAACAATGGAATCTGCAATATTATAAAACTGCTGAAAAAGATTTCCCAAGCACATTGGGATCATAAATTTTATTATCAGACTCACCGGACTGCCGACGGTCATGTCGTTTGTTGTATCTTTTTTCATTCTTTTTATTCGCCTCTTTTTATTTCTGCCTGTAACATTAATCCTGTTACTTCTATTACTCTTATTGCCTTTAAGATTCTTCCTGTTTTTTTCTGTCTTTTACTTTTATTGTTCCGGTTCTCCCTCCGGATTTTCCTGTGCAGCTTTAAGGGCTGCCTTTTCCTGCTTCTTTTTCTCACGAAGCTTTCTGAAAAACTCAGATAACATAGAAGAACATTCCTCTTCCAGAACTCCCTGTATAATCTTTACCTGATGATTAAATCCATCCACCTGTAAAAGATTCATCACAGAACCTGCGCAGCCCGCTTTGGCATTCATACAGCCAATCACTACTTCATCTATTCTGGACTGGACAAGTGCCCCGGAGCACATCTGGCATGGTTCCAGCGTCACATACATAGTGCATCCCTCCAGCCGCCAGTCTCCAAGTTTTTTACTGGCTTTGCGGATTGCATTCAGTTCTGCATGGGAGAGTGTATTTTTATCTGTGTTTCTTCTGTTATATCCACGTGCGATGATCTTACCCTCATGCACGATCACACAGCCGATTGGCACTTCTTCCAGAGCTTCTGCCTTCTTCGCCTGACGGATAGCTTCTTTCATAAAACGTTCCTGATCTGTCACGTTTTTACTCCTCCTGTAACTTCACATTCCGGAAAAAGCTCCGGGATTCTATCTGTTCATACCAAGACTGCTCTCAGCCTTCTGTACGTTCGATTATAACTTTTCAGATATTCCATGTCAATCTGCTGCAAAACAGATATTAGCATACAGCAGGAACAGTACGGAGTAATTTCCTGTAACATAAAAAACGCAGACAACGGAAGCTCTCGCGAACTCCATTGTCTGCGTCAATGAATGCATTATATCTACTTTTTTCCGGAAAGTCAGGCAGCCATATTATTTGTGAAGTGACTCACCATTGGTAGCGATCACATCTTTATACCAGTAAAAGGATTTCTTCTTATAACGATTCAGTGTACCTGTTCCATCATCGTTACGGTCCACGTAGATGTAGCCGTAGCGTTTTTTCAGTTCTGCTGTAGATGCACTGACAAGGTCAATGCAGCCCCAGGAGGTGTAGCCCATAACATCTACACCGTCCTCAACAGCCTCTTCGACCTGAAGGAGATGTTTCTGCAGGTAATCAATACGGTAATCATCCTCAACGGTCATAACGCCATTCTTCTCCACCAGCTTGTCTACTGCGCCCAGTCCGTTCTCAACGATGAATAACGGTTTCTGATAACGATCCCAGTAGTAATTCAGCACATAGCGAAGACCCTGCGGATCGATCTGCCATCCCCAGTCAGATGCTTCCAGATATGGGTTCGGAACACCGCCCATAAGATTACCCTTTCCTTTTACATGAGCTGGGGCTGCTGTCTCGCAGATACTCATGTAATAGCTGAAGGAAACGAAATCTACTGTATTCTTAAGGATTTCCGCATCGCCTGGTTCAAATTTGATCTCAATGTTATTTTCACGGAAATAACGTTTCATATATCCCGGATAATATCCGCGGACATGTACATCACCGAAGAAATCGTTCTTGTGAACACTCTCCATAGTCTTGATCACATCGTCCGGGCATGGGGTCAGCGGATAAGTCGGCATGCTCAAGATCATGCAGCCGATCTTTGCATCCGGCATCATCTCATGTCCGATCTTTGTTGCAAGTGCACTTGCGACCAGTTCATGATGAACAGCCTGATACAGATCCTGCTTGGAAAGCTTATCCTTTTCTGTGTAAATACCACCGCTTAAGAATGGTTCATGGAGAACAGAGTTTATCTCATTAAATGTCAGCCAGTATTTAACCTTCTTGCCGTATCTTGCAAAAATAGTTCTCACATATCTCTCATAAAAACCGATCATCTTTCTGTTTACCCAGCCATCGTAGGTTTTTGCAAGATGAAGCGGTGTTTCATAGTGGGAGATCGTTACCAGTGGCTCGATCCCATATTTATGGCATTCGTCAAAAAGATCATCATAAAACTGAAGACCTTTTTCGTTTGGTGTCTCCTCATCTCCGTTAGGGAAAATACGACTCCATGCAATGGATGTACGGAATACTTTGAAGCCCATCTCCGCAAATAATTTCACATCTTCTTTATAACGATGATAAAAATCGATTCCGATAAGTTTCATGTTATCCGGTGTAGGCTCTTCCGTTCTGGGGCCTACGATTCCGTGTGGTGTTACATCCTGTGTGCATAAACCCTTTCCGTCTTCATTGTATGCACCCTCGCACTGATTGGCAGCAACTGCACCGCCCCATAAAAAATTCTTTGGAAATGACATTCTGGAATCCTCCTTATGTAATATACTCAAGCGGACATTCGGAATCCGCTTCGCTACTTTCTCATGAACAAATAAGCGGAATAACCGCTTATTATCTGTAAGTGGACATTCGGAATCCGCTTCGCTACTTCCTCATGAACAAATAAGCGGAATAACCGCTTATTTGTTCATGAAGTGATATAAAGCACCGATTAAATTTGCGTCATTGTAGAATTGACAGTTTGTGATCTTCGGCTCCGGAACATATGGTGTTATCTTTCGCAGCGGAATATTCTTCATTACTTCATCCAGGCTCTTCTGAAGATATTCATGCAGAAGCGGCTGCTGGCTGATGCCTCCGCCGATAGCAATGATGTCCAGATCCAGATAAATATTCAGGTTATAGATCTGTACTGCAAGACGATCTGTAAACTCCCTCAGACCTGCCAGAACTTTCTCATCACCTTCATTTGCCAGACCGAATATCTTCAATCCATCGTAAATCTGCCAGTCCTCTCCTGTATGCTTTGCAACAGTCTTTGCAAGTCCTTCCGCACCACTGATCATTCCCCAGTAGTTGTCCAGCTCTGCCGGCCCCTTCGCCTCTGTGCATATATAGCTGTATTCGCCTGCGGTAAAATGATTTCCGCGGAAAAGCTTTCCGTTGAGGATGATCCCGCCTGCAACACCGGTTCCGATAACAACAACAGCCCCATTTGTACAGCCCTTAAGACTTCCTCTCCAGAACTCGGCAAGTGCCGCACATTTTCCATCATTTTCCACAGAAACCGGAATTCCGTAACGCTGGGAAAGTTCTGTGCCAACAGTACTTCCTGCAAGATATCCAAGATATCCTGCTGTTACACAATATCCATTCCTGTTGTCCAGCATACCAGGCATGCTGATGGCAATACCTTCAATGCGGTTTTTGTATTTCTCCACAACACTGTCCAGAACTGCATAATAGTCCTCTTTTGTCTTTGTATGATAGTCCGGTGTGGGAACCTTATCTTTTTCAAGAATTTCTGCATTTTCGTTCATTAATGCATATTTCGTAAATGTTCCGCCTGCATCAAAAACCAGATAATTTTTCATTTTCATTTTACCTCAAGCTTTATTTCTCGTCACCAAAATTCAGAGCAAGCTTTGCAAAGAAATCTTCCAGTGTCAGTCTTGCATCCAGATATTTGTAAACACGGATCTCACGGTTGTCCTGTCCATGGATGTATGTCATATCCTCTGCGATTCTCGGTGCAGATACCATATCGTAGCTTACTTTTTCCAGTTCTTCCATCAGAACGGCGATGGTTCCCTGATCACCAAGTCCCCAGATCTCGCCCGTCGGCCAGTCCATTTCATACTTGGCCGCTACATGGTTGAAATCCACCAGCTGCTCAAAAAGATATTTTCCGATCTTTCCACATGGGCGTACCTTCAGCTGAAGCTCTGCAAGAGAAACAGCCATCACTTTATAAAGACTCATCGGCACCTGCCATACCGGCACTTTGGAGGAAAATACTACGTTTGCAGCGTTGATATCCATCATCAGGTTGAACTCAAATCCGCCCTTTGGATAATCTGCTCCGCCGATCCAGATCACTGTCATGCGCTCTGCGATCTCCGGTTTCATCAGAAGTGCGGAGGCAACGTCTGTAATGGCACCCTGGCACGCAATGTACAGCGGTCTTTTATCCTCCTTCATCGCTTCCTCGATGATGAATCTTGCACCCTCGGAATCGATAGGTGTATTCTCATCTTCAAGGGCGCGTGGTGCACCCAGCTTTACCGGATACTGATTCTTAAGCCCCATAAGCTCCATGACTTTGATGATCTCATCGTAGCTTGCCTGCGCAGTACCAAGCTCGCCGTACTGCTGCGGGTTTTTCCAGAAATGACCCGCAACAAGGCCTTTTACGTCGAATCTTGGTGTCATGAGATGATGCGCTACTGCATACTGGTCATCTGCCTCGTTTTTGCAATCTGTATGTACGATCACCCTTACTTTTTTGTTTTCCGGTACTGTATAGGCATAATTCCACATAATATTTTCCTCCTTATATAAAACAGATGTTCTGATAATCGAAAGGAGCACCTTTCGATGCTCCTTATTTTTTCTTTTTTGTTCGATTTAAATTTATGCGTTTTCTTTATTCCGCTGGTTCAGCTCTGCACGGATCTGCGGATATTTTTTATCCAGATCATATGGGATCAGCACAACGATAGAAAGTATTGTAGCTACCAGCGCAAGACCACCGAATGCAAAATTGATCGCTGTATGTGTCTGCGGGAACTCCTTTGCAATGCTGATACCATCTGCCATTGCCTTATCAAGCTTTGCTGCATCGTAGTTACCCCATACAAGAAGGGCAGATACGATAGCAGATGCTGCTGCTGAGGAAACCTTGTTTACAAATCCCTGGATCGCATTCTGTGTTCCACCAAGGTTTCTTCCTACCTGCCACTCTGTATAGTCAAAGATATCAGGCATCATGGAGAAGAACATACTGGAACGGAAACCAAAGCCAAGTCCGATCAGTCCAAGGGATGCTGTTGCGATCGTTCCATTGGATGTAAAAAACAGAATCGCAAAGCCAACACAGTCTACGATCGCTCCAAACTGGATCAGCTTGATCTTGGCAATTCCCTTACCATTGAGATAAGCTGCAAGGATCATAGTCGGGATTGCAAGCAAGGTAAGTAAAGTAAGTGCCAGTGACATTCCGCTTACATCACCAACAATGTAAGTATAATAGTACTGCATTGCACCATACATGGAAAGATATCCAAGGAAGAGGAAAAATACCTCGCCAAGGAACATGATGTAATATTTATTTTTTACAAGACTTCCGATATCCTTGATCAGAGAGCTCTTTCCTGCTGACTTTGTCGGAGGATTGATCTCCACGATGGAGAATACACAGATTGCCATGATGATGATAACGATGATTCCAAGCACAATGTTTGTGTTACGATATCCGGTAGCCAATGCTGCACCAGTTGCATCCTTGGAGCCTGAGAAGAAGTATACCATCGGAAGCACGAACAGGGAAGATGTCAGTGATCCAAGGTTTGAAAATACAGTACGTGTTGTAGAAATCTTGGTACGCTCTGTTGCGGATGCTGACAGAGAAGATACGATCGGTGCCATCGGAATATTTACCAGAGTATAGCCAAATGAGAAGATAACGTAAGTTACGTATGCCCATGCAAGCTTTGCACCTGCGCTCCATCCTGTCGGAACGGAAAACAGAAGAACCATACCAACTGCAAGGACCGGTGCACCATAAAGCATCCATGGACGGTAACGTCCCATTTTTGTATCGGTATGGTCGATCATTGCACCTACCATATAGTCTGTGAATGCATCGATGAATTTTGTTACAACGAACATAAATCCAACAGCGCCGGCTGCAAGTCCCGCGCAGTTTGTGTAATAAAAGAGAAGATATGTATTGGCAAGAAGGTAAGCAAGATTACAAGCATAATCACTGATACCAAAACCGATACGCTGTCTCCATTTAAACTTTGTTGTTTCATAATATGCCGGTTCGTGTTTTAACTTTTGCATTTTTCCTCCACCTTTTTTATGTTGATTTAACGATCCACTCAGGAACATGTAAATTTTTTCTGCGCGCCCTGTTTCTGGCGGATCAATCAGGTATGTCTCAACGACAAGCATATTATAATCAAAGCTATTTGATTTTCGTTATCATTTTTTTGATATTTTTATCATTTTCCCAACACATTTCTAATAGTTTTATAAACTTATTCAAGAATAAAATTCCTTACGCTTATATTTTTCCCGGTACTGCCTGGGAGTCATTTTCATATATTCTTTAAATACACTGCCAAAATGACTCTGGGAATTGAAGCATACATAATCACTGATCTCTGACAGGGTCGCATCGGAATATTTCAGGAGATTGGCAGCTCTTTCTACACGAAATTTCCGGATATAATCCACGATCTTCTCTCCCGTATCCTGCCGGAAGCTTCTGGAAAGGTGACCCGGGCTGATCCCGATAGCCTCTGCGATATCCTCAAGATATATCTTATGGTGATAATTCCGGGAAATATAATCCTTGCACTGCTCTGTATAGCTGGAAAAGCTTCTTGTTTTTCTGGTGTCAGCTACCAGCTTTGTAAATTTATAAAAGCATCTTTGGTTCAGTTCGATCATTTCTTCCATAGTCCGGCATTGATCGATCTGATTAATGAAATGATCACTGAGACGATATGCATCTGCCGGCGAAACTCCTCCTGATATAGCTTCTCTTGTTGCCAGTGTAGTTGTCACAATAGCCAGATTCCTCTGATGATTAAAATGTTTTCTGGAAAGGATCCCTCCTTTTTCCAAAAGTGCCGTGGCTCGTTCATTAACCTCTTCCACATTTCCTTCACGTATGCTATCCAGTACATATCGTTCTTCCATATATGTATGATGGTAGGCTGCCGCATCCGAGTCGTCCAGTTCAATGCGAACTGTTTCCCCCTCCTCCCAAGCTTCTTTTTCCTCGATGAGATTATTTTTTTCCATAAGATCGTCCGGCTGAATATCCTTTCCCTCCAAAAGCTCATACAGAAAACTTACGAAATTCAACATTCGGTTCAGTGTCATTTTGTCCGGATGGCGTTCTTCCTTCATTGACATGTGATATTTCTTATAAAACTGATGTATTTCCACATAGCTGAGCTCTTCTGCACATACCGGACCTGACAGATAGAAATCCTGGCCGCTCTGAACACAAAAGAAATAAATTTTATCAAAAGCCTTATAAATAGTCGGTACATTCTGTTCTTTTGTCTGGCAGATCAGGGACCGGCGCAAGTCCTCTGATACAGTCAGCGGATTCTGTTTTTCGGGAAAAACCCCAAGACTCCGGATATTTTCTCCTGCTTCATCTGCATAAAAAATGGGAATTCCCCACAGGCTTTCCAGTTTTCTCAACAATGTATGTTCTACCATGTCAACATCCTTTCATCTATAATATCGGGCTGTTATTGGAATAAATTATATGTTTTTTTTCTTCCATGAGCAAGTCCCCAACCCTGCTTATTGCTTTTCACAACTTCGCAGGAAACTTACTTGATTCGGTTAAAAAGGCTTGCGGCTTTTTTCGGGGGAGAGTATGCTTGTAGTATCATAAATAAGAGAAACAAGGGGATTTTCCTATGAAAATATGTGGATTTAACAAAACAACCCTGCTGGATTATCCGGGAAGGGTAGCCTGTACCATATTCTTAGGCGGCTGCAATTTCCGCTGCCCATTCTGCCAGAACGGAGCTCTTGTCGTGGAGCCTGGATGGCGTCTGCATTTCCGGCGGTGAACCCACGCTTGCCCCGGAACTGCCGGAATTTCTCGGCAGGATCAGGGAGCTGGGCTATGATGTAAAGCTCGATACCAACGGTTCCCGCCCCTCCGTGGTAAAAGATCTCGCAGCAGCTGACCTGATCAACAAGGTTGCCATGGATATCAAAGCCTGTCCTTCCAACTATCATGCGCTTACCGGTGTACATGCTGATCTGGATGGGATCCGGGAAACTGCCGGATGGCTGCTGGAGGGACACCTTGATTATGAATTTCGTACAACGGTTGTGAAGGAACTTCATTCTGAAAAAGATTTTCAGGAGATCAGCCGATGGTTAAGCGGTGCAACCGCTTATTACCTCCAGGCTTATCGGACTTCCGACGGAGTTCTGATGCCGGGATTCTCTGCCTGCTCCGAGAAAGAAATGATAAACTACCGGGATATCCTGTCTCAGACGATCCCGGTAGTAGAAATTCGTGGTATGGAGCTGTGATCTGCGGATTTGCAAAACTGTTTGCTTATCTGCATGGATGCTGAAATTTTTCTGATCAGATGTTAATAAAACAGTACCAGTATCCTCCCTTTCCGCCTGGGATATGAATATCCGGACATTCCTTAAAGTAGGGAAAGCCAAACATATTGGCCATAAACCGTTCCTGCTGGCTGTATCCTCCGGGCACACCCAGTATGTACTGTCCCTGATGATTTCTGCACAGCAGAAGATGGCCGAAATTCTGATATCCGTACATGACAAAACGGTTGCTGCAGAAGCAGCCGTTTTGTCTGCATAAGGCACTGCAGTCCGATGGTCTGATCTTGCGACAGTCTGTGAAATAGCCGTCGTTAAACGGATCATCACAGGGTATTCCCGGAAGTGGACGAGATGGCTCAGGTCGCGGTGGTTCCGGCGGATGCGGTGATGGCTGACCTGGCCGCGGTGGTTCCGGCGGATGCGGTGATGGCTGACCTGGCCGCGGTGGTTCCGGCGGATGCGGTGATGGATGACCTGGTCGCGGTGATTCCGGCGGATGCTTTCAATACCTCCTCCTGCACTTCCTCTACCGTCATGATCCTGTCTGACTTCTTCTGATATTCCTGCACTTCTGGCAAGGTTCCGTCTTTTTGATTTTCTTCTTCCTTTTCTCCCCGCTCTCTGCCTTTTTTCTCCGCTGCCTCCTGATATTCCGTTCCTGTTTTCTCCGCTTCCTCCCGAGGTTCCGTTTCTTTTTTCTTCCACTCGCGGAAATTCTCCGGCCGGATCGGCTGATCATCCCATTCTGTTCCCCAGAATCCACCGGCATCGGAGATCAGAAGCAGTCCTCCAAGCTCCTGAAGACTTTTTCCCATGCCTCCAATATCCCCTGTATCCGTCTCCAGCGCGCACTCGATCCGCTCCTGCCCGGTAACACAGCTTCCGATCAAAATACCATCCATCAGCCCTTCCCGCCGCACAAACCCATACACTCTGCACCGACTTCCAGGCTCCAGTCCAACACAGCGCAAATGAACCTCCACACGGCATTTCCTATCTCTGGCCTCCACCCTCACATAACCGCTGCTGCCGTCTTTTTTTCCTTTCCGGTACTCGTACACATACGCAACAAAACGCTGATATCCAGCCAACGCACGTCCCTCCGGTATTTCGGTTTCGTTAATATATATGAAGTTTAAGAGAAATCATTCCATCAACGTGAAAAAGCTCCAGGATGTACAAACGCAAAAAAAGAATCCCTCAACCAAGGGATTCTCAAGCTGTTAGTCGAA
>ENA-UPTB01002859-UPTB01002859.1-human-gut-metagenome-genome-assembly--contig:-NODE-2859-length-11194-cov-2.814428_pt1 | contig 11194 bp, 4 predicted proteins | sample MGYA00250046_ERZ773369 | MGnify/ENA primary metagenome ERZ773369 (study PRJEB29103, sample SAMN06111938) | human gut metagenome | biome: human gut; feature: ankylosing spondylitis patient; material...
GACATAACCGAAGAGTTTAGCAGCTTTCGCCATAATAGATACATCGGTATAATAATAAATAGAAGTAGTCAAAGTCACATCGCTTTTACTTCTCACCGGGATCCAATCGCCAAGTCCCCAATCGGTCAAGTTATCTTTGGAAATAGACTCGATACAAGCTACATATTTCTTCGCCGAAGGATACATACGCCGCATAAGAGTCTCATCACCATAAAAACGGTAAATTTCCCACGGGATAATGATCGACGCGCTTGTCCAATCCACGCCATTCGCCCAATCGAATCCCCATACCGAAGTCGGTACGATACAAGGATAAACACCGTTTTCACGTTGCTCGTCTATAAAATCGAGCAACCACTTCTCATAAACCGTAATCGCATCGAAATTATACAAAGCCGTCTCTATGGCAATGTGTGCATCGCCCGTCCAACCATTTTTCTCCCGTTGCGGACAATCCGTAGGATAACCGAACAAATTATCCAAATAGGAATTATTGGTGGCCGTCCATATTTTGTTCAACAAATCGGACGAGGAACGAAACCGTCCTATCTCCGGCACATCGCTGTGCATCTTCAATGCTACGATACTATTTTCATCGAGTGCTATCGGTTCGGACGAAGTCACCTCTACATATTGGAAACCCTTATAATTGAACTTAGGAGTAAATCGAGTCTCCCCGTCCCTCAATATGACGATATCCGTTTGAAACGGGTCACTGTCGTCGGTCGGACGATAATGGTAATCGATATTCGCTAAATTCACCGTACCGTCTTCATTCAGCATCTCCCCCTGTTTCAATCGTAAAACAATGCCCGCTTTCCCCTCTACCGAAAGTTCCACCGTTCCCGCCATATTCTCAGGGAAATGATAGACAAAACAAGTATCGTTTATTTTTACAAACCGTGAAGCGTCGTGACGGACGATTTCCTTCACCGGCACAGTTAATTGAGCCTCTATTCGCTGGGTAGGAGCAGATACTTCCTTAGCATTTTTCCATTGTGAAACATCGATTCCCGATGTATTCCAACCCTCGATTTCCTGCCGTGCATCATAGTGTTCCGCCGTATAAATGCTGTTGAATATCACAGGACTGTCGGTCGTTACCCAGCTGCTATCGGTCGATATAGTTTCGATACTTCCGTCGGCATACTCGACTCGTACTTGCATAATAAATGCAGGGCGGGTCCCAGATAATTCATTGCAAATTCAACAATGTCACCGCCCCGTTCTTCCGTAAATGAATAATAGCCACGGCCATGCTTGAACAGGTACAATCCCCCGTTGTGCTTCACATGAACCGTGGCCTTATCACTTTTCTCAATCTCAAAACCATTCCTTACCGCAAAATCTATAATATTCGTATTATAAATCTGCCGCATCTGTTCTTCCGTAAAGGGCATTGGTCTGCCCCTCTGCTGTACCTGCAACTGCTTTTCTCCTTTCCATCTACCGCTCATTTTCCATATCTTCCCCATCAAATCTATTCATCTGCTTCAAATTATCTGCACTGATGACAGTATATCCCATTTCTTCTGTATGTTCCTCTTCTTTCGTGTATTCCGCATCTTCTCCGTATGCCTTATATAAGGTAAATCCCTGTTCCTTGATATTCGCCATCCATTGGTCGAAAAATCCCATCAGATCCTCCATCTGCTTCTCGGTTCTGTCCCCGGTTTCGTAATAGATGCCCATGTTATCCTGCGTGTAAGATAAGGCATAGATACAACGCTGCGTATCGTCCAGCATGAACGTAATCTCCGGATCACGCATCCTGTCCCCATTCTGTGTATAATAGTGTGCAATACTGTACTCATTCTCTCCGATGGTTTCAAGCACAAGGTCATCAAAGCCGTCCTGTTTGAATTTCATGTAAGTATATGTACCCTCAAATAACTCCGGTGCCAGCTTACGCAGTTTCCGGTAGATACTGTTTCCATGGCTTTTTCCCGCTTTTTCCATTCCTTCCTCGTCTGCATCCGCAAATTCCAGTTCCAGATTAAGGGATACCTGTTCTTTCAGAAACTCCGACAGCTTTTCTTCCTCAGAAAAGGGGCGCTCCGCCTGCACTTTCGCCGCTTCAAACTGTTCTTTCAGTTCTCCCAATTTCCTCTCCTCATCTTTCAGATACTGCGGTATCTTCTCTGCAAGATTCTCAAGCCTTGTGATATTTCCCAGTGCAGATTCACCGGCATCCACCTGATAACTGCCTTCCCCTTTCAGGCAGAGAAGTACATCCTGAAATGCTCCTCTTTTCAGCATTACCTGTAAACCGGCGTAGGTCCCGGCTGATACGGTGTCTCCTGCCTCATGCCCCAGATTTGCCATCTGCATCTTCAGATATTCACCCGCCTTTGTCCGCTCGTCAAACAGCCTGTGATTTAAGGTAATAGAAAACTCCTGCGGCACCTCTTTCTGATACAGCTCTGCATCGGCTTTTCTATGTTCTATCCTTTCTGTACATTTCTTAATTTCCTGAGGATAATAGACCGTAATCTTGTTCTGCAAGTCCGTATGCTCACTTTTCCAAGCCGATTTCAGTGTCTGCAGGCGATAGACCTCATTATCCACCTCCATTTTCCTCTTAATCTTAGGATCCGATACAGCAAGAGCCTTGAACTCGGCATACTGAAGCACTACCTCGTCCACATCCTCACAGCTCCTAAGCGCACTCCGGCCAGTCATGATCTGGCTGATATACCGCTGCTTTTGTTCCAGTATCTGCCAAAGGTAAGCATCAAAGGTCTGCTCCGTGATGTAATTAAAGATAGATATCTCATCATTTTCATTTCCCTGCCGCAGGATGCGCCCGTTACGCTGCGTCAGATCAGCCGGCCGCCATGGTGCATCTAGATTGTGCAATGCTATCAATTTATCCTGCACATTCAATCCTGTTCCCATCTTCTCCGTGCTTCCCAGCAGTACACGGACAATTCCGTTCCGTACCTTTTCCAGCAGTTCTGCCCGTTTTGTGTCCGTATTGGCGTCATGTATGAAAGCTATCTCTTTTTCCTCCACTCCAAGCCGCACCATCTCCTGTCTGAGTGCCTGATAGAAGTTAAATCTGCCGTCCGCCTTCGGTGTTCCCTTATCGCAGAAAATGAGCTGTGTGGAATGCTGCTCCTCAGTGTCATGGTAGATTTCTGCCACACCTCTGGCACAGGCATTGAGTTTGGTGTCAGGATCGTTATCCAGCGTTTCATCCAGAATACGGGGATCCACGGAAAGCAGCCTTGCCTCGTTTGTCAGCTTTAAGAAATTATCCTGACTGCTGTCTACCTCCTTATTACGGATTGCTTCTGCCCTTTCCACCAGTTCCTCCATGATGGCTTTCTGATCCGGCGTGATGGCAGTCTTTACTACCTGCATTTTTCCCGTTTTTAGTTTCGGAACCGGCAGGTCCAGCATATCCGCTGTCTTGATGTCTGCCACTAAAAACAGCATGGACATCAGTTCCGGCAGATTGTGGAACTTGGCAAATCTTGCTTTCATCTGGTATCCGGAGCCTTCTGGTTTGATTTCCAGCGATGATTCCACCTTGCCGAAGGTGCTTGCCCAGGAGTCAAACATAAGCAGTCCCCTGCGCTTTAATTCGGAAGGCTGCAAGGTCTTTTGCATAACATAGAGTTCCGACATGGAATTAGATACCGGTGTGCCGGTGAGATACACCACGCCATGTTCATTCGTGATTTCATTGATATACTGGCATTTCATGTGCATATCCATGGCACGCTGGCTGCTCTGTCCTCCCACGCCCGCCACTCTCTGCATCTTGGTATAGCTGTAATTATTCTTATATGCATGGGCCTCATCCACAAACAGGTTATCCACGCCCAGTTCCTCAAAGGAAATCGTTCCGTCTTTCTTCCCTGCATTATAGAGCCTGTCAAAACGGTCCTGTAAATTATGCCTGAATATCTCCATCTGTTTTAAGGACCATGTTTTCCCGGAAAGCATCTTCATTTCGTCTATCTTCTTTGTGATTTCATCAATCTCCTCCTGCATGGCGGCTAACTGCCTCTCCCTTGAAAGAGCGATCAGTTCAAAGGAACTGTGTCCCATGATGATACAGTCATAATCCCCTGTGGCGATACGGCTTACAAACCGTCTCCGGCGCGGCTTTTCAAAATCTTTGTTCGTTGCAACTAAAATATTGGCATTAGGATAAAGCCGCATAAACTCTGTCGCCCACTGTTCTAAGGTATGGTTCGGTACTGCAATCAACGGCTTGTTACATACTCCCAGCCGTTTTCTCTCATAGGCAATAGCACAGGCTGTCATGGTCTTACCGGCTCCTACCTCATGCGCCACCAGAAGATTCCCGTCACTGTAAATACCCATGGCTACCGTGTCACGCTGGTGTTTTCGCAGAGTAATGGAATCATTCATATCCGGCAGCATCAGGTCATCCCCGTTGTAGGTTCTGGGACGGATGTTGTTAAAGCGGTCATTGTAAAGCTGGGTTAATGCAGCCCCTCTCTCCGGTTCTGCAAACAGCCATGACTCAAACTCCATTTTGATCTGTGCCTGCTTCTCCCTTGCAAGCAGGGTTTCCCGCTTGTTCAGCACATACCGCACCTTTTCTTCCCCAGTCTCCGGATCCTCATACTCCTGCCTGTCACGGACTTCCACCGTTTTCAGGTTCAGGGTATATTCCATAATCTCGTAGGCATTCAGTCGTTCTGTCCCGTAGGTTTTATTTGCGGCAATGGAATCTCTCTCAGCCCTCTTTTCAGTAATGAAATAGGTTCCTGTATATTCCGCAAACTCAATATGGATATTGCTGTCCCTGTTATGCTTGCTCGTTGCAAACTTCTCATACATAAAATCCTGATAATATTTCACCGGTATCCATGTAGAGCCAAGCACGAAACTGATGTCCTCCGGCTTTAACGGTTCCGGCTGTACCTTCTTTAGTGCCTCCACGTTCCGCCCAAACCACTCCGGGTACTCCTCTTCCGCCAGGACAGCCTGCGCCAGTTTATCCTTTACGTAGCCGCTTAAATATTCCTCTGCAAGCACCCAGCCGGACGTGGCATCTCCTTGCTGCCACTTTGCCGGATCCTGATATACACGTTCCCCCAGTTCCTCCAGAATATCCTCCTTGCTACATATCTGCCCGTCCTTACGGTACAGATACTGCATATAATCAAGGTCAAACTTCCCTTTTGCATTCATGGTAATGCGCAGGGCTTCCTCCACATTGTCTGCTGTTTTTGGCATACTCTTTGGACGGATTGTGGCCTTATGGAATACTGCTGTCTTTTTGTACTCGCCTTTTACCTTTTTCCCATGCTCGTCCTTTACTTCTTCCTCAATGGAACGTAAAAGCGGAGAATCTGCATCCTTGGAAAATGCCATGACATTCCCCTGCAAATTGAGATACCCATATTTTTTTATATAACTGTCATACTCCCGGTTCAGACGGTCTAATAATTCTTTCAGTCTCTTTTCATACTCCATGGTGGGCAATTCCCACCCCAGTTCAGGATCGCCGTGAAGCTGGAAGTCCATCAGTTCCCGCAGGGCATCACGGATGTGGAGCATCCCGTCTACCCTCTCTGCCTTTTTCCCTGTCAGCTCCTGACGGTACATCCGGGAATCTTCCCGGTAATAGAAAGCATCCCCCACCTTGGTATAACTGTAATTCTTCACATCCGGCGTTGCTGGAAGCCACTCTTTGATAACCGTGTCTTTGTCCTCCGATAGTTCACTTGCCGGTTCCTCATACTGCCCATGGAGCCTGCCTACTGCTTCCTCCAGCAGTTCACTTAAAGTTTTATCCGGGTATGGCTTGCATGTTACAAAATCATGGCTTCCATACATACCGGTTTCCTGTGCCATGGTTCCCAGCACCATCTCCGGGTGATCTATGAAATAACTGTTGTAGGGGATTCCGTTCTCGTCTTTTTCCACGGAAAGCCACGGTGTATTCCTTTCATCCGGTATGATTTCCTGCTCCCGCTTTTTCAGAAACAATATGTCCGTGGTCACTTCTGTTCCTGCCACCTGTTTGAAAGCATTTTCCGGCAGACGGATGGCACCGATCAGTTCCGCCCTCTGTGCGATATACTTCCGCACAGACTGATTCTCCTTATCCATGGTGAATTTTGTGGTAATAACTGCAAGGATGCCTCCGCTTCTTACCTTATCCAGACTTTTCGCCAGAAAATAATCGTGTATCTTGAAGTTATAACGGTCATACCGCCTGTCACTCACTTTGATATTGTGAAATGGCACATTTCCCACCACCACATCAAAGAAGCTGTCGGAAAACTCTGTGTCCTCATACCCTTTGATAAGAATGTCTGCCTGCGGATATAATTTCCTTGCAATTCCTCCAGCAATGGGTTCCAGTTCCACTCCATAGAGTCTTGACTGGTTCATACTTTCCGGCAGGGCTGAGAAAAAGTTGCCTGTCCCCAGTGCCGGATCCAGAATGTTTCCTGACCGGAAACCAAACTGGTAAAGTGCCTGATAGATAAACTCTATGACTTTCTGATCCGTATAATAAGAGGTCAGGGTTGAAGCCGATGCCGACTGCATTTCCTCCTCTGTCAGCAGCTCTGAAATCTCATCATATTCCTTTTCCCAGCCTTCCTTTCCGGGTGTCAGGGCATTGGCAAGACCGCCCCAGCCAACAAAACGGGCTAAGACGATCTGTTCCTCCGTAGTTGCAATACGGTTCTCCTGCTGTAACTGTTTCAGTAGCCTGATTGCCTCCACGTTATTGCGGAACTTTGCTTTAGGACCTCCCTCGTACAGACGATGCTCCGGCTGATAGTGATAATTCAGTGTACCGTCCCGAAAACGCTGTTCCATTTCCTTTGCCACATCCATGGCATACTTCTCATTTGCCTGCCCGATGCGACTCATGTGTTCTATCCGTTTCTTTGCTGCTTCCGAAAAATCTCCATCCTCTACGGACTGCACAACCGTCTGAGCTACTTCTCCCTCTGTGTAATTGGGTTGCAGAAGCTCTGCATTTTCAATCAGGACTACCGGCAGTCTCTCTATGACCTTATAGCCATGAAGCCCCTGTAGTTGCTCTATATCTCCCAGTTCAACCGTATGGTTATCGTCCAGATACTGAAGCACTTCAAAGATACGGTCGTCATACGCAATCCGGCTTCCCACCGGGAACGGCATATATCCGCTCTTTATTTCCTCCGGCTCTGTTTCTTCCGGCAGTATCTGGTCGCCCCCTTTCCCGTCATCCTCGTAAGGACCGGGATAAAGTTCAAACAGGCTGAGCTGTCCGTCCTCATGGTCTTTTCGGGAACCAGGCTGCATATCTTCTATTTCATCAGGAATATTGAAATCGCCAATGGCATCTTCTTCCTCATGGTATGGGATATACTCGCTGTTCTGCATCAGAAAGTCTATCACATGGGTAATCACATCCCACGAAAGCCGCACAAAGCCCTCTTCCCCGAAAAAGAAATCCGCCACATCCTTTCCCGGCATGATTCCCCGTGTTCCATCACTGCTTTTTTGCAGTCCGTAATCAAGGTAAATATCCCTGACGGCATTCCTTTTCACAACCGGAGCTGTCTCTTTTGCAAACACCTGATTGATACGGTCATACAGTTCCAAAGGAAATACGCCAGTATCGGTCAACAGGCTCTGCACTTCCTCCCAGTCCTTATGCTCCCTGATATTCTCTTTTGTCGCTGACTGCGGAATATGAAAAGAGGAACCCTCTGCGGTATGTTCCGCTTCGGATTCCTCTGATGCTTTTTCGGTATTCTTTTTTACAGGCTCCGGCTCTGCCGCTTCCTCTTTTTCTGCTATCTTAACTGGTACACTACTTCGTGCAGGATGATCTCCTCCGCCTGTCTGGTTATCATCTCCATGTGTCCGGCTCTCTCCAGCATATCCTCGGTCTTCGGCATCGGCTGTACCTCCAGAAGCTGCTGAATCAGCGTTTCTTTCTTCGCTTCTGCTTCCTTGTCCACCTTGGCTATCAGCTCGTTTATCTGTCCCAGTGCGATCAGCTCCGACAGTCTCTGCGGGTGTTTCGACTTCATGTAGTCCTTCCATCTTCTCCCGAACATCCCTGTCGGTCTTAAGTCGTACTCCTTGTTCACGGATATCTGAAGGTTCGGATACAGCATCCCGTCCTCCCCTTTCGTGTATTCCAGTTTCGCTAACGGTTCTCGGCTCATATCTCTGACTCCTTTCTTCCTTGATTTCCTCAATCTGTTTATGTATCTCTGACAATACCGGTCTTGCTATGGCGCAGGTATAATACCCAAGTCCCATGAACAATTCCAGACTTCCAAAATGGCTGATATTCTCAAATGCCCCTGTCTCCTCAAAAATCTCTGTCTTGATTCCGCATTTCTTGAAAACAATGTAAGCTGCACTGTCTGATACAAGTTTTGCAAACTCTGCCTGCACTGCCCCGGCAGGAAGTCCATACAGTACACTGTTCTCATCCTTTACCTCTACACAGGAAAGATATTTTTCAAAAAACGCATCCGCCTGCATACCGACAAGCTGGCAGAGACAGTTTTCAATACTATTCTCGTCTGTCCCAAACTGTTTATGGAAACGGTCTAATATTTCCGGCTGATACTGCCTCTCCAAAGACCAGACCGCACTCATGGCTCTCCGAAAACCCTCATAGTCGCCACGGGTATCTGCAAGGTCAAAATAATAAGCAAGCGTGGCTTTCGGATTATTCATATCCACAACGCCGATGCCTTTGGAACCGGCTTTCAAATATCTTCCGGTCTGTTTCTCCCAACCCATCTTCGTTGCAAGAAGTCCCGCATCCGGTCTCTGCACATAAATCAGCACGTTCTTGTCAAAGGACATCTTGTAGTATTTTGACACACTGGACAAAAGCCCCATCCACTCTGTCCTGTTCTGTGTCAATGCCTGTACTGACTGGCGGTACAGGTCTGCAAGATAGGTTTCTCTACCCAACCTTCTGCCCCGGATTTTCGCTGTTCTGAGCGAAATAAAACTCCAGTGCCTTTACAATCGTATCCTCGATTTCCTTTCTGCTCTGCTTCCTGTCAAAAAATCTGTTGATGACTGTCTCCTTGATTTTGATGGGTTTCGGGCTGCCACTCCTTGCAGCCTTCGTTTTTTCTCCGGTAATGATCTGCCGTAACAGTTCCTCTGTCAATTTGCCTTTCTTAGCATAGTCATGTATCAGCGTTGATTTCTTAATATCCACACCATGCCCCGCTTCTATCATTTCCGCTATTAAATATTGTTTTTCTTCCTCTTTTATGAAAGAAATGTCATAAGCTACTTCAAAAGCAATTTTCCGATTATCAAGAAGCTCCATAAGTGGAGAAATCAAAGAGGCTATGCGAAGATACTTTGCAATTTTATCTTTCCCAAGAGCGTATTCCTCGCTGACTTTTTCATTAGCATTTAACTTTTTCTGAATTTCAGAACAAGTCCCGTTTTCCCCAATTTCATGCGGGTTTACGAGTTCTTCAATCTCTTTTATCAGATCATTTCTCCGCCCCTGGCTTTTGATTGCATCATAGTGCTGTTTCAGACAGTATGCCTTTTCAGAGGGGCTTAAATCATCAAAAGAACGCTGGCGCAGATTTGTCTCTGTCGCAATCAGAATGGCATCTTCATAGGTCAGATTTTCCCTGATAATGACCGGACCTTTGGTAAGTCCGGCGATGCTTCCTGCATTCTGTCTGTTATGTCCGCTTAAAATCGTGTTCTTGCCTTCGTGCACCCATACGATAAGTGGTTCAAGGATACCAAACTCACGGATACTGTCTACCATATCCTGAAGCCGCTGTCCTGTATAAAGCTTGAACTTATGATTTGGAAGCGGCTCCATCACAGCAAAGTCCATTTCCGTGATTCCCGTTCCGCCGTTTTCCGGCTCCGGCTGACATTGTTCTTCCTTTGTCTTGAAATCAAAGAGGTCGTCCATACCGTCCAGAGAAGAATTAAGCAATGTGCTTCTTGCCGGTATTTTTGGTGTTCTGGTCGCCATTTTCCATCAACTCCTTTACAAATTTTTCATAGGCTTTCGCCGCCGGATTATCCGGTTCATACTCACAGATCGTCATACCATACTCTACAGCCTCTGGCACTTTGATAGACCGGGGAATACTGTTCGTAAAGATACGCACTTTTTCCCCAAGTGCCTGCTGTAACTGCGCTTTCACACGCTTAGATACCCTTGTCCGTTCATTATCCATGGTGATAAGGATTCCTTCGATTTCCAGTCTGGCATTTGCGTGGCTCTTGATTCTGTGGAAAGCTCTTAGAAACTCTGCCATTCCCTCTACCGCCAGCGTTGCCGACTGTACCGGAATAATCAGACTGTCACAGCATATCATCACATTTATCATGGCTGTCCCCATCTTCGGCATACCGTCAATGAGGATGTAGTCATACTGCTCCTTAATGGTGTCCACAAACTCTTTCAGCTTGTATTCTGCAAAATCAGTATCACACATCAGCTTATCAAAGTTATCCAGCTTGTTATTCGCCGGAATTAAATCTACCCCTGTCTCTGTCCTTATCATGTAGGACCCTTTATCCGGCAGTTCCTCATTCATCACGATACACTTCAAAATGTCATAAATTGTCACGGAAAGCTGCTCTGGTGCAGTCACTCCGCAAAGTTTTGTTGTGTGCCTCTGCCCGTCAAAGTCAATCAATGCTACCTTACAGCCCTCCTTAGACAGCAGATATGACATGGTTGTGGCAGTCGTGGTCTTACCTACCCCGCCCTTTCTGTTTACAATTCCTAAAACCTTGCCCATACGTTTGCTTCCTTTCTCTTGTTGAATTTGTTATTTTGGTTACATTAGATTCTCATGCAGGCAGCGAGCCAAGGTCAGGCTTGCTGTACCTTGGCGGCCACCTATGGGTAACATATTTTATATGCACTTGGATAAAAATAGGGTTAAGCACTTGCCTCCTCCCGATAGAAATTAAAGCAGAGCTAAATCAAGTATCCCATTTTCATGGAATTTAGATTTAGCCCTGCTTTGGTCATAACGACATCAGCCAATATCCCTAATATTGACAGATCCCGGCTATTCACTATAAGATTTTAATATAACAGCGCTGCCCTATCTACTCTCCTTAGAATAGCGAAAATAGGACTAAATCATAGAAACCGCTTCTTTATAGCTAATCTCTTGACTTAGTCAGATCGGAAGAGCGTCGTGTAGGGAAAGAGTGTAGATCTCGGTGG